>Ga0228536_1000190_pt1 | contig 154147 bp, 150 predicted proteins | sample SJ1Smetagenome_FD_168611 | JGI IMG/M metagenome (GOLD analysis project Ga0228536, IMG submission 168611) | Enriched culture of PCE-dechlorinating microbial communities from Ithaca, New York, USA - SJ1.S | ecosystem: Engineered > Modeled > Simulated communities (microbial... > Unclassified... | reverse complement strand
GGTCCGGTACGTGTCGGCGTCGTCGGAGTGGGGCACCTCGGTTGCCATCATGCCCGCGTATATACGGAAATCCTGGGGACGCAGCTCGTCGGCGTCGTGGACACTAACGAAGAACGGGCCTGTGCTGTCGGCGAAACGCTGCGGGTACCTCATTTCTTCAGTTTCGAGGAATTTGCCGCCGCCGCGCAGCCCGATGCGGTTAGTATCGTGGTGCCCACTCATGCCCACTACGATGTCACCCGACAGGCTCTTGAAAAAGGCATTCACGTGCTCGTCGAAAAGCCCGTCACGTCCACGGTCGAGGAAGCCGAAGTCCTTCTGCGAATCGCGGCGGAAAGAAACCTGGTCCTTCAGGTGGGACACATCGAGCGTTTCAACAGCGCGATGCAGCATGTGGCCAATATCGTGCATGCGCCCCTCTTTCTCCAGTCTCGGAGGCTCGGCCCCTTTTCCCCTCGGATAAGCGACGTGGGAGTCGTCCTTGATCTCATGATCCACGATATCGACATCATCCTCTCCCTCGTCCACTCGGAAATCGTCGATATTTCCGCCATGGGAAGTTCCGTGCGTTCCAACTTCGAAGACGTGGCCTCCGCCCAGATCCGCTTCGCCAACGGAGCGATGGCGCACATCCTTGTGAGCCGAGTTTCCGAAAGGCGTCTCCGCCAACTTGAGGTTATGGAGGCAGAGCGCTATATTTCCGTCAACTACGAGACACAGGATGTGTCCATCCATCACTGCGTTCGAGAAAACGGAAGCGGTCTTGTGGAAGTGGTGGAGCATCCCGTCTTTCCGAAAAAGGAACCTCTCAAACTTGAATTGCAGCATTTCGTCTCGTGCGTTCGGGAAGGACGCCAACCTCTCGTCGGCATCAGCGACGGCAAACGTGCTCTTGAAGTGGCTATAGCAGTGCTTCGGCAAATTTCCACTCCCGAGAAAAATCTTTCGGAGGCTGCTGTCTGACCCACCTGATTTCTCCCGATCCCACAAGCAAAAGCAGGGAATCCGAGTCGCCCGAAAAAAGAGGAGAAACGTTTCTCCTCTTTTTTTTGTGCTTTTTTTTGGTATGCTCCTGGAGGAAGTGGAGGTGCTTCACCATGCCCAGTGTGAACGTCCAAGCTCTTCTATCCATCGGCCTTTTTCTTCTTGCATTGCTTCTTGCCCGAAGTGTCAATAACATCAATCGAGGGATCTGGCCCGGAGGTCCTGTCTGGGTTTTTTATTTGCGGGTTCTTCTGGGATTTGTCTTCACTGCTTCTATCGCATTCGCCTTTTACGCGTTTGCTGGGATCGACATTCTGGGCAGAAGGTAGGTTTCAGAATGATGCGACGATGTGTTCTGCTCGCGGTAATCTTCCTGCTGTCGCTTTCCTCGGTGTTCTTTGAACTCTCCGTTGTTTTCTCCGGGAATTACGGTATGGCGCAAGCGGTTCCTCAGACCCTGCCGGGAGCAAAACGAGAAGAAGCGGAGCGCCACCTTCTCGCTGCCTATTCCTACATGGTGCATCAACGCTATTGGAAAGCGCTGGATTCTCTTGAATTGGCGCTGCAGAACAACACCTACTTGGTGGATTACTACCTTATGAAAGGACTCATTCTGCGGCGACTTGGAGAAACTGCCTCAGCAGTAGAGGCGTTGTCGCATTACCTTGAGGTCCGCCCTGCCGAACACGCTCCCTCCCGTATTTTCGAAGCTCTTGTCGAAGAGGTGCGTTTTCTTGAACAAGCTCTTGACGGCAATGTCCAGGGGGAACGTTTCAGCATTTTGCGACACACCTCCGAAAGGGCGTTCGCCTTTCCCGGATGGGCGCCTTTTACGCCTCTGGGAATGGGAAAGATGACGACCGCAGGCTCCCTGTTCTTCCTCGCCGACACGGAAGGAAACAAGACCTGGATCGTGCGGGAAGGGGAACGATTCCGCCCTCAAATCGTCTCTTCGGACAGTCCCGTCGCGGTTATCCCGAGAAATGGGGAGTCCTTCCTCGTGGTGGGAAGAAGCGGAGATATCGGAGAAGGCTCTCTGGACGCAACGGGGCACCTCTCAGGTGATGTGACGCCCAGGGGAAGTTTGGGCATATTCGTCGCCGATGCCGTTCCTCTTTCGGGAAACACGTTTTGCGTCGCCGATTGGGGAGAGCGAAGACTCTCCTTCATCGATTTTCCCTCTCTCCAAGTGCTTTGGAACTGGTCTCCTGAGACGGGGACGCTTCTTCAACCTTTCGAACCCGTTGCACTGGCCGGCCTGGGAGAACTCCTTGCCGTGGCGGACCGAGGAAGGGGACGTGTCCTCCTTCTGAACACACGCACCAGGACGACCGAGGCGGAGATCGATGAACTGGGAACGCCCAGGGACATCGCATGGACTCCCTGGGGTAGCCTTCTCATCCTCGACGAGCGTGGAGACCTTTACACATGGAAATCCGGAACGCCTCCCGAACTTCTCGTTCGGCTGGAAGGAGCATGGACCCTGGATGTTCTCGACGGAAGGCCCTTCGCTCTCCACGTATCGGGGAAGTACCTCTGGGAAGGACAGCCTTTCCCTCCTGTCAACGCGGGGCTGTTCATGCTCAATCTTTTTACCCCCTCCGTGACTCATGGCTCCGATCCGGAAGCCATTTTACAGGGGCACGTGGGATTTCCCGCTCAAGAGATCCTTCGTAGGCAACGCACCTACACATCTGCTGCGTGGATGGGAAAACAGCTGCAAGGCAACGTGCGATTTCTTCATCGCTCCGCCATCACACCGTTGGTTCTCCTTGCTCCGGGGAAGCCCCTTGATCTTCCCGGAAGCGTTGTCCTTCAGGACGGCGGAGTTCTGCTTCCCGTCCTGCGGCGTTCCGGATGGGATATGGGCATTGTCCCCACAGACATTATCCTGGATACGGGGATACCTTTTTCCAGAGACGACCTGCGCCGTCTCCTGGCGCTTGCCCTTCACAACGGAATTCGAGTACACCTCTGGGCGCCTTCACAGATTCCGTCACGTTTCCTTGCACGACTCATGCTTCTGACCGGTGGAAGATTTCTCGTCTCGGAAACGCTTGACACCATGGCCGCTCCGGACCCATTCGTGCTCGAAATGCGGTTTCCCCTGCCCGTCGACGCCTTCCCCTCGGGGTATCCAAGCGGATCCATGCTTTCCGTTTTTGTCGACAGCGGCGAACACATTCTTCGGGATTGGTTTCCTTTCTGGCCATCGGGCCTTCGAAGTGAAGACGGTCCCCAGGAATAGGGGCTCACGTGACACCTCGTGCCCTTGCCGAAAACAGAGAGTGGCGGGAGTACCCCTCATCGGGAAAGGAGAGACTCTGTTGAACACGTTGGTGCAAAAAGCACTCGAAGGAGATTCAAGATCCACCGCAAGACTCATCAGTATTATCGAAAGTGAATCACCCTCTGCCGAAAGTATCATGCGTTCAATCTATCCCCACACGGGGAAAGCGCAGATTCTCGGCATCACTGGCAGCCCCGGTGCAGGGAAAAGCACGCTCACCGACAAAATCATCACATCACTCCGTGATGCAGGAAAAACCGTCGGAGTCATCGCGGTCGATCCTTCCAGCCCCTTCACCGGAGGTGCCATTCTCGGAGACCGCCTTCGGATGCAACAACATGCCACGGAGAGCGGTGTTTTCATTCGAAGCATGGGAACAAGAGGTTCCCTCGGGGGCGTGAGCCGTGCCACGTACGAGGCCGCGCTGATTCTCGATGCCTGCGGTAAGGATGTGGTCCTCATCGAAACGGTCGGCGTGGGCCAGTCTGAAGTCGACATCATGCGCATTGCCGACACGGTGTGTCTCGTCCTTGTCCCGGGCATGGGGGACGACATCCAGATCATGAAAGCGGGTATTATGGAAATCGCAGATCTTTTCGTCGTCAACAAGGCGGACAGAGATGGAGCTGAACGAGTGGTTCGCGAAGTGGAAATGATGCTCGACCTCTTGGGAGAAAAAGCATGGAGACCGCCCGTCCTCAAAACCGTAGCCGAACGTGGCGAAGGGGTACCCGAGGTGGTGGAAGCCATTGCACAACATCGGGATTTCCTCCTCCGCAGTGAAGACGGACGTCGGCGTCGCTGGGCACGATTGGAGATGGAAGTAGAGGAAATCCTTCGCCGGGAAGTCGCCGGAATGGTTGAGCGCTCTTGGGAAAAACTGAGATCGCACGATCTCCTTCTTGCCTTGGAAGAGCGGAGAACCACACCCTATGCTGTGGCGGATACCGTTTTCGAGGAGATGCTTTAAAGGGTGATTTCTTCTCAAAAAAGCAACGACATCGCGAAGGGAAGTGGGGCCATGAACATCGCCATCGGAGCGGACCATGCCGGTTTTACGCTGAAAGAATCCGTAAAAAACCTCCTTCTGTCATTGGGACATCATGTGGACGATTTCGGGACCGACTCGGCGGAGCGGAGCGTCGACTATCCGGATATCGCTATCCCCGTGGCAGAGGCAGTAGCGAGCGGCACCTACGATCGAGGCATTCTTCTTTGCGGAACGGGTATCGGCATGTCCATCGCAGCCAACAAAGTCAAGGGTGCCTACACTGCACTCTGTCACGGTGTCTTCGAGGCCCAGGCAAGCCGAAAACACAATAACGCCAACATACTCACACTGGGCGGGCGGATCCTCGGTGAAGAAATCGCATGCCAGATCGTTACAGCCTGGCTTTCCACTTCCTTCGAGGGCGAGCGACATTTGCGGAGAACGCGGTCGATTCAACACTACGAGAGGCGCAATACGCCGGAACATCCCGTTCCGGGAGTTGAAACGGGACGTTTTACCGTGGTGGATCATCCGTTGATCCAACACAAGGTCGCTATCATCCGCGACAAACGGACAAGTGTCAAAGAATTTCGGGAACTCGTGCAAGAAATTGCGGGACTTATGGTCTACGAGACAACGCGGGACCTTCCGCTTGAAGAAACCTGTGTCGAAACACCCCTTGAGCGAACCGTCGTAAAAACCCTCTCGGGGAAAAAACTTGCCGTGGTCCCAGTGCTCCGTGCGGGTTTGGGTATGGTGGACGGTATCCTTCGTCTCGTTCCCAATGCCAAGGTGGGGCATATCGGTCTTTACCGGGATCCCGAGACGCTGGAGCCCGTCGAGTATTACTGCAAACTCCCGGGAGACATCCAGGAACGGGATATTTATATACTTGATCCCATGCTGGCCACCGGCGGGTCCGCCTCGGCTGCCATCGATCTCGTCAAACGCAAGGGGGCAAGGAAGATTTCTCTCGTCTGCCTCATTGCCGCACCAGAAGGAGTCGCAAAGGTGCGAGAGAAACATCCCGAGGTGGATATTTTTACGGCGGCCCTTGACAAACATCTCAACGATCACGGATACATCGTCCCAGGACTCGGCGACGCCGGAGATCGTCTTTTCGGGACGAAATAGCCGTTTTCATGGCACAGATGATCGTAAGGACCCTTTTTGCCGGCACCATTCTTTTCGGCTTGTTTTGGGGGATCGCGTTTACCCCCATGACGATTCGACTGGCTGCCCGTTATCGAATCATCGATCGTCCTGGAGAGCGAAAGACCCACCCCGAGGATATTCCCCGGGGTGGAGGACTCGCCCTTTGGTCCGGCCTCATGCTCTGGAACCTCGTTGCCTGGGGGAATGGTGCCATGTCCGTCCCTCTCGCAACCGGAGCGAGTCTCGTCTTCTTTGTAGGCTACATAGACGATATGCGTCCTTTGCCCCCGCTTTTTCGCCTCACCCTTCATCTCATGGCCGCGTTTCTCGTTCTTCTCCCGCTTCCGCTGCCTTACGGAATACGCTTGCTCCTGCTCTTTTGGATAGCGGGCTGCACAAGTGCCTTCAACCTCATCGACGGCATGAATGGTCTGTGTCTGACGCTCTCCATGAGCAGTTTCGCCATTGGAGCAGCCACTGGGTTCGGCAGTTTTTGGGGACTTCTCCTCGGTATTTCCGCGGGAATTCTCTTCTGGAATTTTCCCAAGGCAAAGACCTTCCTCGGTGATGGAGGAAGTACCCTCCTCGGGTTTCTCTGGAGCGCTCTCCTTGTTGAAGAAACAGGAGTGATTTTACAGGGAATACCGTTTCACATGGTGGCGCTGCTCTTGCTCCTTTTGGGTGGGGTCCCTATACTCGACACATCCTACTCCATCGTGCGACGTATTCTGCACGGGCGTTCTCCCTTTTCTCCCGACAGAGGGCATCTTCACCACAGACTCCTCGACGCGGGACTCCATGGGTGGGGTGTGTTGGCTGTTCTCAACCTCTTGCACATCGCTCTTGTCGCCAGCGGAATCTACCTTCTCGGAGGAGGCTCTGCCTTGTGAAGCGGAGAAAAATCGTCTGTGTCGTTGTGGGAACACGGCCGGAAGCAATCAAGATGGCCCCGGTCGCACTCGCCCTGAAACATGACGAGACATTTCAGCTCCATTTACTCGCCACGGGGCAACATGCGGAAATGCTCCTTAACCCGCTTGCATTCTTTGATCTCGTTCCCGACGATTATCTGGGAATCATGAAGGAGCGACAGAGTCTCGATCACGTCACGGCGACGGTTATCACCGGAGTGGGCGACGTGCTGGATCGCCTTTGTCCCTCTCTTGTCCTTGTCCATGGAGATACGACCTCCACATTGAGCGCGACTCTCGCGGCGTTCTACAGAAAAATTCCCGTGGGACACGTGGAGGCGGGGCTCCGGAGTCGCGATCTCCAGAGCCCCTTCCCGGAAGAGATGAATCGACTCCTCACGGATCGACTCGCTACCTATTGGTTCGCACCAACCCAATTGGCAAGAGAAAATCTTCTCCACGAGGGCTGTGATGCCGAGCGCATTTGGGTTACGGGCAATACTGTCATTGATGCGCTCCGTGTTGCCGTTTCAAGAGTCGACGAGCCATCGCTCGCTGAACTGAGACGCATTCCTGCGACGTGCCGGCTTGTACTCGTCACCGCGCATCGAAGAGAATCCTGGGGAAAGGGACTTCGAGAGATCTGCACGGCCATACGCCACCTCACCGAGAAGATTCCGGAGCTCTGGTTCCTTGTTCCCATGCACAGAAACCCCGAGGTTCGTTCTGTCTTCATGGAAGAGCTCGGTACATTTGACCGTGTTGCCCTCTGTGAGCCACTGGAATATCCCGATTTCGTCTGGGCGATGAAACGAAGTGCTCTCATCCTCAGTGACAGCGGGGGTGTTCAGGAGGAGGCACCTTTTCTCAAAAAACCGGTGTTGGTGCTCCGCGAGGTGACGGAACGCCCGGAAGCGGTTCTTGAGGGAACGGCTCTTCTGGTGGGTACGGAATCTTCGCGCATCGTCCGCGAAAGTGTGCGCTTGCTCACGAACCCTCAAGAATACGCGAAACTTGCAGAAAAACGGCACAATCCCTTTGGAGATGGAAAAGCTTCGGAACGTATTCTAGAGGCACTTAAAAAAGCTTGACGACGATTTCACGGCATTCCGAACCACGCCGACATCGATGAGGAGGTTCATCGTGACCACACAACGGCAAAAAATGCTCATCAAAGGCGCCATCCCCCTGAGGGGATCCATCTCGGCTCAGGGGGCAAAAAACGCAGCCCTTCCTATCATGGCGGCCTCGCTGCTCCTTTCCCGGGAACAATTGATCATCGATCGCATTCCCGATCTTCAGGACACTCGGACCATGGCAGATCTCCTGGGACACCTCGGAGCTCATACCACCTTTGAGAAGGGGACAATGACCATAACGGCTCCGGAAGAGCCGGATTGGGAGACGCCGGCACACCTCGTTCGGAAAATGCGAGCGTCTTCCCTGGCTCTCGGGCCCCTCCTCGCACGCTGCGGCAGGGCTGTTCTTCCCCTTCCAGGGGGATGTGCCATCGGAGGCAGACCGATTGATCTTCACCTCAAAGGACTGGCAAAAATGGGTGCCCAGATCGAGCTCGTCCATGGGTCTGTCCATGCAAAAGCCAAGGGACTCAGGGGATGTCGTATTTATCTCGATTTCCCCTCCGTCGGAGCGACGGAAAACCTCATGATGGCAGCGGTCTTTGCCCGAGGACAAACCATTCTGGAAAACGTGGCACGAGAACCGGAAATCACGAACCTCGCCGAAGTGCTTCGCGCCATGGGGGCAAGAATTGAGGGCGAGGGAACCGGCACGATAAGGATCACGGGAGTGAGGGAACTCTCCGGCACACGCATCGCCGTCATTCCCGATCGCGTCGAGGCAAGCACCTATCTCCTTGCGGGAATCATGACCGGAGGTGAGATCACGGTTCATCAGGTCATCCCTCAACACATGGACGCTCTGCTCGCCAAACTCGAAGAAGCGGGGGCGGAAGTCTTCTGCACGGAAGAGACCGTTTCCGCCCGAGCCCCCCAGAGGTTGAGGGGTATCTCGGTGAAAACACTCCCTTTTCCAGGATTCCCGACGGACTTGCAGCCCCAGATGATGGCTCTTCTCTCCATTGCCGAGGGAAGTAGTATCATTCAGGAAGGGATTTTCGAATCGCGCTTCCTTCATGTCCCGGAATTGCAGCGTATGGGAGCACATGTAGACGTCCAGGGAAATTCTGCGGTCGTCACCGGAGTTCCTGCCCTTCACGGAACGGATGTACGGGCCACGGATCTTCGCGCCGGAGCGGCTCTCATCCTGGCCGGGCTTTCCGCGTCCGACCAGACTGAGATGTTTGGCATAGAACATGTGGCAAGAGGATATGAAAAAATCGTCGAAAAGCTCAGTCATGTCGGAGCCCGGGTGGAAATAATTCCGTGTCCTGAGGAGGATGCCTGACTTCCCGAACGCTCCTGGCCTCGAAAGGAGGAACTGAAGTGGCTTGGTTGGAAAGACTCGTCCGGAAGGCTCTTGCCGATGTTGAACCCTACAGGCCCGGCAAACCCATCAGCGATGTACAACGGGAACTTGGACTGCGGGAAATCGTTCGCCTCTGTTCGAACGAAAACCCCTGGCCCATTCCGGAAGCGGTCAGCGCGGCCATCCAAAGCGCTGCGAAGGAAGTGAACAGATACCCGGATCCAGGAGCATACTACCTGAAACGTGCCTTGGCACGAAAGTGGGGCGTTTCGCCTTCGGAGATCATTGTCGGAGCCGGAACGGAAGGCGTGGTCTACGCCCTCTTTCAGGCCATCATCGATGAGGGGGATCATGTCGTCCACTGTACTCCCACCTATCCCCTCCATATTCTCGCCGCGAAAGCCGCGGGGGCGACATGCGTGGCCGTTCCTCTCACGGACACTTTTACTCCCACTGCGGATATGATCACCGCCGCGTGCAGCGAGCGGACAAAAGTCGTGATCATATGCAATCCGAATAACCCGACGGGAACGATCATGTCTCGTAGCGAACTCTTGAGTTTGGCCGCACATCTGGAGGGCATGCAGACTCTCCTCGTGGTCGACGAAGCCTACGCCGAATATGTCATCGACCCTCGTTACGTCTCCGGCGTCGAGCTGTTCCGTCAGCTCGGCAACATCGTTATCCTCCGCACCTTTTCGAAAATTTACGGCCTTGCCGCATTGCGTATCGGCTATGGCATCGCTCCCAAGCCGGTGGTGGAATCCTTCAGCAAGGTCAAAAGATTCTTCGAAGTGAACAAGATCGCACAACACGCCGCTGTAGCGGCGCTGGAACAAACCGCATATATTGAGGAAATCCGTGACCGAACCCTCATGGAAAGGGAAAAAATGGTTTCCGTACTTTCCGATTTGGGCGTCAAGGTGTATCCGACGCATACGAACTTCCTGCTTCTCCGCGTGGAAGATGCGGATCTCGTGGCCGAAGATCTCCTCCGGGAAGGAATCATTGTTCGGCCGGGAAGCGACATGGGCATGAAGGGATTCCTGAGAGTCAGCATCGGACTTCCCGAGGAAAACGAGCGGTTTGCCGCATCATTGCGAAAGGTGATGAAGCGCGCTGGAAGACGCTAACAGGGAAACAACGACCACTGCGGACGTGCGAACACTGCTCTCCCGCTTTCCCGTGACCGCTTTCGTCGGAGCTGCCGGTACGGGGAAAAGCCAGCGAGCACAACTTGTGGCACGGAATCGCAGGATTGACATCATCATTGATGATGGGCTTTTGATCCGCAAGGGCCAGATTGCCTGCGGGAAAAGCGCAAAGTCGGAACGGAACCAGGTTCGGGCTATTCGCCGTGCGCTTTTTCAATTTTCCGACCATCGACGGGAAGTACGCAATTTTCTTGTTGCAATGCGTCCATGTCGCATCATGCTCGTCGCCACCTCGGAGGAGATGGCGGTGCGCATCGCCCGGAAACTGGGCCTGCCGTTTCCCGACGAGATCGTGCATATTCAGGACGTCGCATCGGGAGAGGAGATAAGCCGGGCCAGAAAGGAACGGATGCAGAAAAAGCAGCATGTGATCCCCGTTTCCCATGTTCAGGTACGAAGAAACTTCGCCGGAAAACTGGTCGGAGGATTCAAGGTTTTCTGGCACAAGGACAGACATCAGGGTGAAAAAACGATCGTCAGACCTCCCTTCAGTTTTCGGGGCGAACTGCATATCGAGAAAGAAGCCATAGCCCAGATTGCCACAAAAATCAGCGAACGGACGAAACAAGTAGTCAAGGTCCTTGATGTGCACGTGGGGGAAAGCGACGAAAAACTCGACATCAAGGTTCACGTGCGCCTTGTGGGGGGAAAGAGGAATTTCCTGGAAGTCGCACGTTTTCTGCAGCAACGGCTTTGGTCGACTATCCGGTATTTTTCCGGCATTGACGTGGGAAATGTTGACGTGAACGTTGACGAGGTGCAGCCATGACATCTTGGATAACCCTTTCGCCTTCCGGAAATGAGCAGGAACAAAAAAAGGAAGAACTCTGGAGAGACCTGCAAACCCAGGTGGCACAATGCACACGATGCCCCCTCGCTTCCACCAGGACCCGAACTGTCTTCGGCGAGGGGCCTCGGAATACCGCCATTCTTTTCATAGGCGAGGGACCGGGAGCTGACGAAGATGCGTCGGGAAAGCCTTTTGTGGGCAAGGCGGGACAACTGCTCACGAAAATTCTCGAAGCAGCGGGTATTCCACGACAGGACGTCTTCATCACCAACGTCGTGAAATGTCGCCCCCCCGGAAACAGGGTCCCCACCCTTGAAGAAACTTTTGCCTGTGACCGGTTCCTTCAGACGCAGATCGCTCTCGTGAGTCCCCGCATTTTGATCTGCCTCGGCAACACGCCCACCAAGTGGATCCTCAAGACGAGCGAAGGGATCACGAAAACTCGTGGAAAATGGTTCAACTGGAAAGGCATTTCCGTCATGCCCATGTTTCACCCCAGTTATCTTCTGCGGTATCAGTCATCCACCGTAGGCAGCCCCAAACACCTGACATGGACGGACATCCAGGCCGTCAAGGAAAAATGGCTTGCCTTGGAAAAGGGAGGCGTAGCGGAAGATGCCTGAGGAAAATGTTTCCGTACCGCAACACGTGGCAATCATCATGGACGGAAACGGCAGGTGGGCAAAAAAACGCCATTTGCCCCGCGTCATGGGACATCATGAAGGCGTTCGCGCGGTTGAGCGGACTGTGCGGGCCGCCCGGGACGCGGGAGTCGCCCATATCTCTCTCTATGCGTTTTCCACGGAAAACTGGAGACGATCTCCCTCGGAAGTGGGGGGACTCATGGGGCTCTTCCGGTATTACGTCTCCAGCAAGATCGACGCCCTCAAGGCGGAAGGGGCCAGGATACGTTTCGCAGGCAACCTCGCCGGCCTTCCCGAAGACATACGACAACTCCTTCGGAAAGCGGAGGGAGAAACAGCCTCGTGTACTGCCATTGACATGGTGGTCTGCCTGAATTACGGAGGACGCCAGGAAATCCTGGAGGCAATCAACGCCTTTCTGGAAGACCGCTCCAGAGACACTCTCGCCGGCTCTGAACTGCCTTGCCTTACGGAAGAGCTGTTGCGGCGCTATTTTTACCTTCCCGATCTTCCCGATCCAGATCTCATCATTCGAACCAGCGGAGAACTGCGAATGAGTAATTTCTGGCTTTGGCAAGGCGCATACAGCGAACTGTATTTCTGTGACACCTTCTGGCCGGATTTCGGCGAAGAAGAGCTCGACAAAGCTCTTCGAGCCTATGCGGAAAGAGAGCGCCGTTATGGCGGTGCCTAGTTCAAGAGCCGGCGATCTTTTCCCCCGCGCACTGAGTGGTTTTGCCGTTGTGCTCATTGTCTCCGCAGCCCTTTACCTCGGCGCATGGTGGTGGGCGGGTGTTGCTTCGTGCATTGCCCTCGTGTCCCTCTGGGAATTCTACGGAATGCTCGAACGAGAATTTCATGTCTCCCGTGGAATCGGCATTCTTGTCGGCATCGTGACACTGGTCTTCACAGGATTGAGTTCGCCTCTCGAGTACTCGGTAGTCATTCTTCCTGCGGCGGTACTGTTCGTTCTGACCATCGAGGTCCTGCGAAGACAGCTTGTGGGGACAAGCAATGCTATCCGCAATGCAGGAGGAACGCTTGCAGGTGTTCTCTACATCGTCTATCCTTGGTCCTTTCTTATCGAGATGCGCACGCGCGAATGGGGACTTCTTCTCACCGGGGCGCTTTTGCTCTGTACCTGGAGTTGTGATGTCATGGCCTACCTTGTGGGCAATCGTTGGGGAAGGCTCTTGCTCTGCGAGAAAGTGAGCCCCAAGAAAACCTGGGAAGGCGCCCTGGGAGGACTTTGCGGAAGCCTGTTCACTGCGGGACTTCTTGCCTATATTTCCGGGGTTCCGCCTCTACCGTTACTTTTCATCGGGTTGCTCTGCGGCTTGGTGGGGCAGCTCGGTGATCTGGCAGAATCAGTCCTGAAAAGGGAAACCGGAGTTAAAGACAGCGGATCCATCATTCCTGGGCACGGAGGTATGCTGGACAGATTCGACAGCGTTCTTTTCAGCGCTTCCTGTGTGTACATGCTTTTCGAGGTGATCTGGAATTGATTGGGAATGCGTTTTCCAAAGGGACAGCCGTTATCGGTGCAACAGGCGCTGTGGGAAGGGCTGCTCTCTGGGTTTGCGAGACCTATGCGGATCGTTTTCCGGTCGTGGCACTTGCGGCGCAAAGCAACGCCGAGGCCATGGAACAACTTGCCGTCAAGTTCCGACCAAAGCTCGCGGCACTCACCGAACCTGAAGCAGGTCACCGGCTTTCCGAAAAACTTTTCGGAACGGGGGTTTCCGTGTCGAGCGGTATCGACGCTCTCCTTGACGTGGTCCGACATCCCGAGGTGGAACATGTCGTGTTCGCCTCCTCGGGGACGAAGGCTATTCCGGCATTGCAGGAAACACTCCGTTTGAGAAAGGAAGTTTCTCTCGCAAACAAGGAGAGTATCGTCGTTGCAGGACCGTGGGTCATGCCCCTGATTGATTACCCTCTGCAGCTCCGTCCGGTTGACAGCGAACACAACGCGGTCTGGCAGGCCCTTATGGGTGAGATGGAACATGAGAGAGAAAAAACGGTGCCTTCAGCAAGAATCGATCATGTTTATCTCACAGCGTCCGGAGGTCCTTTCCGTGCTTTTTCCGCGGACGAACTCCGCCGGGTGACACCGGCGATGGCACTGAAGCATCCCGTATGGACAATGGGAGCGAAGATCACCATTGACAGTGCAACTCTCATGAACAAGGGAATCGAACTCCTTGAAGCCATGTCGCTGTTCGACCTTGATGCCGCACAAGTATCCGCGCTGATTCATCCCGGATCCAAAGCCCACGCGATTGTCCGTTTCCGAGACGGCTGCAGCAAAATGCTTCTCTCTGCACCGGATATGCGGATCCCAGCAGCCGTTGCAATGAGTTGGCCCGCCAGGCTTCCCCTGACGGAGGAAACGGCACTGCCGCATTTCGACATAGAAGACTCTTTTGAGCTGCGCTTCGAACCTCCCGATACGAAGCGCTTTCCCTGCCTCGCCCTCGCTCAGGAAACGGCGCGGCGTGGTGGGGCTTTCCCTGCTCTGCTCGTAGGAGCTGACGAGATCGCGGTGGAGGCCTTTCTTGCCCACCGCATCACTTTTCCCGATATTGCCGGCGTTGTTGAGCGCGTTCTCGACTCATGGAGCGACGGTGCGCCGTCCTCTCTGGAGGACGCCCTGTTCGTCCTCCAGGAAGGACGGCGACGGGCCGCGGTAGCAGCCGGTCTTCCGACTGATCAAGGAGGTACATACTCATGACGGTCCTTGCGTTTCTTTTCGTCATCGCGATCTGTGTGATCTCCCACGAATGGGGGCACTACATCACTGCACGACTTTTCGGCGTTCAGGTCCATGAGTTCGCCTTCGGAATGGGGCCGGTAGTGTTCGGCAGAAAACGATGGAACACCCTTTGGACCTTTCGCCTTTTTCCCGTCGGGGGTTTCGTCCGTCTTGCGGGCATGGGGGAGGAACGAAGCAACGAAGAGCTTCTTCCCGGGGGTGGATTTTTCGAGAAATCCGCGTGGCGCCGCTTCCTGATTCTCTCCGCCGGAGCGGCGCTGAACATTCTCCTCGCGGTGGGTATCACGGCATTCCTGCTCATGACCCGCGGTGTCATGGATTTGAAATCAACGACGATCGGCGAAATTATGACCGAATATCCTGCAGCAGAAGCAGGATTGCGACAAGGAGACACCATCCTCGCCGTGAACGATGAGCCCGCGACATCTTGGGAGCCCATGGCCAAGGCACTCCGGGAGGCCGGACATCATGGCACTGTGCGAATTCTCGTGGAGCGGGGAGGGACTCGTTTCACCGTGGAAACAACACTGCGAAAAGATCCCCAATCCGAAGTCTTTCTTTTCGGCATTCGTCCCAGAATTATCACCTATCCGTTTTTCGAAGCCCTGGGACGCTCTTTCGGCTATATTTTTGAAATGAGTCGGGATATCCTGTCGGGTATTCTCTCATGGCTTTTTGGAAAGCAAAAAATGGACGTCACCGGTCCGGTCGGAATCGCCACTATGGCCGGTGAAGCGGTCAAGCAAGGTCTCTGGTCCTTTCTTTCCTTTCTCGCAGTGATCAATCTCAATCTCGGCATTTTGAACCTGCTTCCTTTTCCGGCCCTGGACGGAGGACGGTTGATCTTTCTGCTGGGAGAAATGCTTACGGGAAGGAAATTCCCGGAACGTTGGGAATACTATGTCCATCTCGCTGGCTTTGTCGTGCTTATCTCCCTGATCCTTCTGGTGACATGGAAGGATATCGTGACCCTTGCCGGTTCTCAATAAACGGAGGTATCCCATGCACACCGTGGTAATCGGAGGACTTACGATCGGAGGCGACGCTCCCGTTCGCGTGGAGAGCATGCTGAAAACACCGGTAGCAGACGTGGCTGGATGCCAAAAAGAGCTGGAGACACTCCGAAAGGGCGGCTGTGAACTCGTCCGAGTCGCTTTCCCCACGAAGGAAGCGGCACCGATGTTGGAAACCCTCCTCCGTGATGCGACGCTTCCCCTCATGGCGGACATCCACTTTGACGCAGATCTGGCTCTGCGTGCGTTGGATATGGGGTGTCCATCCGTACGCATCAATCCAGGCAACATGCCAAGGCGAGATATTGCCCGGATCACCGCCGCTGCAGTTGCGTCCAAGGCAGTGATCCGGATCGGCGCGAACAGCGGTTCTCTCAACAACAAACAGCTCGAAAACGCCCAGGGAGACAGGGGCAGGGCACTTGTCGAGGCCGTGAAGGAACAGGCCCGCCTTCTCCTGGATCATGGATTCCAGGACATCATTCTCTCAGCGAAAAGCACATCCGTCCGAGAAACCGTTCTGGCCGACACACTCCTCGCGCAAACCTATCCCGACTTGCCGATGCATATCGGTGTGACGGAAGCCGGATCGGGCATGGATGGACTCGTTCGGAGTACCGCGGGGCTTTCCCTTCTCCTGGCTCAAGGAATAGGCGACACCTTGCGCGTCAGCCTTACCGGGCCGTCGATCGAGGAGGTGAGGGCAGGATTTTCCATTCTCCGGGCACTGGAGTTACGGATGTCCGGAGTGACTCTCATTTCCTGCCCCACCTGTGGGCGGAAACGGGTGGATGTGGCAGCGATCGTGGAAGGCCTTCGCAGGGAACTCGACACTTTCCCCGAGGGACTCACCTTGGCCGTCATGGGGTGCGAGGTCAACGGACCACGTGAGGCGAGCCATGCAGACCTAGGTATTGCCGGCGCACCGAAGGGAGTCATTCTCTTTCGTCGCGGAGAGAAGATCGCGGAGTGTTCTTCTCTGGATATTTCCCGTATTGTGGAGGGACTCAAGCAAGCTCTTGAAAAGTGAGAGGCGACGTTGCTCGGAGAATTTCCAGGAGGAACGGTTTGCAAAACACTTCCCTGGAGCAGATGAAAAGCAAGGAGGAACACGCATGGAAATCATGGAAAAACGCCCCATGGACATCTGGTTTACCGAATATTCCACGCCGAATCTGCGAATCGGCCTTCGAATCACGGAGATTCTCCGCAACAGCAAGACACCGTATCAGGAACTTCTCGTGGCGCAAACAAAACAGTATGGGCGTATGCTGGCGCTCGACGGGGCCATTCAGCTTACGGAAAAGGACGAGTTCACCTACCACGAAATGATGGCTCACATCCTTTTGTGCTCCCATCCCGCCCCTCGTCAGGTTCTTGTCGTGGGAGGCGGTGACGGCGGTATCGTTCGAGAGGTGATTCGCCACGAAATCGTCGAGAGGGTTGTTCTTTGTGATATCGATGAGGAAGTGATTCAGGCCTCCAGAGATTTTTTCCCCACGGTGAGCTGCGCTCTCGACCATCCGAAGGTACAGGTCAAACCCATGGATGCCCTTCTCTTCATCAAGGAAAACAGCAACACCTTCGACATCATCATCGTTGACAGTACCGATCCGGTGGATTTCGCCGCCGGCCTTTTCGGGGAACCTTTTTTCCATGATGTTTTCTCGGCACTTCGACCGGACGGGATGATGATTATTCAAACCGAGTCCCCCTTCGTTGAACCTATCCTCGTCGGAGATAGCCGTCGCGCCATGGCGAAGGTGTTTTCAAAGAGCGCGGTCTGTTGGGGAGCAATGCCCACTTATCCGACGGGTATGTGGACATACACCATCGGCTCAAAATCTTACGACGTGCGTCGCCCTCTGCGCAATGCACCGGAGGGAGTCAAGTACTACAGTTCGGCCGTGCACGAGGCAGCCTTTATCCTTCCTCCGTTTCTGCAGAAGATGGTGGCGCTCGGGGAATAAAAAACCGATTGGCAGAAGGATCGAAATGTGCTATAACACACTTTGTAAACTAACGCGAAGATGGAGTTTATTTTGGGGAGGGACATGGGATGGAGAGCGAAAACCGCCCTTTTTTCGTCGACTCCGAAGTGGCACGCCTGAAGAGAGTGATGCTCCACAGGCCTGGCAAAGAGCTCGAGCGGCTTACCATCAACAACAAGGACGATCTCCTCTTCGACGACATTCTCTGGGTTGAAGAGGCGCAGAAAGAACACGACGCGTTCGCAGAGATGCTGCGCGACGATGGCGTGGAGGTCGTCTATTTCAAGAATTGTCTCGCTCAAATTCTTCGCGACGAAGAAGTCCGTTCCACACTCCTTGATGAAGTGCTGGCTCTTGAAGCGCTGGATGTTCCCTTGAGTGAGGCGCTGAAACGTTTCCTTATGGAAATGCCAGGTTCAGATCTGGCGGAGATTCTCATCGCGGGAATCACAAAAAAGGAAACCCAAGCCCTTCTGGGAGATCTGAACAGCCTCGTCCTCCGTGTTGCAGATGTCAACGATTTCTTCATTCGCCCTCTCCCAAACCTTTATTTTCAGCGGGATCCCTATGTCTTCGTTCGAGACGGCGTCATCATCAGCGTTATGACGTTCAGCGCTCGTCGACGCGAGCCACTTTACGCACGATACATCTTCGAGCACCATCCATACTTTAAAGGGATCACCATGATTTTCGGCGGTGAGACCACCGATACCTACCCATACAACATTGAGGGCGGGGATGTTCTGGTTCTTTCCGAGGACACCATTGCCATCGGCCTGAGCCAGAGGACGAGCCCGGGGGCAGCACAAATCGTGGGCCGGCGCCTCGCTCAGCGGGTGGGTATCAAAAACGTCCTTGCCGTGGATATTCCCAAGGCCAGAGCCTATATGCACCTGGACACGGTGTTCACCATGGTCGATCAAGATGCCTTCACTATCTATCCAGGTATCCGCAACGTCCTCGGCGTCTGGAAACTTACTTACGATGCGGGAGGAAACCTCGCGGAACTCACTCGTTTCGACGATCTTGGAGAAGCACTGAAGCGTACCTTGCACCTCGAGAATGTCCGCTTCATCGAAACCGGTGGAGGAGACCCCGTGGCTGCCGCGAGGGACCAGTGGAACGACGGAACCAATACGTTGTCTATCGCTCCGGGGAAAGTGGTGACGTACAGAAGAAATGTCGTCTCCAATCAGTGTCTCCGGGAACACGGTATCAAGGTTCTCGAAATCCGAGGTGCCGAACTCGGACGAGGTCGAGGTGGCCCTCGTTGCATGAGTATGCCTCTACTTCGAGAAGAATTGAAAAAATTCTGAGGCTCACTTTCGTCCAATGGGGGGGGCTCCCTTGGGACAAATACAGAAACGAGATCGAAAACGAGGAGGAGATGTCTCATGCCACAAAACCTGAAGGGGCGCAGTTTTTTGACGTTGAAAGACTTCACGTCCCAGGAGATCGCCTATCTGCTCACACTCTCCGCAGACCTCAAGGCGAAGAAACGTGCGGGGATCCGTGGAGAATTACTGAAGGGGAAAAACGTTGCTCTCATTTTTGAGAAACCCTCCACAAGAACGCGTTGCGCTTTCACCGTCGCCTGCGTTGACGAGGGAGCACACCCCGAATACCTCGGGAAAAACGATATCCAGCTCGGGCATAAGGAAGATGTAAAAGATACGGCACGGGTACTGGGGCGCATGTTCGACGGAATCGAATTCCGCGGTTTCAAACAGTCCGTTGTGGAGGAACTTGCTGCCTTTGCGGGCGTCCCCGTGTGGAACGGCCTCACCGACAGATACCATCCCACCCAGATCCTTGCGGATTTTCTCACCCTTCAGGAAAACTTCGGCTGCCTGAAAGGACTCAAGCTCGTGTATTGCGGAGATGGACGTAACAACATGGGGAACTCCCTCATGATCGGATCTGCGAAAATGGGGATGCACTTTACGATTGCAGCACCGGAAAGCCTTTTCCCCGAGAAAGAACTTATTGAAGAATGTCGCGGTATAGCGGCCCAGACGGGAGCGGTGCTTGAATTCGAGACAAACGCAAAAAAAGCCGTCGCGGGTGCTCATTCACTGTATACGGATGTATGGGCCTCCATGGGCGAGGAGGACAAGCTCGCCGAGCGGAAGGCAATTCTCGGAAGCTATCAGATCAACGCGGAACTTATGGCGGCAACGGGGAGAAGTGACACGATCTTTCTCCATTGCCTCCCTGCAGTGAAGGGAAACGAGGTCACCGAAGAGGTGTTCGAATCCGCGGCATCGAAAGTTTTCGACGAGGCGGAGAATCGGTTGCACACTATCAAGGCCGTTATGGTCGCAACCATCGGCAACATCTGAGGGCTCCAGAATCTCCGGAGCAAACCCTTGATCCAATATGCACCCCGGGGGTATAATTCAATCCCGGGGTGCTGTTGTGGTTCCTCTTGGAACCTTCGGGAAAGACATTACGCGGTATCAACGTCTCCTGAAGAAGAGAGGTGAAGATTCATGGCCGAACCAAGGAAATTTCGCTGCGCATCTTGCGGATATGTTTTCGAAGAGAGCACTTCCTCCACATCCAAATGCCCGCGCTGCCGAGAGCGTGTGCTCGTTCTCCTCGAAGGAGAGCGCACGCGAAAAAAACAGCAGTCCGGTTCCTGTTCCAGCGGGTGAGGTCTCTGACGAGGCGACCGTTGATCGCTCGGTTTTTTCTCGTCAAATCGAGACAAAAGAGGGGGACAGACTCGCGAGAGATTTAAGCCCCGCCGCCGCCTCGAGAAATGTCTTTACCTGCTTTACATCCCCCTTGAGAATGACGACCTCGAGACAGCGATCCTCATCCATGTGCACATGGGTGGTACAGACAATAATGTCACCGAATTTATGCTGAAGGTGGGTGAGCTCGTGGGCTACGTCGTGGTTGTGGTGGTTGTAGATCACCGTGAAGGCACCGCACACATTGCCAACGCCCTGCTCCCATTTTGCCTCGGTAACAAATGCACGAACCATCTGACGAATGGCCTCTGACCTGTTGGGATATCCCTTTCGGGCAACCCAGTCGTCCAGTTCGGTCAAAAGATCTTCCGTCATGGATACGCCGAATCGTACGGTCTGCTCCATTCTTCCGCTTCCCCTTTCGTCGCTTTTCCCCGATAATGGTGAGAGCAAGTCGTGCAGCAGTTTGGGCTTGCCTCTTGGTGAACATTTTCCTCAAAGTATCAACTGCATCAAAGAGCTATCGACGAAAAAGCTCGTTCTCTGTCTTGAAAACACATTCGCTTCACGGAAAATACATTCCGTTTTTTGTGTCTTTTCCTCCCGGTGCGGCGCGAAGAGAGACGGGAACAGAATATGTAACCGTTATGGCAAGAGAAGGAGCTTTTTATGCATATTGAAGAGCAAGAATTAAATAACTGTGATATTCTGTAATAAGGTCCAAATTACTCCAGCCCCTTTGATTCTTATTGCTAGAACAAATAAAGCGCATTTCTAAACACCGATTGATCGATAAAAACTTTTGTGACCATTTATTTCAAAAAGAAATTTTAAGATAAAATTTTTATATTTTAATTTCTTCTTGAAAATTCACGAAGGAGTTCAATGTTCGAGAGCGAAAAAGCTCCTGAAAAAACGAGAAACAACGAAAGAAGGGGTGTGGCACAATGGGACAGGTACAGATAGTCGTGGAAGGCATGACCGCAAGTGGAAAATCCACTGCAGTACGTCTTCTCTCCGATGCGCTTGGCTTGGAAATCATGCAGGAACAGGCAAGAGACCATTTCGACCTCATGGGGCGTTTCAGCAGAGACCGCCGCTGGGCTTTTCCCATGCAGCTCAATTTTCTCACTACGCGCTTTGCCCATTATCTGATCGCGTCGGAGAGTGAAAACGCCATTCTCGATCGCAGCATTTTCGGCGACAGGGTTTACGCCTCTCTGTACTTCAACCTCCGATTTTTCCCGGAGAGCCAATACCAAATGTACGTAAGTCTTTTCGATTTTCTTCTCAGCTATATCAAACTCCCCAAGCTCCTTGTCTTCACGAGATGCTCCTTCGACGAGACCATGCGCCGCCTCCGCTTGCGCAACGTGGCAAGCGAACTCGGAGCTGGAGAAGAGTATTGGAGCACACTTCACGAAAGTTATGAAAAACTACTACACTCGCTTGAAAAAAACTCCAAGATTCCTTCTCTGCTCGTGGTGAACAGCGAAAGAATGAACCTGGTGGACTCCGAGAAAGACAAGGAAGTTTTTCTCAACGATATCAGAAAACGCTTGGGGCGCTGAAAAACCGAAGCACTCTCTTTACTTCAGCGCTACAAAGTTTTTTCTGGTTTCCGGAACCCAACAAAGCGAAGGGAAAAACAAAAAACCTTGAAAAAGACGGAAAAGCCTGCCTGCAAAATCATTACGGAAGAGCGTCGCGCAACGGCATCTCCGAAATAGAGAAACGTTACACCGCTTTCACCATGCCTCCGTCAGCAAGAATGGTCTGACCTGTAATGTATGTGTTTGCTTCCGAACAGAGGAAAACAGCAAGGCGCGCATACTCTTCAGGGTTGCCGTATCTTCCCAGGGGTATTTCCCTGCATGTGGCCGCATGGATTTCCTCGGGAGAAACACCGGCCTTTTTCGCCCGAACGCCGTCAAGATACTCGATCCGCTCCGTGGAGAACCGTCCCGGTCCAATGACGTTGACAAGGATTCCATCTTTGCCCACCTCTTGGGCAAGCGTTTTCGTGAGTCCGAGTACGCTCAGGCGAATGGAATTGGACAAAATCAGATTGTCAATGACCTGCTTCACGGAACTCGATGTAGAATTCACAATGCGTCCCCAGCGCTGTTTTCGCATGAACGGCAAGACCGCCCGTATCGTTCTCACGTAGCTCAGAAAATCGAGTTCGAACGCATGTTGCCATGCCGAATCGTCAAAAAGATCGAATCCTCCGGCAGGTGGCCCTCCTGCGTTGTTCACGAGCACATGGATCGTACCGTGAAGCCGCGTAGTTTCCTCAACAGTCCTTGCAATGTCTTCCGCGTTGGTGACATCACACCGGATTGTGTGCACTCTATTCCCCGTTGTTTCCTGTATTTCTTTTCCCGCCGCTTCCAATTTTGCCTCGTTCGTCGCACAAAGGACGACCTTGGCTCCCTCCAGAGCAAACTCCTTGGCTATCGCTTTTCCGAGACCAGAGCTCGATGCCATGGCAAGCACGACTTTTCCCTTCAATCCGAGTTCCATTGTTTCTCTACCTCCAATCGTGTTTCTCCCAATGTGTCTTTCCTGGGCAACACATCTCTACGCTTGTACAGAAATCGCACCCGAAATGGACTCCTCTACCCACGATGTCCGAAAGAACGAACACGATCTCGGTGTAGAGAAGACAACCGAAAAACACGTGTAAAGGACTGCTTGAGGAAACGTTTCGGTACCTTTTCGTGAACCGTTGCACTCCCGACAAGAAAGAGCAGACCTCTTCCCTGGATCATTTTTCGAGAAAATATGGGAAAAGTACCTCCGCAACACGAGGGTCGTCGAGAAGCATCGTGAGGTTTCTAATCGCTCCTACCGGCCTGGCTTCAAGGATACGGGCAACTCTTGCCTTTCCAAGACCCGGGAGAGCGGAAAGGCTGCTGCGCGAACAACGTTCAATATCAAGCGGATAGGGGACGGCTGTCAGTGAACGTCTCCCCCAATCGCAGACAGTCACATCAAGAATATCATCCGGTTTCACGTCGTCGCAGACGATTCCCACCAAGAGCGGATAGCTTCCTAGGCTTCTGCCGAATGCCACGTGGCCAAGACGCTCTTCGATCCTTACGTTTCGAAGTATCGTTCCCTGAGGTGCCACTCGCATGAGCATAAGGGGATCCACCTCGGTCCGCACCCATTCCTTCCATCTCCGAAAAGCCCTCTCGTGGATATGCGAGGGGGAGTGGCGGAGGAGTTCCGAGAGAGTTGTCCCGGGGAAAACCATGGCCTTTCGGATGTTGATGCGGCGTACCGCATAGGCACTGTCGAGAAGCCGTCGCAGGAAACGCTTATTGGGCTCAAGATCCTCATCTCTTTCTTCCGCAAGTCCCACGAGAAAATTGAGTCCCGGCAAAAGAGCGGGAAGCCCCCTGGGACGTTTCCGGTACCCTCCTGCTTCGTTGACGATACGCACGGCCAGGAGAGCGCCCTCTTCATCAACCTTGAGATTGTTCGTCCGGCGAACTCTTTCGGAAAGGCTTTCCAATCCCAAGGAAAGGACATCTCCCTCGGTGTTGTTCGCTGCAATGGCTGCAATCGCTTCGGCAGCGGCATCGGGAAAGCTTACAATAGACGCGGGGTTGGCATTGTCTGTGTGAAGGATTTCCAGACCCGGGCAAACCTGTCGGAATTCCCGGTAGAGTGTTTGGAGCATTTCCGAAGATGGCCGCCTACCGCTGGAGGCGGTAAACGATCCGCCATAAGCGAGAATATTTGCACACCTACCGAACCGAAAGGCTTTCGCCCCCCATCGATTGAGAGCCCTCGCTTCCTCAATGACATGTTCCAGAGGCCGCTCCTCATAGGAAATTCCAGATCCTTCAGTACAGAAGCTGCACCGTCCGTCACATCGATCGCATCCTCTCGAAAGCTCCATTTCCACCATAACCCAGGGATACGATGGATGGCGGGGCAGAAGAGCCGCTCCGGCACATGCCCATGGGAATAAATTCTCGTAGCTTCTCGTAAGAGCGGGAGCAATTTCGCCGGTTCTCGCAAAATGGGCAATCGTGGCTTCCGGATCCCCCGTGCAAATGCAATCTAAAGAAAGCTCTCGGAGCAATCGGGCGTTCTCCCCTCCCCTCAGAGCATAACCCGCCTTGATGGGACCCCCGAGGAAAAGGATCCCCTCTCTCGGCAAGGCTGCCAATTGCCGGAGCATGTGCAGCGAAAGGGGCGAGCCCCCGCGGTAACGCCCGGGGACCGTCATCCCGGAGATCACACAAACTGCGTCGGCGGAACGCCAGAGATCCGGCCTGGCTTGCTCCCTCCATTGGTCGCAGGTGATGTATTCCACATCCCATCCTTCTTCGACGAATGCGCCAAAGATATAACGCACGTAGGGAGAAATATAGGGAGGGACTCCGAAACAAGCAGGCTCGTCCACATATCCGTCGAAAAGCAACGCCAGCGCCAAGTCACATCCCCCCTTCTCTCGCATATCATGAAGAGCCTTCCGATGTGCTACAATATGCCCCGTATCGAAATCGACCCCCTGCGGAGGTGGTAACCGTCATGAGTGCTGAACGTTTCCCCGATCTTTCACGACTTGAACGATACATCGTAGAATGGCTCCGCAGGACTGTCAACGACGCAAAGGCCTGCGGATGCGTCCTCGGTCTCAGCGGTGGCATTGACTCTGCCGTCGTTTCCGTGCTTTGTCAACGAGCCTTCGGAGAGAACATGCTGACTGTGATTATGCCGTGCCACAGCGCGCCTGACGACGAGGTCGATGCAGCTCGCATGGTGGAGCTGTTCCGTTTTCCCTCAATCCGGGTGGACTTGGGCACCATCTATGATACCGTTTCGGGCAGCCTTTCCCAATACCTGGGGACACATTCTCCCGAACTTGCCCTGGCGAATATCAAGCCTCGGTTGCGCATGATCACTCTTTATTCACTTGCTCAATCGAGGAACTATCTCGTCTGTGGCACGGGGAACAAGGCGGAACTTACAGTGGGTTACTTCACCAAGTATGGCGATGCCGGCGTCGATCTCCTTCCCATCGGCGATCTCCTCAAGGGCGATGTCCGCCGTCTCGCCCGTCACCTCGGCATTCCTGCTCAAATCATCGACAAACCTCCTTCCGCAGGCTTGTGGTCGGGACAAACCGATGAGGGCGAAATGGGCGTTACTTACGAAGAACTCGATTCGTTTATCCTTTCCGGCAAAGGCAGTGAAAAAGTGCGCACTTTTGTCAATGAGGCCAACACACGTTCGGAGCATAAACGAAAGGTTCCCCCTCTTTGCGATACCACTGGCCTGTAATTTTTATTCATTTATATGACACGAGGTGAGGTCTATGTCAGGACATTCGAAATGGGCGAACATCAAACACCGGAAGGCCGCGCAGGATTCCAAGCGGGGAACACTCTTCCAGAAACTCGTCAAGGCCATCATCATCGCGGCCAAAGAGGGTGGTGGAGACCCGGGGGCCAACATGCGCCTGAAAGCCGCTATAGAACGAGCCAAGGCTGTTTCCGTCCCCGCCGAGAACATTGAGCGCGCCATCAAGAGAGGCACCGGGGAGATTGAAGGTGCCATTTATGAGGAAGTCCTTTATGAAGCCTACGGTCCCGGAGGTATTGCCGTTATCGTTGAGGCCACCACGGACAACAAGAATCGAACCACTCCCGAGATCAGGGCACTCCTTACGCGGAACGGAGGTTCTCTCGGTGAAGCGGGATGCGTGTCCTGGAACTTTTCCAGGCGCGGGGTCATCACCATCGAAGGGGGAGTGGACGAGGACGAACTGCTTCTCGCCGTCCTTGATGCGGGAGGCGAGGACTTGGCAAACGAAGGCGACACGTTCTCGGTGTACACCGATCCCTCGGAGGTACACGTCGTCGCGGAGGCGCTCAAAAAACAGGGCTATCCCGTAGCGAACGCAGAGTCTCAGCTTCTTCCCAAGACCACAGTCTCCGTGTCGGAAAAGAATATGGCGGCAAAAATCATGAAGCTTCTCGACGCACTCGAAGAACACGACGATGTACAGAACGTCGCCTGTAACGTGGATATCCCAGACGATGTCCTTGAATCCCTCGACGAGTGATCCGTGGGCTTTCGCTGTCTCGGTGTCGATCCAGGACTCGGAAGACTGGGTTTCGGCATAATTACCCAAGAGCGCTCCACTCTGAGGGTAGAACGTTTTGGTTGCATCGAGACACCGCCTCGTTCGGCTCTTCCGGGACGTTTGTTGCTGTTGTACAAAGAATTGCACAAGATTCTCGAAGAACACACGATCCATTTGATTGCCGTGGAACAGCTCTTCTTCGGCCGCAATACCACGACTGCCGCGATGGTCTGGCAGGCCCGGGGAGTTGTGCTTCTCTCCGCTGCACAGGCAGGCGTTCCTACAGTGGAGCCCAAACCTTCGGAAGTGAAACTTGCCGTGTGCGGCAACGGGAATGCCGAGAAGAAACAGGTCCAGGGAATGGTTCGATATCTTCTCGGCCTCGCGGCTCCGCCAAAACCCGATGATGCCGCGGATGCCTTGGCTGTGGCGATTGCCGGAATCGCCCTGTGGCGTTGGCACAGCGGAGAAACACCATTGCCGTAAGCGTTACAGGGAAATCACCTTTCAGCGCAAGAAGCGGTGCCGCAACATGCGAAGCCTCTCGCAGAAACGGCCCCCCTGGATGGCGTCGGAGTCGGAGGAAACTATGCTGCAACATCTTCAGGGAATCGTCGATTCCATCGAAAACCAGCACGTCGTTCTCGACGTGGGCGGTCTCGGTTTTGCACTTCTCTGTTCCAGAAGCGTTCTCGCCAAAGCGCAGCGTGGCACGAACCTTCGTCTTTACACGTCCCTTTCCATCGCCGAGGGAGGTATTCTCTCTCTTTTTGGTTTTTCTACCCTTGAGGAACGAAAACTTTTCGAAATGCTGACTTCCGTTAAGGGAATCGGCGGAAAAATGGCCATGGGGCTTCTCGGTGCCCTTGAAATGGAGATAATTCTCCACTCCATTCTCTCGGGATCGCCGATGTTGCTCGCGTCCGCCCCGGGAATCGGGCGCAAGACCGCGGAACGTATCTGTTTCGAATTGCAGGAGAAGATCAAGAAAACGCCATTGCTCTCCCAAACCACAGTTGTTTCCGAACTTGCCGGTCAATCCACTGTGGCGGCTGCTGTTCTTCAAGCTTTGGAATCTCTTGGATTCTCTCCCGCCGAGGCTCGGGAAGGATTTCAAGAAGCGTTGAAGAAAACGGTTTCGCCCGATTCTGAGGAACAACTTCTCCAGGCGGCACTGCAATCCCTCACGCGAAGGAGGTGACGACTCGTATGTTTTCCGCCGAAGACTCCTCTCGTCCTGCATTCGAAGCGAAAAACATCCCCGATCTATCTTCAGCGGAAGAGGCACAACGTCTCGTCGCACCTCCACGGCAAACCGAAGAGGACGATTTCGTTCATCTCCGCCCCAAAATTTTGCGAGATTTCGTCGGACAGGAAGCGCTCCGACAGAAGTTGTCCATTTTCGTGACCGCCGCAAGGCAAAGAGGCGAACCGCTCGACCACGTTCTTTTCTACGGTCCCCCTGGCTTGGGGAAGACCACGCTGGCAGGCATCATCTCCCGAGAAATGGGTGGAGAATTACGCATCACAACCGGGCCGGCGCTTGAGCGGGCAGGGGATTTGGCAGCGATTCTCTCCAATCTCCAGCCGAAAGACGTTCTCTTTATCGACGAAATTCACCGACTCAGCCCGTCCGTGGAAGAAATTCTCTATTCCAGCATGGAGGATTTCGCCCTCGATATCGTGGTTGGAAAGGGGCCTCTCGCACGTACCATACGTCTTCAACTTCCCCCTTTCACGCTTGTGGGAGCAACCACCCGTCTCGGCTTGCTCACCTCACCCCTCCGAAGCCGTTTCGGCATCGTCGAACAACTTGATCTTTACACACCCGAGGAATTGGCCGCCATTGCCGTTCGTGCGGCCGGAACTTTCGGCATTGCCATCGACGAGAACGCCGCTCTGGAGATGGGGCGCCGCTCCCGGGGAACACCCCGGATCGCCTTACGCCTTCTCCGAAGGATCCGCGACGTTGCGGAGGTACGCGGTGCCTCGGTCATAGATCTTCCGGTGTCGAGACTAGCCTTGGAAATGCTCGGTGTGGATGACCTAGGCCTCGATGAAGGAGATCGAAAGTTACTGCGCGCTCTGGTCGAACTCTTCGGCGGAGGTCCCGTCGGCCTGACAACGCTTGCTGCCGCGCTCAATGAGGAAAGCCAAACCGTCGAGGACATCTACGAGCCTTTCCTGATCAGGAAGGGGCTCCTGGAGCGTACTCCCCGCGGGAGAAAAGCGACATCCGGCACCTTTGCCTACCTGGGGAAAAATCCACCGAGGGAGTTCGAACAGCTTTCCTTCGCCGCTACTCTTGAGGAGGAAGAGGGATAATTGCCAAGGGAAGGGGGAGACGATGTCCGTGAATACGTTTGCGAGATTTTTTCTCGTCGCGGGAGTTCTTCTGTTTTCTCTCGGCCTGCTTTTGCTTCTTTTTGAAAAATGTTCGATTCCATTCGGGAAACTGCCGGGAGATTTTGTTTTTCATCGAAAAAACATTACAATCGCATTTCCGTTTATGACCATGCTCATCGCAAGTCTCGTTCTCACTGTCGGCATTAATATCTTTTGGCGTTGGTTCCGCTAAAAAATATTTTCCACCGGGGAAAAACAATGCTCTTTTCGTGCGCGTCGAAACTTCATGGTGTACTTGTCCTCAAAAAACACGTGATGCGGAGGTTTTTCATGATACAGACACCTCGTACCTTCCGGAACGCACTCCTTGCGGCTTGTTTTGTTTTTACCGTCGCCCTCGCTCCTTTCGCTGAAGGAGCGGAAAAAACGCTCACTGTAGGTGTCGCTCTGGACGTTACTCAAGGCACGCTGTCTTCCAGAAGCCCTTTCACCCTGACGGACAGAAGCGGAAAAAAGCTCAGTGTGCAACGTTCCGTGGTTTTTTCCATAACCAAACCGGGGACGATCCTCGTGGGAAAAACTTCCCTGACTCTTCCCGTGAACATATCCGGAAAATCTCCGTTGACGTTCGAGAAAACTGCGTATCGGGGTTCGCTACGTCTTGTCCCGAGCAAATCAGGCCTTAATGTCATCAACGTGATCGGAGTCGAGGACTATCTTCGAGGGGTTCTGAAAATGGAGGTCAATCCGCAATGGCCCTTCGAGACACTCAAAGCTCAGGCGATCATTGCCCGAACCTACGCGTTGAAACATGCAGGGCGACATAGAGACCAAGGCTTCGATATTTGTGCGACACAACATTGTCAGGTCTACAGAGGCGTGAACGCCGAGGACCCTCGAAGTGACAAGGCCATTTCGGTGACGAAAGGCATGGTTCTCACCTACAGAGGTGAGCTTGCTTTGACTCCGTATCATTCCGACAGTGGCGGTGTCACTGCGGATGTTTCCAGTGTCTGGGGAGGGAATTACGAGTACCTTCGTTCGCGGGAGGAACCGTTCGCCTCCGGATCCCCCTATGCATCCTGGGAGAGCAGTTTCAGCGAGAGAGAGCTCGCCGATGCCATAAGAAGCCTCGGCGTGAATGTGGGGAATATCGTTTCTCTTACTCCGGAAAACAAAGATCCCCGAGGAAGAGTACCTCGTTTGCTCGTGCAGGGGACGACAGGCAGCGCATCTGTTTCGACACACCAGCTCCGCATGGCTCTCGGGCCAACCGTTCTTCGAAGTACCGTGTTCGAGATTTCCGGCAGCTCCCGAGGAAGTGGTGTGGCTTCGGTGACATCCACCCTTCCTGCTCCCTCTCCGGAGGACCCGCCGACGGGAAGCGGTACAAACCGTTCCCTCGCCTCTGGAGAGGATCTGATTATCACTCTTACGCAAGAAGGGGCATTTTCCACGGAAGAGCTCATGGACATGCTCCTCCATCCGGAGAAAAGACAGGAATATGTCCAGAAAGCTCTCTCCAGGAACAAGCGCCCCTCCCTGCCGGTTGTTCCAGCACCTTCCGCACCGGTTACGCCTGGACAAGCGTTCCATTTCCGGGGTAAAGGATGGGGACACGGGGTGGGGCTCTCTCAATGGGGGGCGAAAAGCATGGCCGAAAAGGGATGGACCTGCGGGCAGATCCTTGATCACTACTATCCCGGAACCTCGATGAAGAAAGTGTATTGAAGCCCGAATGACAAGAGACGCCTCGATGAAATACGCACCGCCTGCTCCGTCCCTTTTTGCGGCAGACTCCTACGAGTATGTCTTGCCCAAAGAGCAAATCGCCCAGAACCCCGTGGAGCCGAGGGATCACTCGAAACTTCTCGTGCTGCAACGAGGGGCCGAAAGGTGCGAACATCGTCATTTCTTCAACCTTCCTGAGTATCTTGAAGCGGGAGATCTTCTGGTGTTGAACAACACGAAGGTTCTCCCCGCACGGCTTCGGGGCGAAAAAATTCCCTCGGGAGCACATGTGGAAATCCTTCTCCTTCGCCCCGTATGCGATGACTGGACATGTTGGGAAGCTCTCGTCCGCCCCGGCCGCAAGCTTCGAGAGGGGCACGAAGTCCGTCTTGTCGACGGGACCCTTCTTCATGTGGAGAAAGTCCAGGAAGAAGGCGTCAGGCTCATCCGTTTTCCACAGAACGTGAATGTACGCGCAGTTCTCGACAGAGCGGGCGAAATTCCTCTTCCGCCTTATATCACGGACACCTCCGCGGAACGGGAGCGTTACCAGACAATCTATGCGGAACAAGAAGGATCCGTTGCCGCACCCACCGCGGGATTGCACTTTACACGGACATTACTCGAAACGCTCCATACGAAAGGAATCGAGACAGCATTCCTCACGCTCCATGTGGGACTTGGAACGTTTCGCCCCGTTTCCTCGTCGGATATCCGGGAACATGCCATGCACCGGGAATATTATTCCATACCGCCCTCCACGGCAGAAGCACTGAAACAAGTTCGCAACAAAAGGAAAAGGGTCATCGCCGTGGGAACGACTGTTGTTCGCTGCCTGGAAAGCGCTTCCGAAATGACCCTCTCTTGCGGAGGGGACGGGGATACGGACATTTTCATCTATTCGGGATTCCGTTTTCGTGTCATTGATGGCATGGTGACGAACTTTCACCTTCCCCGAAGTACATTGCTCATGCTTGTCGCCGCGTTCGCGGGATACGAGAAGACACTGAACGCCTACGCGCTTGCAGTCGTCGAAAAGTACCGTTTTTTCTCTTTCGGAGACGCGATGCTCGTGCTCTAGCTTTTGAAGCAAGCGCCGCTGCGTTGCCACACCCATTCTTCCACGCGGGGATCAACAGAGAATCTCAAGCAAACCCAAGGTTCGAAATCTTGCTACAATATCCTTGAAAGGATGTACCCCAATCCCGAGAGGAGGTTGTGTTGTGTGGATCTGGAGCACCCTTGTTCCACACCCTCCCGTTCTCGTTCCTCAAGTGGGGCGAGGCAGGGAACGGGAGGCTATGAAGACGCTGGAGGGTATGGCTGGTGTGGCAGAACGCTCCGGCAGGAACGTCCCGGACGTGCTTTTCCTCCTCACACCTCATCATGTGATGGAGAAGGGAATCACCATCATTCGAGGAAGCTCCTTCCACGGTGACCTGCGACGCTTTGGGGCCCCCGAGGCGGGACTCTCTTTGACCGGGGAAACGATCCGAGCGGAGGAACTGTCTCGGACCCTTTCAACCGCCTTTCCCGTAACCGTGCTGGAAGGCGAACAGGTTGCGCTGGATCATGCAAGCCTGGTACCGCTCCTGTTTCTTTCGCGAACCTGGGGCCAGGTTCCGCCGCGCCTGCTCCTCGCCAATCCCCTCGGACTCACCCTCCGAGAAGCCTTCGACGCTGGAAAGCTCCTGCGGGGCATGCGCTCTCCAGAAAAATGGGCCTTAGTAGCCAGTGGAGATCTTTCCCATTGTCTTTCCCCAGATGCTCCCGGAGGATTCAACCCCCAAGGGGCAATTCACGATCAGGCGGTCCAACACGCCCTTGAAATGTCCTCTCCTGCGCCGCTCTTCGCTCTTTCGACATCGCAGGTCGAACAGGCAGGCGAGTGTGGACTTCGTTCCTTGCTCGTCTTTCTGGGGCTTGCCCGCGGTGAACCCATACACACCCTGTCTTACGAAGCCCCTTTCGGCGTGGGATACTGTACAGCCTTCTGGCATGGAGAGGAGACACGAAAGGGGATGTGAGCATGAGCGTCTCCGGATATGAGGCACCGCACCCCTACGTTCGTCTGGCGCGAAAACAGATTGAAGCCTATGTGATGCACAAAAAGCTTCTTTCCACAGAAGAGGCGTTACTTCTTTGCGAGGACTCCGCAATCTGGACCCCTCGACGAGCTTGTTTCGTCTCCATCAAGACGACGGAGGGACATCTGCGGGGATGTATTGGAACCATACTTCCAAGCCGTTCCACTCTCGCGGACGAACTCCTCGCCAATGCCGTGGCCGCCGCCTCCAGAGATCCTCGTTTTCTTCCCCTGACCGAGGAAGAACTGCCGAATATCCACATCTCCGTGGATATTCTTTCTCTCCCGGAACTGGTCCGGTCCGAAAGCGAACTAGACCCGAAGCGCTACGGTGTTATTGTGGAAAAAGGCAATTCTCGCGGTGTGCTGCTCCCAAACCTGGAGGGCGTGGAAAGCACTTCGGAGCAACTTGCCATCGCCTGCGCCAAGGCGGGAATCCGCACTCGCGAGGGAGCGACACTGTATCGTTTCGTTGTCGAGAGATATCCCGAAAGAGGCGTGTCCAATGAAAGAACCTGAGGCGGAGCGGAGGAACAAGTCCTTGTCGCACCGGAGCTGCCTTTGGTACGAGCGTGCCGGGGAGGACGCCCTGTGTCATCTGTGTCCCCATTCCTGCCGCATCTCTCCGGGTGGTGTTGGACGCTGCTTTGTCAGGAAAAACGACCCGCATCACGGTTTCGTCTCACTCAATGACGGACAAGCTGCGGCCATCGCGGTAGATCCTATGGAAAAGAAGCCCCTCTACCACTTTCACCCTGGCACGCGCATTCTCTCCCTAGGGACCTGGGGATGTAACATGGGATGCCTTTTTTGCCAGAACTGGCCCCTCGCCACCGGCGCTCCCTCGGTGGAACTCGTTCCGATCGAACCACCAGATGTGGAGCAGATATTGCAGCGCCATTCCCTCCGATCCGTCGCCTTTACGTACAACGAACCCGGCGTCTGGTACGAATTCGTGCTACGTTGCGCGCGTTATTTGAAGGAACGGGGATATTTTGTTGTGCTCGTCACGAACGGTATGATGTATCCCGCTCCCCTCAGAGCACTCCTTCCTTACATTGATGCCGCCAATGTGGACGTAAAGGCCTTTTCCGAAGAGCATTACACATTTCTGGGCGGCAACCTCAAAACCGTTCTCTCCTTCGTGGAAACGCTTTTTTCCGGAGGTGTCCATGTGGAGCTGACGCATCTCCTCGTTCCGGGATTCAACGACTCGGAAGAAGAGTTCAAATCCCTTCTTCGCTGGATCGCCGATCTCTCGCCTTCGATCCCTCTCCACGTGAGCCGCTCCTTCCCGCAGCACCGCTGGCCGGGCCCCTCTCCCTCCCTCGAACAGATGCAATCGAGGGAAAAACTTGCAAAATCCCACCTCTTCTACGTCTATCTCGGCAACGTTGCCGCAAGGACAACAACCATCTGCCGTCACTGCGGACATGACATTCTCACAAGAGAGTGCTATAATATAAAACTGATGGAATTAGATGCATTAGGAAAGTGCCGCTTTTGCGGAGGAAACAATTTTTTCCGCCTGCCAGGTTCCGTCTGAGCGAGAAAGTTTTTCCGAAGACGGACGCGTGTGGGTTTTCGTCTGCACCTGCAACAGAGAGAAGGAAAACTTCGAAAAGTATAACAGAAGATGACAAACCGCGTGAGGGCCCATTCACCTACATCGAAGAAGAGAAAGAGGGGGACGGAAAGATGAGCATGCAGAGCATCGAACTGAACGGTCACTCCCTGACCCTGCAGGATGTCGTGCGCGTTTCCAGGGAGGATTTTCCCGTGTCGCTCGATCCCGCCGCTGTGGCCTTCGTGGAGCGAGGTGCGAACATGGTCGCCTCCTGGGTTCGTGACGGCAGGGTCATCTACGGAATCACCACGGGTTTCGGAGATCTCGCTTCCGTGGTCATTCCCCAGGAAAAAAGCGAACTGCTTCAGCACAACCTGCTTGTCAGCCATGCCTGCGGCGTAGGAGAACCCTTTCCCGAGGATGTGGTCCGAGCGATCATGCTTCTGCGAATCAACACATTGATCCGCGGCTTTTCCGGCATCAGCCTCCCCACGCTCACTCTCCTGCTGAACATGCTCAACCTCGGCATTCATCCGATCATTCCCTGTCAAGGCTCCGTCGGAGCCAGCGGAGATCTCTGTCCTCTTTCACATCTCGCCATAGCGCTCCTTGGTCTGGGAGAGGCCATGTACAAGGGAAAACGCCTTCCCGTCGCCGATGCATTCGCTCAAACAGGACTGGAAGCGGTGGCACTCAAGCCCAAGGAAGGACTCGCTCTCAACAATGGAACGACAGTGCTGACCGCAGTGGGCGCGCTGACGGTGTATGATGCACTCCACGCGGCGAAGGTCGCGGATATTGCCGCGGCACTTTCGCTTGAAGCGCTCCGAGGAGTTCCCTACGCGTTTGACCCCCGCACGCACGAATTGCGTCCCCACATCGGCCAGAGACAGGTCGCGTCGAACATGCGCCGTCTCATCGAAGCCAGTGAAATCATCGAGAAATACAAACATGACCGCGTCCAGGACGCCTATTCTCTGCGCTGCGTCCCCCAAGTCCACGGCGCGAGTCGGGATGCGGTGGAGTATGTACGCCAGAAGATCGCGGTGGAGATCAACTCCGTGACGGACAACCCCCTCATCTTCCCCGCCGAGGAAGAAGCCATCAGCGGGGGTAATTTCCATGGCCAACCCATCGCTATCGCCATGGATTTCTTCGGTATCGCCGCTGCGGAACTGGCAAGTATTTCCGAGAGACGAGTGGCTCGCCTGGTGGACGCGAAGCTCTCCGGACTTCCCCCGTTTCTCGTGGGCAACAGCGGCCTGAACAGCGGGTTCATGATCCCGCAATATGTCTGCGCCGCACTCGTGTCCGAAAACAAGGTCCTCGCTCACCCCTCTTCCGTGGACAGTATTCCCACGTCTGCAAACCAGGAAGATCATGTTTCCATGGGGATGTATTCTTCCAGAAAGGGAAGAGCAATCCTTGAGAACGCCGAGAAAGTCCTCGCCGTGGAGCTTCTCTGTGCTGCCCAGGGGGTTGAGTTTCACAAACCTCTTCAGCCAGGAAGAGGAACCCGTGCCGCTCGCCGCCTGATTCGAGAACACGTGCCTTTCGTTCAAGAGGACTGCTTTCTCCAACCCCTCATTGAAGACGTGCTCCATCTGGTTCGAAGTGGAGAACTGGTACAGTGCGTGGAGGAGGAAATCGGCCATCTCTCGTGACGGGGAATTCTGAAAAGACACGATGATGCGCATGTTTCATCCCTGCCCCTTTCGCATTCGACAACGTTTTTACACGTAACCGCAGGAAACAGAATGATTTTTGAACAACGAACGGCGTATTTCTTGGAGGAGGGACTACAAATATGGCACGCAAACTGGTCGAGTGTGTCCCGAACTACAGTGAGGGACGACGTCCGGAGATCATCGAGGCATTGGTTGCGCCCTTCAAAAAAACGAAGGGTGTTTATCTGTTCGACTACAGAGCCGACGAAGACCACAATCGTCTCGTCGTGAGCTTGGTGGGTGAACCGGAACCGATGGAGGACGCACTGCTCGAAGCCGCCAAGGTCGCGATGGAGAATATCGACATGGAGCATCACCAAGGCGGCCATCCCCGTATCGGCGCGGTGGACGTCATTCCCTTCACACCTCTGAAGAACGTGAGCATGGAAGAATGCGTGCTCCTTGCGCATGCCTTCGGAGAGCGCTATTGGCAGGAGACGGGCATTCCCGTGTATTTCTACGAAGAGGCGGCCCTGCGCCCGGAGAGAAAGCGCCTCGAAGTCATCAGAAAGGGACAGTACGAAACACTCAAGGTGGAAGTCCTCTCGAATCCCGAACGGCTTCCGGACAAGGGAAGAGCAGCACTCCATCCCACTGCCGGAGCCACCGTGATCGGAGCACGCAACTTTCTCGTCGCGTTCAACGTCAACCTTGAAACAACGGATGTCGCCATCGCGAAAGAAATTGCCAAGGCTGTTCGTGCTTCCAGCGGAGGCTTCTGTCATGTGAAAGGCATCGGGCTCGCCCTTGAGGACCGGGGACTCGTTCAGGTGAGTATGAATCTCGTTGACCACCGAAAGAACGCCCTCTACCGCGTGCTGGAGACCATTCGGATGGAGGCCCGCCGCTGGGGCGTCTCGGTGGTGGAGACCGAACTCTACGGCATGGTTCCCACCGAAGCTCTTCTCGACAGTGCCGCCTATTATCTCCAAGCCACCGGATTCGATCCGCGACAGGTGATAGAACTGCGCCTCCTGGAAATGATGGGGGAGGAGCAGTCATGACCGTGAAGCTTTTCCACAACGCCCGGATCTGGACAGCCTCCGACAGGGGAGCTCCCCTGCGCGGAACGGAACAGGGAAACGTGACCGTCTGGGAACGTGGAGCTCTTCTGATTCAAGACGGGAACATCGCCTGCGTCGGAGAGGAGATTGCCGTTCGAAAAGCACTGGAGGACCTTCTCGCCGCAAAAGGCGATTCCGTTCCGTTTCAGGAAATCGACTGCGCCGGGCGCTGTCTTGTCCCTGGATTTGTGGACCCACACACCCACATGTGCTTTGTCGAACCACGTGAAGAGGAGTTCGCACTCCGCCTCGAAGGAACACCTTACCTGGAAATTCTTCGCCGCGGGGGCGGCATCCTTTCCTCCGTCAGATCCGTCGAGGCGGCGGGAGAAGAGCTGCTCTACGAAAGAACCCGGGCAACCGTCCTGCGCGCTCTTTCCTTCGGGACGACCACGGTGGAAATCAAAAGCGGCTATGGTCTGGACATGGAGACGGAACTCAAGATGCTCCGCGTCATCGACAGGATCCGGCGCACCACACCTCTCGACGTGGTTCCCACATTTATGGGAGCCCATGCCGTTCCACTTCGCTTTCGGAACGAGCCGGAAAAATACGTGAAACTGCTCGTGGAAGAGATGCTGCCCACCGTGCGGGCACAAGGCGTGGCTCTTTTCTGCGACGTTTTCTGTGAAGAGGGCGTCTTCTCGGTCGATCAGAGCCGACGAATTCTCGAGGCAGCCCGCAACTGCAACCTCGGGCTCAAGATCCATGCCGACGAGGTCCACGATCTGGGAGGAGCCGGTCTCGCTGCGGAGCTTGGAACACTCTCGGCGGAGCATCTCCTCGCAGCAAGCGAAGACAACCTCCGCAGAATGGCCGAGAAGAATGTACTGGGCATTCTTCTTCCCGCAACAGCCTACAGCCTCCGCAAGCCCTACGCTCCCGCGCGGAAGATGATCGAACTGGGTGTCCCTCTTGCCATCGCCACGGACTGTAATCCAGGATCGTGCTACACTGAATCCATGCCCTTCATCTTCGGTCTGGCGGTAATGCAAATGGGACTCTCCGTCGCGGAAGCGTTCGTCGCCTCCACGTTGAATGCCGCGTATGGAGTCGGACTATCCTCTGTTGTAGGCAGTCTCGATCGGGGAAAACGTGCGGATTTCCTCCTCCTGGCAGGAAAAAGCCCCGCGCTGTTTGCCTATCATGCTGGCGTTTCCCCCGTAGAAGAGGTTTACAAATCCGGAGAAAAAGTCGTCTGATAATACTCTCGAGCAGGAAACGGGCAGCTCTTTTGTGGGAAAACACCACGAGTTTCTCAAGTCTGAAAGGGGATGAACACCAGTGAACGCCGCAGACATGGCTCTTTCCGTGTTCTTCGACGAGCTCGCATCCGATTCTCCCGCACCCGGCGGAGGGACGGTCGCCGCTTTGGGTGCCGCCGCCGCCGCCGGGCTTGTTTCCATGGTCGCCCGCTTGACCCTCGGCAAGGAAAAATTTCGAGACCATTGGAAAGAAATGGAGACAATTGCAGAAAAAAGCGATGTATTGCGCTCTCGCTTTCTTCGACTCATGAAAGAGGACGCCGACGCGTTCAACGAATTTATGGCGGCCATGAAACTCCCGAAGGAAACGGAAGAACAGAAAAAAACAAGAGCGGATGCCATGCAGAACGCGCTGTTACAAGCTGCAGAAGTCCCCCTTGAGACGCTTCGCCTCTGCGCCGACATCGCACTCCTCGCCTCCGCGACGGCGGAGCGCGGCAACCCGAACGCATTGACGGATGCAGGTGCCGCCGCTGCGTTCGCCCTTTCCGCCGCACAAACCGCAGCCTACAATGTACGTATCAACACAAAGGCCCTCCGAGACCAACTTCGGGTTGCCCGCCTCGAAAAAGAAACGGAACAACACCTTCAGGCGGTTCGAAAGTTTGCGCTCCAAACGACCGATTTCGTCGAAGCGCAGCTTTCCTGAGAAGAGAGGCTTCCCATGACCCTTGAACTTCGCGGTAAACCACTGGCGGACGCATTGAAGAGCTGGTGCGCCGAGAAAATCATCGACCTGGAGAGAACGCGAAAAGCACCTCCAGGACTTGCGATTGTCCAGGTGGGAAACGATGCCGGATCGGAGGCCTATCTCCAGCAGAAAGTGAAGAACGGAGAGAAATTGGGCATGTCGGTACGCATCTTCCCTTTTCCGGCCACAACCGAAAAGGGGAAAGTCCTGGAATGCTTGCGCCTCCTCAATGCAGACCCTGGAATAGACGGCGTCTTTATTGAACATCCTCTTCCCGGGGGATGGGAAATATGTTTGCGTAGTGCACTGCTCCCGGAAAAAGATGTGGAGGGGCTCCACCCTCTGAACCTGGGAAGACTCTATCTTGGTGAAAAGGGATTTCCCGTCCCTTGCACCGCGGAGGCTGTGATACGGCTGCTCGAATGGTATGCGCTGGATCGTCTCGACGGCCTTTCTGCGGTAGTGATGGGGCGGAGCGTTTCCGTAGGAAGAGCGCTGGCACTTCTCCTCCTGGAAAAAAACGCCACCGTGACGGTGGTACACAGTCGAAGCAGAAACCCTGCGATGTTCCTCGAATGTGCCGATGTCGTTGTCACCGCTGTCGGGAAAGCGCACGTCATCGATGCGATACAGATGAAGCCCGAGAGCGTTCTCATGGACGTAGGAACGAACGTGACGCCCGAGGGAACTTTGGTCGGAGACGCGAAGACGGAACCCTCGTCCCATCTGAAAGCATTCTCTCCTGTTCCCGGAGGCATCGGCCCTGTCACGGTGAGCATCCTCCTCGCCAACGTCGTGCGAAACGCACTGTTACGCGCAGAGGCTTCCACTCCATCCTCTCGTTACGGGGTGAATATCCCTTCTACACACGAGCTCGCGTGCGGCAACACACAAAACAAGAACCCATGAGACGAAAAAAAGCGCCTCTCGAAAAGCGCGTCCTGAGGAGCACCGTCTTCTTGTTTCTTTTGTTCGAAATCCTCTCCGGCAACGCCTTTGCCGCAGGCCGACAGGAAGTTTGGGCGACGACACCGTTGCTTTCCCTCATGGTTCGCTTTCTCGGAGGAATCCATATCTCCGTCCATGCTCTTTCTCGCTACGACGACCACGGACGACTTGTTCGCCTGAAAACCAAAGTTCCTGCAGAAGCTCGCGTAGTCGCTCTCGACGGCACGGAAGCGGTGGAGTTCGGCCTCTCCGAGGGATATCGTTCCGTCCCCCTCTTCGAACGAATGCCCTTTCTCCGAAAGGAGGGTGATGCATTCTTTCTCGATCCGGCCACGATGCCCGCTCTCGGACAACGGGTGCTCATCTCTCTCTCCACTTTCGACGCTGCAAATTATCTCTATTACCAAAGGCGCCTCGCGGAATTCCAGTCACGCCTTGAAAGTACCGTAGGCGTCGGAAGACAGCTCCTCGGCGAGACGGCGATTCTTGATCTGACCTCCATCTTCCCACTTTGGATCGATGCAGCAGTACAACGCCACATTAGCCCTCCAGTAAACGTGATAACCCTCTGGCAAAAAGAGGCGAGCCTTGATGTCCTTGAAAAAACCGTTGCCGAAGCGGAAAAAGGGGGCTGGATCATTCTCTATGACCCCCTGACCCCCCTGGTGGTGAAAGAACGTCTGCTGCGTTCCCCTAACGCGCTCTCCCTTGCTCTGCCCGATGTGGACCGTGTCGAGGATCTCTTCCTTTTTCTCTATGATCAGTATTTGGCTGTGTGGAATTTTTCGAGACAGCGATCAACGGGAACTCGCTGAGAAAACCGGAGGGGAAAAAAGCTCCTCCTGGTTTTCAGGGAAGTGGTTTCCCCAGGAAAAAGACGAACACGCCGGCACTCCCTCCTGTGACGGCGTGTTCGTCCAACCCCCGAGCGGTGGGTCGTTATACAACCTCGATTCGGCCCGTCCCTTCGGTGAAACGACCTATCTGGCGGGCTTCTTTGAAACCTCCCTGATGAAGCGAGGCAAGCAGGAAAGATACCTCCGTCTCCGGAACAGCGAGAAGCAGCCCTCCAGACGTCTGGGGATCGAAAAGGACATCGCTTTTATAAGCGGCGATGGTCCCCTGGTTTTGAACTCTTGGACCATAGAGTTCCCTGTTTCTGTACGCTCCTGCCGGAACCAGCCCGAGCTCGGCCTTTTCTTTTGCACCGGTCAAAAAGGGCAATTCCGAAAAGAGCACTTCCGCATCCAACTTTTCTCCAAGCATATCCAACAAATGTCCTGCCAATCCGAAACCTGTCACGTCCGTACACGCAACGACAGTTCCGAGCCGCTCCGGCGGGAGACATGCGGGAAGGTTGTTCAGCGTTCGCATACATGTCACCGCCGCGTCGATCTCTTCTGCTTCGGCCATACCAGCTTTGATTGCCGTGACAAGGATACCCGTTCCCAACGCCTTCGTGAGGAGTAATGCATCGCCCGGCCGTGCGCCGTTCACCCTCCAGAGTCCCTTCGCATCGACATCCCCAAACACCACAAGGCCGTATTTCGGCTCTTCATCTTCGACACTGTGCCCTCCTGCGAGAACGGCACCTGCCTCGTCGACTTTTTTCTGCCCTCCTCGAAGAACAAGGGCAAGCTCCTCAAGCGGCCTGCAATGTACCGGATAAGCAACGACATTGAGTGCCACCCGAGGCACGCCCCCCATGGCAAACACGTCGCTGAGTGCATTGGCCGCAGCGATTTCACCCCAGACCTCCGGATCGTCCACTACGGGAGTGATGAAATCCACCGTGAGAATGCCTATGCGGCCATTGCCCAGATCCCAGAGGGCCGCATCCTCACCGTGATCCCAACCGGAAAGAAGCCGTTCATGTTCCGGTTTCCTCAAGCCGCCAAGAATCAAGGACAGGTCCGCCGGACCTATCTTGGCTGCTCACCCGCTTGTTCTGGCAAGTTCAGAAAGCCGCACAAGTTTCACCTCCCTTCAGGAAAGGGAACATCGCCCCCACGACGAAGGTGCACCACGTCCGCTGCGGGAAAGAGACGCCTTCCCTGTGGCGTATCGACCACGAGCGTGCCCTCGCCGGTCACATCCATCGCCGTTCCCTGAACGACCTCGTCTCCGGTGAGGACACTGATGGTGGAGCCGATGGTCTCGCATTTCCTCCGATAGGCTTCGACCAGATCCAGAGCGCCCCGCGGTTCATACAAATGTTGAAGTTCTCCATAAAAGCGGCGAACTATCGCTGCGGCAAGCGTGTTTTTCGGTATATTCCGCTCCGTTGCTTCCTCGAGCGACGTCACGCGCTGTCGCAAGTCTTCCGGCAGATGCTCGGGGGAAAGAGAAAGATTGATGCCCAGGCCGATCACTGCATAATGCACTCTGTCGGGCTCAATAGCGGCTTCGCAGAGAATGCCGCAAAGTTTACGCCCTCGCCACAGCACGTCGTTCGGCCATTTCAATGTGGCGGGTACGTCCAAAAGCTCTTCGAGCGTGTCCCTGACAGCAAGTCCCGTTGCAAGACTCAGGAGTTGCAGCTCGTTCATGCGCAACGATGGACGTAAAAGAAAGGAAAAATAAAGGCCCTTCCCGGGGGGCGATTCCCAGCTTCTGCCCCGTCGTCCACGCCCTTGGGTTTGTTCGTCGGCGAAAACGAGAAGTCCCTGTTCCGCCCCGTCACGAGCGAATTCCTTCACGACAAATTGTGTTGAAGCGGTGCGTTCAAATGCCAGGGTCGGGTGCCCGAAAGGGATGTCACCCAAAAGACTTTCGATCCAGGAAGGACTGATTCGGGTTTCTCCAGCACTTTGGAAGCGATATCCCCTTTGGGGGAGTGACTCCACGGGAAACCCCTCTTCCCGAAGTCCCTCCACGGCTTTGGACACAGCCTGACGGCTCACATTCACGTATCCGCACAACTCGGCTCCCGAAACAATCGTATCGGGATGCCGGAGCAGGTATTCCACGAGAGCTCTTTTCGTCGAATTCGTCCGCAGCAACGACATCTCTCCCGTTTCTTGGTCTTGCGACGATGATATAATGAAAAACAAGAGATCACAATGCACCTCTAGGAGGAAGGATAATGGCCATCATCTCCACCACTACGATTTTGGAGGAACTGCGATCGTTGTTACGCGATCTGCAGGACAGTCTTTGACCTGCCTGCATTGAACGAACGCATGGAGCGTCTTCTCGCGAAGAGCGCCGAACCGAATTTTTGGAGTACTGCCGACGCTCACGTGACGAGTCGCGAATTGGCTCGTCTCCAGGATAAAAAAGCACAATTCGAAACTCTCGCTTCCGAAGCGGAAGAGCTTGATTTTCTTGCGTCCCTGGTCGCCGAAACGCCGGATCCGGAGTTGGAGGCGGAATTCTACACTCGCGCGGCTGCACTGAAGCAAAACGCCGAACGGGAGCAGCTCCAATTGCTCATGAACGACGAATACGACGAAAGCAACGCTCTCGTCAGTGTACACCCCGGTGCGGGAGGTTTGGATTCCCAGGATTGGGCGGAGATTCTTTACCGGATGTATCTGCGGTGGGGAGAAGCTCAGGGATTTTCCCTCAAAATCCTCGAACTCCTCCAGGACATGGAGGCGGGCATCAAGAGCGTCACGTTGATGGTCAAGGGGCGCTACGCTTACGGCTATCTGAAGGCGGAAAGGGGAGTACATCGACTGGTACGCATTTCCCCCTTCGACGCGGCGAAGCGGAGACACACGAGTTTTGCTTCTGTCGATGTTTCTCCAGAACTCCCGGAAGATGTGGAGATCGATATCCGACCGGAAGACCTGAAGCTCGACACATTCAGGGCCAGTGGTGCCGGGGGCCAGTATGTGAATATGACCGACTCGGCGGTCCGTATCACACATCTTCCGACGGGTATTGTCGTCAGCTGTCAGGACGAACGATCCCAACACATGAATCGTGCTGTAGCCATGCAAATTCTCAAATCGCGATTGTTTGAAATGCAACTCCGGGAGCGTCAGGAGAAACTTGAAGCACTCCAAGGCGAGAAGAAAGACATCGAGTGGGGAAGTCAGATCCGCTCCTATGTACTTCATCCATACACCTTGGTCAAAGACCACCGAACCAGTCATGAAACAGGAAATGTGCAGGCCGTCCTGGACGGCGATATTCAGGATTTTATCATGGCCTATCTGCGCTGGAAAAAAACGCGATGAGCTACGGTGATCCCTGGGGCACCGAAAGTGTCCGGTCCGAAATTTCTCCGTTTGGAGGAAACGGACGGGGGCACCTTTGTTATCCGCAGAAACAAGAAAATAACACATCAATGACAGAAAGGAGTATCTCATGACCTTCAGAAAGATGCTCCGGAGACTAGTTTTGTTTATGATCCCTCTCATGACGGTACTGACGGCGGAAGGCGTTCTTTCCTTGCCGGTTTCGGCCTCTCCGCCCGCTTTTGACGCGGGAATACCCACACTTGCGATCACCTCGGTGAAACCTGGCATGAAAGGGATCGCCCGTACGGTTCTCCAGGGAAGGGAGATCGTCTCGTTTCCCTTGGAGATCCTGAGCGTGATCGAACGCAAGGGAACTCCGCGACATCTCATTCTTGTCCGCGCGTCAGGCCCTTTGATGGAAAGAACGGGAGGCATCGCCGCAGGAATGAGCGGAAGCCCCGTTTTCGTGGAGGGCAAACTCGTCGGTGCCATCGGGTATGGCTGGGATTTCAGCGATCATCGGCTTGGTCTTGTCACACCGATCGAAGACATGGCTTCCGTGTGGGACTGGCCGGAGCGTCTTCCGCCTTTTTCACGGCCGTTACCGCAGGGGATTACTCTTTTCGCCTCCGAAGACAAAGCGCCCGAAAAAAATGTCTCTCCGAATCCGGAACAAGAAGAACCTGGCGAAAATGAAAACAGCAACGATGTGGATTCGACGGAGGAGGAAAACGCAGATCGGGAGGACACACCGCTTTCGTTCTCCTTTGGCGCGAAAGATCCCATCCTTCTGGAAGTGACGCGTGAGGAAACCAACGCAAACAGAATGCTCCGCGAACGCGCCGCGCCTCTTCTTGCCGATGGACTCAGCCCGAGGGCGACCAAATCCTTGGAAGCGGACTTAGGCACCAGGATTCTCGCCATGGGTACGGGAAGCGGCGGAAGTGACCTCCCCGTGGAATACGATGCGCACATGACCCCGGGAGACGCCATCGGCGTCCTGCTCGCCTGGGGAGACATTACCATCGGCGCCACCGGCACTCTCACGGCGGTGGGGAAAGACGGACGCTTTCTCGGCTTCGCCCATCCTTTCCTGAACCGGGGAGCCGTTGTCTTTCCGCTGACGAGAGCCTGGGTCCACGATGTCATTCCCAGCCTAGCGTCCCCTTTCAAGCTGGGCTCACCCCAGGCGATTGTAGGAACTGTCACCCAGGACCGTCCACAGGCCATCGGTGGACGTATCGGATATTTCGCCCCTTCCGTGTCGTTCACGGTGACCGTCCGGGACCAAGAAACGAAGGGAAGCGTCACCAAGAGATTCCACGTGGCGGACGATCCTTTTCTCGTGGCAAAGATCGCTCCTGCGGCAATGCTCGGCATTGTGGACGACGTATGGGGCCGAGTGGGGCAGGGAACGGCCCATGTGACCGTTTCGATCTCCGGAGGCGGGCTCGAAACGGGATGGACGCGAGCGAACATGTTCTTCTCTCCCGAGGATCTTGCTCGGGATACCGTAAAGGAATTCTCCGACCTGGCGGATATTTTTTCCACGAACGAATTCCGGGAGGTAAAACCCCTGGGATTTCGGATCGACGTGGAATTGACGCAGGCTCCCCGCGTGCTTTTTCATCGAGGATGTGGAGGTCGACCCGAAAGAAGCCGCTCCCGGAAGTGACGTGACCGTAACCGTGAAGTTACGCCCCTACCGAAGAAATCCCCTGACGAAGACGTTCACCCTGAGGATTCCCGAAGGCGCCCAGGGGACATGCGATATTCTCGTTCGGGGTGGAGGCATTGCAGAACCTGAACAAGAGTCAATCCTGCAGGGCTGGAGGTCCATCGCTGCCTTCGAAGAGCTGCTCAGCGAACTGAACGCGAAGGAATCGAACAACGAACTTGTAGTGGAACTCCTCGCCAAGGTCGAGGGAACTTCTCAGGACAAGTCGGAAGAGGAGGAGCCGAAACTTCTCAGTGAAATCAAAGCACGGAGGATGAAGGAGGGAACATTGCGCCTCTTCAAGTCGAATTATTATGTGGAAGGCCTCATGCGACGCGTTCTCCACGTGAGGCCCGAAAACGGCGCAACCGATTCCGGACAGTAGTCAGGCCCCGTCGAGAGCCGATCATGTCATTCTTCGCCTGGATCGGAAGATGGCTTCTTCGGTTTTGGGGAGATTTGGGCGCCTTCGCTCTTTACGGCTGCCGCATGGCCTGTGGCATTTTTGGAGGTCGCTGGGGAAGAAGAGAGTTCTTCGAACAGCTTGATCGCATCGGTGTGGGGTCCCTTTCCATGGTGGCCGTGACAAGCGCCTTCTCTGGGATGGTCATGGCCGTACAGACCCTTGATCAGTTCGTTCGCTTCGGGGCAACGCAATATATCGGGGGCGTCATTGCCATCACCATGGTACGGGAAATGTCCCCGGTCCTTACGGGTCTTGTCGTCGCCGGACGCGTTGGTGCCGCGATGGCCGCCGAGATTGGTTCCATGAAAGTGACGGAACAACTGGATGCCCTTCGGGGATTCGGTCTCGACGATGTGTCCTTTGTCGGATCGCCACGTCTTCTCGCCAGCTGTATCATGTTACCGGTGCTTACCGTTTTTTCCTTCGCCATCAGCATCCTCGGCGCTTATTTGTACGTGAGCACTCATGGCGTCAGCGCGTTCGTGTTCCGGCGTTCCGTTGCGGTCATGCTCGAACCGCTCGATCTTTACGGAGGCGTAACAAAAGGTTTCGTCTTCGGCCTTCTTATCGCCGTCTCCTCCTGCTCCGAAGGTTTCCGTGCGGAAACAGGAGCCCGGGGTGTGGGAATCGCCACGACAAGTGCCGTCATTTGGAGCAATATGCTCATTCTCGCCTTCAACTATCTTCTGTCCACGCTCTTCTTCGGCGGAATGCCCCGGGGAGGGTAAGGCCATGGAACACCTTGTCCAGCTGCAGAACGTGACCATGTCTTTCGGGACCAAACGTGTTCTCTCTGGGGTGAACATGTCTGTTGCACCCGGAGGAATCACAGCCCTCATGGGCGCCTCCGGATGCGGGAAAACGACCGTTCTCCGCCTGATTGCGGGACTCCTCGGCATGCAAGGCGGCACTCTCTTTCTTTTCGGAACGCACCTTGATACCGAGACCGATCCGGAAGTGATCGTCGCACTCCGCAAACGCATGGGTATCGTTTTCCAGAGCAGCGCACTTTTTGATTCTCTCACTGTCGGAGAAAACGTGCGCTTCCCTCTGAAGTTCTGCCTCGGCATCACCGATGAAAGCGAACTCTGCGCCCGGGTGGAACGCATGCTTTCCCAAGTTGAACTGGAGGGGATCGAGAAATTGTATCCCGCCGAACTCTCCGGGGGAATGCGCCGGCGAGTTGCCATCGCCAGATCACTCGTCTATGATCCTGAATTGCTTCTCCTTGACGAACCGACCACAGGGCTCGACCCGATGACGGCACGACACATCGACCGCCTGGTGGCCAGCCTCGGGCGGAGATCCGGAGCAGGAGTTCTCCTGGTCACGCACGATCTCGTCTCAGCTCTCGGTGTGGCCGACACGATACTACTCATGGAGGAGGGAGAAATCGCCTGGAGTGGCACGCCCGAGGAATGGCATGCCACTGATGATGCCTGTGTCAGATTCTTCTCCAAGGGAATGATTCCTGTCACAAAGGGGGGAGAAGAACCATGGAACGGGAACTGAAGGCGGGGATCCTTGTCTTTTTCGCTCTTGTTCTTTTCGGCGCTCTGGTGTTCGTCACAGGAGGAGCTTTATTCGGGCGGAAGGGATATTCTTTTTCCGTGCTGTTTCCTGACGCGGGAGGACTCCAGGTAGGCGCTCCGGTTTTCGTCTCCGGTGTGGAGCTTGGCCAGGTCCAGGCACTCCGCCTTACTCCAGAAGGTGTGTTTGTCGTCGTGTCGCTTCCTCCCGAAGTAGCCATTCCCGAGGACAGTGTCTTCTCCATAGGCAAGAGCGGTTTGCTGGGAGATGCAAGCGTAAAGGTCGTACGCGGCGGAGCGGAGCGCATGGTCTCTTCGGATGAAACCGTCACAGGGCATCTTCCTCCATCTTTCGAAGAGGCCCTTGAAGAAATCCGGGGAGATTTCCTCGAAGTACGACGGACTTTCGCGTACATCAACGACATCCTTGGGGATTCAGAGCGACGAAGCGCCATGAAAGACATGCTGGACGCTCTTCCCGGACTTGTCGAGGAAGGAAGAACTACGTTCGGCACAATCGGCGACGCCGCACGAGACGCACGTCATTTTCTCTCCCGTGCCGAGGAAGAACTCCAGGATGTATCGAGCAAGCTCTCCGTCCTTCTGGAGAACGTGGATGCATCCGTACGTGAAAACAAGGACGTGCTCGCGGAGACGCTCCGTCGTATTCGAAACGTGGCGCTACAGCTCGACGATGTCCTGAGAGATTTCAACGAAGACAGCCTTTCCGGAAAGGACCTCCGACGAGCCGTAATAAAGCTTGGGGATGCCGCTTCCCAGGTGGAACAGCTCGCCCTGCGTGTGGAGGAGGAACTGTTCTCCTCCGAAGGGACAGTATCGCTTCCTGAAGTGGTGCGAGAGGTACGGCAAACCGTCTCGAGGGCACAGGACATCATCCAGGAAGTGGAAAGCGTTCGTACCGAGGGACAGGTCTCTCTGCACAGCGCTGTTTCGGGGAAAGCCGACGCAGAGGAAAGCCTCCTTCTGGACGCCTCTATATGGGTCGGCAAAAGGGATCTCCCGTACGGCATTCTCCTGGGTGTGGAAAACGTGGGCCTTCAGGATGGGCTGACTCTGGCACCTACGTATGATCTTCCATGGGGACGCGTGTGGGCAGGAATCGTGAGAGGATACGTGGGATTGGGGTTTCTATGGCAGGGAAGCAGGAGCGGTCCCTTCTCTCTCCAGGGACAATGGTGGAACGAGGACGGCGGCCTTTGGGCCGCAGAAGGGCGGGTTCGTGTGAACGAACGGTTCGGTTTTCTCTTCAAGCATGAAGAACGGAATCCGGAATCCCGTCAATCCGTGGGCGTTTACTACAGATTCTGATGCGGCGTGGACAGTTCATCACTTTCGAAGGTATCGACGGCTCCGGGAAGAGCACTCAGGCAAGACTTGCGGCGGAATTTTCCGCCCACGCCTTAGGAGAAAATCGTGTTCTCTGGACAAGAGAACCCGGCGACTGGAAAGGCGGAAAGCATATCCGGGAATTGCTCTTGCATGGAGACCTTCTCCACTGCCACGCAGAACTCTATCTTTTCCTTGCGGATCGCTGTGAGCACGTCCGTCAGGTCATCGAACCCGCACTGGACAGAGACTGTCTGGTTCTTTGCGAACGCTATTGTGATTCCACGCTGGCATATCAGTCGTGGGGCAGGAACCTCTCCCGCACATGGATCGAAAGCCTGTTTTCTACGAGTGGTTTCCCAAATCCGAATCTCACGTTGTGGATCGATGTCCCGGTGGAGAAGGCCTTGAAAAGACTGACCGAGCGCGGGAGTACGGATCGTATCGAATCCGAAGCACTCACTTTTTTGCATTCTGTGCGAGAGGGCTATGCGGTGCTTTCGGAGGAATATCCCCAACGGGTCGTTCGGATTGATGGAACGCGCACTCCGCTTCTCGTCTTCGCGGATGTCTGCACCTTCCTGAAGAAAACCCTGAAAGAAAGTTTTGGTATTTCGCTATGAAAGTAGAAAAACCAAGGGAACATAAATCACGATCCGTATCGAAAAATACCGGACAATCCGTTTCGGGCGGGAGGGGACGCAGTGGAGCACAGCGCCTCGTGGGAGTTCCCAAAGAAACCTTCGACGAGTCGTTGCAATCTCTTGAAATCAGCGCCCTTCTCGAAGAAGTGGAAGCGGTGGGAAAACAATTGTTCCGCTATCCCAGCCCACAGCTGCTCGCCAGATACCGCCGCCTCGTAGGCGACCTGCTTTTCCGGGCCGAACAAGGACTGCAGATGAAAAAGGATTTCCGCTGGCGGCGAGCGGATAGAGCGACCTATGTCATCATTGAGAAAACGGAGAACATGTTGGACCAAATTGAGAAAGCCCTCGCCCAGGAGGGAGAGCGAAGTAAACTCCTGGAGCTCATGAACGAGGTGAAAGGGTGTCTCATATCACTGTTCATGTAGAGAATCGGAACGAAGAACATTCACTGGAGGAATTTTTTGCAATGACGTCTGGGAAATCCCTTCCCCAGGCGATGGTGGTGCGCACGCCCCGCTCCTCTTTCTTGCGAACCATGTCGCTTCTCGCCCGTCGCTATCTTTGTTTCCACGGAACCGGGGATGACGCGTGCGTGTCCTGCCGCAGCTGGAACGACTTCTTTCATCCCGACCTTCTGATCGCCGGAACTCAAGACGCGGCGCCTGGCATCGAAGAATGTCGACATATTGCCGCCGGGCTTTCGTTAGCTCCGTTTTGCGCACCTCGTCGCCTCGGAGTCGTGTTGTGCGCCGACATCCTCTCTCTTCCGGCTGCCAACAGCCTCCTGAAAATGGCGGAAGAACCGCCTCCCTCCGCACATCTTCTTCTTTTCATCGAAACCGACCGGCTTCTCCCCACCCTTCGCAGTCGCGTCTGGCAGCTTTCTGTTTCTTCGGAGGAACCGTTACCCATACAAGCACCTCCGGAAGGGAAAGCGGAGTGGATGCGGCGGATCAGCGAAAAACGCGACACAAAAGCCGAAGACATGACGGAAGAACTGCGCCAGTGGTGTTCCTATCTGATACGAAACGGGCATGGTCTTAAAGCACAGCGGTTGGAAACGCTCCGCAATTTTTCGGAGAAGAACCGTCTTGCTGTTTCCATGTTACAGGACCTTGCGTATTTGGCCCTTGAGGAGGAGTATCCCGTTGAATGCCTTTTTGACGATTTTTGGTAAACCTCGCTATCTTGGTGTCGTTGATTTGCCCGAGAGTGCCGCACCTCTGAAAAATCGCTGGATCTTCGCCCAGACATCCCGGGGTGAAGAACTTGCCCTTGTCATTGGTCCCTTGACATCGGAGCAGCTTGAGCGGTACCGGACACAGCGCAGAATGGAGGACAGGGAAAACGCCACTCCCCGCGGAAACGAACAGGGGTTTGAGGAGATCACCTTTGTTTCCGATGCTACGGGCACTGCCCTGGAGCTCCGAGAAGAACACCGGGCGGAAGAAACCCATGTTCTTGCCACAGCGCGGCAACTTCTGCGTGAACACAACCTTTCCATGAAACTCGTCGACGTGGAGTATTTGCTCGACAAGAAAAAACTTTTTCTCTATTTCACTTCGGAGCAGCGTGTCGATTTCCGTGCTTACGTGCGCGATCTGGCCAAGGAATTCAAAACGCGCATCGAACTACGTCAAATCGGCGTTCGTGACGAGGCAAAAGTCCTGGGAGGCATTTCCCCCTGCGGTCTCCCCTGTTGCTGCAGTTCCTGGTTGAGTGGTTTCTCGCCCATCTGTATCCGCATGGTGAAGGAACAGAACCTTGCCCTGAACCCGACGAAGATTTCCGGAATCTGCGGACGCCTTATGTGCTGCATGGCCTACGAACACGCCACCTATCGAGAGCTCTGGGAACATCTCCCCAATCCGGGGAGCAAAATCCGTGCACCCCAGACAACCTACATCGTCACCGGTGTGGACATCAAAGCCAGAGCGGTTCGAATTTATGGACAGGGAATACGGGAATTCGAGGTCCCCGTGGACGATTTTCCAGCGTTCAAGGAATGCGTACTTCGAGGAGACGAGTGGATTTCAGAGGACGCTCCCGGTCAGGAGGTGCCTCGCGTCTCGCACACATCCCCTGAAAACGCCAAACATCAACGATCCGCCAGGGCCTCCACCTCATCCACAGAGGAGAAACCACACGCCGCCAAAGAACGGACATCTTCGGAACGTGGGACGACATCTCCTCTTGCCTCTATGCCGGAAGAAAAAGAACCGAAGCGGGAAAAAACGTCTTTCCCTGATGGTACAGAGAGTTCGGACAGCATTCTCGAGAAGCCGAAAAAAACTCGCCGTCGTAGAAAAAGGAACGCAAGTGCGAAACAGGAAGAGGGGAAAGAACGTGTAACCTCTCCGAGAACACAGCAGGAGGAGAGGTCTGCACCTCTCGAGGAAAACAAGAATCCGGCCAGAGCCTCCGAAGGAAAACGGCATGCCAACTCCGCCGGGCGTACATCGCGGGAAGAACAGGCTTTGAAAAAAACTCTCCCCGATGGAGAGGGCGAACAAAAGCAAAAAACGAGACGGAGACGACGCCCGAGACGTAAACCACAAGTTTCTTCTTCGCCTTCGGAAGAAAACCATTCCGCTGAAAAACCGAATCGCACGACCGTCGATGCAACATCCAAAGGGTGAGCGCAATGGCATTATGGAGCAGTTTGAAAGAAAAACTGAAGGGAGTCACCGAGCGGTGGAGTGGGGGCATTGCAGGCCTTTTTTCCGGACGCTCGATTGACGACGCGTTTTGGGAGGAACTCGAGGAGCGGCTCATCGCAGGCGATGTTGGAATTTCACTGACAGAACGTCTCCTCGAACGTCTTCGCGACGAACACCGAACAAAACGCATCCGAGAAACCGAAGCGCTGCGAAACGTCTTCGTGGAGATTTTGGTGGAACTGCTGGAAAGCGTTCCTGGAATGGGTGCACCGCTTCGGTCCGACCTCTCTCCATCCGTGGTTTTACTTATCGGCGTAAATGGGAGTGGGAAAACCACGACCGCGGGAAAACTCGCTTTTCAGGCAAAACACGAGGGCAGAAGCGTCCTTCTCGCCGCAGCGGATACGTATCGTGCCGCTGCCATCGACCAGTTGAAAATCTGGGGCGAGCGAACGGGAATCCGTGTCATAGCCCAGGAACCAGGCAGTGATTCCGCAGCGGTCGTCTTCGATGCCGTTCGTGCCGCCAGAGCGTCGGATTGCCGTATGGTCATCGCGGACACTGCGGGAAGACTGCACACGAAACATAACTTGATGGAAGAACTGCAGAAAGTTCACCGTGTGGTTTCCCGGGAAATTCCCGAGGGCCCCGCAGAGGTCCTTCTCGTCCTTGACGCGGTGATGGGACAAAACGCATTTCGACAGGCCGAGGCGTTCAATGCAGCCCTTCCTTTGACTGGCATCGTGCTCACAAAATACGACAACACCGCTAAAGGTGGTATCCTGCTTTCCGTTGTCGACTCGTTGCATCTTCCTATCCGTTACGTAGGTCTGGGAGAAACCGCGGAGGACCTTCAGCTCTTCGCTCCGCGAAACTTCGTGGAAACTCTGCTGAAAGAAGGGAAGACCGATGAGCCTGTCCAATGATGAATCATCCGAGAAGCTTTTTCTTCAGGACACCTTTCAGGACGCTCTTCGCCATCTCTTCTTTCTGGGCCTTGAATATCTTCATATTGAGAAGGAAATGGAAGCACGTCTTCTTTCCAAGGAACAGCTCATCAGTTCTCTGGAACGCGGCTGTGGAGAACACACCCTGGAGAGTCTTCTCGATGAGACTCGTGATGCCGATCCTCTGAAGCGTTTTTGCTTGACTCCCCAAGAAGTGAAACGCCTCGCACCTAGCATACGCGTACTCTGCGTCGAAGAAAAAGGATCCCGGATTCTTTCCATGCTGGACATTCAAAGCACGTCCCTCCTTTTCGCGCTTCCCGCTTGGTGGGAAGTACCTCTTCCGCTCTTGTCCGTTCGCGAGGACACAATCCGCATCAACAGGAAAGGCAAAGAACTGTTCGGAGACATTTCCGTATCGCGCAAAGAAGTGGAACGTGCGCTCCGTGAATCGGAACATCTGTTCACGTTCCGCTCTTCGGATCGGGAAACGGCGATACTTCTCTCGCCTCTCGACCGCGGCATTTATCTCATGGAAGACGTGAGTTCCGACATGCGTGCCGCGGAGGATATCGCCTTCTGGGCGGCAGCGGGAAAATCTTTCGTTGCCCGTCTCGAAGAACAAGGCGTCCATGTACGCCGATGGGGAACCGACGATACTCCCCAGACTTCCCCCGAAGGCGAAGTCCTCACCTGCGTTTGGGAGGATCGTTTTCTCGGCTACGTGAGCTTGGATCCGCCGGCGGAAAATCCATCATGAGAGGCATTCTTCTCACAGGAGTTCTCTATCCCTCGGAGGAACGGTGGATGTGGCTTTTCCCGCGCCTTCGGGAGATTTGGGGAGAACCTCAACGAGAAAGCCCACCGTTTCTTTTCGACTGCACCGCATATTATCGTTCGATCGGTGATCCACTTTACCGTAGGTTTCTCTCTTTTCCAGGGCTTCGTTCCGGAGATGAGCTGGCTGCATGGAAACAGCAGGCTCTCTCTCTTGAACAGGAGAGTGGCCCTCAAAGAAGCGTCAACATCGATCCGGGAATTCTCGATGGAGCCCGCCTCATCCTGGCCTCCACAAAGGACCGGGCACAGCGCATTCCTGTCGGGCAAGGTCTGTTTGCAGAAATAACTCTCATGTACCGGCGAGGAAAGTGGATCTCTTTCGAGTACACCTTCCCGGATTTTCGGGACGAAAGATATCATGGATTCCTGTCCGCCGTAAGAAACGATTGGGCAGATGCAATGCGAAAAGGAGGAACCAGTCATGATTGAGCGTTATAGAACGGCCGGCATGAACGTCATCTGGTCGGACGAGAATCGCTTCAGGAAATGGCTCGACGTTGAAATTGCCGTATGTCAGGCGTGGCTTGAGGCGGGTATCATTCCTCAGGACGCTTTTGACGACATCATTGAAAAAGCGTCTTTTGACGTGCAACGTATCGCGGAAATCGAGGAAACCACCCAGCATGACGTCATCGCTTTCGTGAGCTGCGTCGCCGAACATGTAGGTCCCAGTGGACGTTATATCCATCTTGGGCTTACCAGCAGCGATGTCGTGGACACTGCAGCGTCACTCCTCCTCAAGGAGGCACTCTCCCTGATCCTTGATGAAGTGGAAGCGGTGAAGAACACTGTTCTCTCACAAGCGTGGAAATATAAGACCACGCTCTGCGTCGGCAGAACCCACGGAGTTCATGCGGAACCAACGACATTCGGCCTTAAACTCCTCAATTGGTACGAGGAGCTGGAGCGAAACAGTTCCCGGCTTCTCCTCGCCAAGGAGCAGATCAGCACTGGAAAAATCTCCGGTGCAGTCGGCACTTACGCTCACTGTCCTCCCTCCATCGAGGCACGGACGTGCCAGCTTCTGAAACTCGATCCCGCTCCGATATCCACGCAGATCCTGCAGAGGGACCGGCACGCCTTCGTCCTCACCACGCTTTCCGTACTCGGAGGGAGCATCGAACGCATGGCCACCGAATTCCGTCATTTGCAAAGAACGGAGGTTCTCGAAGCGGGAGAACCCTTCCGCAAAGGACAGAAAGGCTCTTCCGCCATGCCGCACAAACGGAATCCCATCATCAGCGAACGCCTCTGCGGCATGGCCCGCCTGCTTCGCGGCTACGCTGTTACCGCTATGGAAAACATGGCGCTTTGGCACGAGCGAGACATCAGCCATTCCTCGACAGAGCGGGTTATCTGGCCGGATGCCTTCCATCTGGCCCATTACATGCTGCTTGCGCTGAAGCGGCTCGTTTCCGAAATGACCGTAGACAAGGACCGCATGGCCTCGAACATGAATCTCACCAGAGGGCTTCTCTACAGCCAGAGAGTTTTGCTTCATCTCATCGAGGAAGGCGGTATGACCCGGGAAGATGCCTACCATCACGTTCAAAGCGCCGCCATGCGCTGTTGGAACGGAGAAGGTGATTTTTCCGACCTCCTCACCGCAATCCCCCAGGTGGCTTCTGTTCTTCCCGAAGAAAAATTGCCTCAGCTCTTCACCCCGGACCATTACCTCCGGCACGTGGATACTATTTTCAACCGTTTTCCACCCTCACCCGACCAGGGGTGATCGCTCGGACGTACGTCCTTTCCCTGACGCGTCCAACACAGGGCGTGCCAAGCAAATGGAGAAAAAAGAACGCATTCGTGGAGGCCACTGAAACAACCTATTGAGGGGGTGTGTTTTTTGGACAAACCAGACCGCAACATGGCGCTCGAATTGGTTCGGGCTACAGAGGCCGCTGCAATGGCAGCAGGCAGATGGATGGGACGAGGCGACAAAAACGGTGCCGATGGCGCAGCGGTGAATGCTATGCGTTTCATGCTCAATACGGTGACAATGGATGGCATCGTCGTCATCGGTGAAGGGGAAAAAGACCAGGCGCCCATGCTTTTCAACGGCGAGCGGCTCGGCACGGGAGAACCGCCCCTTGTGGACATTGCCGTGGATCCTATCGATGGAACGACACTCACCTCGCAGGGACGTCCCAATGCGGTGAGCGTCGTCGCTGTCGCCGAGAAAGGAACACTCTTCGATCCGAAACACATCTACTACATGGACAAAATAGCGACGGGCCCCGAAGCGGCAGGAGTAATAGATATCAATGCATCCGTTGCGGAAAATATCGCTGCCGTGGCAAAGGCCAAGAACAAAGGTAAAGAGGATGTTACTGTCGTGGTCCTCGATCGCCCGAGACACCAGCAGCTCGTGTCCGAGATCAGAGCCACGGGGGCGCGCATCCGCTTCATCTCCGACGGAGATGTCTCGGGAGCACTCATGACGTGCAAACAGGGCAGCGGCATGGATCTCCTCATGGGCATAGGTGGATCCCCGGAAGCAGTCATTACCGCCTGCGCACTTCTGTGCGTGGGAGGGGATTTTCAGTGCAAACTATGGCCTCGGAACGACATTGAGGCAGCTCAATGCAAGGAAAAGGGACTCGACCTCAAGAAGGTTCTCTATATCAATGACCTGGTAAAAAGCGACAATGTATTCTTTGCGGCGACAGGTGTCACGGATGGAGAGCTCCTTCGAGGCGTCCGTTACGACGGAAATCGCATTCACACACACTCTCTGGTCATGCGTTCAAAAAGCGGGACCATCCGTTATATCGACGCTCTCCACAGTGCAGAGAAATTGCAGACTTTCAGCAGCATCAACTACAGCGGGAAAGCGTAGCTGATCTTTTCATTACGATTGCCCAACACGAAGAAGAGACGCAATGTGTTGATTTACCTGCGTCTCTTCTTCGCATATTGACGGTGCATTGATGGTTATTCCTGTTCTCAAATAATTTAATATAATTCGAAATCATTTTCAAAAAACAATACTTTCCTATAAAACTGCTCGACAAAAAGCAATCGCTTCAATGCCTTGGAAATCACAAAAAAACACACTTGCTTTTCCGAGGGCTCCATTTCTTTTTATTTGAATTTTTGTTCTGAGCAAGCAGCCTTCCAATGAGCCGCACCGATCATCGCCTGTCCCAGTGCAACACATTCGTCATTGGGAGGGATCCATCGGTGCAGCAATGGGACAAGTCCAGCTCTCTCCAGATGGGCTCGGGTTTCTTCCAGCAGACGCATATTCTGCCAAACGCCTCCGGAAAGGGCCACTTTTTCCGTTTTCAGAGACCTGCCAAGATGAACGCACACTTCGGAAAGAACGGCAGCAAGACCAGTATGGAAAGCCTGAGAAAGCACCCCGGGCCCCATCGTACCCCGATTTTCAAGAAGCCAACGTACCGTCGGTCTCCAGTCGATACGGAGAAAGCCTTCTTTTGTTACAACCGAAAAGGGAGCCCGCACACCACACTCGACTCCCGCAATGTCCTCCAGCTCCATGGCAGCTTGAGCATCGTAGGAGACCTCCGAGCGCAAACCGAGCAACGCCGCCACGCCGTCGAAAAGACGACCGCATGAGGTCGTACTCGGAGCATCAAAAGCCAGTCTGTCCAGAACACCAAAAACATTCGCCCTCTCGGGCCAGAGTGCACTCCCAAGTACCTTCGCCTCGTGCTCTCCGACCGCCGCCGCCAGGAGAGCATAACCGACACGCCACGGCTCCTGCACCGCTCGATCCCCCCCAAGGAGCGGAAAATTCTCCAAAGCCCCCACCCGGCGAAAGAAACGCGCATTCCCATAAAGGAGTTCGCCTCCCCAAAGCGTTCCGTCCGCCCCATATCCCACACCATCCAGGATGACCCCGAGCGTGGGTTCCTCAACGCGATTTTCGAAGAGACACGCCGCGAGATGTGCGTGGTGATGCTGTACGGTCAGCGTCGCTTCAAAAGAAGAAGCAAGTACTTCCTCGACGAGACGGGAGGAGACGAATTGAGGATGAAGATCCTTCACAAGAAGACGAGGAGTGATTTTGAACAATTCCAGAAAATGCAGAAGTGCATCCTTGTAGAGATCCATTGTCTCAAGTTCTTTCAAATCCCCCAGATACTGACTCAGAAAGATCGAGTTTCCCTGCGTTACCGCGAAGGTCGCCTTCATTTCCGCTCCCGCCGCGAGAAGGTCCGGCAGTGGCGCGTCAGCGACAAACGGCGTGGGGACGTAGCCTCGCGCTCTCCGTACCACCACGGGAAACTCCGACGGACAGGCGACCACGGAATCATCGATGCGCCGCCTTATGAGGCGGTCGTGTTCGAGGAAAAAATCCGCAAGATGACGAAGCCGGATGAGTGCCTCAGGAGTATCCGCCACAAGAGGCTCGTCGCTCAGGTTTGCGCTGGTCATGACCAGCGCATCGAAGTCTTCCATCAGCAGATGATGGAGAGGTGTGTAGGGAAGCATGATTCCCAGTGTGTTTCTGCAAGGGGCCACGAGAGGCGACAAAGCTCCCTTTGCCCTGATGGGGCAGAGAAGGATGGGCGCCGCCGGAGAGACGAGAATCGCTTCGGCTTCTGCGGAAAGTCTCACGAGGCGTTTCGCCACCGTCGTATCCTTCACCATGAGCGCAAAGGGTTTGTGAGGGCGGGCTTTCCTCTGCCGCAGGATAAGAAGTGCCTCGTGATCCTCCGGTCGCACTGCAAGATGAAATCCTCCCAACCCTTTGATGGCCACAATGTGTCCCTCTCTCAAAGCACGATTCGCCCGTAGCAACGCCTCATTTCCCAAAGCCAGTTCCTCCCCGTCCCGGGACAGGAACCGAAGACGTGGACCACAGACAGGGCAGGCCACGGGCTGGGCATGATAACGACGATCGTTCACATTCTCATATTCTTTCGCGCAGGAGGGACACAGAGGAAAGGATGCCATAGTTGTCCCCGGACGGTCATAGGGAAGAGAGGTAATGATGGTAAAGCGGGGGCCACAGTTCGTGCAATTCGTGAAAGGATAACGAAAGCGACGTTCACGCGGATCCCTGATTTCCGCAAGACATTCCGTACAAGTGGCGACATCGGGGGGAATGAAGACCTGCTGTTCCTCCCTGGAAAGGCTGGGGAGGATGGAAAACTCGGAACGGGGCGCCGAGGAAAGAAGTGTTCGCTCCTGCACGGAAATACCGTTTATCATCGCAAGAGGCGGAGGCGATGCGACCAGGTCCCGGAGAAAAGCATCGACCGCAATGGACTCGCCTTCCAAAAGGACCTCCACTCCGCGAGACGTGTTTCGTATGTCACCACCCAATCCATGTCGTGCGGCAAGACGAACACAAAAGGGACGAAATCCAACTCCCTGCACGATGCCGACCACAAGGCAAGAAACGCGAATATTCATTGACAAACCTCCATTCCATGGCGCATTCTAGGATACATTGAAAAGTTTCACAAGAGACGGCGCGGAGCGCGTCAAAGGAGGATTCATGGCACTCTACGAGCGAGGAATCGTGCACATTTACACCGGAAACGGCAAAGGAAAGACCAGCGCCGCCCTTGGCCTCACACTTCGTGCTGTAGGACATGGAGCTCGAGTCGGCATCATCCAGTTTCTCAAGGGCTGGGATTTCTACGGGGAACTCAAGGGACTCTCCTTTCTTCCCTCCGTGGATCTCGAGCGAACAGGGAGGGCGACCTTCGTCGACAAAAAGGCTCCCCACGCCGAGGATTACGCGGAAGCCACCCGCGGTGCAGCCTTGGCGGAGGAGTGGATTCTCTCGGGAAAGTACGATTTGATCGTGCTTGACGAAATCAACGTAGCGATGCACTACGGGCTCGTCTCCTGGGAGAACTTAAGGCGCCTCCTTGAAAAACGCCCTTCCCACGTAGAAGTAGTGCTCACGGGAAGGCACGCTACCGAAGAAGCGTGTCGTTTCGCCGATCTGGTCACGATCATGGAAGACAAGAAACACCCCTTCTCGAAGGGAGTCAAGGCGGCACGGGGGCGGGAACATTGATGATGTCTCTGCGAGGTCTGCGAGGTCTCCCGTGAACATTCTCCTCGCCATGAGCGGCGGCATCGACAGCTCTGTGGCAGCTCTGTCGCTGCTCCGCGAAAATGCCGCCGTCCGCGGGATATTTCTCAAAATGCACGATAAAAACGTCACCGAAGAGGAGCGCGTGCAGGAAATCTGCGACGTTCTCGGGATTCCCCTTCGCACTCTTGATGTACGCGATCTCTTTTCCGAGCGGATTTTACAACCCTTTCTGGAGGAGTACAGACGTGGTTTCACACCGAATCCGTGCGTTCTCTGCAATGCGGAAGTGAAATTTGCCGTGCTCTTCAGGTTTGCGCATCTGGAAAACGCATGTCGCGTAGCCACCGGCCACTACGCGACATGCGCTGTTGCCTCCGGGAACGCCGGAATTTTCCGGGGAACAGACGAGAGAAAGGATCAAAGCTACATGCTCTATCGCCTGCGAAAAGAGTGGCTGCCATCTCTCCTGTTTCCTCTGGGAACACAACGCAAGCGCGATGTTGCTCGAATCGGCCAGGCACATTTCGGCAGCCTCTTTTCCTCTGTGAGGGAAAGTCAGGATATCTGCTTTCTTCCCTCAGGGGCGCTTCGAAACTACCTCGAGAAAACTCTTTCAGAGATGCCCGATGGAGAAATCGTCTCCCTCGACGGAAGGACGCTTGGTAGACACAGAGGGCTCTTTCGATATACGATTGGGCAGCGAGAAGGCTTGGGCTTGTCCGGCGGTCCCTGGTTTGTCGTCGCCGTTGACGAAACGACGAACAAGATTGTCGTAGGCAAGCGGAAAGATCTGGATGTTTCTGAAATACAGTGCACGCGATCGAATTGGCTCGTGTCCGATCCAGAACGGCACGGGCCGCATTTTGCCCAGTTCAGATACCGCTGTCGTCCCGTGCGATGCACCTTCACCCTCTACGCTGGTGACCACTTCATCGTCACACCGGAGGATCCAGCGGAGGGAATCGCCCCAGGTCAATCTCTCGTGCTTTACCAGGGCGACCGACTTCTGGGAGGCGGCATCATCGAAAAAACCGTAAGGAGGAATCATTCATGACCGTACGCGATCATGCCTTGCTCCCGCCTGAAAAACTGCGGAAAACCACCGATCCGGAGGCTCTCGGCTTCACGTCGACGTCGAACATCGATTGTCTTGAGGGACTCATCGGACAAAAGCGGGCAGTCAAATCCATTTCCTTTGGTTTGGCCGTTCCGGCCAAGGGCTACAACATTTTCGTCGTTGGCAACCCAGGAAGCGGACGCACCACCTACACACTGAAACAGCTCCAGTGCCGGGCGGAAAAAGAAACCGCTCCGGAAGACTGGGTCTACGTGTACAACTTCGCAGATCCAGGGCGCCCTCTCGCGGTGAACCTCCCCGCAGGAAAAGGGAAGGAGCTGGCCTCTCGGATAGAAGACCTTGTGGAAGACCTCAAGATCACCCTCAACAAGGCCTTCGAAAACAATCAGTACGAGGACAACAAGGCAACGTTGGTGAAGGAGTTCCAGGAACAGGTCAACGCCTTTATGGAGGAGCTTCGCGCCTGGGCATCGGAAAAGGGATTTGCCATCAAACGCACTCCGCAAGGCTTTGTGAATATCCCTCTTGTGAACGAACAGACCGAGGACGGCAATGCAACCCAGCGAGAGATGCAGCAGGAGGAGTTCGAGGGACTGGGTGAGGAGCGCCAGAAAGAGCTTCAGGGCAACTCCGAGCAGATCTCCCAGAGGACGCTCGAGACACTTCGAAAAATACGGGATCTCGAAAAGGCGCTGAAGGAGCGCATCAAGGATCTGGAGGCTGAAATCTGCCGGAATGCCATCAAACCCTTTCTCCAGGACCTGGGGGATGCGTTCGGGCACGAGGGCAAGATCGGCGAGTGGATCGACGATCTTGCCGAGGACATCATTGCAAATTTCAGCATGTTCATCGCCGCCGCCAGGGATGAAAATGCCGAGGTGGACTTCAGCCGCTACACGGTGAATGTCTTCGTTTCGAACGATCCAGAGAATGGCGCTCCCGTGGTTTTTGAGACAAACCCGACCTATTACAACATGGCGGGGAAAGTCGAGTACGAAAGTCGCCAGGGATACCTCTACACCGATTTTAGACGTATCGTCGCCGGGGCTATGCACAAGGCGAACGGAGGCTATCTTCTCCTTGAGGCGGATGATCTTTTCCGCCATTTCATGTCCTGGGATGCCATCAAGCGCGTTCTTAAAACAGGAGAGCTGGTCATCGAAAACCTGGGGGAACAGCTCGGATTCGTTCCCGTTTCCTCTCTTCGTCCGGAACCGATTCCCCTTCGTATCAAGATCGTCATCGTCGGTACCCGCTGGATCTACCATCTCCTGACCGTCTACGATCCGGAGTTTCCGAAGCTGTTCAAAGTCAAGGCTGACTTCGACGTGGACATGATACGCTCCGAGGAAACCGAGCGCGATATGGCTCGCTTCGTGGCGGGATTCGTGCAAAAGGAAAACCTGCTTCCCTTTACGAATTGCGCCGTGGCGGAACTGACCGAGTGGGCTTCGCGTCTCGCGGGGCACCAGGAACGCCTCTCCACGCAGTTCAACCGTATCGCCGAAACCATCGTGGAAGCCTCCGCATGGACACAGATGGACGGCAAGGACACCGTACAGCGGGAGGACGTGCGCAAAGCCATCGAGGAAAAAACCTTCCGGTCCAATCTTATCGAAGAGCGCATTCAGAGAGTCTTCGAGGATGGAACAATCCGCATCGACACGGAAGGTGTGGTGGTCGGACAAGTCAATGGCCTGACCGTCATCGATATGCGCGATCACGCCTTTGGCCAGCCTGTACGGATCACCGCCAACGTCTTCATGGGACAGGAGGGCGTTGTCAACATCGAACGCGAAGTCAAAATGACCGGCCCTATCCACAACAAGGGATTACTGACGCTGAGCAGCTATCTCGGACGTACTTACGCTCAAGACATTCCCCTCGCGCTGTCGGCTCGTATCGCCTTCGAGCAGACCTACGACGGCATCGAAGGCGACAGTGCCTCCTCGACGGAGCTGTATTGCCTGCTTTCCGCCCTTTCCGGTGTTCCCATCCGACAGGGCATTGCCGTGACGGGCTCCGTGGACCAGTTCGGCAACATTCAACCCATTGGAGGCGCCAACGAGAAAATCGAAGGCTTCTATCGCTACTGCAAAGCACGGCGGCTCACCGGAGATCAGGGTGTACTGGTTCCCGTACAAAACGTGCAACACCTCATGCTGCACCACGAAGTCGTCGAAGCGGTAAGAAACGGTGACTTCTCCGTCTGGGCCGTATCCAACATCGGAGAGGGCATCGAAATACTGACGGGTGTGCCTGCAGGGGTACCGGGCGACGATGGAGAGTACCCTGAAGAGTGCATTCACGGCAAAGTGAAGAAACGCCTCAAGGAATGGCTGAAACGAGCCTCCGTACTAAAAAAGGAATTGGGGGAGACCAACGGCGGAACACCTGCGAAAACAAGCGCCAATAACGAGGAAGATACCGGAGAAACAACGGACCGACAGGATGACGATGACGACACGGACAATGTCGAATAGAGGAGAAAAACGTTTCCTGGAAAAACGGGGTAAAAAACTCTCCCGGAAATGGGTAGCACAGGTTCTCGACATCCTCGAGGAAAGCTGGGGAATGGAGGCGAATCCCCACTTCGTCTCCACCGAGGACCCTTTGGACGGATTGATCCTCACGGTCCTCTCCCAAAATACGAACGACAGGAACAGGGACGCGGCTTTCCTGCGTCTCAAGCAGCGTTTCCCCTCCTGGAAAGAAGTACACGAGGCACCGACGGAGAATTTGGAAGAGGCGATCCGTCCGGCAGGGTTGGGACCGACGAAAGCGAAACGGATCACCCACCTACTCTCGCTGACTCTTGAGGCTTTCGGCGACTTCAGCCTCTCTTCTTTGCGAGAGTGGGATCCCGGGAAGGCAAGAGCCTATCTCGAAGCACTCCCCGGTGTGGGAGCAAAGACCGCCGCGTGCGTTCTTGTCTTCGACCTGGACATGCCCGCCTTTCCAGTGGACACACATATAGCGCGGCTCTGTACCCGTATCGGTTTCGTTCTTCCCGGGACAACTCCGGAAGACATTTCACGCATCATGGAGCAGTATGTCCCGAAGGAACGCTACCGTGGCGCACACCTCAATTTCATTGAACACGGGCGCCATGTTTGCGGCGCCAGAAAACCAGCCTGTGAGGGATGTCCCCTTCGTCTGCTCTGCAACACGGGGAAAGGAGGCGGATTTTCCCGTGACTGACGCTGCCCCGTATCTTGTCGGTATCGCTCCCTGCCAGGACTACGGGCCGGAAAAGGTCCGTACCGCCGTGGACAGCGCCGTTGCACATGCAGGTGGATGGCCCCTCATTTCTGGGAATGTTCTCCTCAAGGCAAACCTCCTCGCACCTCGTAACCCGGAAGATGCGGTGACAACGCACCCGGCCGTTCTTCGAGGTGCAATCCACTCCTTGAAGGCGAGCAATCAGAAAATACAAGAATTCCTTATCGCGGATAATCCAGGCTACATTTTCAGCCATCAAAAGGAAATGCTCCTCTCCAGAAGCGGCATGATGGAACTGGAACGGTCCGGGCTCGCCAAGGTGGACTTGCTTTCCGAACGAGGACTCGTCAATGTAGGAAAAGGAAAGGCCCTTCTCTCGTCCATGCGCATTTCGCGCACCTATCTGGAGGCGACGACCGTGATCAACGCGGCCAAGCTGAAAACACACGTGGAGACGGAGATGACGGGATGCCTGAAAAACATCTTCGGCATTGCGGACACGTCGACGAGAAAAAATGCACACGCCTCCAGGTCGGACGAACATCTTTGCCATGCTATCCTCGACATCTTCGAAATCCGCCCACCGGAATTCCATCTTCTCGATGCAGTGACCGCCATGGAAGGGAAGGGACCATCCCACGGAACGCCTCGCCACCTCGGTTGGATTCTCGTCGGGGAAAACGCTCTCGCCATCGATGCAGTAGCGGCGTGGATGATGGGGTACCAGGACCCTTTCTCGATTCCACTTTTGCGCGTTGCCCACAAACGCGGCATAGGTCCGGGCTCTCTCGAGGCAATCCATCTCCAGGGAGCATCTTGGGAACAGATCCGCTGCCCTGGGTTCAAGCGCGCTCCAGGAACTATCCGCTGGATTCCCACGTTTTTACGAGGGGCTGTGCACGGACTCGTCAGAGTCAAGCCGCTTCTTCAGCGGGAACGCTGCGTCCGCTGTGGTATCTGTGCCACCGTGTGTCCCGTGAATGCCATCGAGCTACGGGAAGGATACCCCGTCATCGACTCGAATCGCTGCGTTTCCTGTCTCTGCTGCCACGAAATGTGCCCCCCCGGAGCGATGACCGCAAAGGAGAATTTTTTGGCCCGGCTTGCCATCCGCAACAGAACCCGAGCCTGACTCATTGTCGTTTGAAGTTCCTCAACAAGGGGACCATGCACAAAGACCGGAGGAGTTCCTCCGGTCTTTGTGCATGGTCCCCTTGTGCGGAGCGAGCATTTTCGCTTTTTCTGGAAAAAGCCACAGAACGTTTTTCCGGAAAACGTCACTTCTCCTGAAAAACTCTACTTTTGAAAAACCCTACTTTTCTTCCTTCATTCTCTCAAGAACGAGCTTGTATCCATCCGCACCATACTCAAGAAATTTCTTGACACGGCTGATAGTAGCGGTGCTCGCTCCCGTTTGCTGCGCAATCTGAGGGTAGGTATACCCCTCGCTCAGAAGACGCGCGACTTCCAGACGTTGCGCCAAGGCCCGAATCTCGCCTATAGTGGCAATATCCTCCAGGAAACTGTACACTTCCTCCGGGTTTTCCAGCGACAAAAAAGCATTGCACAGTTGATCCGTCAAACGATCCTTCCACTTTTCCGCCATGCAGGATTCCTCCTCCGTGTGTTCCAGAAATCAGGTCATCCTATTTCCTTTCACCGCATTCTAGCACATACTCCGGAGAGGTTCAAGGATCACAACGGTAAAGTGGAGCATGCACAGCGAATCACACTTCCTTACGCCAGAGCACTCGCCGAAAGAGGGTGCTCCTCTTCGCCGCCAACACACGCCTGGCTGCATTCATCCAGAACAGCCCGCATGTCTTCCTCGCGGCCGACGGTGATGCGAAGCCATGTCCCTTCCCAGGGGAGATCATTGAGGAATTTCACCCGAATACCTGCCCGTTCGAAAAGAGAACGGGCGAAGCGTTCCTCGGCCGCGGTACGCAGCAAAACAAAATTTCCGTCACTGGGAAATGCCTCCCATCCGGGAATTCGTGCCATGCTCTCCACAAAACGATCTCTCATGTAGCGGATACTGTAAACGCGGCTTTCCATCCATTCTCTGTAGTGGAGAAGGATCTTCGCGATTTCCTGGGTGAGTACATTCACATTGAAAGGACCACGCACGTCATTCAGTGTCTTGCAGATTCTCTCTCCGGAGACAGAATAGCCGAGGCGGATTCCTGCGAGCCCCCACGCTTTGGAAAGGGTGCGGAGAACGAGCGCATGACTGGGAAATCCTTCCTTTTTGAAAATATCCAGAACAGATGGACCGCCGAACTCAATGTATGCCTCGTCAAGGACGACAGGACAGGGGGAAAGCCTGGCAAATCTCGCCAAAAATTCCGGTTCCATGGAAAACCCGGTAGGATTGTTGGGACTGTCAAGAAGAACGAGTTTCGGCGACGATGCGGCTACAGCATCCAAAAGCGCCTCTTCGTCGATGCGAAACGTTCCCTGCCGTGAATCCAGTTCGACGGGAACAGTCCTCTCGCGAGCTCCGAACACCCGAATCAGATGGGAATACTGCGAAAAGGAAGGATGCAGACGAAGGACCACATCCCCGGGTTTGACGAAAGCAAGAAAACAGAGAAAAAGAATCTCGTCGCCACCGTTGCCCACGATAAGTTGGTTCGCATCCACATTCACATATCCTGCCAAAGCCTCTCGGAGGGATCGATATTCCGGCTCAGGGTAACGATTCAAAGTAATCGTTGAAAGGAGATCCCGAATCTCTTCTCTCGGAGAGGGGGGAAGGTCAAAGGGATTCTCATTCTTATCGAGACAAACCTCACCTGTGTTCATTGCAAGAAACGCTTCGCGACCAAACCGCATGACCGCTATCTCCTCCTTGGTTACTGTTTACTCCGGTAAAATGATGTTTTTGTCAACGATGGGCAGTTTATCATGTCTTTCTTCGCCCGTCAAGTCCAGTTTTTCCGCTTGTGATCATCAGGCATACGACAGTTCCAAATTCTTTTCGCGGCCGGAATCCAGAAAACCTCTGCGTACATGATCTTCATCTTCGGACTCCGTATAAGGAGCAAGCCACGAGGAAACCGCGAAAAAAAACTTGACGGAGAGGACAGGTATTCGTAAAATGCCTAGGTTGGTATTCGTATGCGCATGGGACAGGTGCAAAAGAATCCTTTCGGATCACCTGAAAAATCCCAGCGGAAAGGGGACAGACTGTTCATGTACGCAATTGTTGAAGCATGCGGCAAGCAGTATCGTGTTGCTCCGGGAGATGTCGTCAAGATCGATCACCTTCAACTCGCCGAGGGCGAGGCCCTCCGCCTTGAGAAGATTCTCTTTGTCCAAAAAGACGACGCAACGGTAGCGGTGGGAACGCCTTTTGTTCAAGGAGCCTCTGTGCGTGGAACTGTCTTGGCACATGGCAAGGACCCGAAAGTGATGGTCTTCAGATACCGTCGTAAAAAGAACATTCGAAGATTTCGGGGCCATCGGCAGCAGTTCACTCAAGTAAAAATCGAAGGCATTGATGTAGAGTAGCCTCTATAAAAAATGACGACTGTACGTGTTTTCCGACGGGAAGGAACCATTGCAGCCGTCATAGCCGAGGGACATACAGGTTATGCTCCGTCAGGTCAAGATATTGTTTGTGCCGGCGTATCGGTTCTTATGCAATGCCTCCAAGTGGGTCTGGAGGATGTGATTGGCCTCCGGGACATAGAAGTGGCGTGTGACGAAACGGATGGAATGATGTCCATCCGTTGGCACGATGGAAGCCATCCCTGTGCCACAGTGCTCGCGGAGTCTATCGTGAGAAGCATGTATGGCATCGCCGCCGGATATCCGGAGATGGTACGGATCATAGAGGAGGATCACCATGCGGATTTTTAACCTTCAGCTTTTCGCGCATAAGAAGGGACAGGGCAGTAGTACGAACGGACGTGACACGATTGGCAAGCGGTTGGGCATCAAAAGACAGGACGGCCAGTTCGTTCTTGCGGGGAATATCCTTGTCCGCCAGCGGGGAACTACTATTCACCCGGGAAAGAATGTCGGTTGCGGCAGGGATTATACCCTCTTTGCCCTTGAAGAAGGGATTGTTCGTTTTCAAACGAAGGGCAATCGCAAAGTCGTCAGTATTGCTCCCGTGTCTCTGGAAGTAGAGTAACCTCTGGAGAATGACTTGGCTTGGACACAACGGAAACTGTGTTATGGGGCCGCCATGTGTGTGGTCCCTTTTTTCTTTTTCTTTGGAGAAAAACGAGTGGGAGTGGGCGGTTTTCTATGAAATTTATCGATAAAGCAATACTTACCCTTCGTGCAGGCAAGGGCGGAGATGGGTGTATGAGTTTTCGCCGGGAAAAATTCGTACCTCGCGGGGGGCCCGATGGAGGAAACGGAGGACATGGAGGTAGTGTTTTCCTTGAAGCCACCAGAAGTCTCCACACTCTTGCGGATTTTGAACATCGCCATCTTTTTTCTGCAATCGACGGTGAGCGGGGGAAGGGAAAGAAGCAGCATGGGCGCCGCGGAAAAGATAGCGTCATCCATGTCCCTTGTGGTACCCTTGTCTTTGAAAAAGGAAATGAAGAGACACCTCTCGCGGACTTGACGGAACCCGGAGACAGGTTTCTCGCAGCCCGAGGTGGAAGAGGCGGAAGAGGCAACGCTCATTTCGCGAACGCAGTGAGGAAAACGCCTCGCTTTGCCGAGAAGGGCGAACCGGGGGAAACGCGCACCATTCGACTTGAACTCAAACTCATTGCCGATGTCGGACTTGTGGGTTTACCAAATGCCGGAAAATCGAGCCTTCTGGCTGCGCTCTCGAATGCACAACCGAAAATTGCAAGTTACCCTTTTACAACCCTGACGCCCAACCTGGGTGTTCTGCCCATGGAGGATGACCGTGTTGTCATTGCAGACATTCCAGGACTTATTGAGGGCGCGAGTGAAAATCGAGGGCTCGGACACGATTTCCTCAGACACGTTGAACGGACACGGTTGCTTGTGTATCTCTTCGACATCAGCGACGACAATGTTGAAACTGTCCGTACGCAATGGGACATTCTTCGACGAGAGTTCGCCGAATATGATAAAGCGCTTTTGGAAAAACCCTTTCTCCTTGTGGGAAACAAGATCGATCTCCTTTCCGACCATGGAGAAAGCGTTCTTTCACATATTCTCTCTGAACACCCCACACCTTGGGGCAAAAGCGAAGGTACCTTCTTGATCAGTGCGAAAGAAGGAGTCGGAATAGAAAAGCTCATCGACGGGATCTCCCGTTTTTCGGCACGACATCCACGAAACGCAGTGCCATCCCGTCTTTTTGCGCCTCTCGAGGATGGATCGAATACCTCAAGAACGCTGGCGACGCGCATGCCTCTCGTCATCATTCCAGAAAACACACACACTTTCAGAATCGTACACACCTATCTCGAGCGAGCTGTTCTGCGATTCGACTTCGAAAGCGACGAAGCAATCATACGTTTCAACAATCTTCTCCGACGACATAAGGTTGAAGAAGCCCTTGAAGCTTATGGAGCCGAAGAAGGCGACACTATTCTGCTTGGGGAATTGGAGTTCGATTTTCTTCCCCAGAGAAGTGCGGAGGAGAATCGGAGCGTGCCTGATTCCTCCAAGGAAGAGCACCCCCAACCTCAAACCGAAAAAAACAAGGAGCAACAATAAATTTCATTCTATGAGATATGAGCGCCAACACATGGTCTGCGGATGCGTTCTACAGCAACCGGGGTGTGTTTTTCGGAAAGCATGAAAGAACGGGAGCCGATTGAGCATGACGGACGCACAAGTTCTCAAGAAAAGGCGTATCGGCATCATGGGGGGAACCTTCGACCCTATTCATTTCGGCCATCTTGTCGTCGCGGAGGAAGCCTATTCCGCGTTGCGGCTTGAGGAGGTTTTCTTTGTTCCGACGGGATCACCTCCCCACAAGGCAAAAACACGCGTCTCCATGCCCGAGGACCGGTACACCATGACACTGCTCGCGACACTGGACAATCCACACTTTCGTCTTTCTCGAATCGAGATCGATAGGGGAGGTTCCAGCCATACCATTGACACTATCCGAGAGATGTACCATTGGTACCCTCCGGCGAGCGTGGAGTTTTTCTTCATCACGGGAATGGATGCCGTTCTGGACATCCTTTCCTGGAAGGAGCCCTTTGCCCTGAGTCGCATCTGCCACATCGTCGCCGCAGGACGCCCCGGTTATAGCACTTCCGCACTCGACGACCTTCCGCCGGAAATCAGAGAAGCCATCGTTCCCTTGGAAATTCCACTTCTTGCCATATCGAGCACAGAGATCAGGGAACGTGTTGCAACGGGGAAAAGCATTCGATATTTGATTCCTTGGCCGGTGGAGCATTTCATCCACAAAAAGGCCTTGTATTTTCGTCATGGGCGGTGAGGAATCATGACAAAAATGAAGATCGTCCTCGCGATTTTTCTCGCGCTGCTTTCCAGCGGAATAGGAGTCGCATTGAGATTACAGCAGGTGATTCAACCTGACTCCAGTGATATTAAGGAAAATTTTCACTATAATCAGACATCAGGATCCGTCACCATACTTCTTGTAGGCGTGGATTACACGGATGGCTCCAGACGAGCCGATTCAATTGCCGTGGCTACAATCAACATCGACACCAAAAAAATCAAGATTCTCTCGATCCCCAGAGACACCAGAGTCCAAATCCCTGGACACGGCTGGCAGAAGATCAACCATTCTTATGCTTTCGGTGGAAAGGATCTCCTGTACAAAACAATCATCAACTATTTGGGTATTCCCATTGATTACTTTGTCGTTCTCAACTACGATACTTTTCCTGCATTGGTTGATCTAGTGGACGGTATTGATCTTCTTGTGGAGAAGAGACTCCATTACGTTGACAGAGCCGGTGGGCTTTACATTGATATTCCCGCAGGGCAGCAACATCTCGATGGCAAACGAGCGCTTCATTACGTTCGCTTTCGCAACGATGCCCAAGGGGATATTGGAAGAGTGAAGCGACAACAACGTTTTATGGCAGCGCTCTTGGAAAAAGTAAAAAAGCCTGCGATGTTACCCAAACTACCTCAAATTGTTGAGGAAACTATCCGTAATATCGAGACGAACATGAATACTACCCAGGCACTCCAACTGACATCCTATTTAAAGGATGTCTCCGTGGAGGACTTGGTTGCAATGACACTCCCGGGAAACCCCGCCTACATTTCCGGAATCAGCTATTGGTTGGGAGATCTTAACGCCACGGCCAAATTTCTTTCCTGGGCCGAGGATGAGGACGCAGAAGAGCCTCTTTCCCAAGACCTTGTCTCTTTTCCCGGCAGAGGGGACTCCGAGAACATCTCGGGCGACGACACGCTCACAGTGACCGTCGAATCAAACCTCACAAAACAGGACATGGAAGCACTTGTTCAGTCCATCCTGGAACGTGTTGCCGTTTTGAATGGAAATGGGACAAAGGGGATCAGCAAGGATGCGGCCGCTTTTTTGCAAAAAATGGGTGTTGATGTCGGCTATGTCGGGAATGCAAAACATTTCGATTATCACACGAGCAATATTCTTTACCCACAAAACGCCAATGAGAAAGTACGAAAAACTGCAAGCAGCCTCGGTGTTCTCTGTGGGATCTCGCCCCGACTCGTCAGGCCTGACGCAAAAGTAGCCTATGCCACACTTATTCTGGGTCATGACTACAAAAAAGTTCTTTCCAAATTGCAAATCCTTGCACAATAATAGATCAACACTGAGCAAAAACAAGAAGCATCACTCAGCTTTTTGTTTGTTTTAACAAAAACACAAAAAAGACGATGGGGGCATATAAATGAAAGAACATAAGATGCTGCTAGAAGAAAAAGAAGAGGACCAAAATGAGAATGAGATGAATGAGAATCTTCGCGAAGCGCTTCGCATCATTAAAGTGCTTGACAACAAGCACGCCATGGACATTTTGCTTCTTGATCTCCGTGATTTCACGACGGTTTCCGACGCATTCATCCTTGCCACGGCAAATTCTACAACACACCTGCAAACGCTACAAGATTCAACAGAAGAGACCATGGGAGAGTTAAACCTTGTCTGTCAACTCGAAGGCCAAACCAGCAATCGTTGGCGCCTTGTCGACGCAGGACATGTCGTGGTTCATCTCTTCAGTAAAGAGGGACGAAAGTTCTACGGACTCGAGCGTATCTGGGGAGACGCGCCGTGCACACAGTTTGGAGAACACAGCGAGTAACACAAGAGCACCTATGTCCTGGCACGAAGCAACGGTTTGCACCCATTTGTGTCCTATAATGTATCTTATGTTGCACTTGTGGCTTCTGCCACGTCTTTTCATGTGCTTTCTCGAAGTATCCACGGAACTTCATTCAAACGAGTTGCGAAATCATGGGTGGATCCACGATTTCGCAACTCGCCGTTTCGTTTCGTCGTTTCGTTGCTCTGCATAAGGCTTGTGGCAAACAAAGATCGCTGGAGTCCGGCTGAATCACCTGCCGCAATCTCAGCGCGACTCCTATTTAGTTTAGGCGAGAACCTTCAGAGCACCCTCAATAATTTCCCAATAGCTGTCGACTTGCAAAGACGCTCCTCCGATCAGCGCTCCGTCAATATCCGCTTGCTTCAACAATCCCTGAATATTGCCCGGCTTGACACTTCCACCATAGAGAACCGAAACGACCTCGGCGGCATCTTCGCCAAAGCGCCGAGACAGCAATTCCCGAATATGATGACACACATCCTGAGCATCCTCGTCCCGTGCATTTTTCCCTGTTCCAATGGCCCAGACGGGTTCGTAGGCAACAACAAGGGACGTGGAGACATCTTTAGAGGAGGAAACGTCTTTGAGTGCCTCGGTGAGCTGCCTTTCCACCACCTCAAAGGTGGAATTCCGTTCACGCTCTTCCAGCGTCTCTCCTACACATAAAACGGGCGTGACACCGCCTGCAATACATGCGCACACTTTCTTTCCCACAGAGATATCGGTCTCTCCAAAAAGTTGCCGCCTTTCGCTATGTCCTATAATGACATAATCACAGAACATCTCTTGCAGCATAGGAACCGAAATCTCTCCCGTATACGCCCCTTCTTTTTCCCAGTGTACGTTTTGGGTGCCATATTTGAGAAAAGGCAACATTTCTTTCCCTTCGCGAAACACGTGGAGACTCAGGGCAGGTGGAAAAAGTGCCACGACGAAACGATGTTCCATGATCGCCTTTTCAATCGCCTGAGACGATTGCACCATTCCCGTCAACTTCGAGAGGAAGCTTCGGGCAGCTCCGGGGCCATTATACATTTTCCAGTTTCCGGCAAGGAGAACAGCACGTTTTGTTTTCACCACAATCACACTCCTTTCTCCTTTTCACCCTCCAAACGAAAGCGGGGAGCAAAAGCTCCCCGCTTTTTTCTTCTTCAAGTGCCTATCTAAGCATGTTCGATAAACGGTTCCACTCCGGGAAGGGCTTTTCCCTCGAAGAATTCAAGACTTGCTCCTCCACCAGTAGAGATGTGGCTGACCTTTCCGGCAAATCCAAGCTCGTTGACGGCTGCTGCGCTGTCACCGCCTCCGATCACAGTGAGAGCCCCCTTCCTGGTGGCTTCGGCCATAGCCTCACATACCGCACGAGTTCCTGCCGCAAAAGGAGGAAGCTCAAAAACACCCATTGGACCATTCCAAAGAATTGTCTTCGCCCGGGTCAGGATTTTCGCGAAGCTCTCGCATGTCTCGGGACCAATATCCAACCCCATCTCCCCGCTAGGAATGGCATCCACTGAGACCGGGGAAACCGGAGCTTCCGCCTTGCATTCCTTCGCCACAAGAACATCCACAGGCAAATGAATGGCGATTCCCTTCTTTTGCGCAAGAGTCAACATTTCTTCCGAAAAGGCAAGCTTATCCTCCTCGCAGAGGGAATTGCCGATGTTCTTTCCCATGGCTTTCAGAAATGTGAAGGCCATGCCTCCTCCTATGACAATGGAAGAAACTTTGTCCAGCAGATGCTCAATGACCCCGATCTTGTCAGAAACTTTTGCTCCGCCCAAGACGAGCACAAAGGGCTGCCTCGGAGCATCACGCACCTCTCCGAGAAATTCCACTTCCTTCAATAAGAGTTTTCCCGGATAGGAAGGCAACACTTCCGCGACGCCTCGTGTGGATGCATGCGCCCGATGAGCAGCACTAAAAGCATCCATCACAAAGGCATCAAAGGGCACGGCGAGATTCCGTGCGAATTCTTCGTCGTTTTTCTCTTCCTCCGAATAAAAACGGACATTCTCCAGAACAACGAAACTTCCACGGGAACACTGCGCCATGGCGCCCTGAACAGCATCACCGACACAGTCGTCACAAAAAGCGACATCCCATCCCGTTAGTTTCCGAAAATATTCCGCCACCGGTCTCAAGGAGAACGAAAGGTCTTTCTTTCCTTTCGGCCGGCCAAGATGCGAAACCAAGGCTGTCTTCGCCCCGGCATCTTTCAGCAGGCGAAGTGTTTCTAAATGTGCCCGGATCCGAGTGTCGTCGGTCACGCGTCCCTCTTTCATGGGAACGTTGAAATCAACCCGGACGAGAACGTTTTTCCCTTGAAATTCCTCAGCATTGATCTGCCGAAGCTTCATGAGTACGACTCCCCTCCTCCAATTCCCTCAATGGGGCCTGTCGTTAGAATCCCTTACGAACCATGTAATTCACAAGGTCAATGATTCGGCAGCTATATCCCCATTCGTTGTCGTACCAGGCGAGAACTTTCACCATTGAATCGACCACCATGGTGTGAAGTGGGGCAAAAATAGAGGAATGGCTATCACCAACGAAATCCATGGAGACAAGATCCTCCGGTTCATAGGCCAAAATGCCCTTCAAGGGACCTTCGGCGGCAACTTTCATGGCCGCGTTGACTTCCTCCGCCGTCACATTCTTTTTGAGCAGTGCAGAGAGGTCCACCACGGAGACGTTCGGAGTCGGTACACGCAGGGCGAATCCGTTCAATTTCCCCTTCAGCTCCGGAAGAACTTTTCCAATGGCTTTGGCAGCGCCTGTAGTGCTGGGGATGATGGAAACAGCCCCTGCCCTTCCACGGCTGGGCTTTTTATGGGGGAAATCAAGAATTGTCTGATCGTTCGTATATGAATGAGCAGTTGTCATCAACCCGTTTTCGACACCGAAGGACTCGTGCAGAACTTTAACTACGGGCGCAAGACAATTCGTCGTGCACGACGCATTCGAGACGATATGGTGCTTTTTCGGGTCGTAGACCTGTTCATTCACTCCCATAACCACCGTCACATCTTCTTCTGTAGCCGGAGCGGAGATGAGGACTTTCTTTGCCCCAGCGGCAATATGTGCCTTGGCTTTCTCCGCATCGACAAATTTTCCTGTGGATTCGATCACAATATCGACACCCATGTCTTTCCAAGGAAGCTTCGCGGGATCCTTCTCCGCAAGGACTTCCACTTTGTTTCCCGCAATGAGCAGTGCATTGCCTTCGCAGGCTACATCACCAGCAAAACGCCGATGCACTGAATCATATTTAAACAGATAAGCAAGGCTTTCGGGGGGGGCAAGGTCGTTCACCGCAACGACATCGAAAAGCTGGTCTTCAACGGTACCATGCTGAAAAAATGCCCTCAGTGTCAATCTCCCGATACGGCCAAAACCGTTGATTCCCACGCGTATTTTGTTCATGATCAAATCCCTCCTGACTCAAGCTGAAATGCGCTGGAACTACCCTGCTGCCGCAAGCTCCGAAACTCCGTTGGAACGGGAAGAGAACATGAAGCGGAAGCATAGCTCAGCTACGCCCCCGCTCTCTCACCTCACAAAGGGTTATTGCAGAAAAGAACAACGCTTCTCGTCTTGAGCTCATCAACGGTGATCTTCAAGGGAAAACCATGTTTTCATAGTACATGGTGCTCGTGATTTTGGCAAGACGGCATTCCCGTCTGAAATCGGCACGTTTCGCACACCTTCCAACGCTACACCAGGCGAAAGTGCTTCAGGAACTTCTTCCAAACAGCAAGCACTCCTCAAAGCAAAAGAACACATGTTCCCCACCTGCGGAAAAACCAAGAACAATCCGGACACGCCGTGAAGGAGGCATCCACATACAGAGTCTCATTTCTCCTCCTCAGTCCCCATCCCTGCCCAGCGGCTGAGTTTGTTCCAGCGATATTCCACAGTACTCTTGCTGACAGGCCTGGAGAGCATTTGCCCTAGCTCCTTGAGGGTCAGACTGGGGTGTTGGAGACGAAGCACCACCAATTCTTTCAAGTCGTCGGGAAGATACTCAAGGGCATTCATCTCCACAAGCCTTTTTGAAAGTGCAATGTGTCTGGCAGCAGCCTCCAGGCTCTTCCGGATATTCGCGGAGTCACAGTTGACGATCATGTTTGTCCGCTCCCGCAGGGAACGTACTCTGGCGTTTTGTTCCAACAAGGCAACTGTCTTCGTCAACCCCAAACACTCGAGAACGCGGCTGATCGTCTGCTGATCACGCACAAGCCATTCAGCGCGTTGGCCTCGCCGTCTCGACGATGCCCGGACATTCAAGCCTCTCAGAATCCCTTGAAGACGAAGACGCACCTGATCCTCCTGTGGTTGTTTCAAAGCAAGGTAATAACCAAAACGGGGTAAGTAGAGCGAACCAAGATTTCCCCAAATTCCCCTAAACCAGGAAAGAGATCTTGGAAAAAGCTTTTTGAAGGCTTCGGTGCTTCGCTCCTGCACCTCGGAATAAAGACTAGCAGGGAGTGTCAGAAGAATTCTCCCGTGTTTCTCCCTAGGCACTGAAAGCAATTCTCCGAGTTCCTGCAAGCCTTTCCAGGAAGAACTGCTCCAAAGCCTTCGCAATCTGCGAAAAACCCAGAGACGTCGACTTCCAAGATGAACTGTATCCCTCCCATTGGACAGAGAGGACAACATGTCCATTCCCGAGAGAATGCCATCAATTTCTTCCCGTGTCTCCTCCGCTCTTTGAGGAAAAAGCACCCACTCGTCCCAAAGTCGGTTCGTCAGTTTTTCCACGTTTGTCTCTCTTGGGATTCACGGGTGATGCGGACGAGTGCTTCCGCGAGGCTGTGGCTCTGATGGCGGACTGTCTCCTCTTTGTTTAAGGCGAGGAATGAGCCGACAACAACATTTATGCCCTTCCGGCACATGTTTTCGAGCTCCTCTTCTCCCAGATGAAGCGGACGTGCTCCTGCCGACGCGTAGCGCTTCGCCACCGCCTCGGGAACCTGGTCTTCATTGGCAAGAACATAGTCAGGATAGCGGCGTGTCGTGCGGGCGATCCATTTTACATGATCGAAGATGCTAAAGGTTTCCGTCTCGCCCGGCTGCGTCATGAGATTTGCCACGTACACGACAGGCGCAGGGCTTTTTCGTATCGCGGAGGCAACTGCGGGAAGCAGGAGATTCGGCAAGATGCTCGTGAAAAGACTCCCGGGACCCAGGACAATCACTTCTGCCCGTTCCACCGCGGAAAGGACGTCCGGGAGAGGTGTCGCTCCGGGAGGTTCAAGCCAGATCTGTTCCAACTTCATGCCATTGAGAGAAATATCGAGTTCGCCCTTGACGTGAAGATTCTCCTTGGTTCGCCCGTGAAGACTCACCGCCTCGGTCGTCACAGGCAATACTCTGCCGCGGATGGCGAGCAGATTGTTCATTTCCTCCACCGCGAGGCGGAAATCTCCGGCAAGTTCCGTAGCCGCAAGAAGAATGAGATTACCCAAGCTGTGCCCAGCCAATTCGCCCCGGTCGAATCGAAAGCTGAGAAGACGATTGAGAGCACTGTCGTCTTCGGCAAGGGCAACCAGGCAATTCCGGATGTCTCCAGGAGGAAGAACACCCCACTCCTGGCGAAGTCTTCCTGAGCTTCCCCCCTCGTCGGTGACCGTGACTACCGCGGTGAGATTTCTCGTGAATCCCTTGAGTCCTCTCAACAGAGTGGACAGACCGGTCCCACCCCCGAAGGCGACAATTTGCGGGCCCATGGAAAGACGTATCTCCCTGGCTTTCGCCATAACATCGCGCTTTGAGTGGTTTCGTCGTTTGTTCCATCGCTCAAGAAGCATTCTGAGGATGGATATTCCGATCCCACCCGCTACGATGCCGAGCGCAAATTCCACCCAAGATGGCATCTACCAACGTGCCTCCTTATCGATGTCTCGGTGACGAACGGTGCATACCCATCCCTTTTCTCGAAAATGGGCGCCTATCCATTCCGCCACAGCGACGGATCTATGCCTTCCTCCGGTACATCCCACCCCGACATGCATCTGCATTTTTCCCGTGTTTCCATAAAGAGGCAGCACAAGCTCGAGAAAGTCCAGTAAAGACACCATGAGCCGTTCCGATTCCTGGAGATTCCTGAGATATGTCTGTACCGCATCGTCCCTTCCCGACAGATGCCGCAGTTCCTCACTGTAGTAAGGATTCAGAAGGAAACGGACATCAAAAAGGAAGTCACAGTCTTTGGGAACACCATATTTATACCCGAAGGAACTGACGATGAGTGTGACATGTTCCCGAGAAGAACCCAGCTCCACAAGAATCTTTTCCCGAAATGCCGTCGGCAAGAGGCCGGACGTGTCGAGAACAACATCCGCAATATCCCGAATGGGAGCCAGAACATCTCTTTCCCAGGCAATGCCCTCCAGAATCGGTATTCCTCCAAAAGGATGTCGTCTTCGAGTCGTCTCAAAACGCCGAAGCAGTTCCGCGTCATCGGCATCGAGAAAAACAAGCCTGACTTCGGGAATGGAACGGCGCAGAAATCCCATCACCTCAACAAGATCATGCAGAAGTGCCTCGCCTCTGACGTCCACGACAGCGGCGACACCATGTTCCACCGCTGCTTTATGCGTTCGAAGCACATCGAAAAGTTGAGGCAAAAGAGACGGAGGGATGTTATCAATGGCAAACATGCCCTGATCTTCGAGATGATGCAGGGTTGTGGTCTTTCCACTGCCGGAGATCCCCGTAATGATGATGCAGCGGGACACTTTTTCGTCGTTTTCGCCTGGCACGATGATCTCCCAACCTTTTGGCATGAGCCGAATGGATGTTACGAATGGCTGTGATGATGCTTATGCGAACCACAGTCCTTTTCCCAATTCCGGAGAATCTCCACCGCATGGCGAAGAACGGGAGCAACTGCGCCGAAGCATTCCCGCACTCCACGCTCGCTTCCCGGAAAGGAAATGATGAGGGATTCACCTCGCGCGACGGCAAGACCTCGCGTCAATATCGCCCTGGGCGCGTTCTGCCATGTCAAAGCCCGCATGGCTTCACCGATTCCAGGAACGACACGGGACGCAACGGAGAGGAGGGCCTCCGGGGTCACATCCCTGGCAGCGAGCCCCGTTCCACCGGTCGTGAGAACCAAATGACAGTCATCTTCATCTGTCCATTGCTTTATCGTTCCGGCGATGATGTCTTTTTCATCAGGAACGATGCCACGTTGCCGGACAATTCCACCGATGTCGAGAACGAGTTCCTCAAGAGCCGGCCCTGCCGTGTCGATTCGCTCGCCCTTGCTCCCTTTGTCGCTGATGGTGAGGACGCCGACAGAAAGGGGACGAAGAGGCGATAATTTCTGGGACAACGTCAGAAATCCCGAGCGGAGAACCTCCACCTCGCATGACGCCGGTGAACACTGCACTACGCGAAGAAAACATTCCTCTTCGTCATCCTCGGGTTTGAGGAACACACCTTCTTCCATCTGAGGAAAACAAGAGAGAGTCACATGCAGATCGTCTCCCTCGGCCGTCAAAGGATTTCCCGGAGGTAAAAGCACTATCTTTCCGGGAGATCCGTTGATCGCGGAGAGCCCCCTGGCATTCCGATGAAGATAGACAACAAAAAAATCCTCCGAATGGCAAGGACGAACAAGCCTGAGAATACGAGGCGAACTCATCGGTCCACCTCGCATTCGAAAAAGCCGCTTTTCCCCCCGCTCTTTCGAAGCAGGCGAATGCCCTCAATGCGGATGCCCTTGTCAATACTCTTGCACATGTCATACACGGTCAGCGCCGCAAGAGATACCGACGTCAATGCCTCCATTTCTACTCCCGTAGCCTCCCGCGCTTTTGCCGTAGCGATGATATGGATGGCTTGCTTTTCCCGGTCCATTTCGCAACGGACGGAAACAGCATCAAGATGGAGAGGATGACAAAGAGGGATCAACTCGGCGGTTCGCTTGGCGCCTTGGATTCCAGCCAGCTCAGCGATTTGCAACACATCACCCTTCGCCACGGCATTGTTCTCGACTGCGTCATACACGTTCCTCGGAAGATGCACCCATCCCTCGGCTGTTGCCTCTCGCCTCGATGGAGCTTTCCCCTCAATATCCACCATTACGGGATGACCTTCTTTATCAAGATGATTAAAAATCATGCTTATCCTCCAATGCGCGACATGTGTCTTTCGCCATCAAGCAAATCTTTCCAACACCGTGGCTTTTCCTGTGCCACTCCCACGATCAGCTCTTTCACCACATTTCGCTCTCGTGCTCGCAAAGGAAGAAAGAGAGATGTCCCCTTTCGGCTGAACAGACAGGATCTGATTTCCCCGTCAGCGCTGAAACGGAGTCGATTACAGCTATCGCAAAAATGATGCGTTACTGCCGCGATGATTCCGATTCGCTGTGCCGTTTTCTCATGGCGGAGATACATTGCAGGCCCTTCGCTATGGTCCTTTTTTTCGATGAAATGCCACATTTCCGGCTCCGGGAGACGCTGGAGGATCATTTCTGCAGGAAGAAAACGTCCTTCGCTCCAGACATCTCCATCCAAAGGCATGAATTCAATGAAACGCAGTAGAGCTCCAACACTATGCGCGTACTTCAAAAGAGGGAGTATTTCTTCATCGTTGAATCCCTGAATAAGGACTGTATTGATTTTTATTGAAATCCCCGCAGAAGCCGCACGTGCGATTCCCCGAAAAACCTGCCGGAGATCTCCCCCCCGAGTGATGAAGGTGAACTTTTCCGGGTCGAGTGTGTCCAAACTCACATTGACTCCTGAAAAACCTGCATCCACAAGAATTTCGGCGTACTTTTCCAAGAGAATTCCGTTGGTCGTCAGAGCAAAGCGCAGGTTTGGAAAGGTTGGTTTCAGCATCGCCAGGAAGGAAGCGATACCCTTGCGAACAAGAGGTTCTCCACCAGTAATGCGGATCTTTCTGATACCCAGATCCTGAAGAATATCTATGAGAAAGAGCATGTCCTCGTAGGTGAGAATATCGTCATGCGCAATCCAAGGTATCCCTTCTTCCGGCATGCAATAACGACATCTGAGATTGCAACGGTCCGTGATGGAAAGCCGGGCGTAGTCCAAGCAGCGCCCCAGAGAAGCAATCAGGCTGGCCATCGGTAGCCTCCGAGCAGCTCCACCCGATGCTTCCACTCGGAATTCTGAAGACAGGCGAGAAGGATCTCTATTCCAGGATGCGAAAGATATTTCCCCGGGATAATCAATTCGTAGGGTTCTTCAGCGAGAGGAAGGAAATCCAGACCGAATGCATCAGCGGCAGCCTTGATTCCAAGAGCAGCATCGGCAGAGCCCGAGGCAACCCGGGAGGCTGCGTCGAGATGCGTCGTGCACACCACGCCATATCCCTGTACATTCTCCGGAGAAACACCTCTCTCTTTCAAAAGAGCGTCCAGCAAAACTCTCGTGCCCGCTCCAGGCTGGCGATTGGCGATACGAACCGTTTCTCTCGAGAAATCCTCCACGGAAAAGATACCTTTCGGGTTGCTCCGGGGCACAAGGATTCCCTGCATCCGCCAGTAGATCAGCACACGTTTCCAGACACCCTCCTGGAGGCGTTGTATAAATGGGGTATTGTACTCTCCTGTCTCCGGGTCGAGCAAATGACATGCTCCGACATGTCCTTCACCTCGGCGCAGCGCCGCAAGTCCACCAAGGCTTCCCACCGAACGAATGACCATATCGCCCCCACGATCCCGCAGTAGGGGGAGAATGTGCTCCAACGCAGGATCGTTCGATCCCTGAAAGAGAATCCTCGTTTTCCAGGAAATGTCTTTCGTGAGCAAGACACTGACAGAGATCCCCTTCGGCAGTTCAAACTGCTCCGGATGAAGAAGCGTGAAACCATCCGCCTCGGCCATCGCCCACATGACGCTGGATCCGGAAGGTAAGGGAACGGCATAACGAGTTCCATCCAATTCGACACCTTTGACACGTAGCCATTCCGCGATTCCCTGGGGAGAGGAATGGGGCATAAGGAGCTTCATAGGTTCAGAAACAGCCCGAAGGGCCTCCCGCAGAAGATCCCCTTCGGGCGACAGGCCGAATAAGAACCAACGGATAAGAGGATAAAGGATGCTCCAGACGACCACGGCCGAGGACATGGGAAAACCTGGGAGGCAGAGGATCGGGGTGTCTTGCACCATGCCGAAAATAGCCGGGCGTCCCGGCTTCATGCGAAGTCCCTTGAAAAGGATCTTCCCCAACGATGCCAACGCCGCCTCGGCATGATCCCTCTCGCCCTTCGCGGTTCCAGCACCTACCAGCACGATGTCCGATCGTTTCACCGCATCGAGCACGGCCTCTTCAAGACGGACGCGGTCATCGGCGACAATCGGACAAATCGTGCAGGAAACTCCCCACTCACGGAGAAATCCGGCTACCATAGTGGAATTGGTCTCCGCAACACGACCTGGAACCGGCACGTCCTCCATTTTTTCCGGCGTTTCTATTTCATCCCCGGTGGGAATCATGGTGACGACGGGCGGTTCCGAAAGAGGAAGGTCCAGAACGCCTGCGGCGAGGAACAACGCAGCGGACATGGGAGTTACCCGTTCGCCTCTCTTGCCGATGATCTGCCCTCGCATGACATCTTCCCCCACCGGGCGAACGTTGGCCCCCAGTGAGAGACTCTTGTAGACCCGAAGGGAGCCATTGGGGAGAAGTGACGCATCCTCTACCATCAAAACCGAATCGAATTCCTCGGGAACAGGATTGCCCGTATTGACCCACAGACACGACGTGTCGTCGATCTCCACAGGCGCGGAGACACTCGCCCCCTTGGTCCTCGCGGCAGAAAGCGCATATCCATCGACGGCCGATGCCTGGTAGTGGGGGACATTGCGCCTGGCCAGCACATCCTCGGCGAGGACGCGTCCCTGCGCACTCCGGCAAGGAGTCTTCACGACACGTCGACGCAGGTGTGGAAAAACTTCGCCGCACAATATTTCTATCGCTTCCGCCAAGGAAATATGTTCCCTCTGCCTTGATCCCTCGTGCCCAAGCTCTGCTCCGGATTTCATGGCAACCAAATTTCCACCACCTCTCCTCGACGTGCCGTTTCTCGATTCTCCGGGAGGCGCACTAAGCCCTCCGCACTGGAAAAGGAACCGACAAAACCGGATTTGCTCGCAATAGGATAAACAAGACCGTCTTTCAGGAAAATCGGAAAAAACTCCTCCACACCCGTTCTGCCCACTACGTCATCTCCCAGAGAGAGGAAGAGTGTTCTTCGTACCCGGTTCGAGACACCGGCCAATGCGTCCAGCAAAGGAAGAAGAACGGCAAGCGCCACGACCGTACAGGAATGAGGATGCCCGGGAAGGCCAACGAGAAGTCTTTCTCTCTTTATATCCCCTGCAATGAGAGTTGGTTTTCCAGGGCTCATGTTGAGACCGCGCACAATCAAACCCGGCAAGGGGAAAGAGGCGAAGAGGTCGGAGCAGAGGTCACGGCTGCTCACCGAGGAGCCTCCACTGAGGAGAAGCACCTGGCATTGCTCCAGCGCCTTCTCCACGGCATGGCGAAGAGAAGACTCGTCGTCGCGCACAATTCCGAAATAGGAAACGGAAAAACCGTATTCCCGGAGAAGCGCCTGCAGCATCCAGCCATTGGCATCCCGAACAGCCCCCGGGGCAAGAGGAGCGGTTTCCGGAGAAACGATCTCGTCACCCGTGCTGAGGATACCGATCCGAAGCACCTTGCACGGTACAGATACAATCCCCAATGTCGCGAGAAGACCCACTGTTCTATAGTCGATCCGCGTTCCCTCCTTGAGGACGACGTCTCCTGGGGCGTACTCCTCGCCTTGAAGAAGAATGTTTTCGCTCTCCTGAAGAGAGCGACGGACTTCGAGAAGGGATGCATTGCGATCTGTATCTTCAAGCATAATTACCGCATCATATCCCTTTGGCAATACCCCTCCCGTATAAATCCCCGCAGCGGTACAGGGAAGTCCCTCCTGCAACGGCAGCACACCCATGGGGACCTCAAATCGCACGTCCAAAAAAACCGGAGAAGAGGATGAAGCGCCGATCACATCGGCGCTTCTCACCGCATATCCGTCCCGAAGGCTTCGGGAAAAGGCTGGAGCCGCCTCCTGCGTACGAATGTCTTCGGCAAGAAGTTTCCCCAGAGAATTTTGCAGGGGGAGAAATTCACTCTCTACTTTCCAGGGAAATCCCAAGGATGCGGCAACTCTTTCCAGAGCCTCCTTCCGTGAGGACAACGCATGCACGAAACCCGCCATGCTGAATCGCTCCTTACATTGATTTTGGAGAGACGTTCAATTCTGAGGAACGACATAGGTGGGATACCCAGACGCCTTCAGTTTTTTCTCCAGCTCGAGAGCTTCACCGCGGCTTTTCCCCGCGACGATCCGCACGCGATAATACAATACACCTTTGACATCTCCCTGAACGACGAGCACTGTATATCCTTCTTTTCGTGCTTTGTTCGCCAGTTGCTCCGCCTGCCCCTTATCCGTAAAGGCACCTATTTGAACAGTCCAGTTTCCGCTTGTGGGAGACGGTACCGTTGTTGCTATCGGTTTTTCACTCCCCGGAACAGGTTTGGCCGGTACAGCAGTTTTCTCGACTGTCTGCTTTTGTCCATTCGTTTTTGTGGAAGGTGTAACGCCTGTGGCTTGTGACTGTCCGACAGGGATGGCGACAGGTCCGTCTCCTTTCTGTACGGAAGCAGCGTTGGAAGCAGAGGGATTGTCCAGTTCTTCAGGCTGGAGAGAACGTGTAGGAGTTGCCGTGACGGAACGGGATACCTCGGGCTGATAAAGAGAACCGCCTTTCGACGTGGGCAGAAAGAAAAGTTTCACTCCAATCACGAGGAGTCCCACGGCAATTATGCCGACGATGGGTAACATCAATTGCCCGAAAGCGAACATTGGACGCCTCATTTTATAACGCCTGCTCCTTCGTGCGTTCATCAAAGTTTCACCTCCGAAATGATCGCACCGGAAAGGTTCTGGGAGCCGTTGCACACATCATATAGAGAGAATCTTTCGCGTGCTTTCTCGTCTCCGGTACAAATCAGATTTCTGCCAAGGGCAGCTCACCAAAAGCACGTCGCGCTAAAGCACTGTCAAAGGGAGAAGCTCTGCAGAGGGAGTCCCGAGAAAAGTCACAAACGGCGTCTCTGCTCTTTCTCCCCATTGGAGCAGACGTTCACTGTCCCCGCATGCAAGATGCGCGATGGTGTATTCCAACACGGCCTCTCGGGCACTCCCGGGGCGAAAAGTACACCCGCCCCGCCCTTTGACGCCCCGAATAGATCGTTCAACAAGTTGAAGCCGACGCTTCGCTTCCTTTTCTCCCACAAAAGGCTGCGCATTCCATGGCGTGAACGGTTTCGGCACAAACGTGTTCACGGAGAGCACGACATCAAGACGTAGTTTTCCTTGGATGATTTCGACCAGATCAGCAATGGCTCGGAGATCCTCGTCGGTCTCTCCGGGAAGCCCTGTCATGAAATAAAGTTTCACTTTTCGAATTCCTGTTTTTTTTGCCATTTCAAGATTTCTGAGGAGAAGTGCATTATCGAAATGTTTTCCGCACTGTCGACGCAACGCATCGCTCGCAGCCTCGGGTGCCACGGTAATACTGGTATGGCCACCCTTCACGAGAGCTTTTATCATCCCTTCCGTGAGATTGTCCACTCGAAGGGAAGCGAACGAGACCCCTTTGTTCCTTTCCGCCAAACCTTTCAACAACGCATCCAACTCATCGTAATCTCCTGCCTCCGGGGTCACGAGCCCCACTCGTGCAACGTCGGGAGGGCAGGTTTCAAGGAAGTCTAGAAGTGTCTCCATCCTCCGCCGCCTCGGCTTCGAGTAACACACGGGAAGGGTGCAATAGGAACACTTCCTGAAGCATCCCCGCTGCAGCTCAAGCAGAAACGTCTCCCCAAACACGCTCTCCGGTGTCGTCCAGAGGCTACTTCCGGGAAACATATTGAGATCGGGGACAGTGCTGCGCATGAGAGTGACGGCATTCCCGCTTCGCAACAACGGAACATGCACGGGTGGGACAAAAAAAGCCGGACATGAGGCCAACGCTCTCCAAAAGGAAAACCTGTCTCCGCTTCGGAGAAAACGCCTGGTTTCCTCCACCAAAAATGGGATGACCGTCTCGCCCTCGCCAAGAACGACAAAATCCGCCATGGCCGCGAAAGCCATTGGATTGATACCACAAAGAGCACCTCCGACTCCGACGAGAGACCGGGATGACGTCATCCGATCCCCCCAGCGGAGCGGTATGTTTCCCGCGACAAGAGCCTTGACGAAATGGAGGAGATCCGCCTCATAGGAAATACTTGCCGTAACGATTGGAAACGAATCAAGACTTCTCCGATTTTCCATAGAGAAAAAGGGGGCGGAGGTCCCAAAAAAACGCTCCACCCCCACTCCAAGCGATTTGAGCATCCTCACGACCAAATGCAAACCGAGATTCGCCATTCCCACCGAATAGGAGGCGGGGAAAAGTAACGCCCAAAGAGGATCTCCCCCTTCTTTGAGGGGGATCAAGAGTCTTTCCCTTCCGGGTTGTGACTTTGAGAATACCCTACTGCTCTTTTTCGTCTCTGTCGTCATTCGTCCCTTTCAAAAAAGCGAGGATATGTTCTCTCACCGGAAAGCAACTGAAGCATCGTTATTTTGGATTTTTCCGTCGTCTCACGACGGAGGGGATATCAAGATCGCTGCGTGGCATATCCTTGATACGAAAGAGATCGTCCTCAAGGATCGAACGGACCTCAGATTCCTCCAATTCGATGCGCCCCTTGCCTCGAGTGTTTTTCCCCGGCACAACCCCTGCCGGAGCGCCGCCAATAGGTGAAAATCCCGTGGCAATGACCGTTATTTGTATCTTATCCTCCATCTGAGGATCAAGGACATGTCCCCAGATGATTGTCGCATCCTCATCGGCCGCCTCGGTGATAACCTGTGCGGCCTCCTGGACTTCGACGATACCGAGATTGGGGCCTCCTGTGACGTTAAACAGGATTCCCTTCGCTCCGCTCATGGGGTTCTCCATGAGTGGACTGTTGATGGCGGTACGAGCAGCCATGGAGGCTCTTCCGTCACCCTGTGCCTCTCCGATTCCCATGATCGCGGATCCCGCATTGCTCATGACGGTTCTCACATCGGCAAAATCAACATTGACGAGTCCGGGACGCAGAATAAGATCCGTCACACCCTGTACCGCCTGGCGCAAAACCTCGTCCGCCAGTTTGAATGCCTCAGAAAGAGGCGTGTTCTTGTCTGCGATCTGCAAAAGCCTGTCGTTCGGAATAACAATGAGGGCATCGACTTTCTCTTTTAAATTTTGAATGCCCAACCCTGCGTGATTCGTTCGCCTTCGCCCTTCAAAAGCAAAGGGGCGGGTTACCACTGCAACGACGAGAGCACCGGATTCCTTCGCCGCCTCGGCAATGACAGGAGTGGCACCTGTTCCCGTGCCCCCCCCCATTCCTGCGGTGAGAAAGACCATGTCCGCACCCTGAAGAAGTGCTTTGAGTTCATCAAGCGACTCTTTCGCCGCTTTAAAGCCAATTTCCGGATTCGCTCCTGCACCAAGGCCTCTCGTGAGCTCAGTGCCAAGCGCAATCTTCGATTCGGCTTCTGACCTTTCAAGATGCGCCATGTCGGTATTGGCGGCAATGAACTCCACACCGGCGATACCGCTACGGATGATATGGTTGAGCGCGTTATTCCCTCCACCGCCGACACCCACGACCTTTATGACTTCGCGATATTGCCGGTGCATTCTGTCAATCTCAAACATATCGCCAATGCCTGCCATTCCGCCAACCCCCTGTGACACGATCTGGTGGGTAAACCGTCACTCTCTAAAATAATTCCTTCAATGCTTTTTTGATGGAATCGATGATGCCACGGAAAGATGTCCCGCCCTGAGATGATTTTTTCACTCCGGCACTTCTATTCGCCCGCTCACCTGCAACCGGCGCTCCGGGAACAGACAAAACCGGCTCCAGATACCGAAACGCGTTGCGCTCTTTTTCGAGCACATAACGGATGACACCTGCGGCCGCCGCATATTCCAAACCGTTTCTTCCCGGAGGCATGCGGTGGATATCGAGCGGTTGCGCGATTCTCACAGGGAGATCCACCACCTGAGAGATGAATTGATCAATCCCGTCCGTCTTCGCAACTCCTCCTGTGAGGATAATGCCGGCGGGAAGCATGGTCACGCCGGATTCGGCGATTTCTTTGGCAACAAGTGTTCCGAAAAGTTCTTCAAGCCTGCAGGCGATGACATCCACAACCTCTTTTACCGTGCAGACGAATCGTTTGCCTCGATTTTCGAATTCCAACTCATCCACAAGCGATTCGGGATTCTCGTCGAGCGAAACTTCCCGCTTCACCGCTTCCGCTTTACTGATAGGAATCCGTAAGACGCAGGCCAAATCGTTGGTGATATGATCTCCACCGACGGGAATCACTGAAAGACGCTTCGGTTTTCCCTCGGCATACACGGCAACTCCCGTCGTGCCTCCTCCGACATCCACCACCGACGCTCCGGCCAGGGCCTCTTCATTCGTGAGAACTCCCAATGCACCGGCCAAGGGTTTGATGATCATTCCTTGGACGCGAAGTCCCGCCCTCTGCACACAGGTAACCACGTTCTGCACCACTGCCGTGGGCAAGATGATGGACTGCAACTCCATTTCGAGCCGGACTCCCGTCATGCCGAGAGGATCGTCGATGCCACTGTGTCCATCAATCGAATATTCAACGGGAATTGTATGAAGAATGCACTGATTGGAAGCCACGTTCACCTCTGTTTGCGCAGCCTCAATGACGCGTTCGATATCCTGAATGGTCGTCTGCCGTGGAACACGACCAAGGGATATCATGCCCCGAGAACGAATGCTCGTCACATCGCTTCCGCCAAAAGAGACGGTAGCTTCCGCGATGGGAAGACCAACCATGTTCTTTGCATCCTCAACGGCATGACGTACGGACTGCACCGCCTGCTCGAGATTGACAATGAGGCCTTTCCGGATACCCCTGGAAAGAGCCTGTCCAATCCCAATGATCTGAGCCTCACCGGACGTGCCGTCTCTTTCGGCGACAACGACCACAACCTTACTTGCTCCTATGTCCAGCCCCACAAGGAGCTCAGGCTCCGCGATCACGGCATCATCCGCTCCCTTCCCCGCTCTCTTCCGTAAATGCGGGCGTCGTGTCATTCGTAGTTCTTCCTCACGACGATTTTATCATCATATGTGGCATCTACGAGATAAACGGCGTCCTGTTGCGGCGTAAGATCCCGCACGATAACATCCACCGCTCCCTTCAAATCCTCCCAACGCTGATCCCGGCCGTCCATTACCAGAAGAATATGCCGTCCTTCCAGTGTCATCCGAAGAGTGACGATCTCGGTACCGCTTCTCTTGTGTACTGCCCATTCTTCGAGAAGCGGAAACCATCCGATGAGCTGCAACGTCTTCTTCCAGCTTTCCAACATTCCAAGAGGCAATCGCGATCGAAAAATCTGACGATCCTCAGGAACAACCGCCTGTGGTGACGGCATTTCCTCACCCCACAACAAAGCGGGCCCTGATGGTCTCCGAATTCCCTTTACGATGTTATTCTCCGGCAAATCTGTCGACCACAAAAGACCTTCTTCGTCCACATACCATTCTTTTCCCTGCCAACGAAGGACGAACCAAGGGGCCAGGGGACGGCACTTCCATTCAAAAAAGCCCCATCCGGTAAGGGAAATCCGCGTCCGAAGAGGGTACATGCTTTCCAGGTAATTCGCCATATGTTTCGCATGGAGCCAGAAAAGAAGCCAGTTACGCTTTTCTTTATCGGGAATAAGAGACAATAACTCAACTTCCGAGATGCCTATTTGAAGCGACATGCGCAAACCGCGAAGGCGAAAAAACTGAAAGTGCTCCTCCGCAGAACAGGCAAACCCTCCCCAAAAAGCGATCAGGAGAAACCATATTTTAATTCTTTTCCAAGAAACCCCATTCATCTCCCAAGAACCGCACTTCCGGTTCCAAAAGAATGCCATGGGTCTGGCAAACCCGACGACGGCACTCTTCTACCAAGGTGACAATATCCGCTGCTCTGGCGCTTCCTCTGTTCTCTATGAAGTTCGCATGGCGCAAAGAAACCACTGCGTCGCCGCATCGCATCCCCTTGCACCCTGCCCGATCAAGTAACTCTCCTGCAAATTCGCCGGGAGGATTCTTGAACACGCACCCTGCCGTTCTCACATTATGAGGCTGCCCTCGACGCAGGTTCGCGTGATGAAGGATATTTCTTCGTATCGTCTCCCGGTCACTCATACGAAGAAGCATGCCGCACCGGGAAATTACACGCAACGAATCCGAAAGGCCACAAAAGCGATACGCCCAGACAATTTCTTTTCCCTCGTGGCGAATCCGTTCTCCGTTCGGTTCGATTGTCTCCACCCATTGAACGAGTTCACCGATGTAACGCTCTCGGGAACCCGCATTCCCCATAAGGGCCCCACCGATTGTACCGGGAATTCCCGTGAGAAACTCGCTTCCGCTCAGCTCTTTTCGACAGGATTCACTCAGCCAGCGAGAGAGCGAAACTCCCGCACCCAGGACACATTCCACGTATCCGTTTCCTTTTTCCTCAAAAAGAACAGAATCAAGCCCTCGGGTGTGAAGGACAAGCCCCTCCAGCCCCTTGTCCGGAATAAGAACATTGCTTCCGCCACCAAGAATCCACAGAGGAAATTCATGCTCGTTCCTGACCTTCAAAATCAGGGCAAGGGACTTTTCTTCCTTCGGGCAACAAAAAAACTCTGCCGCCCCACCCACTTTCCATGTGGTATAGGTTCCGAGCCCTTCATTTCTTTGAAAGACGGCGCCGAACTTTCGCTCAAGCACCGACGACCATTGCATTCTCGAAGACTCCCTCCCGTAACGCTTGCAAGAGTCTCGGGCCGAGAAGGCATACGTTTCCGGCACCTATGGTCAGGATGACGTCACCACTGCGAACAAGCGTAGTTATCTGTTTTTGTACATCTTTCATGTTTTGACAGAAATGGCAGGCACGCCCCTCACATTCCATCGCATCGGCGATGAGCACTGAGGAAACGCCATCTGTCTGTTCTTCATCCGCTGGATAGATGGGCAGGAGAAAGACCTCGTCTGCAAGAGGGAGAACTTTGGCAAAATCGCCGAACATGGCGGCTGTGCGAGTATATCGGTGAGGTTGAAATATCGCAATGAGGCGATGGCCGGGGAAAATACTCCGAACCGCTCGGAGAGTGGCGGCTATCTCGTTCGGGTGATGGCCGTAATCGTCGTAGATCTGCACATCTCCGATACTTCCCACATACTGCAACCGTCGCTTGGCACCTCGAAAGACGCGCAGCGCCTTTTTCGTCACGGCAAAGGAAATCCCCAAAGCATCGGCAACCGCACATGCGGCAAGGGCATTCAGAACATTATGCTCGCCCGAAAGCCCTAAAACGATATCCCCCCTGGGAACTCCGTTCTTATGCGCAATAAAGGAAATACCTCCACCCTGTATGTGGCTGACGTGAGTAGCTCCCCAATTCCATCCCTTTCCCCATCCGTACGTAAGGATGTTCTTTCCTTTCACGCGCGGAAGAATAGCCGCCACGCCGGGGTCTTCGGCACAAAGAACGGAGATGCCTTCCGGCTTGACATGCCCGAGAAAACGAACGAAAGCATCCTTGACACTGTCCAGATTCGGATAGTGGTCCACATGATCCCAATCCACATTCGTCACAACAGCCATTTGGCAATGAAAAAGCTCGAAGGAACCGTCGCTTTCATCGAGCTCCGCCACCATATAGGCTCCACCACCGAGCTTCGCATTGCCTCCGATATCACAGAGCTCACCTCCAATGGCGAGCGTGGGTGAGAGATCTGCCGTCTCAAGAATTAAACCTATCATCGAAGATGTCGTCGTCTTGCCATGTGTACCCGCAATACCAATCCCTTGTCTTTCATTGAAAAGCATACTGAGAATTTCAGCTCTCCGCGCAACGGCAATGCCGCGTTCCCGAGCCTTAAGCAGTTCGAGGTTCGTGGGGGCGATGGCGCTACTATATACCAGAAGGTCCACGCCGTAATTTTCCAGATGGTCCGCGGAATGTCCAAGAGAAACAGGAATGCCTCTCTCAAGCACCCTCTCCACATATGACGTGGACGTCACATCACATCCGCTCACGGCAAACCCCATCTCGTGGAGAAGCCGAGCGAGACCACTCATTCCAGCACCACCAATGCCCATGAGGTGCACGTTATGAAGGCTCTTGAGTATGAGTCCTTGTCCTTCCATTCGGGACATCTCCCTTCATGGTCAACGCGATCACTTTTCCGTAAAGATGTTCACAAATTTTTTCTGATTCTGATGAAGTCGTATCGTTGGGACTTCCGGTTTGACCGTGCGTCGTTTCCACAACGTGAAGAAGCGCCGCCACAAAGGCCGTCATGGATTCATTCTCCTGCCAGAGCACCCCTCCGCCGGCATCCACAAAGGCTCGGGCATTCCACAATTGATGAGCGTCACTGGCATGCTCCCAAGGAACGACCACACAGGGAATACGTTGATCTTTCATTTCCGCCAGCGTGGACGCGCCTCCTCGAACAATAGCGGCAGTAGCGAGCGAGTAAAATGGCGACGGATCCCAGCGCTGAGGAACAAAGACACAGTTCCCCGCCACCCTCGGCAAATTGTCGCCTTTCGCGACAAAAAGGAATGTCCATTCGCGAAAAGAGGGCAACTGTGCTATATCACGCACCAATTGCTCTAGTTTCCGACTTCCCAGCGATCCTCCAAAAATGAGGATCGTCGGTCCCTCCCGAAAAACTACACCGCGCACAAGTGTATTCCATGCCTCGGAATTTTGCAAATGCCGAAACCGCCGCACCGGAACGCCGACACACGTAAAAAAATCTCTCGACAACGGACGACACGAAGACCATCCACTCAGCACGGGAACCCGAAAAAAGGCCGCCAAGCGAGTAACTTTTCCCGCGTAGGCGTTCTGTTCATGAATCGCCACAGGGACACGGCACAGAAGAGCTGCGAGAAGCATAGGAAAACTCACATATCCACCAAAAAGCAACATCGCACCGAAATGGCGCTCCTTGAGCAGCTTTATGGATGTTCTTACCGCCCCTACCAAAGCATACCATCTTTGAAGGAGATTTGTCGCAGAGAAATCCAACGGCGAACCAACCATATTCAGAGAGAGATAAGGAACACCGCACGCCTGAAAAATCTCTCGCTCCAGTTGCCGTTGTCCGGAGAGAAATACCGGCCGGTGTTCTCTGCAATTTTTTTCCATCCACTCCCCAAAGGCAATCGCGGGCCAGAGATGTCCCCCGGTTCCCCCGGAGACGAGAAGAAAAGGTACGCGCTCTTTCTTCACGTACTGCTGCGTCACGGCCGGCTCTCCCTGGCCAGACGCAAAATAATGCCCGTCCGCATCCAGGCCATTACCAAGGCACTTCCTCCATAGCTGACAAATGGGAGTGGTATCCCCGTCAACGGGATAACCTTGGTGACACCCCCCACATTGATAAGAAGAGGGAGCACGATGGAAAGCACCATCCCCCACAACAGGGACCGTTCAAATCCCCACGGAAGGAGGACATACACGGACCAAGCCCTCCAAATCCACAGAAAGAACAGAAGGAGAACAAAAAGCGTACCGAGCAGCCCCAGCTCTTCTCCTATGGCAGCAAAAATAAAATCCGTATGTGCCGCTGGAAGGTACTGCAATTTCTGAAGACCGTGTCCAACCCCCAAACCCCACAAGTTTCCGTTGGCAAAGGCAATCAATCCCTGAATGACTTGAAATCCGGTGTTTAACGGATCTGACCAGGGATCAACAAGTGCAAGGATGCGACGCATGCGATACCCCTTGAAAAGGATCAGAGGAGCAACGGCCAAGAGGGACAGCGCACCCGTACAAAGAGGATAAAACCAACCCCAAGCCTCAACGAAAAGCCCCATGGCCAGCGCGAGAAGGAGAAGAGTTCCTCCCATATCAGGCTGCAGAAGCACCAAAGGAAGAGAGAGGAGGACCACTCCCATGCAGCGTCGAAAAGCTTCGCTTCGCTCTTGTTCCTCTCCCGTGATTTTTTTCGCCACGTGAATCACGAGAGTGAAGGCGAGAAGTTCTGATGTCTGGATAGGCAATGACCCGAGCCGAAGCCACCTCCGAGCTCCACCGACAGTCGCGCCGAGAGGCGTGAAAAGTGTGAGAAGAGCCAACACGAGCGCCAAGATCCACAATAGTCCGCTCGTTCTGTACCAAAATTCTACAGGAATGGCATATCCACAAACCATGGCACCCAAAGCAATGAGAAGCCAAACGAACTGTTTGGTTCCGAGAGCATAGGGACTTCCGTAAACATCGATGGCCGCCCCGCTGGACGAGGATGCGATCATCACGATCCCGACACCGCAAAGAAGCATCGGAATGAGCCACAGGAGAGGCTCGCGGAGCTTTTCGATGACACCCTCGTTCCGTTGCGCCGCGAGCACTTGAGCATCCATCTTCGTCACGTCCGGGCCTGAAAACCCTGCACGATGCGACGAAAATGCTCTCCCCGTTCTTTGTAGTTGTTATACGCATCCCAACTCGTGCACGCGGGAGAGAGGAGAACCATCATTCCCGGTCGGGCGAGGGATCTCGAAATCATCAGGGCCGTTTCCATATCAGCGGCCCGCTCGTATTTGTCATACCCTGCCTCGTCAAGTGCACGGCAGATATTTTCCCTTTCGCTGCCCATTACCACTGCTCGTTCGGCATAGTTTCGTACCGCCTCGGCAAGTCCCCCATACGATTCTCCTTTACCCTGCCCACCCAAAATGACGATCTTCGGTTTTTCGAGCGAGGCCAGAGCAGTCACCGCAGCAGCCACATTTGTTCCCTTGGAATCATCCACGTATTCGACTCCATCGATGGTTGCTACAATTTCGCATCGATGTGGCAAAGAACGAAATGTTTTTAATTCTTCCATCAAACACTCGGGACGCTCTCCCAAAAGAACCGCCGCTGCCATAGCCATGGCAGCATTTTCCGCGTTGTGTTTTCCTGGAATAGGCACTATCCGCCGATCAAAAAGAAAGGTCCTCTCATCGCCCTGGCGCAAAAAACAGGACTCTTTCTCGAAAAAGACCACTTTTTCAAGCTCCTTCGAGTCTTCCCAAGCAAAGGGCACTGTAGGCATTCTCTCGTGGGTCCTGTAGAGAACCTGTTCCCGCTCCTGCCCGATTAAAGCCCCGCCGTCGGCGAGGAGATCGAAAAGTCGGAACTTCGCTTGTATATACTTTTCAAAGGATCCATGCCAATCCAAATGGTCCGGATCAAGATTGGTAATGATACCAAGATGGACAGCGATATTTTTCGTCCAGTGAAGTTGAAAACTGCTCAACTCCATGACGACATCGTCGTATTCTACATCCGCAATATCGCCAAGAGGAAGACCGATATTGCCCGCCACGACAACATTTCGCCCCACCCCCCGAAGGAGATGACCCAAAAGGGACACCGTAGTGCTCTTTCCGTTACTCCCCGTGACAGCGACAAGACGTCCCCGAAGGAAAGGGGCCACAGTATCGAGTTCGCCAGTCACCCTTATATTTAAAGAAAGCGCACGTTCCACCAAAGGCGCTTTTGCTGACACACCCGAGCTGAGAAGTAATTCGTCACAGGCGCAGGCCCGTTCGGAATGTCCCTCCTCCCACGAGATTCCCTCGCGGAAGAAAAGAGCTTTTGTCGACTCCGAGAGGATTTTCTGCTCCGTAACGAACACCCGTGCGCCTTTTCTTCGGGCAAAACGTGCCAACGACACCCCGCTGACGCCCGCACCTAAAACCGTTATCCTTTTGCCTGCAAACCTTTCCAACACAGTCATCGTCTCCTTGCCACACCATCTCCATCAAGTCATCGAAAGAGGAGGAATTTCAACAACACAAATGTTGCAAGCATGCCGCATACATGAACAATCCAGAAGCGGGCCACGATTTGTGTCTCACTCCAACCCATCAGTTCAAAGTGGTGGTGCAACGGACTCATGCGGAAAATTCGCCTCTGGAAACCTCTGATCGCTAGTATTTGCAGAATCACCGAGATGATCTCGACCAAAAAGAGAAACGACAGTGGAACAACAAGAATGGGGGTACCCGAGAAAATAGCCGTGCTCATGAGCAATCCGCCAAAGAAATGAGCTCCCACATCTCCCATGAAGATTTTCGCCGGATATGCATTGTGCCAGAGAAACCCCAAAGCGGTGACCAAACCAGTCATTCCCGCCCAGAAAACGGTCTTCTCCACATCACCCAACGCAAGAAGTCCCGTAAAAGAGATGACCGCTGCGCCGGCGGCGAGTCCATCCAAACCATCGGTGACATTAAAAGCATTGAGAAAACCGACAGATGCAAACGTCAAGAGCATCGCGGCAAGTAAAAATTCCGGACGAAAACCTGGAAGAAATTCCAAATTCTGCGCCGCAACAAACAACGACCACGGCAAGCATACTGCGATCTGCGCCAAAAACTTTCCACGACTTGAGAGGCCTTCACTGGAACGATGCGAAAACTTGAGCCAATCATCAACAAATCCCACAAGTCCGGCGGCGAAGGGAAGGCTCCAGATCTCGACGAGAAGCCGCCTCTCCGAAGAGAGGAAGCAAAACGCAAGGAAACATCCCACAAGCGCCACGCCGAGAAAAACAACGCCTCCCATTGTGGGCGTTCCACCCTTACGCTCAAGGTGCCCTTGAGGTCCGTACAATTTAAGAAATTGTTCTATTCGTAACGTTTTTTGTTTTTTCAACCACCATTCCTGCATGACCACATTCAACACAAGCAAACAAACGCCGACAGCAACCGCCGTTATCGTCATGTCCTCCGGGCCAAGCCCCGCACCACCTTTTCCAGTTCGTAATACCGGGATCCCTTGACAAGGAGAATGTCCTCCGGTGCAAGCAAGGATTCTACCACGGCAAGAGCCTCTTCGGCATTGGCAACGCGGAAAACGTGATGGCTCCGGAAACCGCGCTCTCCATCAACATGGACGTCTTCCCATTCCTTGCCCACGAGAAGAACCACGTTACAACGAAGCGCTTTTTCAAGGAGACGCTCATGCCAAACCGCACTCTCCCTACCCAATTCACGCATGCCTCCGAGGATGGCTACGACGCGCTCCTCACTCGTCTTCCTTATTGAAAAAAGGTTGTCCAACGCGGCCGAAAGAGAAGCTGGATTCGCGTTGTAGGCTTCATCGACAAGCAACCCGCCCCCCTCTCGAAAGAGGATGACTCCCCGGCCTTGCGGCGGTGTCATTGTACTGATCCTCTGGACAAGCTCTTCCAAAGGTTGTTCGAACGCAACACCCAGAGCAAATCCAAAGGCAGCAGTATACGCATGCTGGATGCCGAAAAGAGGCACGGAACAGTCGAGAACTTTTCCAAAAACATCACAACGGACGGACAATTGCGGAACCATACCGTTAAAACGTGATTCCGCATGAAGGATACGCACTCCCTGCCCCGAGGGAACCTGATACCCTATGGGAAACAGTCGCCAAGGTCGGCCAGCGGTTTCCACACGCCTCCTCAGGAGACCATTATCGTAATTATAGGACAAGGTGCGGAGCTGTCGCGAGCAGGTAATCTCCCATTTTGCGTCGAGCACTCCCTCGATGGATCCGAATCCTTCGAGATGCGCCGGAGCGATTTCCGTAATCACTGCTGTATCGGGCTCATAGGTTTCAGTCAGTTCACGTATTTCTCCCGGAGCATTCGCACCCATCTCCAAAAGGAGGACTTCCGTGGAAACGGGCATGGAAAGTGCGGTGAGTGCGCATCCTATCCGGGTATTGTGACTCTTGGCAGCGGGATGGACACGCAGAGCGGGAGAAAGGACGTTACGTACAAGCTCTTTGGTGGTGGTTTTCCCTACACTTCCGGTCACAGCGATGCGCCGGCGAGGCCCGAAACGTGCAAGATAGGCAAGCCCCATGTCTTCCAGGGCTTTTTCCGTATTTTCCACCCAAAGGACAGCGTTTTCACTGTCAAAAGAATCCACGGAAAATAAACCCCTTCTGTCGCTTTGCAGAACAAAGAACGTGGCACCCCTCGCAAGAGCATCCGAGACAAAGCGGTGGCCATCTACGGAGGCACCGGGAATCGCAGCAAACCCTTCGCCTGGTCGAATTTCCCTGCTGTCGGTCCGAAACGTCGATGGCATTACACCATCCGGCCCCGTCAGGAAACCTTTCGCCGCCACCGCCGCCTCGCTGCGCTTCCAGAACGATGTCTGCGTCATTCCCATGAAATACTCCTATCTTTCGCCCAACGTAAAAAAGCGTCCTTGTCGCTGTAGGGAATTTTTCGGCTTTCCCGAAGAATGTAGCGCTCCGGCCCCTTCCCCGCAAGAAGAACGACGTCACCCGGACCCGCCGCATCCAAAGCAGTACGCACTGCCTCTTCTCGTTCGAGAATGACGAGGGCTCGTTCTTCACCACCGACTTCGCGTATTCCCTCCAGGTTTTGTTGCGCTATCGCTGCGGGGTCCTCGTTTCTCGGGTTGTCCATGGTGACGACAATACGATCTGCCAACTCGGCCATCACTTTCCCTACGAGAGGTCGATTTTCCGCGTAGCGCTCTCCACCCGATCCGAATACTACAATAATACGTCCGGAGCAGATCTCTCGAAGTGCACAAAGCACTTTTTCCATCGCATCCGGACTGTGAGCGTAATCAATGATGCACGCAAACCCGCTGTGCGTTCGAAACCGCTCCATCCGCCCCGGAACCTGAGGGACATTTCGCAAACCGACAAGAATCATCTCCGGATCAATACCAACCGCATAAGCCAGGGCCGTCGCACCTAAAGCATTTGCAAGGCTGAATTTCCCTGCAAGGGGAATAGAAAAGGGCATTGGAGATTTGCCTGGAAAATGAAGTTTACCTGACACTCCTTCGAGCGTTGAGGAAATGTCGCTTCCGTACACGGCGGCACCATTTTCAGACGTCAAGCCAAATCCCAACAAGGAGTTCCCGTATTTCGACAGGAGACGTCTTCCATAGGCGTCATCTACATTCACGGCGCCTTTCCAGCCTTTCAAGGTATATTCGTCGAAAAGCAGGGATTTTGCCTCGAAATAACCCTCCATTGTTCCATGGAAATCCAAATGTTCCGATGTGAGATTTGTAAAAAGAACGCCTTCAAAGAGACAGCCAAGAAGCCGACCAAGCATTAAACCATGAGAAGACGCTTCAAGGACACAGGTGGAGCACCTGTTTTTCACCATGCGCGCCAACCAGTGCTGGATATCGCTCGCCTCAGGCGTAGTCCGCTCTGCATATTCATCTATCATACCGTCACTGTAGGTGATTGTTCCCAGAAGACCACAAATTTCTCCCGCTGCCTGAAAAATTGAGCGTAAAAGATAGGTGGAAGAGGTTTTTCCATTCGTACCCGTAACCGCAAACATGCGCAGTTTTTCCGCCGGATAGCCTTCCAGTGCGGCGGCAACGTACCCAAGCGTCTGGCGAATATCCGAAACAAGGATCTGGGGGAGTGGCAACGAGAGAGGCTCTTCACACAGGAAAGCCGCAGCTCCTGCGGCTGCGGCCAACTCGGCGAAATCCCGACCATCATGTTTTTCTCCTCGGACACAGCAGAAAAGAGAACCCGGAGAAACCTGCCTGTGATCGACCACGGCATTCTCCAAAGAAGGATCCTGTTCTCCGTGCAGGGTACCAATGCGTATCCCTTTGCTCTCGAGTTCCCGACACAACAAAGAATACTTCACGATACCATCCTCCAACGTTCTCTCATCTTTAAAAATATCCCTTATTTTTAGTGCGCGACACTCTCTTTTTGTATTGACGATGCATGTTCATCGATTTTCACTTATCGGGGTAACCATCTCGGCATCGAGAAGAAGCATCGCCTCAACGATCTCTTTGAAGAGCGGGGCTGCAATAAGCCCACCCATGTCTTTTCCGGCTTTGGGCTCTCCCAAAATGACCAACAAGACGTTTTCCGGTTTGTCCGAGGGCCAAAAACCGACGAAAGAGGCCACATATCGATGTTCCAGGTACTTGCCTTTTTCTGCAATCTGGGCAGTACCCGTCTTCCCGGAGACGGAGACACCCTGGACATTTGCACGTTTTCCAGTCCCACGAAGAATTACTTCCCGCATGGCATTTCGTAACCATACAGCCGTTTCTTCGCTCAAAACCTGCCCCCGGGGAGTTCTGCGTCCTTCATAGATCTTTTTTCCCGATCCATCAGTCGCTTCTTGTACGAGGTACGGTTGAAGCAGTGTCCCTCCATTCACAATAGCGCTGATGGCGGTAGCTAGTTGAAGCGGAGTGACGGCAACCCCCTGACCGATGGCTATATTGGAAGGAATTGCTCCGTACCAACGTTCAGGAGTGTACACAAGCCCTTCTTCCTCTCCCGGAAGTTCAATGTTTGTCCGTCTTCCAAAACCCCACTGTGTAAGAGTCTCGTACATCTGCTGCGAACGGAAACGCATACCGATCATAGCCATGCCGACATTGCTCGAATTGACAAGAACATCCGTGAGCGTCTGCGTACCGTGGGCTCTTCCCTGAACTTCACGAATAGTCGTATCCGCAACCTTGATTCTGCCAGGACAATTATGAAAGACTTCTCCTTTGGAAACGTAGCCGTGCTCAAGGGCAATTCCCATTATTACAGGTTTGAGCGTCGATCCCGGTTCGTAAACGCGGCCGATGACATTGTTTCGTTTCGCCTCGGAAACCTCAAGCGTTTCCCGTTTATTGGCGTCGAAAGAAGGCCAGCTCACCATGCCTTTGACAGCACCTGAGTTGGGATCAAGACAGACCGCCGCCGCCCAGGAAACGTTCTCTCTCACGGCTGCCTTTTCGACGGTTTCCTCCATTATATGTTGGATTCTCGCGTCTACCGTGAGAATGACTTTCCCTGCCTTTGGAGCAGTAATTTCTGCAAGAGGCGACAGGAGATCCAGCGTTTCTCCTCCTGCAGTTCTTACGACGACCCGCACCTGGGGCGGAGAAAAAAGAACTCTGTCCCACGCTCGCTCAATACCGGAAAGCCCATTGTCGTCGATATCGCAATACCCCAGGATATGGGACAGAGAAGAACCGTGCGGATAGACCCTTTTCTGCTCTTTCATGGTGAAAAGGCCTTCCAATTTGAGTTGTTTCAGCTCTTCAGCGCGGATTCCGTCGATTTTTCGCGCCACCCAATGGAACCGCCCTCGGAGAGGCCCCGAGAGTTTCCGTATCGTGCTTTCCTCGAATTTCCCTTTCAACTGCTGCGCCGACTCGGCTTTCCATTCCTGAGGGTCAACGAAGAAACTGATGCTTGGAATAGAAATCGCCAGTGGAATACCATTTCGGTCAAAGATGGTACCTCTACTTGTACTCACCGTCACTTGCGCCCAGTACTGTTTTTTTGCCTGTGCCACAACCCGGGGATCAGGAAATAACTGAATCTCTACGGTACGCCCGGCGAGAAAAAAAAGAGCTGATACAATCCAAAGCCATGGATTCCGCAACACTCTGAACAACCGTACGTCACCCCAGGAATCGGATGTCATTCACGGGCATTTGCAGGAGTTCCCCAAAGAAAACCACCCTTTTGGGCATGTCGCTCTCCCTCGAAAGTAACGAGAGCCTGTCGTTCCGAACCTGAGGATAGACCAGAAGGAATCCGAACAAGAGCAAGATAGGAAGGCGGAACCATTCCGAGTGCCGCTCGAGCGGTTCCGTAGATTTTCTGAGGGGAGACGAGTGAGGCCAGTTGCATTTGAAGATAGGCAAGCTCTTCGGAAGCTTTTTCCGTTCTCTGGGAGAGTTGAGACAGGTGATTTTCGAGACTCAGGCTATAGAGACGCAGGCCGCCCAATCCCAGGAAGAAAACACCAAGGATGACACAGGCAATTGCACAAAACGGCGCAACACGAACGTTGCCTCCGATCCGACTGGAAACTGCCATGCTTCACCCTCCTCTACGCGGAAAAGATGAACCCTCTCAGTTTGGCACTCCTTGCCTTGTAGTTCGCAGCAATTTCTTCGTCATCGGCAACGAGAAGCTTTCGATTCCATCTCTTCCCGAAACCATCAGTCTCCCACTTGCGAAAAGCCTGTTTGACGAGGCGATCCTCAAGGGAGTGATAACTCACGAAAACGACAGCAGATCCTCCAGCCACGATGCGGGGACATTGTTCCAGAGCCGCATTCAGCGCCCCCAACTCGTCGTTGACATGAATCCGAAGCGCTTGGAAAAGCTTCCGCGCAGGATGTCCTCCCATTTTTCGCTGCATCGGTGCGGGCAAACCTCTTCTAAGTACTTCCACAACATCCGTCGTGGTGCGCAGCCCACCGCTTCGCTCCCTTGCCGTACAAATGAGCCTTGCCATGAAGTAAGCGTGGCGTTCTTCGCCATAATCGCGAAAAATGCGCGTCAATTCGCCGCAGGGCGCCGTATTCAAGACTTCTTCAGCGGTTAATGACGTATCCGACCCCATTCGCATATCAAGGGGACCTTCGTTCTGAAACGAAAACCCACGTCGAGGCTCCGAAAGTTGAAAATTCGATACTCCAAGGTCAAAAAGAATTGCCTTTGCCGGAGCAAAGTCTTGGTCACGAACCAGGGTTTCCAAATTTCGAAAATTGCCCTGGACTGCGACAAATCGCTCTCCAAAAGGCGCCAGCCTCTCCCTGGTAAATTGCAACGCCTCTTCATCCTGATCGATACCGAGCAGGCGAACCCCTTTGCGGGCGGAAAGAATTCGTTCCGCGTACCCCCCCAACCCAAGAGTCGCATCCACGACATTTCCACAACAGGCGCACTCTTCCAACATTTCCATGACTCTTCCGAGAAGCACCGGGATGTGATGCATCAGAGCCCTCCAAGCTCTCTGGCAATGGCGGAGAAATCTTCAGCCAGAACTTTTTCCTGATGGCTCGTCCAGCGTTCACGATCCCATATTTCCACGTGATCACCGTTGCCGATGATGCAAAGCTCTTGATTCAGCGCAGCATGTTCACGAAGAAATGGAGAAATGATCATTCGTCCCGCACCGTCAAGTTGAATTTCGTTGGCCGTTGCAAAGAGAACCCGCATAAAATCCTTGAGCTGTGCCCTTGGAAGAGGCAACGCATCCAATTTTTCGAGAAGGGACTCCCAACCTGTCTGGGGATAGATGGAAACGCAACGCTGCATGCCGACACTGGCAACGACATCACGCCCCAATCCCTGGCGAAACCTGGAAGGAAGAACGATTCGTCCTTTCTCGTCGAGGCGATGCTCATACGTCCCCACAAACATGGGAATTCCTCCCAATTTATACCACTCTGCTCCACTACGACCCACTCTATCATGCTTTGCGCAAGAGGAATGAGTCTCAGGAACTATTTTTCCTGAAAAATTCTGCGACGAACGGATCAAAAAGAATACTTCAATAGGAGTCTGACGAGACAAAACAACAAAAAACCGTGCACTTCCTCAGTCACCTGAGGAAAGGGGTGCACGGTCGTGTTCTTTTTTATTTTGTGCCATGACAGGAAGAGCTTCTTGAATTACCGCTGCGAAGCAGAAATAAGCGGGAGAGCATCGCGTAAGCCGGGTTTTGTCGTGGGCAACCATTTATCTAGGGCAATAGCTCGCGCTATGCCTCAAGCGACCGTACCCGGGAGTCAGCGGGCCGCCTCATCCCCCCCTATTCGGTCTTGCTCCGGGCGGGGTTTGCCTAGCCCGCCAGTCACCTGGCGGCTGGTGGGCTCTTACCCCACCTTTTCACCCTTACCTCGAAAGGCGGTATGTTTCTGTGGCACTTTCCTTGGGTTCACACCCACTGGACGTTATCCAGCGCCCTGCCCTGTGGAGCCCGGACTTTCCTCTCCTCGCGAAAGGCGAGCAGCGGTTGCCTGAGATACTCTCCCGCGGGAAGTAGTATAGCAGCTCCTGCATTGAAAGCGAATTCTTCCGCATATTGCTCTTTTTCCCGTTTCATGGTAGTTGTGTTGAACCCGAGGCAACACTACCGACCTAGTTCTTTTACTCCATCAAGACACGACGACACTCGGATAATTTTTGTTCCTTATTCCACGGGAGGAGGTCTCTCTGTGATCGAAAAAACGTACCCCGCTCCGCCGGAATACGATATCTTCAAGAGGAAGGTCAGAGAACTGACCGGCATCGATCTAGACTCGTACAAGTTCCAGATCCATCGCCGTGTCCACATGCTGATGCAACGATGGGGAATCACCGATTACGACACGTTTTTCAAAACACTTTCTCAAAACGGAGACAAGCTCCGCGAATTCCTCGACTACCTGACGATCAACGTCTCGGAATTTTTCAGAAATCCGAACAGATGGTGGGAACTCAAGGACCAGATCATCCCCGCGTTGTTGCGCGAACGCAACGACAAAAAACTGCGCATCTGGAGCGCCGGAGCCGCAACGGGAGAAGAACCCTATTCTCTCGGTATCCTTTCCCTCGAATGTGGTCTTGTCATTCCTCCAAAGGTCAAGGCCTCCGATATCGACGCGGGAGCGTTGAAAAAAGCGGAAGAAGGGCTCTATCATAAGCGGCAGCTCGTCAGCGTGCCTCCCGCGTGGCTGGAGCGCCACTTTTCTCCGGTGGATGCGGAAACCTTCAGAATCAAACCTTCCGTCAAGGAGCGCGTGCAATTCGTCCGAGAGAATCTCATTGAGGACAAATTCGAAGAAGGAATGGATATCATTCTCTGTCGCAATGTCGTGATCTATTTCTCGCCAGAGACAAAGCTGAAGCTCTATGAGAAATTCTTCCACGCCCTTCGTCCCGGAGGGTATCTCATGGTTGGCTCCACCGAACAGATTTTCGAATACCGACGTCTCGGGTTCGAATCTGCGGGACCGTTTCTCTATCGCCGTCCCAAATAGCTTCGTGCGAGCGTCACATAGGTTTCGGCATGTTCCCGGATATGAAGGATCTCTTCGGGCACAAGCGATCGCACCGTCTTGCCGGGAATTCCCATGACGAGCGATCCCGGAGGAACAACCCTTCCCTCGGGGACAAGTGCTCTCGCGGCGATGATGCTTCCCTCCCCGATGACCGCTCCGTCGAGCACTGTGGCGCCCATACCGATGAGACAATTGTCTTCGATCCGGCAACCGTGCAGGATCACTCCGTGTCCCAGAGTGACCCGCTTCCCCACCAGGACAGGCAATTCCCTGGTGACGTGCAGGAGACACCCGTCCTGCACATTGGAATACTCTCCAACCTCGATGAAATTGATGTCGCCTCGTAATACCGAAGCGAACCACACGCTTGCATCCTTGCCGACACGGACATCTCCCACGAGAACGGAGGAGGCGGCAATGAACGCCGCCTCCTCCGTTTTGGGAAACAGGCCGCCATAGGAAAAAAGCGGTCCTTCTCCATTCACGACGGTACTCCTCCCTCGCGCTGCACTTTGTTCATCCTCCCGCTGTCAATGAGACCGGACGATCTCCTTAATTCGCATGAGGCGGCTTAGATTCGCCCTCTCCTGTTCGTCCAGCTTCATGGTGATGAACCGGATCGTCTCCACAAAAGAGGGAATCAACACATGCTCCAGAGCATTGACACGGCGACGCGTCCGTTCGATTTCCTTGGCCATGAGCTGGAGAGCCTTTTCCTCGGCAGCCAACGTGATCAATTTTGGAATGAGGCGAGAAAAACGCTCCAATGCCACGTCCAGGCTTCCCGTGGAGGTGGCGAGCCCGTAATTGAAAACATTGCCTTCCTGGTGCACCGTATACTCCGGTATGAGCACACTCATCACGTTCCGCTGCGTTCGCGTCAGGGTGCACACGGAACCGGAAATGAGCAGCGCCTGTTCCAGCATGACAGGAAGTGTCTGGGCTCTGGCCAAGAGGAAATTCCGGTAACAAGCCAGAAGTTCTTCTTCCGCACGTTCGCGCATATCTTTGACTTCCCGTGCCCGTTTCAGGAATTCCTTGATGAGCGCATCCTGCTTGTCCTTCAGCAGTTTGTGCCCCCGCTTCGCCACAACGAGACGTTTTTTGAGGCGGGAGAGCTCCATCCTATTCGGATTGACGGTCAGTTGCTTTGCCATGACACGACCTCCTGCCTAAACCGCAGCCGTCTCGGTTACGGCCTCTTCCTCCTTGACGAGTCGCGGCTTGAGGTATTTCTCGATGTAGGCGTCACGCACACGCTTCAGTTCTTTCACCGGAATGATCGCAAGCAAATTCCAACCGAGTTCGAGCGTTTCCTCCACAGTCCGATTCTCATATTCACCCTGGCGAACGTAGCGATTCTCAAATTCGTCAGCGAACTTGGCAAAGGCTTTATCTTCCTCGGTAAGAGCTCCTTCGCCGAGGATCACCGCGAGTTCCTTGGCTTCCTTTCCTCGCGCATAGGCAGCGAAGAGCTGGTTCATGAGGTCCGCGTGGTCCTCTCTGGTCTTGCCCTTCCCGATTCCTTTGTCCTTGAGTCGGGAAAGAGAGGGCATGACATCCACGGGAGGATAGATACCCTTGCGATGGAGTCCTCTGCTGAGGATGATCTGTCCCTCGGTGATGTACCCCGTAAGATCCGGAATCGGGTGGGTCTTGTCGTCCTCGGGCATTGTGAGAATCGGGAACTGGGTGATAGAGCCGCTTTTTCCGCGCAGACGCCCAGCCCGTTCATAGAGCGTCGCCAAGTCGGTATACAGGTATCCCGGGTAACCCCGACGGCCCGGAACTTCCTTTCGCGCGGCGGAAATTTCCCGCAGGGCCTCGCAGTAGTTGGTCATGTCCGTGAGAATGACCAGCACGTGCATATCTCGCTCGAACGCCAAATACTCCGCGCAGGTGAGCCCGAGCCGCGGCGTGGTGAGACGTTCGATGGCGGGGTCGTCGGCAAGGTTGATGAACATGACGGTCCGTTCAATGGCACCGGTACGGCGAAAATCCTCCATAAAAAAGGACGCTTCTTCGAAAGTAATACCCATGGCGACAAAAACGACGGCAAAGGCCTCGTGGCCACTGATGACCGTAGACTGGCGTGCAACCTGAGCGGCGATGCGATTGTGCGGGAGTCCGCTTCCGGAGAAAATAGGCAGTTTCTGACCGCGCACGATGGGATTCATGCCGTCGATGGTGGAGATCCCTGTCTGGATGAATTCCGACGGATAGTCCCTGGAATAGGGGTTCATGGGATAACCGTTGATGTCCAAACGCTTCTTGGGGATGATCTGGGCCCCTCCGTCGATGGGTTCCCCTCGTCCGTTGAAAACGCGTCCGAGCATCTGCTCGGTGACAGGCAGGGTCAGAACTTTTCCAAGAAAACGGACCTTTGTCTCCTCAATGTCGATCCCCGTCGTCCCCTCGAAAACCTGCACAAGAGCCTTGTCCGTCGTGATCTCCAGCACACGCCCTCGGCGGCGTTCTCCCCCGCTGAGTTCGATTTCCACAAGTTCATCGTAACGAACCTGGTTGACTTTCTCGACAACCATGAGCGGTCCGGAAAGATTCGTGACGGTACGGTATTCCTTAGGCAACATCGGTCTCACCACCCTCGGGCATGACTTCGCCGATCTGATCGCTCATTTCTTTCAGCAGCGCGTCGAGTATCTGCATGTTCTTCTCCTCCACATAGCGCATGCGTGCAATACTCTCCCGGACAGGAAGTTCAAGGACCGTCTTCAAAAGAGCCCCCCGGGAAAGCGCTTCCATGCTCATGTGGTGAAACTCCAGGATGTTGCGGAGCATTTTGAACTGCTTGTCCATGGAGGCGTAGGTATCGATCTCGTGAAAGGCATTCTGGTGCAGAAAATCCTCTCGAATGGACTTTGCCGTTTCGAGGACCATTCGCTCCTCCTTCGAGAGGGAGTCGATGCCCACGAGGCGAACGATCTCCCGAAGCTTGTCCTCGTCCTCCAGAAGAGACATTGCCTCGGTACGAAACACGCTCCATTCCTCATCGTAAATGGCGTCCCAGTAAGCCCCCAGCGTGTCCGCGTAGAGAGAGTAGCTTGTGAGCCAGTTGATCGCTGGAAAATGTCGCTGGTACGCAAGAGCCGCATCGAGCCCCCAGAAGACCTTGGTCACCCGGAGGGTGTTCTGCGTCACCGGTTCCGAAAGGTCGCCACCAGGAGGCGAAACGGCCCCGATGACGCTGACGGCACCTTCTCTACCGTCGGAGCCATGACAGATGCACCGTCCCGCACGTTCATAGAAGGAGGCCAGACGGGTCCCCAGATAGGCGGGATATCCCTCCTCCCCGGGCATTTCCTCGAGTCGCCCGGAGATTTCCCGGAGAGCTTCCGCCCAGCGACTGGTCGAATCCGCCATGAGCGCGACAGAATACCCCATATCGCGAAAATACTCCGCAATAGTGATTCCCGTATAGATACTCGCCTCTCGGGCCGCCACGGGCATGTTCGATGTGTTGGCGATGAGCACCGTGCGCTTCATGAGAGGATGTCCGGAACGGGGGTCTTCCAGTTCCGGAAATTCAAGGAGCACGTCGGTCATCTCGTTTCCCCGCTCGCCGCAGCCGATGTAGACGACGATTTCCGCATCGGCCCACTTTGCCAGCTGGTGCTGGATCACGGTTTTTCCCGAGCCGAACGGTCCGGGAACGCAGGCAGTTCCGCCTCTTGCCAAAAGGAAGAACATGTCCACAACACGCTGCCCGGTTGTCAGAGGAACCTCCGGAGGAAGGCGCTTTGCCACGGGACGAGGTTTGCGAACGGGCCAGCGCTGGAGCATGCGAACCTCATGAACCTTCTCTCCCTCGGCGATCAGGGCAACGGGGTCCTCCACCGTTTTCTGGCCGGAGAAGATCTTCTTCACCGTTCCCTTGACTCCCAGAGGGACAAGAATCCGATGTTCCACAAGAACTGTTTCCTGGACAATCCCCAGGACATCCCCCTGAGCAACGGTATCGCCTTCCTTCACCGAGGGAACGAATTCCCACTTTCTGTTCCTCGGAACTGCGGGAACGGCAATACCTCTGGGAATATACGGGCTTTTCGCGGCGTCCTCGATAAGCACGAGAGGGCGCTGTACTCCGTCGTAGAACTGTTCGATCATCCCGGGCCCTAATTCGACACTCAGGGGTTCTCCGGTGCTGACAACCCGTTCTCCGGGCATAACACCGGAGGTTTCCTCGTAGACCTGAATGGAAGCCGTATCTCCCTTGATTTCGATGATCTCTCCGACGAGGCCCAGATCTCCCACCCGAACCACATCGTACATGCACGCCCCGGACATCCCCTCGGCAACAACGAGAGGACCTGAAATCTTCGCAATCTTACCCGCTATCGTCTTTTCCTGGGCCACCGGTTATCCCCTCCAAATGAACGATCTTCTCGGCTGTGCCCTTCGGCGACTTCCGCTCGAATCGTTCAGAGTCATCATTTCTGTTCTTTCGTTCTTGCCTGAAAAGCGAACAGGCATTTCAGGATTGAACCGAAAAGATATCCATTCCCACGGCCTGCTCCACGCTCTTTTTGATGTTGCGGACACCAACACCCCAAGAGCCTCGTTGATCCGGGATCGGAATGATGCTTACGGGAAAAGTGTCGTTCAGTTCGTCCACAAGTTCTCTCAGTTCTTCAAACCAACGTTCCATGAGAAACACCACGGCATGCGTCGCGGCAAGACGTCGCAGAACCTGCCTCATCTCCGCCACCTCGTTCCCGGGGATGAAAGGTTCCACTCCTACCGCCTGAAAGGGCAGGACCGTTTCGTAATCACCCACCGCTGCCATACGCTGTTCCGCCGTTTGGTTTTTACGCGACGTCACGGCGCATCAACCCCCTCACCACATCCCTGCTCATTCCACTCGCCTTGGAGACAAGAAGAATACGCAGGTTGCGCGTTTCCATCTCCTTGAGCCAAAGATAGCGGAGTACGTTTTCCGGGGCAAAGGGAAGGTAGGCACTCTTCCCGAGAAGCCACGTGATGAACTCATCCAACCCCTTTTCCAATTCCACAAGAAAGGTTCCCGCATCCTCGAAGTTTTCAATTTCCCGAAAAACGCGGCTTACATCCGCATAGGCAATGGATCTTCCCCATCCTTCGAAAGGTTCTGCATAGAGACCGAGAACGCGCTCCCGGGAAATTGCGCCTCCATCATGCACAAACTGCTCCACCAAGGACTGGTCGAAACCAAAACGCCGAAGGCGGAGGATGGTCCGGAGATTTTCCGCATCCACACGCCCTTTGAACCATGCTGCCACGCCGGCAAGCTCAAGCTTTCCAACCTGTTCATCCATAACCTTGAAGAGCTGTCGGTCAAGTCGCCGTTCGATCTCCAAAAGGTCCTGTGTCTGTTCCCAATGGGCGACACACCCTGGCAGGAGCTGAGCCAGCCCGAAGGGGAGAGTGCGGTAATCCTCGCTTTCTATTGCGGTGACGAGATCATCCCCGGGGATACTTCCCAATGAGGTCAGCAGGTCCCATCGCCGAGGTTGCCCCCTCCGTTGTCGGAAAAGACTTTTAAGAACGACTTTTACGTTGTGGAAGTCGTAGGGAAGCCGAAAAAGAAGCAGCAGCTCTTTATCGGGAACGAACTGGCGAAGCTGGTCGTAGATGAAGAGCAGTTCTTTCTCGATGAGACTGTCGAAATCGCCCTCACTCTTCATTTCCGGCAACCACGAGGCGTATCCCGTTTCAGAGAGCATCTTGAGCGCGGAAGCAAGATCCTCTGCGTCAAGAATGCGCAGCAAGGTGCTTTCCTCGACGAGTCGGCGTTCCATCGCCCGCAGGCGAGCTATGGCATATTCGTATCTCCCTGCCCGGGCCATGCGTTCACCTCCTCGCGTCAGGAGGGAAAGAGGCGCTGTACCACATCGGCCTCAATCTCTTCCTGGACAGATCGCACCAACATCTCCAACGTACAATTGATGTCCACCTTCCCCCGCTGCAGCACAAATCCTCCACGGGCGGCAACACGCACATCTCCCAACGCGACGGACATGCCTTTTTTCTGGTTGAACCCGTCCAGCCACGCCTGATCGAGATGGTGCTCCTCCGTTGCCAGAAGAAGGACATCCTTTTCCTCAGGCTGGGCATTCTCCAGGAGAGAGGTCATGAAAGCAACGTATTTCCCCTTGGGAACAGCCGCCAAGGCACGCAAGGCTTCATCGTAGGTTTTTTCAATAAGAGAGCGGCGTATACCCAGATCAATCTTCTTCACATCCAGATCAGCCACGATCTCCCTGCGACGAAGGATCTCCTTCTCCTCTTTCTTCAGGCGTTCCGTCGAAGCACGTTCCAAACTGTCGATCTCTTCCTGTGTCTTGAGAGCAATCTGACGTTTTTTCTCTTCCGCCCTCTCAAGAATCTCTTCCGCTTCCCGCTGGGCTTCTCCTTCTATTTTCTTCTTGATATCCGCAAGAGCCATTACGCCCACCCTTTTACGCCTACAGCTTGATGCTGTTCAAAAGAATGATGCTCATGAGGAGAGCGAGCACTGCGTAGGTTTCCACCATGGCCGGAAGAATGACGGCCTTTCCGGTTTCCTCAGGACGTTTTGCAATCATTTGAATACAGGACGCGGACGTTTTCCCCTGGGCGATTGCCGAAAAATAGCCGGCAACAGCGATGGGAAGACAGGCGAAAAGGATTCCAACCCCCTGCCACAGGCCGACGGTAACCGGCTCTCCGCCGAGCAATCCGACCTTGAGAATGACGAAAAAGGCCGTCAGAAGCCCGTAGATTCCCTGCGTACCGGGCAATGCCTGGAGAAGAAGGACCAAACCAAATTTTCCCGGATCCTCCGTCATGACCCCGGCTCCGGATTCTCCGGCGATACCGACACCGATAGCGGACCCGGAACCCGCGAACCCCGCGGCCAACGCGGCACCCAGCAAAGCCAACATGGTTCCCATGATATTCTCCATCGTGGAACACACTCCCTTCGGATTTCACTCAAGAATGGGATGAACGATTCGTTTGGTTATTCCGGATCCTTGCAGATGGAAACATAGCGGGTCTCGTAGCGCAACGGATTGATGGCTCTCCCGCCAGCGCTGAAGAACTTGCTGAAAAATTCCACATACTGGAGACGCAGCGAGTGAATAAAGGCACCCAGAATGTTTACCGCCAGGCTGAAGGCGTGCCCTCCGAAAAAGATCAACAATGCAAGCGCCCAACCCACATAGGGGATGTCCCACACAAGCGTCGCGAGCATGTTCACGATCATCGCAATGGCAGCAGAGGCCAATCCGAGCGCCAAAAGGCGACTATAGCTGAGAATGTCCCCAAGATAGGACGTCACGTTGTACAGGCTGAGCATGCCTGAAATGGCTTTACCCGCCACTCCGGGCTTCTCCCGCCCCTGCGTCACCACGAGAATCAACGCACCAAGCAGGCTCATTCCCTTGGCTAGCGAAACAAAGGCCGGCGAAAGGAGGTCCTGAGTTCCAGCACCGAGAAGCAGAAGCCCCACCAGGAGAAGCAGCCATCCGCCTTGGTCACCCACCCCGGCGAGGTACTCTCCCTTGCGGAGATTTTCCGCTAAAGCGATGCAGAGGCCGAAGAGAATCTGCACGACTCCCAGTGCGAGAGAAATACCAAGGAACGTGATCGGATCGTTCATGGGATCAAGCACCATCATCTTGTCTTTCAGCGGTTTTAACGCCGAAAGAAAGGGAAAGGCGTCGATCATGTTGCCCATCCAGGTTCCCGTGAGCATGCCCACAAACACGGTGGAAACCCCCCCCAGGAAAAGAAGGACAAAGAACTTTTTCGTTTCCCCCGTGATCGGAAATTTCCGCAACGCATAAAGGAGAAGCCCTGCCATGATGAGCCCGTATCCGCCGTCTCCGAGACACATGCCGAAGAACACGAAAAAGAAAGGGGCCATGAACGTCGTGGGATCGACACCACCATAGGAAGGAGCTCCGTAAAGCTTGGTGAGAGGCTCGAAGGGATGGACCCAACCGGGATTCGAAAGCACCGTCGGGGGCGAATCGGAGGGATCGGGATCTTCCGTGAGGAGTTCCATTTCCGTCTCAAATGGAAACAGCACTTTCTTCACGTCGGGAACCCGACTTTCAGGGCACCAGACCTTGGAGATGACCACTTGTTCCGTCCGCTCCCCCCGAACCAGGGTGTCAAGCCGAGAGCGCAGGACGGTGAGGTAATCCGATAATTTTCGCATATCCGGAACGAGCTCTTCCGCATCGGTGTCGATCATGTGCAACAACGCTCGTTCCTCCGCGCCAAGTTCTTCAAGAAGAGCCGCGAGGCGCTGTTGTTCATTTTCCACAGAGTCGGAAAGCTCCGCAGGCAATTCGATCCGGGAAAAAGCAAAGGCACCAAGAGTCTCTTCAACCCTTTTTGCAGAATCCGCCGGGAAAAAGAGAGCGACCAAGGCATCCTTGTCCTTTTTTTCACCGCCACCGAAGACAAGCACTTCTCCGAGCGATCCCGTCTCTTCCGCAATATCCGACTGAAACGCGTCGATGGAGTCCTTCGGCAAAGAACCGAGCATGCCTCGAACTCTCTCGGTCCCCCTAGTCAAAATTGAAAGACTGTAGGGAAACCCGTGCAACTTCTCCAACAGCTTGAGAAGCCCTGTGCAACGTCCCACTTCGGACCGGATTTCGGAAAGGCGCCGTTCCCGATCCCGGAAGACTCCGGCAAGATTCCTCACACCTCGTTCCCCGAGGAGGGTTTCAAGTTCCTCAAGATTGACACTTGGTCTCTTCCCCAACGCACGAGCCAAAGCACTGTCCGGATCGGAAAAATGAGGTTCCAGAAACCGAAGAACAAAGCGCACATCTGCCAATGCGTCGTCCACATCCTGAAGACGGCGCAACGTACCGTGCGCCTCCACTCTTTCGCTGCCGGAACTCTCGATGAGTTCGCAGCATCCGAGAGATTGAATGAGGTCCAGCACACGCTCCTCTGCGGAACGATGGATGACAATGCTCAGTTTTTTAACCTTTTCCACTGCCATATCTCGTCATCACCTCTTCCGCGATCCATTGCGCCACATCCTTAACGCGTTTTTCCACCCCCGAGGCAAAAGCATCTGCATCTTCTTTTCCTTGATGTACAATCTCCCGCGCCTTCTCCTCCGCCGCAGTCTCAAATTTCTCGACGTTTTCCTTGAAGAAACGGGTGGTTTTCTGTTTTGTCTCCTTCAAGCGAATATCCATCTCATTCTGAGCCGCAGCAATGAGACGAGCTCCCTCGACACGTGCATTCTGAACAGTTTGGCGAGCGTTTTCTTCTACGGTGCGAATTTCTTCAGCGATATCCTGTACCATGCCGACTCCACCCCCCTTCCTTTCACAGTTCCTGAGCGTACACACCCTCAGTAATACGAACTCCGGGGAATTGCATATGCCTTCGGTATTGTATGACGTGCCTGCAAATTGTGTCAAACGTAACAATCTTTCTGCCCAATTGAAAAAGCCAGCGGAAGGATATGCTGATGACTCTCACGTTTTTCGCCTGCGAGGGAAGAGGGAACAAAGAGCGCTGACTTGAGCCATTTATAGCATAAAAGGAGGCCGTCCGGCCTCCTTTAAATAAAAACAAAAATGGAGCGGAAAACGGGACTCGAACCCGCGACCCTCAGCTTGGGAAGCTGATGCTCTACCAACTGAGCTATTTCCGCACTGAATACACTACAACATAGAATCGATTCTAGATGGACCAAAGGGGTTTGGCAACAGCTGTCCGAAAATCGAATAATGACTTCTTCGGCTTATTCTCCTCCACACCGCGAATGCTCAAGATTCGACAGAATTTCCCCCCTCAAAACAAACATCGACAGACCGAACGCTCACGGCGCCTCAATAACATTTTCCATCAAGGAATATACCCCTCCGGCCTCGCATTGTTCAACCTACCGACCCTCTACAAAAACTCCTTTTTCTGGTTTTCAAAAAAGAGAACACCCCCAAAAACTCTTTAGCGCGAAACATTTTTTCGAAAACACCTGAGCCTTGATGATTAAACTATTGATAAACTCATTTTCTATAATCATAATAACTTCCAGAAAAAATCAGAACTGGAGCGGGAAACGGGATTCGAACCCGCGACCTACGGCTTGGAAGGCCATCGCTCTAGCCAGCTGAGCTATTCCCGCTTGTTTCCTAACCCTTTCTGTTGGTCGGGGCGAAAGGATTCGAACCTTCGACTCCCTGCTCCCAAAGCAGGTGCGCTAACCAGACTGCGCTACGCCCCGCTCTTTGCCAAAACACCTTAAATAAAAATGGTGGAGCTGGGGGGACTCGAACCCCCGACCTATTCCTTGCGAAGGAATCGCGCTCCCTCTGCGCTACAGCCCCGTCTTGGGTGACGGCGACCATTGTAGTAAGGCTGTTCCGCCTTGTCAAGTTTGAGTTCGTCTTCTGTCCCGTATCGTGACTCCATTCGTGACTTTTTCCCGTCTCCTGAGCTAAGATGACAGCGTATGATGCTCTTCGATCCCTCGAGCTCCTCCTCCAGGCCTCACATGGTATCGTGTGACATCGTGCTTGATTGAGAAAGGCAAAACTAACGGTGGCAAAAGAGTTCAATTGAAAAAATAAGTTAACTAAGAAAAAAATAAAAAATTATCTTTTTAATAAATCGCACTCATGAACGGGCATTTTACTTAAATAAAAATTTCTTAGTTCAAGCTCGCCGAGAAATTTCTCCTGTTAAATGCTATACATCTTCATCTCGCCCTCAGGGATCAAATTACTGTTCATTCGGAGGATCAAGACATGTCTCTTGGATCGGAACTCGTTCGCAAGTGGGTTTGGGAATGTAACAGAACCTTTCGGCGCTCCGGACGTGTGCGAAAGGTGGACGGTGGCACCACATGGCTTTCACTTCAGTTTGCCGACGGAAAAGAAGGACTCTTTTTTTCCTGGGATCCTTCCGCATACGGATGTTCTTCCGTCACGGAAAAACAAGTCGGTGATCTCCTCTGCGGCGACAAGGGGCGACATCCGCTGATCGCTGCTACGAAGGCGCACCTTCAGGGAAGTGTCCTCGTACTCGCGGAACAGATCCAGGAAGACAGAATCCTCGCCCTGGCTTTTCAGCGCACTGTAGGTTCAGGCTTCCTCTCTCAGAGAAAGCTGTTTTTTGAAGCAACCGAGCGCTACAGCAATCTGATCCTCACCGACGGGGAGGGCTTCATCCTGGAATGTGCAAAACACGTACATCCGGAAATCAACCGTTACAGAACGCTCATTCCTGGGCATCCATATACCTGCCCGCCTCCGTGGAAAGGGACGAGCCTTGCGGATCTTCTTTCCGGAGAAAAACACGCCACGAGAGAAAACTTCCTGAATCTTCGTGGATTTGGAAAACCTCTCCTCACGCATCTCTGGCGCCACCGGACTCCTTCCACCAGCGTGATCGAGCTGGAACACGTGCGTTATCTCGCTCAGAATGTAGCAGAATGGGAACCCTGCTTTCTCGGGGATTACCTGACAGTTTTTCCCGGATCTCTCCCCGAAAGTGTTCCACTTCCTCGCAAAAGCGGACTGGAAGCGACCTGGGACGTGACGGGAGCACGCCTTCTCGCCAGATACCTCAACCGATATCGTGCAAACCTCGCGGGAGAACTGTCGAAACAGAAAGCCCGCATTGAGAAAGAACTTGAGGGTGTCGCGGAACAACAACGACGGTTTCTCGCCGCGGAGGAGTTCCGAGAAAAGGGGGAGCTCCTGCTCGCCCACGGAAAAACCATCGCTCCAGGCGCCTCTGTCGTACAACTCACATCCTGGGAGAACTCCGGAAGGATTGTTGAAATTCCACTGAATCCGGAGCGTTCGATCTCGGATAACGCACAGAGCTATTTCAAGATTTACAAAAAATGGAAGAACTACGGCGCAATCCTGGAAACACGTGCCGAAACTCTCTCTCAGGCCCTTGAAGAAGTGGTCGAACAGGAATCCGTCCTGTTCGCCCTTGATGATGTGAGAGAACTGTATCTTCTCCAAGAATCGTTGTTCGCGGAAAAACACGGGACACCTCAGGACCCGAAACGACGGAAGAAACGGCTTCCCGCTCCGCCGCCGCATCTGGTCTTCTCGCTCCCCGGAGGAATGATTTTCGTCGGTCTCAATGTGAAGGGGAATCGCTACGTGACGTTTCAGATTGCCGGTGCAGACGATCTCTGGTTTCACGCCCAGGGAGTGCCGGGTGCCCATGTTGTGGCGAAGGTGGAAAATCTACGGGAGGAAAAGCGGGAGGACTTTCTTCTTTGTGCCGCGACCTTGGCTGCCCACTACGGGAAAGCCGCCCACAACAGTTCGGTTCTCGTGGACTACACGGAGAAAAAACATGTCCGCCACATCCCGGGGAAAGGGCCTTCCCACGTTCGCTACGAGGCATTCAGAACATTGCGCGTCATCCCCGGATCGTGGCGTCAAAAACTCGAAGCATTGCAACGAGCTCTTGAGGAAGACAACTCCTGAATCCGATTTCTTCCCACGTTCGCGGATGAGGGAACCGCAATTTCCACGCGTGAAGAAAAATTCGTTCCACTTCTGGAAACAGTGGGTATCCCGGTCCGTAAAGAGTATCTCCAACCAGAGGGTGCCCGATCGCCGATGCATGAACCCTGATCTGATGTGTTCTCCCCGTGTGCAGGCGACAGGCAAGCAATGTGGCTTTGCGAAAGCGGCGCAGTACGCGAAAGGTGCTATGTGCTTCTCTTCCCTCGGGGTGCACGGACATACGCACTCTGTTGCAGGGGTCACGCCCTATGGGGAGATGCACTTCCCGGGTCTCCCAGGGAACGGTTCTCCACACGAGCGCAAGATAGTCCTTGCCCACAAAACGCTTCTTGAACGCCAGAGAAAGCCTTTCGTGAGCCCACTGATTTCTCGCGATCACCATGAGACCCGAGGTTCCCGCGTCGAGGCGATGGACAATACCTGGGCGGCGCGCACCGCTCAGTTTACCGAAATCCCCGTAGCGGAACAACAGGCCGTGCACGAGCGTTCCAGTCCAGTTTCCCGGCGCAGGATGCACGACAATACCCGAAGGTTTGTCGATCACCAGAAAATCAGGATCTTCGTAAAGTACATCGAAAGGAACATCCTCCGGTTCCATATCCGTTTCTTCCGGCTTAGGCAGTCGGACTCGCACGTGTGTTTCAGGAGGACATTTGATGGAGGGCTTCATCGCATTCATCGGCGGATCAAGGCTTACCGCACCCTTGCGGATGAGTTTCGTCGCGTACGCTCTGGAAATGCCGAGTTCCTGTGCTACCAGAGCATCCAGCCTGAGCAAAGACAAGGAGTCGTCGACGCAAAAAACGACGAGAGAGTCTCCCTCGTCCTCAAGGAGTTCGTAAGGCTCAACCCCTGCACTTTCACGAATCAGGCGACCTTGTAGGGCTGTCTCGGCCCCAACAGGAGACTCAACCTCTGCATTGCCACAAGGCGACAGTTCTCCGTTTTGCCGCATCGTCACTTGATCACACCCTCGTCTTGGACAGAACACATCCCGACGACGTATTCACATAAAGAGGGAGCCGTCGTCGGGATGCACCGGAGAATTTGGTCCAAATCCACTTTTGCCAATCGTTTCAGTTCCCGCTGTCGAGGACGGAAGCGCACCGGGGACAAAGTCCACGATCGTCTGTGGGAACGGCGTATTTCCAGCAGCGTGGACATTTTTCGCCTTTGGCTCGCACCACAGAGACTCGGATCCCCGTCTCCTCGTCGAGGAACGCATCCTCTGGAAGGTCCTCGACGCACGAAAACGCGGAGACGATGCAGAGTTCGTTCCAGAATTCCTCCTCGTCCCCGTGGGGAATTGTCTTCCCCGGTTCCGGCGGGGAAATTTGCACCGCCGCGTCCAGTGAATGTCCGATGAGACCCGCACCGCGTGCACGTTCCAAGGCGCGGACAACGGCGGCACGGACGGAGAGGATTGCATCCCATTCCGATTGAAGCATCTCGTCCTGCAAGGACGCACTTTCCTCCGGCCAGGACGCGAGAAAGACACTTTCCTCAAGATCCGGATCCAATCGCCGCATGGACTGCCAGATTTCTTCGGCGGTGAAGCTCAGGATGGGCGCGACGAGTCGCGTGAGCCCCCGAAGCAATTCCCAGAGAACGGTCTGACAGCTTCGCCTCCCGGGATCATCTTCTCGATCCGCATAGAGGCGGTCTTTGCTCACGTCAAGGAAGAGAGAACTCACTTCGTTCACGCAGAACTGATGAATAACATAGGTGGGGATGTGGAACTCGTAATCTTCAAACCCCTCCGTGGCCTTCCGGATCACCTGCTGGAGGCGGGAAAGAATCCAACGGTCCATGACAACGAGCTTTTCCATAGGTACAATGTGTTTCTTCGGATTGAACCCGTTGAGATTGCCAAGGAGGAATCTCGCAGTATTTCGGATTCTTCTGTAAGACTCCACCAGGTTGTCGATGATCTTCTGAGAAATACGTACATCATTACGATAATCCGTAGAAGCGACCCAGAGACGCAGCACATCCGCACCGTAAGCGTCGATGACCTCCTGAGGAAAGATGACGTTGCCCAAGGATTTGGACATTTTTCGCCCCTCCCCGTCCACAATGAAACCGTGAGTGAGAACGGATTTGTACGGCGCCTTTCCTTTCGTCGCCATGGAAGTGAGGAGCGACGTCTGAAACCAGCCCCGGTGCTGATCACTTCCCTCGAGATAGAGATCCGCAGGCCACTGGAGCTCGGGGCGTGTCTCCAAAACAGCCCGATGGCTGACGCCGGAGTCGAACCATACATCCATGATGTCCGTTTCCTTCCGGAGCTTTCTGCTCCCGCAGGAAGGACAAATGGCGAGATCTCCCACGAGTTCCTCGGGAGAGTTTTCCCACCAGATATTGCTTCCCATGAGGCGAACTTTTTCCTGCACCCTGCGGACTCTGTCCGGAGAGACCACCAGCTCGCCGCACTCCTCGCAGACGAACGCGGGGATGGGCACACCCCAGATGCGTTGCCTGCTGATGCACCAATCGGAGCGATCGCGGACCATGTTGGTGATACGCTCCTCACCCCAGGCGGGCACCCATCGAACATGTGCGATCTCTTCCAGAGTCGCCTCCTTGAAAGCCGCCACCGAGACGAACCACTGCCTCGTGGAACGGAAAATGACCGGATTCTTGCACCGCCAGCAATGAGGATAGGAATGCTTCACCTTGCCGGAACCGAGGAGCCGTGTATTGCCCCTGAGCACCTCCAGAACCCGCTCCGCTCCCTTTTCGAGGGAGAGTCCACCCACGAGAGGTGTCTCTTCGAGGAAAAAGCCTCTGTCATCCACAGGATTGAAAATTTCCAACCCATAGCGGATACCTGTTTCAAAGTCCTCCACGCCGTGCCCCGGAGCAGTGTGCACACAGCCCGTCCCCTGGTCAAGGAGAACGTAATCGGCCAGAACGAGGGGGACGGAACGTTCACCGTAGAAAGGATGTTCGGCGAAGAGTCCTTCGAGTTCCTTCCCAGTACACGTGAGCAGGGGGTCCTGCAACGAGAGTTTCGTCGCCATCACGAACTGGGGCACGAGATCCTTGGCGAGCAGAAAGACTCGACCATCTCCAGAGGGAGCGAACACGTAGATGTATTCAGGATGCAATGCCACAGCCATGCTTGCGGGCAATGTCCAGGGGGTCGTCGTCCAGATCACCACGGACACGTCTTTTCCCCGGCACACATCGAACCGCGCCGCCACATCCTTCAAAGGATACGCCACAAAAATGGACGGGGACACCTCGTCTTCGTATTCGATTTCCGCCGCCGCAAGAGCGGTCTGACAATCCACGCACCAAAAGACGGGCTTATGGCCCTTGTAGACCAACCCTTTCTCGACCATTTCGGCGAAGACGCCTAATTGCGCTGCCTCATATTCGGGCTCGAACGTGACGTAGGGGGCGTCCCAGTCACCCAGAACACCCAGGCGCTTGAACTCGTTGCGCTGGACGTCCAAATACTTCATCGCGTAGGAAGTGCAACGAGTCCGCAGCTCTGCCGGAGAGACGTCGTCCTTCGCAAGTCCCTCGTCCTTCAGAACCCGCAACTCAATGGGAAGTCCGTGGGTGTCCCACCCGGGAACATAGGGCGCTCGAAAGCCGCGCATCCACTTGTACTTAGGAATGAGATCCTTCAGGATTTTGTTGAAGGCTGTTCCGATATGAATGTTGCCGTTCGCATAGGGAGGTCCGTCATGAAGCACGAAAAGAGGGGCATGCTTCCGTTCTTCCATAAGTTTTCCGTAAATGTCCCGTTCCTTCCAAAAGGAAAGGAATTCAGGCTCCCGTTTCGCGAGATTCGCCTTCATGGGAAAATCGGTCTTCGGAAGGTGTAACGAGTCCTTGAAGTTCTGTGACATGTAAAAACCTCCTCAAGAGAATACGGGATGCCGCCTTCCGGAAATGCAGAAGGCGGCAAAAAGTTGCTTCCACACCGCTACTATAGCATGTTTCCCTTGTCTTTTTAGTGTTCCATCTCGTCTTTTCTTGCCCGAGCGGTCTGGAGGAGATGAATCGTCGCAAGAACAAGGATACCCACAGAGTCCGAGACAATTCCAGGAAGCAAAAGACCGAGAGCACCCCCCAGAGCCAATGCGCGCATCCAGGAAGGCATGGCAATCTTGTAGTGCCCCACCGTACTCATTCCGAGGAGAAATACGCCGATGAGAGCCGTGACAATGGCGAGAACGAACTGGAGGGGTATTTTCCCTCCGTGGATGAGATACGCCAGTACGGCAAGAGAGAGCACAGCCGCGGCGCCCCAAGCGATACGCACTCTGGGTGCTTTCTCCCGGTTACGGAGTGCGAGGAATGCAATACCGAAGATCACCACCACCAGAACGGCGAGGAGCGCTGTTCTCGACTCCACTCCGACAAGAACGAGAATCGGATTGAACACATAAATGTAGGGGACGAGAAATCCCGCCAGAGCAAGTTTCACCGCGTTCATCCCCGTCCGCATGGGGTCGGCTCCCGCAATACCAGCGCCCGCGTATGCCGCCAGGGCGACCGGGGGGCTCAGATCCGCCGCAATTCCGAAATAAAGAACGAACATGTAGGTCGCCATGGGCGGCACTCCGAGCTTAAAAAGCGCCGGAGCAGCCATGGTGCTCGTGACGATGAAGTTCGCCGTCGTGGGAAGCCCTGCACCGAGAAGAATACAGGCCACCATGGTCAGCATGAGCGTCGGCAACATATATCCTCCCGCGAGCTGAACGATGGCGTTGGCGATGGACAGTCCCAAGCCCGTCAACGTTGCGGTACCTACCACAATGCCCACGGTGCCGCAGGCACAAGCCACACCCATGGCACCCCGTGCTCCTCCTTCGAGCGCATCCTTCAGCTTGGGCAACGTCAACCGTGTTTCCCTCTTGGCATACGACACGGCGATAGTGAGCAAAATCCCGTTGAAGGCGGCTTTCAGCGGCGTGTAGCCGGCGATGAGAAAGTAGATGATCCCGAAAAGGGGGATCAGTAAGTGCCCTTTGGACTTGAGCAGGGGAAGGATCAGGGGAAGCCGTTCCTTCGGAAGTCCTTTAAGTCCGAGACGGGTGGCCTCGAAATGCACCTGAACCATGACGGCGAAATAGTACAGCAGGGCCGGGATAACCGCCGCCGCAGCGACTTCGAGATAAGGGACCTCCATCATCGTCGCCATGATGAATGCTGCGGCACCCATCACGGGAGGCATGATCTGCCCTCCCGTCGAAGCGACCGCTTCCACGGCGCCTGCAAAGGCGGGGCGATAACCTACGCTTTTCATGAGAGGGATGGTGAACATCCCTGTCGTGCACACGTTCGCCACGGAAGATCCGGAGATGGACCCCATCAGCCCGGAACTCAGAACAGCCACTTTGGCGGGCCCCCCCGTGGAATGTCCAGCCAGTGCCATTGCAAGGTCGATGATGAAACGCCCCATGCCCGTTTGCTCCAGGAAGGTACCGAAGAGGATGAACATGAACACGAACGTGGCCGACACATAGAGAGGCGTTCCGAAGACGCCCTCCGTACCGAGATACATGTGATTGATGATCCGCATCGTGTTATAACCTCGATGCGCAAAGATCGACGGGAAGTATCGACCGTAGTAGCAATAGAGGATGAAGAAAATGGCGATGACGGGCAACACGGGATTGGAGACACGTCTGGTCCCTTCCAGCAAAAGTGCTATGCCGGTGAAGCCCACGATGATATCCATGGTGGTGGGCAAACCTGGCCGCAGGACAAGCTCATTGTAGTAGATGACGTGATACATTACCGCATAGGCTGCCGCGAGCGCCAAAAGAAAATCGTACCAGGGAATACGGTCTCGAGATGCTTTTTTGTGACCCGGATAGAGGAGAAACACCATGAAAAGAATAAGTCCCAAGTGAATGGAAAGCTGAATGGTCTGAGGCATCAATCCCATTCCCGCCGTCCAGAGGTGAAAAAGTGAAAGACCGATGGAAACGACAGTGACAAGCAAGGCTTGCCATCCCGAAAGAGAACGATAGCGCGCCTCCGTGTCGAATTTTCTCCGCAATTCGTCGAGATCGATCTCCGTGCGCACCTCCGGGGTTTGATCCTCCTGCATCTTTTCGCTCGGCAAGTGAACATCCGCTCCCTTCAAATCCGTTTCGACCAGAACCCCTCAGCGGGTCCATCGCCGCTTTTGACAAACTCACGACACGGCACACCATGCAGACGATACTCTTTTTCTGCCGGAACGCCCGGCAGGCACACCCTTATCGCCATTTCAAAACGAAGCTCCCGCCGCTCTTTCCGACGAGCGGAGACATTTCAACGAAAAGACAAAGCCTCTCCTGTGGGACTTTTTCGTACAACTTCAATATGACCGAAGGCGGAAGAAGAAGCTCGTTGGCACCGAGTTCCGCAGTTCCCACACGATAATGGATGATGGGGAAATAAGCTCGTCCGCCCTGAAAAACAAACCAACCATCTCTTGTGAGAAAACGTCCGTTTCGAGAAGGCGCAACAGGCAAACCCGCATTGTGGGATTTGACTCTTTCTTCCCACTGCCGCAGGACGCCTCCCCTCGCCACAAACACATCCTCCACGGGAGTCAATTCCACAGAGTGAATATAACGAGTCACAACAAACTGTCCCGGAAGAATTGGATAGGTAAGAAGCGTGGTGTCGGCGTTTGTGACGACAAGAAACGGCACAGGAGCGGAAAAAAGGACGATGCATGCGAGAAACACGAGAACAACAACGATCAAAAATTTTATTGACCTTAACATGAAAGAGAAGGAGGATTTTTTTAATTCGACAATGAGACCCACACCCCTCCGTTCTTCTTGCGAACAACAAGAAAAGAGCGGCTCCATGGCACTCCCCTATTCGGCAGCCACCGATCCGCTCCGTCAGCGATGTTCACGTTTTGGCGGGCCCGGCCAGATTCGAACTGGCGACCTACGGCTTAGGAGGCCGTCGCTCTATCCTACTGAGCTACGGGCCCAAAACGTTCCCAAAGAGCCGAAAAAGAATATACCCCAGAAACCCTTTCAGCGTCAACGTTCGCTGCGTTGGACACGCATTCCGTCCGGAGTTTTGCTCTCACGATCACGCAGGCAAACCGGGGTTCGGAAACAAACTCTCAGGGAAACCCGCGCTTCCGTCTGTCAATGTTTGGATACCATGATCTTCCGATTCCAGTCGGCAAGGCAACATACCGCTTCCCCCCACATCGAGGTGAAAAAAGGAGGGGGTCATTCGACGGAAACCGTACTCCTTTCCTGAACGAGCAGATTTTCGTCTTTCGACAAGCGTTCCAATACCGAGTCCTCCTCCGGTGAAAGGAGTGCCGTAACACGTTTTGCCGTGGCAACATCTTCCTTCACTCTGGCGACAAGCTCCGCAGGACCGGAGAAGTGGAGCTCCGACCGCAAGCGTTGCAGGAGAAAAACGGAAAGAACCCGATCGTAAAGATCGGCATCGTACTCAAGGATATGAACTTCGAAACGTCGCGCTCTCGCGCCGGGAAACGTCGGGTTTGTTCCGATGTTTACCGCTGCGGTATGTCGTTTTCCGTTAAGGCAAACGACACAAGCATAGACTCCATTGGGTGGAAGAAGCTTCATCGCAGGGACAGCGACGTTTGCCGTAGGAAACCCCAGCGTTCTCCCCCGCCCATCGCCACGGACAACCGGGCCGGAAACGAAAAAGGGATATCCGAGCAACTCCGCTGTTTCCGTCAGGTTTCCCTCCGAAAGAACACGACGGACACGAGTGCTACTGACAGGCGTTCCTCCCAGCCGCATCTGTTCGAGAACAGTAAAGAACCACCCACGACGTCGGCTCTCTTGTTCGAGAAAAGACACATTTCCTGAGCGCCCCTTGCCAAAACGAAAATCGCTCCCTACAACGATTCCCTTAATCCCGCAGGGGGCAAGCAGCGCATCAAGAAATTCCGAGGGAGACAGGTCCGCCGTCGCTCTTGTAAACGGAATACGAACATACTGCGGCACGGAAAGAAAACGGGCGAGACGGTGACGCTCCTGCTCCGTAAAGAGAAGCGCTGGAAATTTCGGGGAGAAAAGGAGCTGCGGGTGGGGAGTCAACGTTACGACACCCCATCTTTCCCCTGAAAAATCACTCAATCTGCGAGCTTCTTTCAAAAGGACCTGGTGCCCTCTATGAAATCCGTCGAATGCGCCGAGTGCGGCAATCATCACACAACCTCCGCAGCTTTCACGATGACTGTCTCGGGTTCAAAACGGGGAATCCCCTCATAGACAATTCTCCCCAATGCCACATGCCTGGAGGACTCAACCACCACCGGAGAATGCCGGGCCATATTTCCCCAACAGGTTCTCGACAAATCCCTCAGAGAGAAAGCACCTCCGTTGGCAAGACGCTCTTCCAGGTCGGACAAAACCCGGAACGTGACAAAGTGCCGTAAGAGGTCGGATATGGGACGAATCCACGGTTCCACCTCAACGCGGGAAGACGCATAAAGCACATCCGCCGGCGCGGCATCATCCGAAGAAAGGTTACCGACACGGCTTCGCTGCAACGAAGAAACATGAGCACCACAGCCGAGAAACGAACCGAGGTCCCTGGCAAAGCTACGGATGTAGGTACCCTTACCACATTCTATACGAAAACGGAGGATGTCTTCCCCAAATTCTTCCGCTGCCTCCACGTCGAGCCTATGAAAATAGACGTATTTTTCGGCGAGGTCCGGAGCAATGCCCTCACGCGTCATTTCATGTGCCCGTCTTCCACCCACATGAACCGCGGAAATAGAGGGAGGACGCTGAAGACGGTGGCCAAGAAAACCGGGAAGGGAGTGCCTTACCTTTTCGAGAAGAATATCTTTCGGCGGAACCTCGGAGGTGGTAATCACCTTCCCCGTGGCGTCATCCGTATCAGTGACAACACCAAAACGAACCGTCGCAACATAGGTTTTGGGAAGCTCCATCGCGTAACGACTCAATCGAGTCGCACTACCGAGAAGAAGAACAAGAAGCCCCTCAGCACCGGAATCAAGCGTACCCGCATGACCCAATTTCTGGTCCTTCCCGAGACGCTTTCGAAGTTTCCCCACACAGTCGGTACTCCTCATACCGACGGGTTTATTCAAAACGAGAATTCCCTGCTTCATACAAAGCCTCCAGCTGCGAACCAAGTTTTTCAAGGACCTCTTCCAAAGGAACGGGAACCCTGAACGCAGCAGCCTGAGGATGTCCTCCTCCACCCCAGGAACGAGCAATAGGCTGAGCGGAAACCGCGCCTCTCGAGCGGAGACTGGCATGCGTCTGACCGTCCTGCTCCGAAAGGAGGACGGCGAAGGTCACATTGCGGATACGAAAAAGCTCATTCACGAGTCCTTCCAGATTTGACCTTTCGCAGCCGCTCGCGATGAAATCCTCGTCTCGAAGAAATGTGCACGCCACCTGTCCGTTCGCAAAAGACACAAGTCGGGACAGGGCGAGACCCCAAAGCCGCAACCCTTCCTCCGTATTACTCGAATGCACACGTTCGCTGATCTTCGACGGAAGAACACCACGGGCAACGAGTTTTGCCGCCGCCAAAAAGGTGCGCTCGGTGGTGTTCGCGTAGGAAAAGTTCCCCGTATCCGTCGCGATGGCCGTGTAGAGCGCTTCAGCCGCATCCAACGGGAAGGGCCATTCGACGGCCTGTTCGAGAAGATCCAGAATCATCTCCCCCACCGCCGCCGCAGAGGAGTCAACGATAGAAAGGGCACCATAACCGGAATTATCTCCGTGGTGGTCCAACACGATCAAAGGAGCCTTTCCCTCGTACGTCGCGAGAGGCACCAACGCTCTCTCAGGTGTGCTCGTGTCCACCACAACAAGGCAAAGCGCCCCATCCTCCTCCAGGGCTTCCTCCGGAAGCGACTTCATCGCCTCATACGCGGCCGAGAAGGGCAAAAAGGCGAGGGAAGAAGGGATGGGATCCTTGCCCACCCATCGCCAACGTTTCCCCAATGCCTCTGCGACCACTGCAAGAGCAGCGGCACTGCCCAAAGTGTCTCCATCGGGCTTTTCATGTGAAACAAGTATCCATGTATCCGCCCTCTGAAGAAGAGAGATAACCGCAGTGAAATCACGCACGCGATTCCCCTCCTCCGTTCTTTCCCGCAATACGGTCGAGAAGCGCATCAATCTGCCGCGCCCGCTCTTCACTGTGGTCGTAGAGAAAATGCAGCTCTGGAATGTGACGCAACCGCATCATTTTCCCCAACATTCCACGAATCTTTCCAGCCGCATTTGTCAATGCTTGACTCACTTCTTCTTTTTCGGAAGAATTGAGAAGCATAAAATGAATCTTTGCGTAAGAAAGATCGCGGGAACACTCCACACCAGTCAGAATTGCTTTCTTGACAGACTCATCCTTGATTCTCCGCTGGAGAATCTCCGAGATCTCCCGGAGCATCTCCTTGTTGATACGTTCGATACGAAATGTCGCCATAGCTCATAACCTCTCGATTTCTTCTCTGGACTTCGAATTCGCCCTGGTTCTCGAGATGAGCGATGTGTTTTTCCAGTACATCGACTCTGGCGTTTGCGAGCGCGAAAGACCCCGCCAAAACAGCGGCAGAGACAACAGCCGTACTCCACGAACCATCAGGTCCGAGATCCAGAACCGACGCGTTGTCCTTCCTTCGCAGATGGTCCAGAAGCGAACGGACGATTCGCCGCCTATCCTTGAGACTCGTTGCTTCCATAATGCGAAGCTCAATGACAAGGAGTCCGACAAAAGGTTCCATGAACGCACCCTATTCGAGGTTTCTCTTTTCCTCGATGATTTCGTAGGCCTCCACCACATCCTGCTCGCGAAAGTCCTGAAAATTGTTGAAACTCATCCCGCACTCGTATCCCGCCGCAACTTCGCGGACATCGTCCTTGAAACGCTTGAGTACCGAGAGAGTACCCTCCCAAAAAACAACACCCTCGCGAATGAGTCTGACCTTGGCGTTACGTTTCATTTGACCTTCTGTAACGTAACATCCTGCGACTTTTCCGGATTTGGGAACCTTGAAAACAGCGCGGATTTCCGCCTGACCGAGAATATGTTCTCTCAGTTTGGGCGCAAGCATTCCCTCCAGTGCAGCTTTCACATCGTCAATGACATCGTAGATGACGCGATAAAGACGGATCTGTACGCCTTCTCGCTCGGAAATCCTGCTCGCGTTGCTGTCCGGACGAACATTGAAGCCGATGACGATCGCATTCGATGCCGCTGCCAACATGACGTCGGATTCGGAAATCCGCCCGACACCTTCGTGCACGATTAACGTGCCGACTTCATCCGTGGCAAGCTTCATCAAAGAGTTTCGCAATGCCTCAAGAGACCCCTGCACGTCGCACTTGAGCAACAGGTTCAGTTGAGGCGTTTCTCCCTGCTGCATCTGCTGGTAGACTTCCTCCAGGGTAAGGCGTTTCGTCCGGGTCGCGTCCTCTTCGCGGCGAATCTGCGCCTGCAGAGAAATGGTGTCTCGGGCCTCTCTTTCATGTGCAACCTTTCGGAAACGCTCTCCCGGCTGGGGAACACCGTCAAGCCCCAGAATTTCCACAGGAGTGCTCGGGCCCGCCGTATCGACGAAGTTGCCTCGGTCGTCAAGCATAGCTCGCACTCTCCCCCAGGTGGTCTCCGCCAAAACGATATCGCCCCGCATGAGCGTGCCTTCCTGGACAATCACCGTCGCAACGGGACCTTTCCCTTTGTCGAGCTTCGCCTCGACGACAATTCCCTCAGGATCAACCGTGGGGTCTGCACGCAGTTCTCCCAGCTCGGCCACGAGAGTGATCATTTCGAGGAGTTGTTCCACCCCGAGCCCCTTCTTGGCGGAAACATCCACCATGATGGTGTCGCCGCCCCACTCCTCGGGAACCAGCCCTTGATCGGAAAGTTGTTGCCGTACCCGGTCGGGCCGTGCATCGGGTTTGTCGATCTTGTTGATCGCAACAATGATGGGCACGCCTGCGGCCTTTGCGTGGTTGATCGCCTCAATGGTCTGCGGCATAAGACCGTCATCCGCTGCAACGACAAGAACAGCGATGTCCGTGACCTGAGCGCCCCTCGCTCTCATCGCCGTGAAGGCTTCGTGGCCGGGAGTATCGAGAAAGACAATGCGCTCATTCTGATGGATCACCGTAGAGGCGCCGATATGCTGCGTAATGCCGCCGGCTTCGCTTTCCGTAACGTTCGTCTTGCGAATATAGTCAAGCAGTGTGGTCTTTCCGTGATCCACATGTCCCATGACCGTCACGATGGGAGGGCGAGGAACGAGATGGATCCCTTTCGGGGCGGATTTGCCTGTCGGTCGCGGCACGTTTTCCGCGGGTTTTTCGGACTCACCTCCGGAAACAGGACGAGAGAGCTCTTTCCCAAAGGCAGAAGCGAGCACACCAAGTGCCTTGTCGTCGACTTTTGCGTTTGCAGGCACCATCAGCCCCGCAGTGACAAGAGCTTTCACGGCATCCGCCGGAGAAACACCAAGCAGAGACGCCGTCTCGGCCACGGTGGACTCGTAGGCGACAATCAACCGCTCTTCAGACGCCGACATCTTCTCTTCCTTGACTCCAACGGAAGCACCCGTGTCATTACGTAAGGCATCTTCGACAAGTTGCGCGACATCCGTATCAATAGAACTCATATGTGTTTTCACATCCACATCAAGACTTTTTAGGATCTCCATCAACTCTTTGTTTGTTTTGCCCAAGAGTTTGGCGAGTTCATACACCCTTATCTTACTCATTCCTTTCGCCCCCCTTTGCAGCAAATTCCTCAATTTTGCGCGCCAATCCATGCGTCTCTGGAAGCCCGAAGACTTGAGTCAAACCGAGTCCCGTCATTCCGTGCATCTCCTCCCGTGTCACCGCCAGGAAGAGCTGCCGACACATACCGCGCGCGACGTACCCTTTCAAGGCTCTCTGGACATTGGCGGAACTGTCGCTCGTGAGAAGAACGAGAATCCGGTCGCCCCTCCGCAGAGCCCTCCGAATGTCATCCTGTCCCAAAAACAGGACTCCCGCTCTCCGGGCCAAAGAGAGAAGTGACGCCACACGAAGAGAATTCTGGGATGAAATGTCAAGCGTTCCCGCCATTCCGCCCCTCCTCTCCTTCAGCTTCTCCGGCGAGCAAAGTGAGGACATCGTCATAAAGCTCAACGGGAACCTTGCTCTTCAAAGCACGGGAAAGGGCATCCCTCTTTTTCGCTGCGAGCACGCATTCCTTCCGAAAGCAGAGATACGCACCCCTTCCGGGAGCACGCCCCGTCGTATCAATTTCGATACGACCATCAGGACAACGTACAACCCTGATCATATCCCGCTTGGGAGATTCCTCTCCGCACCCGGAACACGTCCTCGGGCGCTGTCTTGTCACTCCTGCTTTTCTTCCCATATATCGGAAGAACCTCCCTTGATTATATCTTCAAAGAGATCCTGAAGAGTAGGCATCCTCTCCGGCTCGAGAACCTTGATGTCGATTTTCCACCCCGTGAGTCGCGCCGCGAGTCGAACATTCTGTCCAGCCTTGCCGATAGCCAGGGACAACTGGTCAGGACGTACATAGACACGCACAGCGCGGTCTGTTTCCAGCACAGGTTCCACTTTGAGAATCTTCGCCGGAGAGAGCGCGTTCCGGATAAACTGCAATGGATCACTGTGCCAGATGATGATGTCCATACGTTCCCCACGCAGTTCGGAACTGATGGACTTGATTCGGCTCCCCTTGGTCCCGACACAGGCCCCGACGGGATCGACATTCGGATCCAGCGTGGCCACCGCAATCTTCGAACGAGTTCCAGCCTCTCGAACGATACCCCGAATTTCCACCACGCCTTCCTGAATTTCCGGCACTTCCAGTTCCAAAAGACGGCGCAGAAGGCCCGGATGGGTTCTCGACACGACAATACGAGGCCCCCTCGTGGTGCGACGGACATCCAGCAGAAAGAATTTCATACGCTCATTCGGGGAGTAGGTTTCACCCACAATCCGTTCCTCTCGGGGGAGGATCGCTTCGGTGCGGTCGTTCAACCGAACGAGGATGTGCTCGCCTTCGGTCTTGAAGATGATCCCGTTCACAAGATCTCCCACACGGTTCGCAAATTCGTCGAAGATGACCTGCCGTTCCGCATCCTTGATCCGTTGGATGATGACCTGCCTTGCGGTCTGTGCCGCAATTCTTCCGAATCCCTCCGGGGAAACTTCAATTCTGATGACATCTCCATGCACGACATCCAAGTAGCCCATTTCATGTGCCTGCGCGAGGGATAACTCGAGATCCGGCGAAGACACTTCTTCTACGACCATCCGAATTTCAAAGAGAGAGATTTCTCCGTTTTCCAAATCGAGATGAACCTCAAGGTTCTGATCACCTCCCTTGTGTTTCCGATACGCCGAAACCAGTGCCGCCTCCAGGCTCGAGGCGATGATTTCAATGGGGAGTCCCTTTTCTTCTTCTATCTGGCGAAGTGCTTTGAGGAAATCACGACCTAACTGCATGATCCTTCTCCTTCCCGCTCTTCTTCTTTTGCTGTTTTTGACCGCGCTCTTCAATCTCAAAGACAAGATGAGCTCGAGTAATTGTATCGAAAGGAATCGTTTCCTCGGAAGCATCCTCCAAAACAAGAATCACCGCAAGCTCCGACACTGAGGCGAGACGCCCCACGATATCCCGGTGCTTCCCCTTTCCTTTGGAGATGCGCACAAGCGCCTTCTTGCCGAGGAATCTCAGAAAATCGGAATACTTTACAAGGGGACGTTCAACACCAGGAGAACTCACCTCAAAAAAATATTTTTCACTTGAAAAATTCATTTCATCAAGCGTAGAGTTGATTTTTCTCGAGACTATTTCGCAATCCTTGATGGTGATGCCACCAATGGAATCGATGAGAACGCGCAGAATCCTCTTTTCGTTCTCCACGGTCCATTCCAGATCGACGAACTCGAATCCGAGCTCTTCGACGCAACGCACGACCACGTCCCTCTGGAGAGCGACATTTTTCCCTCGCTCCTTCACGACGACACCTCCGTTTTTCCACGGAAGGGGACACAAAAAAGGAAGAGTGGGCACCGCCCACTCTTCTCGACAATCCTCCCCGTCCACACGATCTATACGAATGGAGTATAGCATGTGACCCCGGACTCTACAAGCAGTCTCTCACGATAAAATCCGGCCACCATTCATTCAATCCGACACTGAAGGATTCTTCGATAGGAATCTCCATCAGGGCGTCTCCGAACACTTCCTCCTCCAACGCCGGCAGAAAGAGATTTCCCATCCATATTCGCTGCTTTTCGGTCTGATCGAGGAAAAACAACCGTCCTGGGGACACGACGAGCACCTCCTCGCTATCATTCCATCCAGTAGTTCGGTGCCTCCTTGGTGATAGTCACGTCGTGGGGATGACTTTCCTTCATGGATGCAGGCGTGATCTTCACGAACTTTCCCTTCTCTTTCAGGTCCCTGATCGACGCCGCACCGACATACCCCATGCCGGACCGCAGCCCTCCCACCAATTGATACATGACGGCACCGAATCCGCCTTTGTACGGAACGAGTCCTTCTATTCCCTCCGGAACCAGTTTCTCCTCCTTGGTTCCTTCCTGAAAATATCTGTCCTTGCTGCATCCACCCTTCATGGCTTCGAGTGATCCCATCCCTCTGTAGCTTTTGAACGAGCGCCCACGAAAAATGACAACCTCCCCTGGACTTTCATCGGTTCCGGCAAAAAGGGAACCGACCATGACCACGTCCGCACCTGCGGCGATAGCCTTGACAATGTCTCCGGAATAACGGATGCCTCCATCGGCGATGACCATTTTACCAAGAGCGTGAGCAACCTGGGCAACCTGAAATACCGCGGCGATCTGAGGAACACCTATACCGGCAACAATTCTTGTCGTGCAGATGGATCCGGGCCCCACACCGACCTTCACTGCATCGGCCCCGGCTTCGATGAGGTCTTTCGCGGCATCTCCCGTTGCGATGTTTCCTCCTACAATGCCGATCTCCGGATAGGTTTTCTTCAGATACCGAACCATCTCCAGAACGGCTCGAGAATGTCCATGCGCGGTATCCACCACAAGCACATCCACCCCGGAAGAAACAAGCAAATCCGCTCTTCGGGAAACATCCGCCCCCACACCGACAGCGGCACCGACGCGAAGTCTCCCTCTGGAATCCTTGCAGGCATTCGGAAACTCCTTGGCTTTCTGTATATCCTTGATGGTGATGAGCCCCTTCAAATGCCCCTCTTTGTCTACTATCGGCAGCTTTTCCACCTTGTGCTTCATGAGAATGCTCTTTGCATCCTCAAGAGTCGTACCCTCCGACGCGGTGATGAGATTCTCTTTGGTCATGATACAGGAAATCGGCTGTTCGTAGTCGGTAACGAAACGAAGATCCCGATTCGTGATGATGCCGACCAGACGGAGTTCGCCATCAACAATGGGAACTCCTGAGATGTGATAGTGCGACATGAGAGAGACGGCGTCCTCCACACGGTTTTCGGGGTGGAGGTAAAACGGGTCCACGATGACACCCGATTCCGATCGCTTGACTTTATCCACCTCTCCCGCCTGCTGCTCCGGAGGCATGTTTCTGTGAATGATCCCCAAACCACCCTCTCTGGCCACCGCAATGGCCAGTCTCGCTTCTGTCACGGTATCCATGGCGGCGCTACAGATGGGAACATTCACGGCAATACTCTCCGTGAAGCGACTCCGGGTATCCACCTCGGAGGGAAGTACCTCACTAAAGGCAGGAACAAGGAGAACATCGTCGAATGTAAACCCCTCGTAAGAAACGAACTTATCGCTCGATACCATGAAATCGACCTCCCGCAAGTGCGGTCATATCTGATCCGCTTCGTTTTCAAACCGACGCAGCGTGGCCACTGCATGGCACACCATGGCCTCGCCCCTGCCGACACTTCCCACGTGCTCTCCGGATTTCACCTTTACGTGTACACACCGGTTCGTCTTCCCCCCGGAGTTTGCCTTCCAAATCCTGTCGAAGACAGCGTTCAACGCGGATTCGATCTCCGGGACAAAGGCCCCCAGTCGAGGGACCTGAGCTATCAGCGTGACATCCACCCATTCCACGACCCACGTCCTGGAGAAAATACGCCTGCACACTTCGTCCAAAAGCAACATACTGTCCGCATTCCGGTAACGTTCTTCCGAGGCGGGAAAGAGCGTTCCCAGATCCGGTTCTCCTGCCGCCCCGAGCAACGCGTCGGCGACGGAATGGGCGATCACGTCGGCATCAGAATGCCCTTGAAGCCCTAAGGAAGAGGAAATGCGTACTCCCGCGAGAAGAAGCGGGCGGTGAGGGACGAGAGGATGCACATCGTACCCGTGACCTGTCCGAAGGATATTTTTCGCCTGTGCTCTCGCCAGCATCTGCGCCATTACCATGTCCTCTTCGTAGGTGATCTTGAAATTCCTTCTTTCCCCTGGAACGGTCGCAAGGGGCATGCCCGCAGCAATCCATGCCTCCGCTTCATCCTTTACCCCGCGCTCCGCCCGCTCGAGAACACCGAGCAAGAGATGGCGAGGGAAAACCTGCGGTGTCTGTGTTCTGAAAAGCCCCTCCCTGGAGACGGGCATCACGTCGCCTGTCTCCGATATCCGCTTGAGTGCGTCCGTCTCAGGCAGAACGGGAACGGCTCCCCCTTCGCCGGCGGCGAGAAGAAGGCGCCTGCAGAGATCGATCGAAACAAAGGGGCGTGCCGCATCGTGCACGAAAACCATTTTCCCCGAGGCCTCTCGAATGCCCGACAAGACAGAATCCGCCCGTTCCATTCCACCAGGGGCGAAACGCAATGGCATCTCAAAACAATCGACATCCGGGGCCATTTTTCCCCCCTCAGGAATGACAAGAACGCATTCGCCAACAATGCCTTCGCGAAACAGCGCGTTCGCGACGAGGGCGCTCCAGCTCCACATGGGCATGGAACCAAGCCGACAGAACTGCTTTGGAATCCCTCCCATGCGCGTTCCTTTTCCCGAGGCGACGATAACGAAGGAGGCTTCCATCACAGGTGTGAATCCCTCCGCAACCTTCCGAACACCATACGACCCGCCGACGTCTGCAGCATGGACGTGACCACCACGTCGACCCTCCGCCCTACATAGCGGTCCCCTTCCTCGACGACAATCATGGTCCCATCATCGAGATAGCCCACACCCTGATGCGGCTCCTTTCCCTCTCGAATGAGGTCGACCGTGACGCTTTCTCCCGGAAGAAGCATAGGCTTGAGTGCATTCGCCAGATCGTTGACGTTCAATACGGAAATCCCCTGGATCTGAGCGATTTTATTCAAATTATAGTCCGTCGTGATGATTTTCCCCGAGATCTGCTTCGCCAAGGCCACCAAACCCTGATCCACGGAATCGACCTGCAGTTCCTTGAGAGAAATCTCCAGGATCTCCACACGCAGGGTAGCGAGTTTCTGCAGTTCGTTGACGGCATCAAGACCTCTCCGTCCTCTGGTTCTTCGGGTAGGATCCGAAGAATCCGCCACACCCTGGAGTTCCGTGAGCACAAACCTGGGCAGGACAAGTGTACCTTCGAGAAACCCCGTTGAAGCGACGTCGAGAATTCTTCCGTCGATGGCCACACTGGTGTCGAGAATCTTGACATCCATGCCATCGCTGGAGAGGGTGATCTCCTTTTCTTCCTTCCCCCCCCGGATCCGCCGGACCTTCGGCAGAATTCTCCCTTTCAATTCGCCGACGGTGGAGACCATGTTCACGATATCCTCACGGCGTTTCAGAAAGATGCGGACAAACGTGTATCCCAAAACAACGTTCAACAATACCGCAATGTAACTGCCCACACCGGGAAAATCCGCAAAGGGCAGTGCAAGGAGATTGGCCACAAGAAGACCGATGATGAGCCCGACGATGCCCACGGTGAGATCCGTCCAACTGATGGACTGGAGCTGGCTCTCAAAGAGCAGACCGAATCGCAGCAACGCCCGAAGAAACAAAGGTGTCACCAGATATCCTATACCCGCCATAAGAATGATAAGGAAGCCGAGAAGCGCGATATTCGCCGAGAAATTCCCCCAGGGCCAGTAATTTCTGAGCAGAGGAATCTCCTGAAAAACCTGGTCGCGCAAGTACTGCGCCAATTGGTACCCCGCAAAACCACCGAGAAAGGACAACAGCGTACGAACGACTCCTCTGAGAATGACGACAAGACCATGTTCCATGAACGCGATTCACCTCCCCTTCTGTTGGTTTCCGTTTTTCGGTGCTTCCCTTCGGCTCTCCAGCGCCGCATGAAGCGTTACCCTGTCCGCAAAACCGATGCTTCCCCCCACGGGGAGACCGTAGGAAAGACGGGTAATTTTCCCTTCAAAATCCTTCAATGCATCCAGAACGGCATAATAGGTCAAATCACCTTCGACCCTCGGATTCGTGGCGACGATGACCTCCTCCGTCGAAAGGTTCTCCACTCTGGAAAGCAGTGCATCCAGCCTCTCTGGGGACAACTCTTCTCCATCCAGAGGTGAAACTCTTCCCCCCAATACAAAATAGAGGCCGAAATAGATTCCCGCTTGCTCGATGCTGATGAGATCCTCCGCTGTTTCGATGACACAGAGAGTCTTTTTGTCCCGCATGGGATCCCGGCAAAGAGAACAGGGATCGGTGTCCGTCATGTTACCGCAAGCGGAACACGGCGCCAGACGAGAGCGGAGGTCGATCAGGGCCGCAGCAAGTTCCTGTGCATAGGTCTGACTCTGGTGGAGAACGAAAAAGGCCATTCTCCGGGCGCTTTTCTCCCCGATTCCGGGGAATTTCTCGAAAAGCGCGACGAGCTTTTCCAGGGGCTCCGGTAAGGGCATGGCACTCTCTAAAAGAGCCCGGGTACGTTGAGTCCCATACCCCCGGTGAGTTGACCCATCCGCTGATTGGCCAGCTCCTTGCTGAGACGCAACGCCTCGTTAACTGCGGCAAGAACGAGATCCTCCAGCATCTCCGGATCCTGAGGATCGATAACTTCGGGCGAGATCGTGACGGAAAGGATATCTCCCTGGCCGTTCGCCGCAACGCGAACCATGCCCCCTCCGGCCGCACCTTCCACTTTCTCCTCCGCAAGACGTTCCTGGATCTGAAGCATTTGGGTCTGCATCTTTTGAGCCTGTTTGAACAATTTATCCATCTTCACCACACACCACACTCCTTCTCCGAAAGACTGACGCGGTCAATGATGGTACCGCATTCCATGACGAATGGAAACAGCTCGATAGAGTTGTTCAAAAAGAAGAACAAGACAGAGCTCGTGAGGGAATGTCATGGGAGAAAGGGATATTCTTTCCGCTGCGCGGCTCTTGATTCGTTCCCCCACACCGTGTGCTCCGCCGACAACGAGCAGTAAACGCCCGGGAACGCTCTGAAGACACTCATAAAGCCACATCGAAAAATCCCTGCTGGAACGACATATTCCCACCTCGTCAAGAAGTACCGGATAGTCTCTTTCGGTGATGCATTGGAGAATTCGCTCTTCCTCCTTTTTCCGCACAGTCTCGACATCTTTGACGCCTCGAACTTCCGAAACTGTTTCCCACGCAAGAGGAAGAAGCTTTTTGATTCTTTTTTCATACTGAGAACATCCCTCAAGGGTCCAAGCCGCTCGAGGCATACCAACGGAAAGAATCACGAGCTTCATTTCTCCGCCTCTCCCAGAACAGCCCTGCGAAGTGTGAGAGGTTCCATATCCAAGCATCGTCCGCATACACGGCAACGAACTCGTATCAGTACTCCCACACGCACGACCTCCCAGATCCGGGAACCACAGGGATGCTCTTTCTTCAGTTCCAGAAGAATTCCCGGTTCGATGGGGTTTCTATAATAGCCCATTTTCGTGCTCATGGGAGATGAAACGGTTTTTGCGGGACATCTTCTTCAGAGTGTATCGGTCCTGTCGTTCCCGTTCCGCAAGAATTTCTCGGATTCGTTTATATTCTGCGCGTAACGTCGGGAGAACAGCGTGTTCCAGGTTGTTGATTTTCCTCATGGTGTCTCTCAGGTCCTTTTCAAGAGCCACGAGCTTTGCTCTTACATTGATATAGCGCCAGAGGATCTCGTCCGCATCGGAAAGAGCCGACAAAAGGTCATCAAGATGAATAGAGGCGAGTGCGGGATCGTATTTCATCGTAGAGGGATGCAACTCGTCCTCCGAATGGGCAGGACGAAACTGCGCAAAGGTACATCCCATGAGAGAATGGCGTTCCATCACCACAACGAGAGGAATCTGTCCCGGATGCAGAAGGGACAACATGTGTTGTCCCTCATACATACGGACCAGCGCATAGACCATGGAAATGCGCACGCAGAGATCGCGGAACCTTTTCCCGAGCGAAGCGAAAAGGCGTCGTTCCTGTTCGATCGCGAGAACAAGAGCATCCCTTTTTTTCTGGAGAAGCCCCATACCGTACCGAATCGTCTCCGTCCTGCGCCTGAGCGCGAGCATCTGTTCCCTTGTCGGAGAAAGTGCCATGTCTAGGTCACTTTTCCTTCGGTCATGCGTTGCAGATACTCCTCGGGAAGCCGATAAAGCTCGTCCCTGGGAAGAAGAGAGAGACACTCCATGCCTATTCTCATGGAACTCTCGAGCGGACGATCCTCTTGCCCCTGATGAACAAAACGCTCTTCGAAGATTTTCGCAAAGGAGAGGTAATTTTGTTCCACGGGACTCAAGCCTTCTTCTCCGACGATGAGCTTCAGCCGTTCGAGATCTTTTCCCTTCGCGTAGGAAGCGTAAAGTTGATCGGCCAAAGCCCTGTGTTCTGGAAAGGTCTTCCCCCGTCCGATACCCTTGTTCATCAGCCGGCTCAGGCTGGGAAGGACACTCACAGGAGGAAAGAGACCGCGTTCATTCATATCTCTGGCAAGCACGATCTGCCCTTCGGTAATATACCCGGAAAGGTCCACCACTGGATGGGTCATGTCGTCATCAGGCATGGTGATGATAGGAATTTGCGTGACACTTCCGCTTCTCCCCTTGACGCTGCCTGCTCGCTCATAGATCGTCGAAAGATCCGAATACATGTAGCCGGGAAAACCGCGACGGCCTGGCATTTCCTCCCGGGCTGCACTGATTTCCCGGAGGGCCTCGCAGTATTGCAGCATGTCCGTGAGGACCACGAGAACATCGTATTCCAGGGTAAACGCAAAGTACTCCGCTACGGCAAGGGCCATACGGGGGGTAAGCAGCCGCTCCACGGGGGAATCACTCGCAAGGTTGAGAAAAAAAACACCATTGGCAAGGACACCCGCTTCTGAAAAAACATCCATAAAATAACGAGCTTCCTGTTGCGTAACCCCCATAGCTGCAAAAATCACGAGGAAAGACTGTTCACTCCCGGGAACACGTGCCTGAGTGGCGATCTGCGCAGCAATTCTTGCTGCCGGAAGACCGGCTCCGGAGAAGATCGGTAGTTTTTGCCCCCTGACAAGGGTATTCATGAGATCAATGGTGGAAATACCCGTTTCGACAAACTTATCTGGTCCGACTCGTTGTGTAGGATTGAGTGGCTCTCCCTGAATCGACATCAATTCGCCGCCCAGCGGCGCGGGTTTACCGTCAAGAGGCCGAAAGCGCCCGTCGAGAATGCGTCCCATGAGCATCTTTCCCACGGGGACCCGTACGATGTCTCTTTCAAGATACACCGTACTCCGAGGTGCATCGAGTCCCATGGTCCCTTCGAAGAGTTGAATCGCACAATAGCGTTCCTCCACCAGCAGGATCTGCCCCGTGGCGATGCCCTGAGGACTTTCCACCGTGACTGTTTCTCCGTATCCCGCATTCCGTACTCCTTCGACGAAAAGAAGAGGACCCACGATATCCCGAACGGTCCGATATCCTTCGCGATAGAGTGGTCTCATCGCAGGGCTCACAGGGCGATCACCTCGGTCTCATCGAGGACTTTGGAAAATCTGGCGCTCCATTTGGCCATTTCGAGGAGAAAGTGTTCGTCATCCTCGCTTCTCAGCCTGATCAATTCGACACGCACGCCCGCTGTCGGGATCTGTTCGAAGAGAAGTCCCTGGTCGATGCGGTTGCGTACGAGAAGATCCGTGTTCCGGAGAAAACACAGCAGATCGTTCTGTCTCGCGAGAGAACAGAATGCGTCTACCGCGTCGAAGGCGTTCTGCTGCAGGTATACCACACGCAGAAGTTCCGAGAGAAACAGCACCCATTTGTCGGTTTCGGAGAGACCATCCCGTCCGACAAGTTGCACCAAATCCAAAAGATCTTTTTCCCTGGCAAGGGTTTCCCGAAGAAATCGTTTTCCCTCTTTCCATTTTTTCCCCAAAAGGGTCTCGAAATAGGCATCCATCTGTTCCTCGTAGAGGGAATAACTCGTCTTCCAATTAATGGCCGGGAAGTGCCGCTGTTGCGCCAGCGTTTTGTCGAGAGACCAGAAGACTCCGGAGAGACGCAGGCTTCCCTGGGTCACCGGCTCGGAAAAATCCCCTCCCGGAGGCGATACGGCGTTGATGACGCTCACCGAACCCAGCCGCTCCGGAAAACCGAGGGGAGCGACCTTTCCGGCCCTCTCGTAGTATTGAGCGAGACGGGAACCGAGATAGGCGGGATATCCCTCTTCCCCGGGCATCTCTTCCAAGCGCCCTCCGATTTCGCGAAGCGCTTCGGCCCAGCGAGAAGTGGAATCCGCCATGATCGCAACATGGAGTCCCATGTCCCGAAAATATTCCGCAATGGACATGCCGAGATAAATACTCGCCTCCCTGGCGGCAACGGGCATATTGGACGTGTTGGCAATGAGCACCATGCGTTCCATTAAGGAAAATCCATTATGAGGGTCCACAAGCGTGGGAAATTCCTCCAGGACCTCCGTCATTTCGTTTCCTCTCTCGCCGCAGCCGATATAGACGATCACCTGGGCATTGCACCATTTTGCAAGAGCTTGCTGCGTCACGGTCTTTCCCGTTCCGAATCCTCCCGGGATGACCGCTGCACCACCCAATGCCAAAGGAAACAACGTATCGAGAATGCGCTGCCCCGTAACCAGAGGGACATCCAAGGAAAGCCTCTGCGCCACAGGCCTCGGTTTGCGGACTTCCCAACGCTGCATCATAGAAAAGGGAGGTGCATTCTGGAAAAAACATAAAGGGGTCTCTACCTCGTAGGCTCCTTCCGACGCAATCTTTTGAACCACGCCGCCGGGAAAATTGGGCGGTGCCATCAACACATGCGCGATTGCCTGCCCTTCCCTGACGACACCCCAGAGATCGCCAGCCTTGAGAAAAGTGTTCTCCGTGACGGACGGTGTGAACTCCCACCGCGTCGTCCTGTCCAACGTGGCCGCATCAGCCCCTCTCGGAATCCACAGGGAATCCTTACCGAGCGTGTAAAGAGGACGTCCGATGCCGTCGAAGACCTGCCCGAGCAACCCGGGGCCGAGTTCCACCTCGAAGAGGCGACCGGAAAAGTGTACGGGCTCTCCTGCACGCACTCCCGTCGTCTCCTCGTAAACCTGAATATCCACTCCGGCACCGCGAATGCGTACCACTTCTCCCATGAGCATGGTTTCGCCAACGTGAGCGACTTCGAACATGCGTACAGGAAAATCAATGGAGGCGCGTATCACCGGCCCGGCCACCGCACGTACACGGCCGACTCGCGTCATTGTCGTCACCTCAGTCCTCTCGGAGCTTCATATCGGGAAAAGGGACCCACACGGGACGCCCCATATGGTGTATCCGCTGTTTTACAGGGTGAGGAAGGCGCTCGAACCACCCCTCCTCGACGAGGATAAACGCTACCCTGTCCTCCACAAGCCGGCTCCAAACAGTGCGAACATCCTCGGGATGTTCGCAATTGACGGGAACAAATCCCTTCACGGACCAGAGATCGATGAAGAGTCGCGTTCCAAGCACAAGTGTTTCGTAAGTTCTCTCGTCCACGGACATCAGCCTTTTCAGTTCTTGATTCCGATCAGCCGCTCGAAGATGCCGTCGGGAGAAAGCCCCAGGGCTGCGCCGACGACGATGGTGTTGAGATTCTGCCACTCCGTAATCTGTCTGGCCACATAGCCGATGGCAACTTCGATGCCGAGAGGGTTTTTCCTCATGAGTCCCATTTGCCACTGCAAAAAAGCGCCGTGAAGAGCCCGTTGAAATTCCGAGGGCGTCGTCTCGGCGATATTCCGTATCCAGGAACGCCACGTTGTTCCATGGACCACTTCCGCGAGGGAACGGGCGCGAACGAGACGGCGGGGCGACAGGGAATACCCTTCAGGCACGTACTCGCTTTCCTGATGAGGCGTCTCCTCATAACCCGTATGATGCCTGAGCCAGATGCCGATATTCCAAAGATCAATGAGGCGGCCGAGATACTCTCTCACGCGTGCGCCATTAGAGGAGGTGAAAGAAGAGATTTCACTCCGGAGCGCCTCGAGTATCCCCAGAAGAAACCTGCGTTCAGCCAATACAAGAGGACGCCCCCGGGCAAGCGCTACAGCGGCTTCGCCTATCGCTCCGGCAAAAGGATGCACAACGGCTCTGCACCGTTCGCAAAGTTCGAGAAGCGATGCACTCTCCCAAAGTTCATGGTAGAGATCCCCGGAAATACTGCCGTATTCATGCCAGAGAGGCTGAAGCAGAGCATCGCGACGAGGAACGGCGAAAGATCGCAACAAGAGACGACCGTTGTGCAGATCCGCCCTCGTCAGGAGAACCGACAGCAACGCCGCCGGTTCTCCCTGCGCAAGAGATCGCACAAAGTGCAGTTCCTCGGCGACCCCCAGGGCAAGAGCCGTTTCAAGGCGCTTGAGGGAAGATGTTTCGGTGGACACCAACTCAAGCCGGTACGCCCTTGCGTACCGGCTTTCAAGAAGAAACGCCTCTACACCGCGCAAGCCATCTCTGGTGAGAGAAGCGTATTGGTCACTCTGAAGAAACGAAGTGGATCTGGCTCTTAGAGAAGCATTAAGATAACCGTAATTCTCTGGAGATCCTATCCACTTCTTCAAAAAAAGGCACAAGGAATCGATCAAGTTCCCGCCCCACTTCGGCGCGACATCGTCTCCATCTGGTCTGGAGAGTATTCTCGATGAATATCCGTTCATCCGAGGCAGCGTAGACCGTACAACCGCCCCAAGGATCGTCGATCTCCTCCCTGACCTCAACGATTTCCGGTCTGGAGGAAAGGCTCTCTCCGGTACCCGGTGGGACGAAAACAACGCAGGGGGTTCCCACAATAAAAAGCGCCTCGGTGACCAAACGCTCAAGAGAAGCGGCGCCGGAACCGGAAGAATCCTCCTCTTTCAGGCGGATCGCTATTCTTTCTTCCACCGCATTCAGAAGTTCTTCTCCCAAAAAAGCCACTCGATCGCGAAGCGCTTGAAGGAGAAACCGTTTCCTCATGGAAAGACGACGTGCTTTTTCCGACGCAATCTCCTGCCTCAACAGAACAACCTGCTTTTCCACCTGCTGGCGACGCGACGCGACGCGATCCTCGATCTCTTCTTCCATGCGACGCCTTTCGGAGGTTATTCGCGCCTCGTATTCCACGCGCAATGCCTCTTTGAACGCCTCAAGTCGTGTTTCCACATCGTTCTGAGACACGAAAACCACCGTTTCCGCTTCTGCCTCGTTCTCAGGCGAGGCGAAGAATGAGCATAATGGCCACGACGAAACCCAGAATCACCATCGTCTCCGGAATGGCCTCGAGAATGATCATCGTTCCTGCGGTTTCCGGCTTCTCCGCCACGGTGCCGGCACCGGCACTTCCGATCTTGGCCTGCGCATAGGCCGTGGCAAGGGCGGGAACCCCCACTGCGAGAGCCGCCGCAAGAGCTATCAGGGCTTTTTCCACGAAGGACTCCTCCTTTTTCCGAACGGTCGATAGGCAATACCGCCCCCGACGTAAAACTTCCCCAGAAACTCGACGTAATGGAGCCTGGCAGCATGCAACCCCGACCCCGCGAGAGCCAAAACGAAATTGAGGAGGTGCATGGCCAAAGCCATCATGATTCCCAAAATGGAAATACCGAGAACATCCACGAAAGAGGATGCGACCATGGCGAGAATTGCGGAAGAAAGACCGATGGCACCAATTCGCACGTAACTCAGGACGTTGCCGATGGTTCCGAGATATTCGATGACCCCTCCCAGCCCGCCTCCCATGAGAAGAACCACCGTGCCGACGATGACAGCGGAGAGGGAGACCGAAAAAAGTTTGTCGGGAAGCCATCCCTTGAAGATGACAATCCCTAGGACAAGTCCGGACAGAATGACGAGATTACCCAATTTTTCCATCCAGAGATGTTTGTGGCGATGACGAATCCCTTCGATGAGTCCCAAGAGGTGACCAAGACAGACGTGAGCCAGCCCCAACACCACCGTGAAAACGAGAACCGGCATGACCGCTTCGGATCGCTCCACCCAAAGAGGCCTCATGTGCAGAAGACGATGTCCCATATCCCCGAAGAACTCGCCATAGGCAATCCCCCAGGCGATACTCCATCCCGCGATGAAGTAGAGAATGCTTCCAATGTGTGAAACAAGCACGGATTTCCCGAAACGCCGCGCAAGAAAACCGAAGAGGGCGATAAAAAAACCGTAGCCGATGTCACCAACCATACAACCGGAAAAAAAGGGGAAAAAGATGCCGATGAGAACAGTAGGATCAAGTCCGGAATATTTCGGCGGAGAAAGAAGCTTGAGAAAGAGTTCGAAGGGAGCGAACGGCCCCGGATTAGATAACGCTGTAGGCACTTTGTGCCACTCGTCATCCGAGGGGTAGCGCCAGGAAAGAAGCACATCCCTGTCAAAGCGTTCGCGCAGGCATGACACGACGGAAGAAAGTGCGTCACCGGGAACCCAGCCTTCGACGAAAAACAGTTCCCCCTTCTCCGTCAATCCTCTCTCCACTTCGACAACCTCTGCCTGTTCGTCCAGAGCGATGAAGAGCGCGGCGAGCTTCGGTCCCCATTCCTTCCGCGTCTTCGACAGTTCCCTTTCGATCTCGTCGAGGCGGGCAGGCAACCATTGCAATCCCTCCTCCACCGCCGAAAAGGATGCGTAAGGCGTCTCCTTCTCGAAGACATGAGGCGCCCGCCACGCCGCCGCGCCGTTCTCCCGAAAGAGCGTTTCCACCTCTTCAAGCGCAGACGGAGGAACGCTCACGGCAAGCAACACATCCTTTTCCACGCGGACGCTATGGTACCGAAGCGACACACGTTCCTTGACAGAGGTATGTTTTTTGAGGACCTTTCGGATACGCCCCAGGAGAGAACCCTGCAGAGACGGAACAATCCACCACAGAGAAACCTCGTTCCCTGAAGCACGTTCTTCTTTGAGAAATCCGGAAAAATGGGAGGTGATTTGGTGGGATTTCCTCAGGGCTCTATGGGATTCCTCAAGGGCTTCTTTTTCTTGGAGAAGGTTGCTGAGCCGCGTTCTGAACGACTCGATGCTTCGTTCCACCTCATTGGCAAGGTCGGGAGTGAGCTTGTCAAGCCCCGCCCGAGCCCGTTCGAGCTGGACATCGTCCAAGGTGTTCCACTCATCCCAGGAAAGAACCTCCAGCATTCCCAACAACGTTGCTCCAATGACTCTCGTCTTGTGGAGGTCTCCGTCAGGTAGTGACGTCACACGAGGAGAAGCGACGAGGTGAAACACCTCCATCTCATGCAGCGTCCGAACCAGTTCGTTTTTTCTGCTCGCGACACCCCAAAGGGCGAACCGCACCATAGGGCGGATCAAAGCGAGTTCTCCTCGGGCGACTCAAGAACGAGACGCTTCCAGGCATACTGATAAAGGGTCTCCACGATCTCCGCTCGGTCGAGGGTTGCAAAAAGAAGTGTCATCTTGGACTCCATGGATTCTCGCAGAAGCCGCTCCTCTTCGTCCACCTCTTTTAGAGACGTCATTCGTTCCGCATGAATATCCTCCAGTGTCCTTACGGCCATTTCCTCCAGCTTTTTCAATGCGAGGAGACGTTCTTTTCCGATGGCATCCTTCTCCCTAAGAAAAAAATCCTCATACTCGAGGCGAAGGCTCTCCAACTCTCGGCGGATACGTTCCTGATTTTCAGCGCTTGTTTCCTGTTCTTTCATCGAATGTCTCCGCTTCCATCATGAATTCACAGAACGCTCCTCTGTCGATGATTCCCACCAGCTTGCCGTTCTCCGAAACGGGAAGGCGCTTGATCCGCTTTCGGAGCATGAGATCCGCCACAGTCATGAGGCTCGTTGTGGGTTCCACGGCAATGAGGTTCACGGACATGAAATCGCTCACCTTTCGATGAGCCAGAACCTTGAGACGATCGAGAAAACTTCCCTCCGAATCCTCAAGGAACGTGCTCTGCGCGAGAACTTCCAGATAGGTGGGAACCGCGGCCCGAAGAATATCCGTCTCGGAAAGGTATCCCACGAGATACCAATTGTCCCGCACCACGGGAATGCCGGAAATACGCTGGGAATACATGACGCGAACCGCTTCCAACACTGAGTCGTCCTCGGAAATCGCCGTCAAATCTCGAACCATGAACGCTGCTGCGTGGGTATTCATCCTTCGTTTCGCACCTTTCCAAGCAAGCCGAACCTCGTCAAAAGGACGGCGAGAACATAAAGGGGGAGCTTCACTGCCCGTTTCCACCGCCAAGGTTCCTGAAGAAGACGAAAGAGCCATTCGAAACCGGCGCGTTGCCATCTTGCAGGAGCACGCCTGAGACATCCCGCAAAAATATCGAAGCTGCCCCCCACTCCCATGGCAACGAGGGCCCCCAAGGCATCCCGATGCTCTGAAATCCACAGTTCCTGGCGAGGTGACCCGAGAGCGACAAAAAGCAGCTTCGCTCCTGAAATTGAAATCCTTTTACAAATCTCCGCGGAAGCCTCCTCGTCAAAGAAACCATCCTCCACTCCGGCAACGAGAAGTCTCGGATATTTCTCCACGAGGCAGTGCGACGCCTTTGCAGCAATCTCCGGTTTTCCCCCGAGAAAGAAAACAGGCCACCCCTCCCCCGCCGCAAGCCGGCAGAGTTGCTCCATGAAGTCGACGCCGGGAATCCGTTCCTGCACGGGATGGCCCAGGAAATTCATTCCCCAGAAAAGCCCCATACCATCGGCGATCGCCAGATCGGCCTCTCGGAAAACGTTGAACAGCTCCTTGTTCTTTCTGCATTCATAGACAGCAAGCGCATTGGGTGTGACGATGGAGGCGAACCGGCCCTCCTCGTTGATCCACATGCGCACTTTCCCGAGGGCATACTGAGTGGAGACGTTGTCCACAGGCACTCCCCAAATTTCCGGCCTCCGCTCCGGCTTATGCTCTTTCGCACTGTAGAGCACACTCCACACATACAAGCCTGCCCCGCAAAGTGCAAAAAAAGCCACCAGCATGCCAGGCCCCTCCGGGCTGAGTTGATACGCGGCAGCGGAGAATCCCAAAGACGCACAGACCACCGCTACGGCCCGGACGGCACTCGGATGATCAACACCTCTGTTCACGAGCTTCCGATAGAGGAACATGGTTCCGCCCCTCTCCTTTTCGCTCCGAAAAGCTCTGCTTATGGCATTCACAGAGGCTTCCATGAGAGGAACGGCAAAGAGCCCGAGGGGAAGCAGGAGCAACGTCGAAAATGTAACTCCCTTATTCACACCCATCATGGACGTACCTGCGACGAGGACACCCCAAAACGCCGCGAGAGGCTGCCCCAATCGTCGATACATGTGTCCGTGCCTGCTCCAAAACACGGCGAGCAATGCGAGCCCCCCCGTACACATGAAGAGGGACTCCTCCAGGAATTGGCCGGAGAAAAGGGTGACGCCGCACATGATGCTCCAGGCCAGAGCCAGAAGATACCCTGTCAGGCCGGAAATATGATCGAGCTCTTGCATGAGCAGCGGAAAAAGCCCGACCCAGAACGCTGTAGCAGCAATGGAACCCAAAAAGGAAAGGTAATGGTACCTGCCGTCGGGAAGAGCGATGAAGTTGATTTGAGGACCGATCAGAGCCAAAACCGCCCCGAGAAGAAAGAAGAACGGGCGGACATCTTTTCCGGAAAACCGCTGATACAGTCCCAGCAAGGCCGCCGCCGCCGCCGTAAGGACGACATGTCGCGCTCCGGAGCTTCCACTCCAGAGCGCGACGAGAATCCATCCGCAGACGAGCATGACATCCCGAAGGTAATCATACTGGTCACGATCGAGAAAGACCCGCAGAAATCGCTGGGCAAGAAAAAAGGCACTCATGATAATCAGCAGTGTCGAGAAAGCGAAAACCGGTGAGGCCATCGTCTCCATTGAAAGCTTCCTCCTGCGGTCCTTCGCACGGGCTGTACTTCTGCATTCTCTCCGGACATAACACCAACTCAAGCGGTCCGCACAGAAAAGACCGCTTCATAAGTCAGATAATTTTACCATACATATCGGAGGTCGAAAAACCCGTCTTTCCAAGCAAAGAGCACACCGGCATCCGCCATATCGAGAGTTTTTCTCTCCGACACCCGCTTTCCCGTCGAAACGTTTCCACCCTGGCTCTTCGGGCTACAACCTTCACGACAGGGCAGAGACGTCAGGACCGAAGTTCCGTCACACCCCCGAGATAGGGAACAAGTGCACGGGGTATCGCGATGGAACCGTCCTCGCGCTGGTTGTTCTCCAAGATGGCGATGAGACATCGTCCTACGGCGACGCCAGATCCGTTGAGGGTATGCACGAAACGAAGCTTCCCTCCCTCTTTCGGGCGGAACTTCGCGTTCATGCGCCGGGCCTGGAAATCTTCGCAGTTGCTGCAGGAACTGATCTCCCGATATTTATCCTGCGAGGGAAGCCACACTTCCAGGTCGTACGTCTTCGTTGCCCCGAATCCCATATCTCCCGTGCAAAGACACACGACGCGGTAAGGAATTTCCAGCTCACGGAGAACCTGCTCCGCGTTCTCCGTGAGCTGCTCCAACGCTTCGTAACTGTTGTCGGGATGACAGATCTTCACCAGCTCCACCTTGTCGAACTGGTGCTGCCGGAGAAACCCCCGGACATCCTTTCCATAGGTCCCTGCCTCTCTGCGAAAACAGGGAGTGTAGGCGGTATAGCTGAGCGGGAGGTCACCCTCGGAAAGGATCTCCCCGGAATGAATGTTGGTGAGAGGCACCTCTGCCGTGGGAATCAGCCAGAGGTCCTCTTCGTGGATCTTGTAGAGATCCTCCGCGAATTTGGGAAGCTGCCCCGTCCCCTGCATGGTCGAACTGTTCACCATGAAGGGCGGTACGAACTCCGTGTAACCGTGCCGTTGCACGTGAAGATCGAGCATGAAGTTGATGAGGGCTCTCTCGAGACGCGCCCCCATACCTCGCATGAGGGTAAAGCGACTCTCCGCGAGCTTCACCCCTCTCTCGAAATCGAGGATTTGCAGTGCTTCGCCCAGCTCCCAGTGCGGCTTCGGCGAAAAATCGAACACCTTCGGCTCTCCCCAGACACGAACAACGCTGTTGTCCTCCTCCGAGGTTCCCACAGGAACGGACTCGTGGGGAACGTTCGGAATGCGCAACAGGAGTTGTTCCATCTCCGCCTCGGAGGCGTCAAGCTGGATTTCAAGTTCCTTTACCTCTTCACCCAGACGACGCATCTCCTCCATGAGGGAGGCCGGGGCCTCTCCGCGACGCTTCGCCTCTCCCACCTTCTTCGATCCCTCGTTACGGGTGGCTTTGATACGTTCTACGTCCACCAGCATCTTCCGTCGCCGGTCATCGAGATCGAGAAGCTGCTCCAAGGGGTACTCGTGATGTCGGTTTTCGAGCATGGTTCGTACGAGTACCTCGTTTTCCCGTATCCACCGTATGTCGAGCATGGGTCATTCCCCCTTGGTGTGTCGAATTTCCCGCAGCAAATCCGCCATCTCCAGAGCCGCCAGGGAGGCCTCGACTCCCTTGTTTCCCGCCTTACTGCCCGCTCTGGCGAGAGCCTGGTCGAGGTTGTCACAGGTCAGTACACCGAAGGAGACGGGGGTCCGCTGATCGAGTGCAATGTGCGCCAGTCCCTTGGACACCTCCGCCGCGACATAGTCGAAATGGGGCGTATCCCCTCGAATGACCGCGCCGAGGGCGATCACCGCGTCATATTTCCCGGACAGAGCGATTTCCTTGACGACAAGGGGAATCTCCCAGGCTCCGGGAGCCCAGAAGACATCCATATCCTGATGACGTATCCCATGGCGAAGGAGCGCGTCCTTCGCGCCTTCGAGGAGGCGGGACGTGATCAGTTCATTGAACCGCGACACCACGAAAGCAAAACGCTGTCCCGCTCCTACCAGCTTGCCCTGAAACGTCTGCATGGTCATTCCTCCAGTCCTCGTTCACCCCTCATCGGGGCGCTTCATTTCACCACATCCCGCAAATGAAGAATGTGCCCCATCTTCTCACGTTTCGTCTCCAGGTAGTACTCGTTGTACGGATTCGGCTCCACTTCCAGGGCGACTCGTTCCGTCACCTCAAGACCGTATCCTTCGAGACCGACGATTTTCCTGGGATTGTTCGTAATGAGGCGAATCTTCCGCAACCCCAGATCGGCCAGGATCTGCGCTCCAATGCCGTAATCGCGCAGATCCGGGCCGAAACCGAGCGCAACGTTCGCCTCCACCGTGTCCAGTCCCTGCTCCTGCAACTCGTAGGCCTTGAGTTTCGGCAGAAGGCCGATGCCCCGCCCCTCCTGACGCATATAGAGGAGGACACCCTGCCCCTCTTTTTCGATGAGCGTCATGGCCGTATGGAGTTGAGAACCGCAATCACAACGCAAGGATCCGAAGACGTCTCCCGTGAGGCATTCCGAATGGACCCGAACGAGGACATCGTCCTTTTCCCGGACATCCCCCTTCACAAGAGCCAAGTGAGGACGATCCAGGGAATCCTCAAGAAGAGATCGGTAGGCATGGGCGACAAAGGTCCCGTAGGACGTGGGGAGCCGTATCGTGGAAAGGCGTTCCACGAGCTTATCCCGGAGATGACGGTAACGAATGAGCTGTTTGATGGTGAGGATCTTCAATTCGTGCCTCCGCGCAAATTCCTGGAGATCACCGAGCCTCGCCATGGAGCCATCTTCGTTCATGATTTCGCAAATCGCCCCGGCAGAGCGGAGTCCCGCGAGACGGGCCAGATCGACCGCGGCCTCGGTATGTCCCGCCCGTTTCAGAACACCCCCTCTGCGAGCCTTGAGGGGGAATACATGTCCAGGCTTTCGGAAATCCTTCGAGTCCGATGAAGGATCCGCCAGAAGGCGCGTCGTCAGCGCACGCTCGAACGCGGAAATGCCCGTTGTGGTTCCCTCGTGGGCGTCGACGGAAACGGTGAAGGCCGTTCCGTGAAGGTCGGAATTCTCCTCGACCATCATCTGCAACTGCAGTGCCTCCACGCGTTCTTCAGACAAGGGAACACAGACGAGCCCCTTTCCGAAAGTCACCATGAAATTGATAATCTCCGGAGTCACCTTCTCCGCCGCGGCGACAAGATCCCCTTCGTTCTCCCTGTCCTCATCGTCCACGACGATGACCATCTTTCCGTTTCTGATGTCCTCAAGCGCCTCTTCCACTTCGCAGAACCGGATTTCCTCCACGACGTTCTCCCTTCCTCCGCATCGCGTTCCCTTCTCTTTACAGCGCGAGTCCCGGCGCTCACGCCCATCCATACTCGCGCAATCTGTCCCAGGTGATTCCTTCTGCCTGTCCCCGTTTTTCCCCATCGTCTACAGTGAACAAACCCTCCAAGGTCCGACGGACATACTTTCCGAGCATGTCCGTCTCAAGGTTCACCCGGTCTCCGGGGTGGAGGGCGGCCAAGGTCGTCTCTCCCAGTGTCGTCGGAATGAGACCTACGCTGAAAGACTTCGGGAACACGTCGATCACAGTAAGGCTTACGCCGTCGACGGCGATGGATCCCTTGGGGACGATCTCGCGGAGCAATGCCTCCTCCGCAGAGATCTCCAGGCGTTTCGTCCTTCCCTCCCCCGAGAGACGGAGCACGTCCCCCGTGCCGTCAACATGCCCCGAGACGAAATGACCGTCGAGTCTCGCCCCCACCGTGAGGGCTCGCTCCAAATTCACGCGGTCTCCTCTGCGACGCTGCCCCAACGTCGTACGATCCCGGGTTTCCGGCATCATTTCCGCCTCGAAAAGAGTGTCCCGGATATCCACTACGCTGAGACACGCTCCGGAAACGCAGACGGACTGACCGAAGACAAGAGTCGGCGTCAGTCTCCGCGACTCGATCACGAGGCGCGTCACCTCTCCGAACGAACGGACTTCCACAATAGTCCCCACGGTTTCTACAAGGCCGGTGAACATGCCGGTCTCCCCTCCAGCCAGTGGTCATTTCCCACGGTGCGTATTGTAACAGCTTCCAGAGAGAAGAGTCCCTCCATGGTCGTAAAATGCAGGGAACCGGAGACACGTTTTCCAACTCCCATGATCCGGGGAGCGAGAAAAAGTGAGACATGGTCCGCGAGTTTCTCGCGAAAACAGGAAGCGACCACTTCTCCGCCCGCCTCGACAAGAACGGAAAGAATCCCTCTTCGGGCCAGCTCGGAGAAAAGAGACACGAGATCCACTCGGCCATTGATCGCGGGAAGGCGCAGAACCTCGGCCCCTCCATCGCACAGAGCCCTCTCCCTGGACACCGGAGCCTTTTCCGTGCAGGCAAGGATCGCGCCAGGACGTCGCAACACCTTGGCATGGGGAGGAATTTCCAGGGCACTGTCGAGGACGACGACTCGGGGTGAAAAACCGGAAACGGCGCGAACCGAGAGTTCCGGATCATCCGCAAGAATCGTCCCTTTTCCCGTCAGGATCGCGTCGTGTTCCGACCGGAGCAAGTGCCCGGCTCGCCTTGACGCGGCACCAGTAATCCATCGACTCTCTCCGTTCGTCAAGGCGATGGTCCCATCCAAAGATGCCGCGGCCTTCACGGTGATCCAGGGCCTTCCAAGGGTCATGACCCTGAAAAATCCTCTATTCATCCACCGGCACTCCGTCTCGAGCACCCCACGAACAACCTCGACTCCCGCTTCTCGAAGAAGGGCGATCCCCTTCCCGTTCACTTCGGGGTTCGGATCGTCCGTGCCGATCACGACCCTCGCAATGCCCGCCTCAACGAGACGAGGAGCACAGGGAGGAGTCTTTCCGTAGTGGGAACATGGCTCGAGTGTGACATAGGCAGTGGAGTTCCGGGCTGATTCTCCGGCTCTCACCAGTGCCTCCACTTCCGCATGGGGACCGCCGCAACATTGGTGAAACCCCTTGCCGACCACGTGC
>Ga0228536_1000189_pt1 | contig 154737 bp, 107 predicted proteins | sample SJ1Smetagenome_FD_168611 | JGI IMG/M metagenome (GOLD analysis project Ga0228536, IMG submission 168611) | Enriched culture of PCE-dechlorinating microbial communities from Ithaca, New York, USA - SJ1.S | ecosystem: Engineered > Modeled > Simulated communities (microbial... > Unclassified... | reverse complement strand
AGTTAGCCTTGTTTTAAAAAGGGGCTTACTTATAAAAGTTGGGAAAATTGGAAATTATTGTAATTGATTATCAACTTATTACATAATCAAAGCTTGATTTTTGTAATTTTACCGGACAACAGTGATTGCGAAATGTATTCAGCACCAGAATTGACCTTCACGAAAAGTTAAGATGAAGGTATTTACGATCAGGAAACTCATTTTTCCGCGTACACGGTTATGCTGTAAATGCCGTTTCCGGAGGTTTTGAATGTTTCGAGTTCGATACTGTTCAGGTAGTTCAGGAGCAGTTCATCGGGTAGGATGATACGTCTGGGTTTCTTAACTTTAAGGTTCGACAGTCCGCTGCGGCGGATGATGCTCAGGTATTCATTGAGGGGGACGGCTCCGGACACGCAGCCCGCATACATTTCAGCAGCGTTTTTAATGTTTTCGGGGAGTTCGCCGTAAAGCACCACATCCGATACCGAAATGTGACCACCCGGCTTCAGCACTCTGAAAATTTCCTGAAAAGCCTTTTCTTTATCCGGAACCAGGTTAAGCACGCAATTGCTTATCACAACGTCGGCAATGCCGCTGTCAACAGGCATCTGTTCGATGTCACCCAAAAGGAATTCCACATTGGTAAAACCCAGTTTTTCAGCATTCTGTCCTGACTTTTCTATCATGGCTTCCGTAAAGTCAATACCAATAACTTTACCCGATTCACCAACCAGGGAGCGGGCAACAAAACAGTCGTTTCCGGCACCGGAACCCAGGTCGATTACTGTATCGCCTTCCTCAATCTGAGCAAACTCCGTCGGGATACCGCAACCCAGCCCAAGGTCGGCATCCGGATTGTAGCCCTTCAGGTCGGTGTAACTCTCGCTGAAGTTTGTGTAATCTGCACCGGAGCAGCAACCTCCGGATCCGCAGCACGAGGTTTCGTTTTCCTGTGTGGATTGAAGTGCGATTTCGCTGTATTTTTCTTTAACGAGACTCTTCAATTCTTCGTTTTTCATATACCGGGTTTTATTTGTTCGCTGAAAAATTTCCGGAATCCATCCTTTATTTCATCCCTGACACGAATGAACTCACTGTGAATGAACTCAGGAGTTCCAACAGCATGGGAAGGATCATCAAAACCAATATGCAAACGTTTTTTTACCTTCCCTATAAATGCAGGGCAGGCCTCGTTGGCTCCTCCGCAAACGGTGATTACATAATCCCACTCTTCGTCAAGGTAAAGATCTACGGAATCGGAAGTATGATGGCTGATGTCGATGCCTATTTCCTGCATCACTTCAACCGCTTTGGGATTGAGTTTGCCTGAGGCTTCGGTTCCCGCTGAACGAACGGTCAGGGATGGGTCAAAAGACTGCAAAAAGCCGTGGGCCATCTGGGAGCGGCAGGAATTGCCGGTGCATAAAATCAGGATTTTCATACAGGCATCTGTTTTCTCACAAATTAATTTCTTTTTTCATGTTCAGTGCCGGTATCGCAAAGGATGGTATTTGCCCTTACGGGATCAAAAAAGGCAGAGAACAATGCGGTAAAACGATCCAGCCCGTCCGGACAAAGGCAGTAATTTACCTTAACCCCGTCGATGGAACCATGAATTAATCCGCTGTCGCGCAACTCTTTCAAATGCTGGGAAACGGTGGAACGGCTGAGTGGCAGCTGATCCGAAATATCGCCCGAAATACAGGTTCTTGTTTCAGCAAGGTATTTAAGTATGGCAAGCCTTGCAGGATGCGAAATAACACGAGCAAATTCAGCCAGATCCCTTAACTCCTTGTCGAAGTGTGATTTCTTTTGCATGGCTTATTTTTTATTTCGCAAACATACGACATAAATAAAATGACCGCGAAAACAGCACTGTTAATTTTTTATTAATTTTTACATCAGGCATCACAATTTTCTCCGGAAGTTATCCGGCAATCATACTGAAAAACTACCGTAAACACTTGTTTTTCTTTTCTTTTGGGGTATATGAATCCCTTACCGGGATGATAATCACGATTAGCATTTAATATTCATATCTAAGTGAGTCGTAAGTAGTGTCGATAAAATACCTACTTTTGCACTTCCAAAAAAAATCCACGCAAACAGCACAAAATGCACAATATCAGAAATATAGCAATTATTGCCCACGTTGACCACGGCAAAACCACCCTGGTTGATCGCATACTTCACCAGGTAAAGTTATTCCGTGAGAACCAGGATATGGGTGAACTGATCCTCGACAGCAACGATCTGGAGCGCGAAAGGGGAATCACCATCCTGGCCAAAAACGTTTCGGTTCGCTATAAGGGATTTAAAATAAACATCATCGACACTCCGGGACACAGCGATTTCGGTGGAGAAGTAGAGCGTGTTCTCAACATGGCCGATGGTGTGCTGCTTCTGGTGGATGCTTTTGAAGGCCCGATGCCCCAGACCCGTTTTGTGCTGCAAAAAGCTCTGGCCCTGAACCTTAAACCCATAGTGGTAATTAATAAGGTAGATAAGCCCAACTGCGATCCCGAAGGCGTTCAGGAGTCTGTATTTGATCTGATGTTTAATCTGGATGCCACCGAAGAACAGCTTAACTTCCCCACCATTTATGGCTCCTCGAAAGAGGGATGGATGTCGTCTGACTGGAAAACACCGGCCGAGGATATCAGCTATCTGCTCGACACCATCATCGAGTACATCCCGGCACCTGTTTTTCCGGAAGGCAACACCCAGATGCAGATAACATCGCTTGATTATTCCTCTTATGTAGGACGAATTGCGGTTGGACGTCTATCCCGCGGCGTGCTGAGCTGGGGCATGAATGTTTCCCTGATTAAGCAGGACGGGCGGATCTTCAAATCGAAGATTAAAGAACTCTACGTTTTTGAAGGGCTGGGCAAAGAAAAAATGAAATCCGATGTATATCCGGGCGAGATATGCGCCATCCTGGGTATTGATGACTTTGAAATCGGAGACACTGTTGCCGATTTTGAATCGCCCGATGCGCTGATGCCTTTGCAGATTGATGAACCTACCATGAGCATGCTGTTCACCATCAACAATTCACCGTTTTACGGACGTGAAGGCAAGTTTGTGACCTCCCGCCATCTCAGGGAACGGCTGTTCAAGGAAATTGAAAAAAATCTTGCAATGCGGATTGAGGAGACCGATTCGCCGGAAGCGCTGATGGTATTTGGAAGAGGCATTCTGCACCTTTCCATTCTTGTGGAAACCATGAGGCGCGAAGGATATGAACTGCAGCTTGGTCAGCCTCAGGTTATCATCAAAAAGATCGACGGAATCGATCATGAACCCGTTGAAGCACTTACGGTTCATGTTCCCGAAGCCTTTTCGGGAAAAGTAATTGAACTGGTTACACAAAGAAGAGGAGAGATTGTCTCCATCGATACCAAGGGCGACCGCATTCACCTTGAGTTTACCATCCCCTCGCGCGGCATTATCGGACTTCGTAACAACGTCCTTACTGCCACCGAAGGAGAAGCCATCATGGCTCACCGCTTCCTCGCTTTCGAACCCTGGAAAGGTGAGATTCAGGGCAGACGCAACGGATCGCTCATCTCCATGGAAACCGGGCAGGCAATCGCTTATTCCATCGATAAACTTCAGGACAGGGGCACCTTTTTTGTTCATCCCAACGAGGACGTTTATGCCGGGCAGGTAATCGGTGAACAAATCCGGCCCGACGATTTGCTGGTGAATGTTACCAAAACGAAAAAACTGACCAATGTGCGGGCTTCCGGCTCCGATGAAAAAATATTTATCGTACCGGCCGTTAAATTTTCTCTTGAAGAAGCCATGGAGTATATCGGAAAGGACGAATACCTCGAAGTTACGCCGCGCTCGCTCCGCCTCCGTAAGATAATTCTCGACGAGCACGAACGCAAACGCGCTTCGAAAGTCTGAACCATTGCGTTAATGTCCGGAGTGCTGGTAAATAGCCACTGCCCTGCCCCACTTGCCGAACCAGTGCTCAGTTTGCCTACCTTTGCATACGGTTAGTATCAAAACTTCACCTTATGACTAAGGAAGAAATCATTGCCTCTTTCGATCCCAATGCCGCCGCTGCAGGTTCGGCCGGTATTTTTGGCCTTCCTTTCGGAGCTCAGCACGCCGATGTTATCCTTATTCCCGTACCCTGGGAAGTCACCGTAAGCTTTGGCTCCGGTACCGGGGAAGGCCCCGATGCAATGTTTGAAGCTTCATCGCAGGTAGACCTGCATCATCCCGATTTCCCGGAATTGTGGAAGCGCGGCATCTTTATGGACACTTGTCCGGATGACCTTATCTCGCTCGGCCGAAGAGCGAAGGATATGGCCGGTGATATCATCGCAGCGCTGGAAGAGGGGGAAGACATAAAAACCAATTCCGTACTTCTCGATAAGCTTGAGCGCGTTAACGATGCATCCGCACGTATGAACGAGTGGGTTAAAGAGCGTTCAGCTTACTGGAAAAAACAGGACAAACTGGTTGGTCTTGCCGGTGGCGATCATAGTATTCCTCTGGGTTATATTCAATTACAGGGCGAGTTGCATCAAAAATTCGGCATTCTGCACATCGATGCGCACATGGATTTACGAAAAGCATATGAAGGCTTTACGTATTCGCATGCATCCATATTCTACAATGCAATGGAATCCGTTCCTCAGATACAAAGCCTCGTTCAGGTGGGAATCCGGGACTTCTGCGAGCAGGAGATGAACTATTCGAAGCAACTTAAGGAAAGAATTTCCGTTTTCACCGACCGCTCTGTCCGTGCCCGTTTGTTCCGTGGCGAAAACTGGGATGCATTGTGCAATGAAATCGTAAACAAACTTCCCGAAAAGGTATACATCAGCCTCGACATCGACGGGCTGAATCCATCGCTCTGTCCCAACACAGGAACTCCTGTTCCAGGCGGACTGGAGTATGAAGAACTCATGCATCTGCTGAACACACTCAAACGCAGCGGCCGCGAAATCATCGGATTCGATCTCTGCGAAGTATCGCCCGGAGTAAATGGCTGGGATGGGAATGTTGGAGCCCGCGTGCTGTTTCACCTTTGCGGGATACTCGCCGGTTGATTTTGCTGGAAAAAGGGCATTCAAACGATTCCATGAAAGGAATCCTGCTTAAGCATTTCGTTTCCGATTGAAGATACACCCCTTCCCTATCCTTGTCCGGACGGAAGACAGAAAAGTTATCGCAATTCTCTGCCAGATATGTGGAATCCCTGCCACAGTCTGAGCAGGTTCATGGATTATTCCACACCTCTTAACTTGTTAAAACACAACTTCAGATTGCAGCAAATACGGGTATTTAACCCGATGTATTTCGACTTATATATCTGATTTTCAATTTCTAAACATTAAACTGCCGGATTATATAGTTCACAATTGAAACTGTGGCGGCTGCGTTTATGGAATGGTAATTGAAATAATGCAGGCTACAAACACTAAAACCAACTATACTATGAAAAGAGCACAATTCGTAATCCTGTTTGCTATTGTTGCAATGTCGGGTTTAATTCTCAGTTCCTGCGAGAAAGACAACAACAAGTCTGAAGGCAAGGCCACGGTACAGCTGATGCTTACCGATGCACCGGCCGCATACGATGCTGTTAATATTGATATTCAGGAAGTAATGCTCCACACCGAAACGGAAGGATGGGTAACGGTAGCAATCGAAAATCCCGGAGTATACAACCTGCTTGAGTTCAGCAACGGACTGGATGTATTATTGGGAACCATTGAAGTGGCTCCGGGAACTCTTTCGCAGATGCGTCTGGTACTTGGAAGTGAAAACAGTGTGGTAGTTGAGGGCAATGAATACCCGCTCACAACTCCTTCAGGCTCAACTTCGGGTCTTAAACTTAACCTTCACAGCGAGTTGGAAGGCGGATATTTTTACAGGTTCTGGATTGACTTCGATGCTGCCCGTTCCGTGCACATGACCGGTAACGGCAAATACATGCTCAAGCCGGTTATCCGTATGTTCACAGAAGCATCCTCAGGCGCAATTGCCGGCAATGTTTTTCCTTCAGAATTTGCTCCTGTCGTCACGGTTTATAACGAAACCGACACCCTTGCCACCTTCCCTGCAGCCGATGGTCATTTCATGATAGCAGGCGTACCGGAAGGAACATGGACGGTTTCGTTCAGCTCCATACTCGACCCGCTTCCAATTGAGGAAATAATTGTACCTAATGTTGTTGTGGTTAAAGGCGAAACCACTGTACTGGCAGATGTAACACTACTGCCCATCTGAACGGAGGAGCCATATATCCCGGTGTTACAACCGGTATTTGAGGACAGGAAGCTTACAGAGGCAATCGATATGGTTGCCTCTGTTTTTATTTATAAAATTCTTAAAAATAATTGCATATAAAATACTAATTCATACTTTTGTTTCGCCATTCGACGAAATGCGAAACAGATATGAATAAGAATACCAATTACACCGAAGAACAAAAGCAGATTGCCCGGTTTGCGAAGGCGCTTTCGCATCCGGTAAGGGTTTACATTCTGGATTACATCAGCAACAACACCAAAACCTGCTGTTACAGCGGCGACCTGCACGATATGCTCGACATTGCCAGGTCCACGCTTTCGGAGCACCTTAAGGAACTGAAAAGAGCCGAACTGATACAGGGAGAAATCAATCCGCCTTATATTAAATACTGCATCAATCGTGAAAATTGGAAAAAAGCCAGGGAATTGTTCGCGGGCTTTTTTGCCGATTGAAAACTGCGTGCGACCTTCTCAGCGTTCGTAAACAAAACCTTAGAAACCAAATAACAGACAAACAATGGAAATCAAAGTTCTGGGACCAGGTTGTCCCAATTGCAAAATACTCGAAAAACGTGTACGCGACGTGGTCGGCAGACTTAAGCTCGAGGCCGACGTCAGGAAAGTAGACGACATCATGGAGATTATGGCCTATAATGTTATCAAGACTCCCGCTCTGGTTGTCGACGGAGAGGTTGTAGTGAAGGGCCGTCTCCCATCCGAAGCTGAAATCGAAACATTTCTGACCAAATAACAATCAACATGAGAAAACACATTTTATTTATGACTCTTGCCTTTGCAGGGATTCTGATGATGTCATGCTCTCCAAAGCAAGCCACTGAAAACGCGGATGTTACCGAGTTGCCCGAAAGTGAGATCATGGTTTACTACTTTCATAACGAGAGACGCTGTGCAACCTGCGAAGCTGTTGAAGCAGAAACTAAAGCCGCTCTTGAAAAGTACTATCCGGAAGAATTGAAAGATGGAAAAATTGCCTTCGTTTCGCTGAATCTGGAAGAAACCACCGGAGCTGAGATTGCCGGACGTTTTCAGATTGCTTCACAGGCATTAATTATTGTAAAGGGCGAAGATCTGAAGGACATCACCAGTGAAGGATTCCTCTATGCCAGAACTGCACCCGATAAGCTTTACGATGCAGTAAAAAGTTCTGTCGATTCAATGCTATAAGCCTTGCTATGGAATTTCTTCAAACCTGGCTCGAACATTCGGAATACGGGGTACTTACCGCACTTTTACTGGGACTGATGACAGCCATCAGTCCCTGCCCCCTGGCAACCAACATCTCCGCCATCGGCTTCATAAGCCGCAATCTTGAAAACCGTAACAAGGTATTCCTCAACGGAATTGTTTATACGTTAGGACGGACATTCTCCTACACTTTACTGGGTGTTATCATCTATTTTGGTGCCAGTCAGTTCTCCATTGCCCGTTTTGTACAGAGCTGGGGGGAGAAGCTGCTGGGTCCGGCTCTGATAATAATCGGCCTGTTTATGCTTGATTTTATTAAGCTTAACATTCCCGGGCTGAAAATCAGCGAGCGTATGGAGCAAAAATCCATGAGCAGTTACTGGAGCATGTTTCTTATAGGCGTTCTCTTTGCTCTGGCTTTTTGTCCGTACAGCGGCGTTCTCTATTTCGGAATGCTGATGCCACTAACCGTTGCCAGCCCTTCCGGCTTGTTTTTACCTCTTATTTTTGCCATTGCCACCGGTTTACCGGTTATCATTTTTGCCTGGCTGCTGGCTTACGCCGTTGGCAATGTTGCTCAGGCTTATAACCGGATTAAAACGTTTGAACACTGGTTTCGAAGAGTTGTGGCAGTTTTGTTTATAGGGGTCGGCATCTATTTCGTTATCATTTTCTTCTTCTGAATAAACTAAAGCCGGGAATGATCCGGCAATCAAATAATACAGGTAATGGAAACCAGATCCGAAATAAAAATCCTGCTTTGGATGGTGGCAATTTTTTTGGGCATTTATTTTTTGCCTGTCGAAAGTACCGTCTTCCGTACTGCCATTGATGCTACCCTCGACTTGTCGAAATGGTATGCACGGGAACATGTCATACTCTGCCTCTTGCCTGCTTTCCTGATTGCCGGGGTAATCTCGGTGTTTGTCAGTCAGGCGTCGGTGATTAAATATTTCGGTGCGAAAGCTAAAAAGTGGGTTGCCTATACGGTTGCGGCTGTTTCTGGTACTATTCTGGCCGTTTGTTCCTGCACCATTTTGCCATTATTTTCGAGTATACACAAACGCGGTGCAGGTCTGGGACCTGCCATTGCCTTTCTGTATTCTGGTCCTGCCATCAATATTCTGGCCATCATCCTCACTGCCAGAATCCTTGGCTTTGAGATGGGCATAGCCCGTATCATCGGCGCCGTTACCTTCAGCATAATCGTCGGATCTGCCATGTCGCTGATCTACCGCAAGGAAGAAAAAGAAAAACGCGAGGCGCAAATGAACTTTCCCGACATACCGGAAACGCGTCCCCTCTGGCACACCGCCCTGCACTTTTTTACGCTGGTTCTGATCCTGGTATTTGCCAACTGGGGCAAACCTGCTGCAGGCGACACAACCAGCGCCTGGTTTTACCTTTGGGCATACAAATGGTATATAACCGGAGCTTTCGGGCTTGTGCTGGTATATTCTATGATCTACATTCTTAAACTCAGAGGCTGGCAGGTGCTAACGGGTGCCGCTGTCACAGCGCTGAGTGCCCTGCTTTTTGCCAACCCGTTAATTTCCATGGTTACAGGAATCGCAGTAGTCAGCACCATTGCTCTTATGGATAAATCGGAAAACGGTGAAAACCGTGAATGGATAGTATCTTCCTGGGGCTTCACCAAACAAATCGTTCCACTCCTGGCCCTGGGTGTGGTGATTGCCGGCTTCCTGCTGGGCTCCACCCACGATGAGGTCGCCATCGCAGGAGTAATCCCCAACTCCTGGATTGCATGGCTGGTAGGAGGCAACTCCCTCTTATCCAACTTTTTCGCAAGCATTGTTGGCGCATTTATGTACTTCGCTACCCTCACCGAGGTTCCCATACTTCAGGGACTGATTGCCTCAGGTATGGGAAAAGGACCTGCACTGGCACTGCTGCTGGCCGGCCCTTCTCTTTCATTGCCTAACATGCTTGTTATCCGAGGCGTTATCGGGACTCAGAAAACCATTGTTTATGTAAGCCTGGTAATCATCTTATCCACCCTTGCGGGGATGATGTACGGAATGCTGTAACCGTTCGGTCCGATCATCACAGCGTGATTCTACCCGATCTTTAGGTTATACCCTTTAGAATTCAATCCATTCTTACGATTTCTCACTCCTGAAAACTATTTCACCGGAGTAATATCTCATTTACTTAGAAAAATTAAATAAATTTCTACTCACCACTAAATGGATCAACAAGATATTCATATAAATATTATCAGCATCTGATTGACAATCGATGACCAATTCCGTATATTTGAATGCCATTAATGAACCGATTTAGCTTTGACAATGCCTGTTTCTGATTATATACTGCAGAAATACAATTTTCTCCTGCAGCCGTTCAGTTTTTTACCGGTTTCTATTCCAACCCTCCGGAATGAACCATTTAACAAGGATATTAATCCTGACCGGAGTTTCATTACTCCTCAACTGCCGGACATCGGTTGCACAGCAACTTGACCATATTGGCGAAAAAGATCCGTTTTCCATACATGGAAACCTTTCAGCAAACATTATAGGGTATTCGGCATCGGGCATTGACGATCGTGCCAGACCCCTGGCGCTGATGCTATCGGCAAATGCAGTGGTCAGCAGTTATGGGTTTGAGATTCCTTTCTATTTCAGGTTCAGCGATAAGCGGGTGGATTATGCCCAGCCTTTCAATCAGTTCGGACTAAGTCCGGCTTACAAATGGGCCACCGCTCATCTGGGATACCGCAATGTGCATTTCTCTGATTTTACCCTTGCCGGCCATACCTTCCTGGGAGGTGGACTGGAACTGAATCCGGGAAAATTACGTTTCGGGGCAGTTTACGGACGTTTTAGAAAAAGTACGGCAGCCTATGAAAACGCTATCGATACCACCCGAAATCTGAATCGGAAAGGATACGCCGTCAAACTGGGCGTGGGATCGCAAAAAACCTTTGTCGACATGATCGTAATGAAGATCAGCGATGACAGTGCATCCGCCATCCGTGTGCCGGGTGAGACCTACACTCCGGCTGAATCGAACCTTGTTACGGGCATTAATACACGCATAGCCTTCAGCAGGAGCTTATGGTTTGAAGGGGAATTTGCCGGCAGCCTTTACACCACCGATGTTGCCGCTTACGAAATTGAAGGATTGGAAGACGACCCCTGGTTTGAGAGGCTCAACAGGATCGTTCCGGTTAACTTGTCGACGGAGCTGCTCACGGCTGTGCGATCGTCGTTAAACTATAAAACGGGAACATTCAGTACCCGTCTGGAGTACCGCCGCATTGACCCCGGATACCGCTCCATGGGTGCATATTTCTTCAACAACGATCTGGAAAACATTGTAATAGCTCCTGCATTCAGTCTCTTCAAGCGAAAGCTGAACCTAAGGGGAAGCATTGGCCTGCAGCGCGACAATCTGCGCAATACACGAAAAGCAACCAGTTTACGAACTATCTCTTCGATCAGCCTGAGCTACAACCCTGTACAGGTATTTGGAATTGATGTGAATTACAACAACTACAGCAGCAATCAGCGGGCCGGGCGTCTGCCGCTTATCGATTCGCTCAGACTGTATCAGGCTACCAGCAATCTGAGTGTAGTGCCGCGGATTATGATTGTAAATCAGAAGTACAGCCATGTGCTGCTGCTGATGTACAACAAAATGAAGCTCAACGACAAAAATGAATCCACCCAGCAATACACCGAACACGATGCGGTAATAGCAAATCTGAATTACAGTATAGGATTTAACAGCAGCGGCATTACTTTGATGAGCGGCTTCACGTATAACAAATTGGCGAGTTTCGCTATGGGGAACCGGGCTATCGGCTTCACCCTTGGTATCAGCAAGGGATGGCTCGGAGGAATGCTGCAGTCCGGTCTTGCTGCATCGCTGGTTACTTCGGGAAAGACTTCGGATAACAATAAAAACCTGACACTTAATACCTCTTTAAATGCATCATGGCAAATTAACAACCATAATTCATTGAGATTAAATGCCTTTCTTATTCGATTGAAACCGGACGAAGCAAATCCGGAGCCTGCATTTAATGAACTTAAAGGAGATTTTGGATATGTATTCACGTTTTGACTCTCATCAACCTTCAGGCAGATGCCGTACGGCAGCCCTGACGACGATGTTACTGCTGGTTTTCGGCTTTACCGTTATAGCACAGAATTATCCCCTGCGTGTAAATCTGGTAGTAGCTCCACCCTATTCGCCCAAGATAAGCGAATACACCAGCAATCCCAACAAGATACTGGCAACCGTGCAGTATATGGCGGGAGCGGGCAACCGTACGCTGCAGGTTTACCTGTCGGGTTCAATTACCGGAACATCGGGAATTAAAATTTATACCCGCCCCGGGCACAGACCACCTCAGCCGCTGACCCTGATGCCTGGAGCAATTCACCGTCTGAACCTAAATAACATCCAGGACGTTTTCAGCACTTCCCAGCTCGTTTATGAAGGGATTACAGAACAGGAAATTATAAATGGCAACGGACTTCCGGAAGACGATTACGTGATTTGCATCCGTGCGTTTGAATACACAACCAGCCAGCCTCTCTCCGAAGAAGACCCTTCCGGCTGCTGTGCGCCGTTTCCTGTATCCAGCATCGAGCCTCCGGTTGTTACCCACCCGCTGTGCGGGGAAGAGGTACCGTCCGTTCGTCCGCAAAATCTGGTATTCTCATGGACCATGCCGGCAGGTGCACCCACAGGCACTCGTTACCTTCTTCAGATAGTGGAAGTCATACCCGGAACACACAACATTCAGAATGCCATTAATTCTGCACCGAAACCTTTGTTTTTTGAAACCACCGTAAACACCAACGTATTTGTTTATGGAGCGGCTCAGCCAGCATTGATACCCGGAAAAACCTATGCATTTGCGGTAACGGCTATCGATCCGTTGCGACGTTATAATTTCAGAAACGGAGGACAGAGTGAAGTATGTTCATTTATCTGGAAATCAAGCGGAGTACTGTTCCCTGGTTTCGACATTGGGATAGTTACAGATGAGCCTGCTGTAAAACCCGTTAACATTGGCGGTGTAAATATGGAAGTCCCCCTGCCGTTTGTCCCTGTAAAAGTTTTTGGGAAACTGGTTTACAAATATCCGGATCCGGGTGAAAATCAAAAACTCCCACTTGCAGGCGCAAATCTTAAACTCGTGATCGGCCATGCTAAAGTTTCAAAAGGACAGCCGTTGTTGCCCGATAAAGTAATCGGAACATTTCTGCAGCCTCACGATGCGTGCGAAGACTCTGAGGTCGGAAGGGTGCTGGGTGTTACAACAACCGATTCGGAAGGCCGGTTCAATTTCAATTATCTGTACGGCACGGAATTCGGGAAACGCTGCGGATCGGGAACGGGAGAGTTGGGATTTGATTATTACAGAGTTGCCTTTATTGTATTGGAGGCACCTCACCGCAATTTCTACTTCAATCCCGATGCTCTGCTGATGCCGGAAAAAGGAAAGGATCTTAATACCGGCGAAGTGGTTGCACTGGTAAGAAGCTGCCAGCTGACTGTTACCACCCTTCCCGACAAAAACTTAAGCAACGACCTTGCAAATGCAATCGGAACGCAGAAGCTGAGCACAATAAATGTTTACCTGTGCAGGAAAATTGATTTCTCCTACCAGTTATACCCTCTGAACGACGGGAAGATCAAAGGACAACAGCACAAGGTGGATGAATCCGTTAAAAACAAGTTTCCGGGGTTTACAGTGGTAGCGCACGGAACCACCGGACCCGATGGTACGCTGGTTTTCCAGAGGGTCGTCTGGCATCACCAGAGTCAGTTTCAGTATTATCTTATGGCCGACACCCCGCCGGAAGCCGATATGAATTTTACCTTCGGTGCACCACAGGCATGGAGCCCCCCGCCAACCATCCCGGATGAAACGGGCATCGGCAATATTGATCCATCAGGTCTGCAGTTCCCGAGATTTTACAATTATGCAAAGGCAGCCCAATCGAAAGAATTGTACCTGTGGCCGCAATATCCTAAAGTTGCCGGAACGGTGCTTGAAATGGAGGATACATCTCCCATAGCAGGAGCCAAAATCGATCTGAACGAAACGTACGGCCTTAGTCCGAAGAACAACCTGAAGATCTTTTATCCGTACTGGATGTATAATGAAAACCAGCCAATGGTGAACTGCCTGCAGAATAACTGCGGACAATATTTCAACAGCCTGATGGCTGTATCGGCTGCCGACGGAAAGTTTGTCTTCGACGACCTGAGCATGGTTTACAATACGCAAACCAAAGCAGTTACCGGTCCCGACCGGAGACTTCTGGTCAGTAAAGACGGTTACCAGACCATCGACGAGCACATTGGCGTGATTATTCATGGCCGTCAGCGCATTATGAACGAATTAAAGCTTCGCAAAGGAGCGGTATTGAAAGGATATGTGCGGGATGCTGAAAGCAACCAGCCGCTGAGCGCCCAGCTGATGCTTCCGGGAGGAAAGACATACAAAAGTAAAGCATCCAACGGCAGTTTTGAGATGCCTGTGCCACTCCTGCCCGGTGTTACTCAAAAGCTTATCGTTAAACGTAACGGATACATTACCGATACTATTGAATTCGAAGCTGCACAGGCTGTCAAACATCTGGATGTGAAACTGTTTACTCTGAAACGAAGGCTGGAAGTCAGGGTAAAAACCTACAACAACTTCATCCCGATGCCGATACAGAACGTCCAGGTCAACATCATGAATGTTTCCACCAACCAGCAAGGGCATAACTACCCTATAGGCGGTTTCACGGATACCGACGGAATCGTTACGTTTAGATTTGTAAACGGAGGATCAAACAACAACCAGGAGTACAGAATCCGTGTTGGAATGCCTTCGAATACCAGCCGTAATTTTGAAACCAGATTCTTTACCATAAAAATCCCCTACAGCCAGAATCCTACTGTTTTAAATTGCGTGCTGAAACCTGCTGCCTGCATCAAAGGGCATGTATACGCCGGCAGCGGCACCGAATCGCCGGTAGGAATTGCCAGTGTGCGGTATTCAGGATCGGATGACACTCTAAGCAGTACTTCGGGAGCCGACGGATATTATTACATGAACAATTTCCCGGTACGTAATTATCTGCAACAGGTTACGGCATCGAAATCGCAAAGCAACTACATAGGCGATGAAAGAAAAATACTGATCAATAAAGCCTCGAACGAGTGTATAACAATCGATTTCAATCTTACCGTTTATGAAGATATGGATATTACGAGCCTTATGGGATTCCCGATGGAGGTCACACGACTGAAAGACGAAGAGGGGATTATCCGCATCAACGGAAATCTTACACAGCTGAAAAACAACGAGCAATTCAGTACCGATGCCGCCACTGTCGTACCTTTTTCGGGAATAGCCATTAAAGCCGGAACCAGAAAAAACAGTAAGGGAATACCCATTGCCGAGCCGGTTACGATTCCGGTAGTTACAGACAAGCCCGGTATAACGTCCTTAATGGTATTAAAAACCTTTACGGGAAGTTTATATAAACAGGGCGGGCTAACGATCGACCGGGAGGCACCGGCATCGGCCTGGGGGGTTATCATTGGAAAAGTAAAAATTGAACCATCTGAATTCAACAACACCATGGCGGCTTTGCCGGTCATTTACCTGGCTGTTAGCGCAGAAAGCGGAACCAAAAAAATGGAAATGCCCGTATTAACGGCCAACCCGGCTGTCACAAAACCGGTAAAATTGCCCGTAACCGGCTTTTTCGTGTGCAACGAAAACGGAGGAGCCCTTCAGTATTCATTACCTGCATTTGAAAATTCAGCGCGTGCCGATGTCGCCAAATCTTACCTTAACAGCGCTAAGTTGCAGCTTAATACAACTCTGCACACCCAATGCAGCAACGTAACGCCATCCGACCTAAAAATTGAGCTAGGGGTTGTGGAAATTAGCAAGAACCTGTTTACATACAATGGTAAGTCTCCAATATCCTTCAACCTGAATAAATGGAAACTTACGAGTCAGAAATGGAGCATCGACAACCTGGGTGTCAAAATAGACGAAGCCATTATAAAGACCGGGATTATAGACGTACCGCTCAAAAACCTTGCAATAACCGGGAATGCAATCGACCACGGCAACACTATTGCTGAATTCAGTGGAATAAAAATCCTTGGCACCTTGCCCGTTACGGTTACCACACAAAACCAAGGTCTTAATTATTACGACACCGGCGGCGGCAATATGCAGTGGGTGTTGTATGCCACATCCGACGGAGGACCTCAAACGGCATTCATTCAAGGGGTTCCCGGAATTCCCGGAGAAAGGCTGCCGCTCAACGGTATACGTATGATCAGCGATGGCAGCGAACCCAGACTGGAACCCCTGGCCACCGACCTGAAGCTTTTCGACATCGTGGATTTCAGGCCTGCAACGGGAACAATTCTCAACGTATTTAATTCTGCCAGTCCGCCCTGGCTCAAGGTTCAGGGTACGTACAAGCCGGGAATTCCATACATCGAGGAATTCAACGGGAACATGGCATGGCAAAAAACATCCGCAGGGATGAAATTTATCGTAGATAATCCCAATCCCATAAATTTCACCCACAACAACATGGCATTTATCTGGGATCCGGTGAGTATAAAATTTGCACCACAGCTTTTTACCGCCAGCGGAACGGCGACGGAAGAAGGGAAACTCGGGCCGGTAAGGATTGTACTGCTCCATAAACCGGCTTCCACCGAAATCGACATACCCTCTGATGAGAAAATATACATCACCCAGGATCACAGCAAGTATTTCGAGAAGGTTGTCGGGGGAATGGAAGTAAACCGTTCGCAGCATCAGTGGAACAACTTCTGGTTTGAAGGCGAAATGGCCGGCATGAACGGCATCAGCAACAATACCCAAAAGAGCAGACTCAGGTTCATATGCGAAGGCGATATAAACGCCGGCAGCCAGAGCCTTAGCGTAAGTAAGCTTGATGCCTTTCCGGGAATGACGCTTACATACGACTTTGCAAATTCGCGGCTTACCGGTTCTGTAAACATCGATAAAAACCTTGCCGGGATGCAGGCAAATGGCACAGCCGATTGCATTTTCGACCCGAACGGATGGTACATCAACGTACAGGGAAACCTGAGTATTCCCGGAATCGGCGGTTGCGGACTTTTCGGATTGTTCGGCGATTATCAGGCCATCCCTCCTGCCCTTTCGTCTCCTTTCGGGGCGCTGAAATGCATACCGTCGGAGTTCCAGGGAAAGGTAAGCGGCTTTTTACTCCAGGGATCCATCACCAAGCAGCTGATTCCATCCATAGAATGGGGAGTTACTTTGCCGCTGATCGATCAGTTTGTCGGTGTTCAGGTATATGCCGACCTTTCAATGTATGCCCGGACCTGGATGACGTTCGATCCTCAGGTTAACTCTTACGGCATCTCACTACTTGCCGATGGAAACATCGGCGGAGGTATAAGCGGAGGCCTTTATTCCCTGAGTGTACATGCCAATGCCCAGATGGGAATTAGTGGCACATACTATTCCAATGGCTCGTATAATGTAACCGGCTGCGGCAGTGTAAACGCAGGAGTTTCAGCTGAAGTGTTTTACGGACTAGGCTGGACGGGAGTAGACATTACTTCGCCAGACATTGGTCTTAAAATGAAAATCAGCGACTCGGGTTGTGATTTCGGACTTATGCTCGGAAGCTGCGGAGAAAATCTATGCCCGTGAAGACGCTGAAAACTTATGAAATTACTTCAAAACATAAACATTATGAAGGTCTGCAAACTAAATACATATATAATCCTAACGATCGTTCTCCTGGCAGAATCGGGTGTTAATGCACAGGTAAAATCTCCGGTAGAATTCGATTATCCGGTTTTTTTGACAAGCGAAACGACGTCGCGGATGATTTATCTGAAATGGTTCAGTAAAGGCGATCGTCCGGCTCCAGATTTTATGCCGCTCCGCTATGAAGGCGACAATCCGGTGGAAGCCAAAGGTGTAAAAGCCATTATGCGAAGCTCCGACACAACGTTTTACACCTTTTTTGACACCAGCGTGATGAAAATGCCGCATCTGAATAGCCTGCAATACTTTATTGTTCAGCTCGATACAAATCGTAGAGCCGGCAGCAGCAGCATGATTAGCGTGATATCACCGGAAGCTTCCGGGTTGTGGTTTACAGAGACAAAAGCCACGAAAGATTCCAAAATGCTACGCATCAATCTGGAATGGAAACTCAGCAGCAGCAAAAACGTCCGGTCGATTGAAATTGTCAGAAGTTTGCACCCAGACAAGGACTTTACGGAACTAACGAGTCTTCCGGGGAATAAAAATGTGTATACCGACATTGAAATTTTACCCGACCGGGTTTACTACTACCGGTTGAGAGCCCTGCCCGAAAACAGTGAGCAGGCCGTATACAGCAATCTGATATTCAGTGCAGCATATAATCCACAGCCCCCGGCAGCGCCATGGCTTGTGCGGTCGGAACGGCTGCGCGGAGGGGTATTTCTGCAGTACAGGGTGAGCGATGCAGAAGCCGCCGGCATCCGAATTTACCGAAACGACGGACTGACACCCGAATTGAAAGCTGTGAGCGACCTGCTGAGGCCAAACGATTCGATGCTGGTAAATTATTACGACACTACGCGGATTCTGTCGGGGTTAACCACCTATATCTTTGCTGCAAAAACTGAAAGCAGCAGTTTTGTGGAGAGTGGTTTTTCCGATTACACATACATAAGACCAATAATTTCGGAACCTTCGCCGGTTCCAACAAACTTCACCGGATACGAAGAGGATGGAAATGTTGTTTTAAACTGGGAAGACCTTGAAAAAAGATATCCTGCAGTTGCCGGTTACAGCGTCAGCAGGAGGACGGAAGACGGCAGCGAACAGCTGCTCATACCGGAAAATGCGCTTCTGCGCGTCAACGGCTTCATCGATACGACTGCCAGTCCCGGGCAACTGTATGTGTACGGCTTACTATCGGTCGACATGGACGGAAATCGCTCAGGGGCAGCCACTTTTTCGCTTCGCACGATCAAAAGCATTCCTTTGCCGCCGTTTGCACTTCAGGCTATGGCTTCCGGCGAAGGCATCCACCTTGAGTGGAGCGAAATACAGTATGAGGGTCTTTCGGGAATCAGCATTTACCGGTACGAAAGGGGAAAACCGGCAGAAAAAGTAGCGGAAACAGGACCGGAAGCCTCAGAATACACCGACACAACAGCAATTGGCGGTGTGCTGTACTTCTACTATCTGACCACGACAAATACGGATGGAGCGGAAAGCGAAAAATCGGAAGAAGTAAGCATACGCAGGTAGGCAAAAATCAAACGGAAACAAACGCGGAGCTTGTCCGCATCTCAAAACTATGTATTTTTATACCGGCTATGGGGTTAGCCTTTAACCGCCTTTAAAAAGCTGATAACTCCTGATAAAAAAATGCCCGGTCAGCGGAGCCTGCAGATGCTTTGCTGCCGCTTAATGCATATTTTTACATCACGTATACATCAGCAGTATGTTGAAACTACTTCTCATCGTTGGCTCCGGCAGCTTCCTTGGTGGCATCGCCCGTTATCTTCTTTCCAGGGGCATACAAAACTCTGTTATTACCTCCTTCCCGCTGGGGACTTTCTGGGTAAACATCCTTGGTTGCTTCTTAATCGGACTGATTTATGGTTTATCCGACAGGGGCACACTTGGAAACAATGAAATGCGTTTATTCCTGGCTGTAGGTTTCTGCGGAGGATTTACCACTTTCTCCACCTTCTCGAACGAGAACATGGCTCTGCTGCGCGATGGCAGTATACTGTACTTCAGCCTCTATGCAGGGCTGAGCGTATTTCTGGGCCTTTTGGCCACATTTGGCGGACACGCACTCACAAAAATCTCTTAAGCATGGAAACCAACACACAAGCAGTACGGTTAAGGATTTACATCAGCAATACCGACAAATTCAGGCATACCCTGCTGAGTGAAACCCTGGTTTTTGCTGCCCGACGTTACGGACTTGCCGGCGCCACGGTTACAAAGGGCTGTATGGGATACGGATCGAGCAGCGTGATACACTCCGGTAAATTCTGGGAAATTACTGAAAAGCTACCTGTTGTTGTCGAGTTGGTGGACGAGGAGGAGAAGATTGTTCGTTTTCTGAAGGGCATAAAGCCCTGGATGGACAAAATTCCGACGGGATGCCTGATTACAAGTGAAAATGTGGAGGTGGTACTTCTGAAGAAAGGCAAAAGAAACTCCCTCCTGAAATAAACCTTAATCTGGAACGGGCAATATGCAATACAATGCTTTCTGGCGCTAACATATTCAAAAGATCAAACCTCAAACTCAGGTTCAGGAAATAATTATACGAAATCGGATGCAAAAAATACTTATCATCATCAACGATGCTCCTTACGGGACGGAGAAAGCGTACAATGCGCTGAGAATGGCAATGACTTTGCAAAAAGAACACGGCGAAACTGTTGAGGTAAAGATATTTCTGCTGGCAGATGCCGTCTTTTGCGGATTACCATCCCAGAACACACCAGGCGGATACTACAACATCGAAAGAATGCTGAAATCGGTGATTCAGAAAGGCGCAGAGGTAAAAAGCTGCGGCGGATGCTCGGAAGCAAGAGGAATTGACAAACTCCCGCTGATTGAAGGCGTTAAGATCAGTAATATGAAAGAGTTTGCACTATGGACGGTTGAATGCAACAAAGTGCTATCGTTCTGATACTTACAAACCGCATGGATTAAAAATCCCCGGCAGCAGCTTCAGGCTGACGGTTAATTTACCATGAGCTTGCCGGATGTCTGTCTGCCTTCACCGTCGCGGATGATAAAAACGTACATTCCTGCCGGCCATGCAACTGTATTCACACGAATTTCACTTCCGGTGATGTTGTTCCGGAATTCAATCAACTGCCCGGCTGTGCTGATGATTGATAATGCATGAGGCTTATGGTGCGGATTTGAGAAGGTTACTGTGGAAATCCCTGTAGAGGGATTGGGGAAAACAGCAGGATTTTCCGTGGCGATTAACTGGCTGTTCACCGAGCTTGTGTCTTTCATTATGTCGACTACAACCCCCTCCACTACGGTGAGATTGTACGGAATTTCTTCCGGAAGCAGGTACCAGCCGTTGTACATCCCGCCCCAGCCGAAGTTCAGGTGGTAATAGTCGTCTGTATTATAGCCATCCACAACCACATTGTGCCCGGTTTGCCAGGACGGATCCACAACGGCGAGGTGAGACGGAAGCGTATCCATCATGTTTTGTTTAAGCCGGTCGTAAAGGTCGTTGTTGGTTTCATTGAGCAACACCGAAGTGCTGAATCCAAACCTCTGATAGGCATCAAATGCCTGATTTACGCCAAATGTGCCCGAAGCCTGGGAGGTAAATACCTGAGTACAGGCTACTCCGCAGGCAAAAACCAGCGCGGCTTTATCGGTACTTGTGAGGCTGATATTGCCGTTATAGTGAGCGTTCAGGGTATCCAGGTAAACGTTGAGCTGATCAAAGGAAGGAAATCCGTTCAGAGCATAATCGTCGTCGATCTGGTAGTTGCGTCCGGCATAACTGTGGTAATAATCGTCGTAATCGTTGAAATGGGTGTTATTGGTATTTTTATGAAAATTAAGAATCTGAGCCATAGCCACGGCAGGGCAGCCCGCATAGCTTCGCGTGGAAGTCAGCGGATCCATTGGACAAAGGTTATTGTACGGCGCATTTTGTGTCCAGTTTGTTGAAAGCCAGCCGTCGCCGACAGATGGCCACTTCTCCGGGCGATCGCCGCTTTTGTCAGTGAGACTATCCCCTGCCCTGCCGGCCAAGCGTATACCCTTTTCAAGGGCATACCCGAGCCGGACAGTGAGGTCCGCTTTTAGCAGACAATACAAAGGGTTGCCGGTTTCGGGCTGACCGAAATCACCGGTAAATGACCAGGCAGGTATTGCAGGGAGATCGGAAGAGGCAGAAACAACCACATAACCTGCAGGATCCAGTTTAAACACCCAGGCTAAAGCCCCCGGTTCCGGACAATCGCTATTAACCGCAGTCTCAGCAACAGAAAGGGCAATCGGATCAGCACTCCTGGATATTAAATAGCATAGATCGCTTATAATCATCGAATTTGCATTGTATTTTGACAAATGATGGCGGGCAGTCGCAAGAGCGTCATTCAGCTTAACCGGATTCTGCGTATTCGTTTTGGCGAAAGTGATGCTGTCGGCTATAAAAATGCAGCAGACAATTATGGTAAATACCCGTTTCATATCCATATCATATAGTTTCAGGGAGGCAAAGATATAACAGAATTAATTATTTTCGATATGATATACCCGACGGAATAAGAAAATTGTACGACTACGTTTAGATGGCCGTGGATAAGTTTCCACAAATTGTTGGCTATGTTTACCAATAACGGAAAGAATAGGGGAAATTTGGATAATTACGATACCGGTTCATTAAAAATGGTTATTCGTATAATGCTATTATTCAGCCTATTTCAAGTCTGATTATCAAAACTTAGGGAAGTCCGGATTCCGGTAACGACTTCGGAACATGCTTTGTGCCTGAGGCGGAGTATTAACCACCAAAAATCACGATTATGAGAACGAGAAATTTCATGGTGGCATTACTGGCCATCTTTACCTTTACTGTGATGGCTTCCTGCGAGAAGGAGGCAGATAATCCGGGAAGTGTTCTCGCACTGGCTGGAAGTGAAAAAGCCACTCTTGAAGTTTGGTTATCGGCTGAAAATATGGCTTACCAGTCACTGGAGCTCGACATCCGGGGTGTGCAATACAGCGATGAAAGCGATGAATGGCATACCCTGGCGGTGATTTCACCGGGTATAACAACTTACACAACTTCGCCGGACAAGTCTACCCGATTGATTATTCGTTCGGAGGTAAATCCGGGATTAATAACCCGTTTTCGATTGATAACCGGTGCGGGCAATTATCTTTCAATTGGAACAACACGATTTCCTTTGCGCGTTTCGGGTGAATATGCATGGGGATTACTAACAGAAGTGAACGCAGATGCCAGGGCAGGAAAGGTATTGCAGCTGCGGCTGGCGATTGATGTTGCCAGATCAATATCTCACGGAGGAGGCGCTGAATACCATTTCGATCCCATTTGGAGGCTTGCCAGCCGGCAGGGTACGGCAGAAATCAGCGGGAGCGTTTTCCCCAAAGAGGCCTTGCCGGTAGCAGTACTTTTTAATGAAAGCGACACACTTCGTACACGTCCGTGGCCCGACGGAACATTCCGCTTCCAGGGTTTGGAAGATGGAGTATGGCATCTGCTGCTTCATCCGGTAGCAAGCGGATACAATGAGATTTTAATTCGGAATCTGCATCTTTCAAAAGGCGAAAAGCTGGCACTGGATCCCGTGTATCTGGGAATGCCCGGATTAGCAGACTTCAGTGCTGATGAAAGGCCGTAAGCTCCAGTATACATGATTATCTGTTGGCTAAAATGTATTGCTGAGATAAAACCCCAGTGAAAGGTTGGTCGCCAGCGTAACTTTTGCGCCGATTACGCTATCGAACAAGCAGAAGGTACGCAGGGAGAGTCTGAAAAACCTGAGAAAGCGATAGTGAAATGCATTGTTGATGTCGAGCTTGTAACCGGAGATGCGGGCAAGGCTTGCATGTGAGGCATTAACCTGGGTAAAATTCTCCCAATACAGGTTTTTAAGTATTTCATGCGGCTGTATAGTAACGATCAGATTGAGTCCGTATTCGGTAACCGAGTTTGTACCTTTTGTGATTCCGTATAGCCTTGAAGCCTGGCGTGTTTCAAATATCTGCTGATTCCTGATTTTGGTTTTTCTGCCGTTTACGATTCCGAGTTCAACGGCAAAATAAGCAGCGGGCTCAATCCGGAGTCCGACGGAGGCATTGCGGTAACCCGGCGAAAGGTATGAGGTATACAGATACTTTTCGGATTTCCCGTTGCTGTCCGGTCTGAATTCGAAATGCCTGAAATACTGACTTTTATAAACAAATGCCGCATTCAGGGATATTCCGGATCCGGAAATTCGGAATGCTGCGGAATTTTTAAGCGTATACTGATCTTCGCTCACGACCTGGATGCTGTCGCGAAAATCCCTGAGCCCGAATTCGTTGAAATAATGGCTGTTAATACTTATGTTTCCGGCTTTCACCTTATTGCTCATGGTTAGGTTGTAATAGAGATACAGGTTGTTACGTTCGGCACCTGTCCTGCTGTTCAGATAATTCACCCCGGTGAAAGTGGTGAAAAAGTCGAGTTCGGTGAGTATGGTAATTTTGCGAGCGGAACCGGGTACGGGTTTGGAACAGCTGTCTGCCTCTTGTCCGGCCGATTCCACAGTTAAAAGGGATAAAATCAGGAACAGAAAGCGGGCAGCAGTCCGAAAGCTATCCGTACAGACCGATTCGGGGATGGTATATAAGTTTCGGGTGCAGTCCGGCATTGGAGTCAGACGGCAGAAGCACATGAACCTGTGCGTTTGCCCGGTATTATTCCGTGGTTTTGGCATTACTCAAGGGCATGGTATGTTAAAGCGCAGGCCTGGTAGAACAGCAGTGCGAAAATCAAAGCGGAATCTCAACAATAAACTTGCCCCTGGCATACCGGAGGTCATAGGAGCCTTTACGTATTACAAGGGGCATTCTGATACCGGCCTCGTTCAGAATATCGGAAGGTATGGAAAAGCTCTCCGAAAATTCAACGGAAGTTTGGTTGATAAAATAGACCATCTTATCGGGCTGATGCTCACGTATGTCCTTTTCGAAGATTTCTATAATTATCGCCCCCTTTTGATCGTTCAGGGTAAAAGTACCGTTGATGGCGCCTTCGGTATAGGAGGATGAATTAGACATAGTGCAGAAACCAAATCCGTTGCAAGCGGAATTCTTTTTTCCGATTGTGAGCGTTGTTTTTATGACAATACCTGAATAGATTGGCCAGGAAACAAGCACAAACATTAAAATTCCAAGAGATCTTCTCATATTGATTAAAAAATTAAGATTAGAAATAAAGTAAAGGACTATATAACAGCACTTTAGTAAAAAGCCATTTCTTCAGCACAGAAAAAAATGCAACAAATACTATTGTGTAAAAAAATAGAATTGAAATCCAGGGTATAATTTTCAGCAAAAGCGCATAATAGAATTGCAAGTTTGGTAAAGCCCGGTAATTCAACTAAGTCATTCCAACCTTAGTTCAATTATTTGGCCATTCCGTGCAACTTTTATCGCTTCAAAAGACTCATTTACAGGAAGGACAGAAAGGACTTTAAGTGCATCGCAAATATCAATATCACAGATTTTTAAATCGTTTACACTTAACAAGATATCACCTGGAAGTAATCCACCGCGTTCGGCGCTCGAATTCAATTTCAGAGCAGAAACAACCAACTCACTATTTTTATTAACCCTCATAGAAAAACCATTATGTAAAAACCAGGAATGAGCAGATGGTGGAACATATGAAGGATTTTTTTGAAAATATAGTTGCTTATTCTTATAGTCCACCATGATATTAAACTGTGTCAGTACATCCATTCCAAGAATATTTCCTCTAATCTTATTACTAACAATGACCTTAGGATCAGACAGCTGAAAGTTCCCTACAAAAGCATTCCCGCACTTATAAGTAACAACAGTATCTAAAACAAGGCCAGAGGATGAAACAAACGTGTTTCCATAAAAAACGCTTCTGTCTGATAGAAGACTAGTGCTTTTGCGAACTTTCCTTTTAAAGTACTTTGATGACAAAACCATAGACGAAGAACTACCTGTATCCAGCAAAAGTCTAATTCGATCGCCATCCTTACCTCCTATATTAACATATACATAAAAAAACGGATAAGAATAATCTGTTTCGACGAGTGTCCATCCCTCCAAAGAAGGAATGGAATCAAAAACTGCCATTGTTGAATCTTCGATTTTCAGTACCAGGCATTTTTCATCAAATGTGGTAGCCCCCCATACACCGGTAAAATCTCGGCAAGCGTCATTCTGAAAATTATCTACTGCAGGAACAAAAGCATTTATAAGTGAAAATCCCTCGGATTGCATCTTACTAACCCTATAATATTTCTTCTTTGATATTTTATTATTTGCAGAGATGGAATATCCAAACTCCATTTCTGAATGTAAAGTATCTATATATACTGATCCGCTATTTTTAATTAATGTAGTTGATCCAGCCCCCAAATCGAGAGCGATTTTATTAATTTCATTTGAAGAAAACTGGGTATCTATAAATATAAGATCATCGATTTCAATTTTTACGAACTTGTTCTTCACCTCAAGCGATTCCATATTCTTTACCTTAAGAAATTTAGGCAAAGAACAACTATTTAATATTGCAACCAACAATAAAAGAAATATTACTTTCATGAGATAAATTTTTAATTATTAATTATGCACTGCAAACAAAATGAATAATTTATTAGTTTGAAATGGGCAAGATGAGGTACAGAGCGAATACTCTATACCCCATCTGTCATAGGATTATTCTGGCAATATCTCATCCAGCCAGGTAAAAAATTCCGCCAGGAAAGAAATGGTTTTGCGCCACCACGGAGCTCCTTCAATAACTTCTCCGGGATGATCCTTTTTCCATGCGATCAGTTGATTTGTTGTATCAACAAACTCCTTTCCGGTAGTAATTTTCCGGACTTCATCCTCTGAAAGCCCTCTTTTATGCAAATTATACAAATATTTGGCATAAGGCATATATGCATCTTTAAGATCTGCATACTTACTGGGAAAGTTAATAAAGCACAGATTAACGAAGGCTTCTTCAGTAGTCCCATCCCTATAAAAAGGTTTGGTTGCTATAAAAGCTTTTACAGCATGTTCTTTTGCAAACAGTACTACCGATTGCCCATTGTAAACATCATTGATTGTAATTTTCACCTGAGCCATGGAAATGGATGCAACAGATATCAAAACAGAAAGAATGATAAATTTGATAGTTTTCATTAGTTTTCCAAGTTAATGCTTAGCCTGGCTTTTACATCATTCAGGTTTTGGATGCTTTTCCACTCTCGCAGTCAATTAATTACAGCTATCGCTGCTATAACCGGCGCCGGTTTCTTTTTGATTGGTTAGTTCTTCACCAAAACCGGTAAATGGTGATCTGCCGACTCAAATACCTGATGGCATCCAGCAGATGCAGTCCCGTCAGCCCGACTGCCTGCATACCCTATCCTTACGGCCCGTCATTGATTTATGATTACTACTTATTTCTTCACGCAACAATCGCATTTAACAACCCGGGAAGGCCAGACCCGGAATTAAATATTTAACACATACAAACAAAATAATACTATAAAGTATGTTTTACCAAAAAAGATTATTACGTCTCTTTCAGAAATACTTTTAAATGTGTTTTCAGATTAAACAATTATAATACGGGAAACGGACCGGATGAATAGCGAAATTTATGAATTATACGTTTATCCATATCCGCAGTGAAAGGAGGTCCAAATATAGAGAGAATAATTGACTTGTCAAGTAGTTTTTAAAAATAAATATTTACTAATAGTTAAAGTTTATAAATATTTAGCAATCGATATGCAAAACAACAGCAATTGCAAGACCCGGCTTCCATTCTCTCCGCTTTTACCATTTGCCTTGCACCTGCTTGCCCGCCCATCAACACCACTTTAGTATTAAACCTGTAAGGATTCCATATTAAGAACGGTATTCCGGTGTAATGTGATTGCATTGATTCTTCACCCAGATCAGTGGCAGTGAAATACGCTTCAAAGCCTTACCTTGGCAACTGGTTGGATTCTCCGATCGTACGTATGCTTAACCCGGAAATTGCGGCATAAACCACCGGTGCATTTCTTCTCTTTGGCTTATGGTTAAGTACCCGACCGGAAGTGCATGGGTTACACTGAACATAACTAATTACGTAATAATCACTATTTTTGAATGAATGTCAACCTATTGTAAAAATTATTATCAAAATTACGATATTTGCCCAACCAACAAAAACAACCGGGAATGTCAAAGATTATCAGTATATCGGAAGCGGCTTCCATCGCCATCCACAGTATGGTACTAATTGCCGGGGCCGACAGCTCACTGAATGTTACAGCCATCTCTGAACGCACAGGTTCAAGCAAGCATCATGTAGCCAAAATTCTGCAACGCCTGGTAAAAGAAGGATACCTGAGCAGTAACCGCGGTCCCTCGGGCGGGTTCTCACTGCATATTAAACCAGAGGATCTCACCCTTCTGCAGATATACGAAGCCATTGAAGGAAAGCTCCTCGATACCAAATGCCCCCTCGATCACCCGGTTTGTCCGTTCGACAAATGCTTGATGGGCAACATCGTTTCCAAAATGACCCGGGAGTTCAAAGAGCATATGTCGAACCACACCCTGGCCGATTTTCTGCGTTAAAATCTCCTGATTCGGACGCTTCGGTTGCCGTCTCCGAAGAAATAAAACCACATTTTACAGATACTAAAAGACAGTCTGCCTTCGCTTCGCCCCTTCTGTTTAATACTAACTATTTGATTATCATTATTGTGCATTTCAGGAATTTTTTTTTTGAAATTCTTGCATGGTATTAAGATTTATTTATACTTTTGCGTATTCAAATACCGAATTACATTTTAAGAGACGATGGCAAAAGTGGTTCATATTTCAGAGGCAGCATCCCTGGCGGTACACAGCATGGCACTGATAGCCGGAAGCAGCGAGATGCTGAACGTAAACCAGATTGCCGATATCACCCATGCATCGCGAAACCACCTGGCCAAGGTGATGCAAACGCTGGTAAAAAACAACTATCTGGATTCGGTTCGCGGCCCCAAAGGCGGTTTCACGCTAAAAGGGGATCCCACTAAAATAACTCTGCTTGAAATCTACGAGCTTATAGAAGGCACGCTCGATCACTCCTACTGCGGGATTCAGGAAGGCAAGTGCCCTTTCCGCGCATGCGTATTTGGAGGACTTGCAAACAAATTTTCTCAGGAATTCAACGACTACCTTGGTCGTACCACCTTGTCCCAACTTATTTAATCCCTATATTTGAAATGAAAAGAACCATCATTAAAATCGACGAGGAGCTGTGCAACGGATGCGGTAATTGCATACCTAATTGCCATGAAGGGGCTCTTCAAATTATTGACGGAAAAGCAAGGCTTATCAGCGATCTGTTTTGCGATGGACTTGGCGCATGCATCGGACATTGTCCCGAAGGAGCCATCACCCTTGAAGAAAGAGAAGCGGAACCTTACGATGAAGTAAAAGTTATGGCGCAGATTGTTACAAAAGGACGAAATACCATCCTCGCCCACCTGGAGCACCTCCGCGATCACAACGAAACGGAGCTGCTGAAACAAGCCATAAATTATATTAAGGAAAACAACATCGACATGAGCCCGGGAGCCGATGAATCTGCCCCCAGCCACCACCATCATCACAACCACAACCATAATCATCACGAAGCTCCCGCTGCTGCTGAAAGCTTTGGCAGCCTGAAAGAAGCAAGGGCAAGTTTATCAGACCCTTCATCCAAAGGATGCGGAGGAGGTTGCCCTGGAAGTCAGACAATCGATTTCCGTATCGATATGGACAAGGTGAATCAGGCAATTGCAGTTGAAACTACTGAAGCGGCAGATACACCTTCCGAATTGCGCCAGTGGCCGGTCCAGCTGCATCTGCTGAATCCGCAGGCAGGCTATTTCAAAAATGCCGATGTGGTGCTTGCGGCCGACTGTGTGGCATTCTCCATGGGGAATTTTCACAACAGGTTCCTTAAAGGTAAAACCCTTGCCATTGCATGCCCCAAACTCGACTCCAACAAGGAGTCATACCTTGAAAAACTGAAAGAAATGATAGTTACCAGCCGCATCAATACACTTAACGTTGTAATGATGGAAGTGCCATGCTGCGGCGGTCTGCTTCAGATGGCACAGATAGCGCGTCAGCAGGCGGGAATTAACATCCCGATTAAGAAATCCATTATCGGAACCCGCGGCGACATCCTGAGTGAAGAATGGATTTAATACGCAGTAAACCGGTAATTTATAAACCATTTGGTTTATGAATACGATAAATACAAACCGAATCAAACATAGAAGATTTAACCTTAGTCGCAACAACCAAAACGCACAATCATGAAAGCAAGAACACGGATTGTATTAATGATTTCAGCAGTTATCCTGCCCTTTGTGGCCGGAGCACAACTTATCGTTAACGGTGAATTCCGCCCCCGTGCCGAGTACCGCCACGGATTCAAAGCTCCTGCTGGCGAAGATATGGATGCTGCCTTCCTGATAACGCAGCGCAGCAGACTGAATCTGGGATTTACCGAAGGCAAAGTAAAAACCGGCCTGAGCATCCAGGACATCCGCATCTGGGGCGACACCCCACAGCTCAACACCACCGATCTCAACCTTTCGGTGCATGAAGCCTGGGCAGAGTATTCTTTTACCCCTCAGCTTTCGCTGAAAGCCGGACGTATGGAACTGGTGTACGACGATGCACGCATTTTGGGCAACGTGGACTGGGCACAGCAGGGTCGCAGCCACGACATCGCCCTGCTGAAATACGAAGGTAAATTCAAAATTCATGCAGGTTTCGCATTCAACCAAAATGAAGACAAGCTAAGCAACACCCGTTACACAATGGCCGGCAACTACAAAACCATGCAGCTGCTATGGGCTAACAAAAAATGGAACGATCTTAACCTGAGCCTGCTTTTTATGAATACCGGAAAACAGAGCATATTGATGGAGACGGAAGGCATTATGGAAACCAATACCCATTTTGCACAAACCTTCGGCGCTACGGCCACTTATATGGCTAGTCCTTTGACATTCAACGCTTCCATATACAAGCAGAGTGGCGAGGAAGTTACTAGCCTGAATGCTCCGGGTATTGCCCTCGACGCCATTATGGCTGCATTCAGCGTGCGCTGGGCTGTGAACGAGACATTCAGCCTGACGCCCGGATTTGAACACCTTTCGGGCACCAGCCAGTTTGACGCCTCCGCTCATGACTTTAACAAAATCCGCAGCTTCAATCCCCTGTTCGGAACCAACCATAAGTTTAACGGCAATATGGACTACTACTACGTTGGAAATCATATCAACAGCGTCGGACTTCAAGACCTTTATCTGAAAGCAAACTATGCCAAAGACCGGCTCAGTGCCGGTGCCGACCTTCATTTCTTCAGCGCGGCAGCAGACCTTATCAGCAGCACGAACGCAGGTGAAAAAGGGGACGAAAACCTCGGACAGGAGCTGGATCTGTACATTGGTTACAAGCTTGCCTCCAATGTCACCCTCACTGCCGGCTACTCCCAGTACTTCGCCACAGAATCGATTGTAAACCTCAGGGGTGGCAGCAACGACGCAACCAGCAACTGGGCATGGATTTCCCTTACGTTTAAACCACAGTTCCTCAACACAGGAAAATAATATATTGGATTTCAACTTTAATCACTAACCAAAAAAAACAGTTCAATGAGCATGTTTTGTTATCAATGCCAGGAGACAGCCAAAGGAACCGGCTGTACAATCAAAGGGGTTTGCGGTAAAACCGGGGACGTTGCCAATCTTCAGGACCTGCTGATGTGGGTGCTTAAAGGCATCTCGTTCTACAGCGAAAAAGCCCGTGAAAAAGGAATTGAGGATGCAGGAGTCAACAAATTCGTCACCGACAGCCTCTTCACCACCATTACCAATGCCAACTTCGATCGTGCGGTTTTCATCAACCGCATTAACGAGGGACTTAAAATCCGTGCTTCCGTGAAGGATGCATGTGAAAAGGCCGGCATCACATTCAGCGGAATGCTCCCGGAGTGTGCAACCTGGTTTGCAGCCACCGAGGAAGAATTCGACGCAAAAGCTCCTCAGGTTGGCGTTCTCGCAACTGAAAATGAGGACGTACGTTCTTTACGTGAGCTTCTGACATACGGCTTGAAGGGGATGGCTGCCTATACCGAGCATGCCTTCAACCTTGGCTTCGAAGATGCTTCACTGTATGCTTTTATGCAGCGTGCACTAGTTTCCACCCTCAACGACAATCTTACTGCCGACGAACTGGTAGGATTGGTAATGGAATGCGGCAAATTCGGGGTAACGGCCATGGCACTTCTCGACAAGGCCAACACCAGCAGTTACGGTAATCCTGAAATTACCAAAGTTAACATCGGCGTGGGAACCCGTCCGGGAATCCTCATCAGCGGTCACGACCTGAAAGACATGGAAGAGCTGCTGAAACAGACCGAAGGTACAGGTGTTGACGTATACACCCACAGCGAAATGCTGCCCGCCAACTACTACCCCGCGTTCAAAAAGTACAGTCATTTTGTTGGCAACTACGGAAGCTCATGGTGGAAACAGAAAGAAGATTTTGAAACCTTCAACGGTCCTATTCTCTTCACTACCAACTGCATCGTACCTCCTCCCGTGAATGCCAGATACAGGGATAAGGTATACACCACCGGAGCAGCCGGATTCTCCGGATTCAAACACATCGGCAACCGCGAAGACGGCAGGATGAAAGACTTCAGCGAAATCATAGAGCATGCAAAGAAATGTGCTCCTCCTGTTGAAATTGAAAAAGGGGAAATCATCGGAGGTTTTGCCCATGCACAGGTATTTGCATTAGCCGACAAGGTAGTTGACGCTGTTAAAACGGGCGCCATCCGCAAGTTCTTTGTTATGGCCGGTTGCGACGGGCGCATGAAAGACCGCAGCTATTATTCCGAGTTTGCCGAAGCGTTGCCGAAAGACACCGTTATCCTTACCGCCGGATGCGCCAAATACCGCTACAACAAGCTTCCGCTTGGTGATATCGGAGGAATTCCCCGCGTACTGGATGCAGGACAGTGCAACGACTCCTATTCGCTCGCCGTTATTGCCATGAAACTGAAGGAAGTATTCGAGCTCAACGACATCAACGAACTGCCCATCGCCTACAACATCGCATGGTATGAGCAGAAGGCTGTAATCGTGCTTCTCGCGCTTCTCTATCTGGGAGTGAAGAACATACACCTCGGCCCCACCCTTCCCGGATTCCTGTCGCCCAACGTTGCCAAAGTGCTTGTGGAAACATTCGGCATTGCAGGCATCGGAACCGTGGATGAGGATATGAAACTATTCCTGAACTAAGCTTAAACCCGTTTACCGGAATGAGGCCGTCTATTGATTTTTACTGGCTTTCGGCCGCTGGAGATTTAAGAAGAATATCAACTTATCTCTTTGGTTAATTGAGCGAAAGCTTGTAAATGAGACGGCCTCACGACCGGTAACGACAATCACTAAATAAAACCTGCAACCATGAGCGAATTGATCAACAACTCCGAACAACGTAAATCGCAACTCAAAGAAATAATTCTCAAACTGCACAAAGGCGGGCATCAGGAAGAGGTGCGCCGCGAACTGATGGAGACCCTCAGCCAGATCCCTTACGGGGAAGTGGTTGAAGTGGAGCAGGAGCTGATAGCTGAAGGACTTCCCGAAGAGGAAGTGCTGCGTTTATGCGATGCCCATTCCGCCGTACTGCAGGGAAACATCGACCTGAGCGGCTCAAAGGAAATCCCTTCAGGTCATCCCGTGGATGTATTCCGGAAAGAAAACGAAGAACTGCTTAAAACTACTGCAGCTGCCCGGACAATCCTCAGCGGAATTGCCGCCGGCACTGAAGAATATTCTGAGACTGCAATCCTGAAGCTCAGAGGATTATTTAATAATCTTTACGATGCCGACAAGCACTACCAGCGCAAGGAATACCTCTTGTTCCCTTATCTGGAAAACAAGGGCATAACAGGTCCTCCCAAGGTAATGTGGGGCAAACAGGATGAGATCAGGGATCTGATCAAAGGAAGCATTGAAATTTTACAACAGAAAGATATTACCCGTGAAGAGCTTCTGGCTGCCGCCGAAATCGTACTTGAGCAGGCCCTTTCCGGGATAGACGATATGACCGTGAAAGAAGAGCAGATTCTCTTTCCCATGGCAATGGATAAGCTAACCGATGCCGAATGGTATGAAATCAGCAAGCAATCCATTGAAATAGGATTCTGTCTTTACGACCCACTGGATAAGTGGAGACCTTCAGGCGCTGCCGAAGGCGGCATCAACGAAGCACAGAAATCCGGAAGCCACATTCAGCTGCCTTCCGGAAGCTTCTCGGCCGCTGAATTGCTCGCCATTCTGAACACAATTCCGGTTGACATGACCTTTGTTGATAAGGACGACAAGGTAAAATACTTCACCCAGGGTTCGGAGCGTATCTTCCAGCGCAACAGAGCCATCCTGAACCGGGACGTTCGTTACTGTCACCCTCCGGCAAGTGCACACATTGTTGACAAAATCATCGACGATTTTAAATCGGGCAAACAGAGCCGTGCACCTTTCTGGATCAACATGGGCGGAAAAATGATTCACATTGAGTACTTTGCCCTGCGTGGTGAAAACGGAGAATACCTTGGCGTACTGGAAGTTTCGCACGACGTAACCCGCTACCGCGAACTTGAAGGCGAGCAGCGCATTCTTTCATATACTTAAACCATTATACATGAAAAACGAACTCATTATAACTCCCAAAACACGCGTAATGCAGGTTATTGAAGCATACCCCCAACTCGAAGAGGTACTGATCGGCTACATCCCTGCCTTTGAAAAACTGAAAAATCCGGTTCTGAGGCGTACGGTAGCGAAAATTGCCACCCTTCAGCAAGCCGCAGCCATCGGCAACGTTACGGTAGAAGATCTGGTAAACCGGCTCAGGAAAGAAATCGGTCAGGATCTGTATAATCAGGGCGGGGAAAATTCATTTCATACACAAAAGCCCGCCTGGTTTGATTCATCCCTGATTACTGCCACCCTGGATGCCCGCCCTATGCTGGCAGCAGGTGAACATCCGGTAAACCAGGTCATTGCCGACCTGAAAGTACTGGAAACCGGAAAAATCTACCAGCTTACCGCACCATTCCTCCCTGCTCCGCTGATCGACAAAGCCAGCAGCCTGAATTTCAAGCATTGGGTTGTAATGGAATCCGATACTATTTATAACGTTTACTTCACCGCAGAATAACGCACGACAATGGAAAAGAACAAATTTAATAATGCCAGGGCCTTCAGCTTCAACGAATCAATATCATACTCCGACGGAGGAATCGTAAGCATGCGGGTACTCGAAAAAAGCGCCGGAAATGTAAGTCTCTTTGCCTTTGATGAAGGCCAGAAACTAAGCGAACATACTGCCCCTTTCGATGCAATGATTCAGGTTACCGAGGGTGAAGCCGAAATTGTAATCGGAGGACTCGTCAACCATCTTGCTGAAGGTCAGACCATCATTATGCCGGCCAACATTCCGCATTCGGTTAAGGCAATAACCAGGTTCAAAATGGTACTCACCATGATCAAAGCCTGAGCAGACTGCCATGCGCCGGGTCCATGGAAATCCGATAATAAACTAACTAATTGAAAATCCTGCAATCAGCTTTCCGTCATTTCTGCCAGCGAGAGTCAGGATTTCCATGGCCGAAGGCCGGATAAGTAAGGCAAAGGCAGCCGGTAACGGCTTCTGTTCCAAACATACTGGTCTACGATCCGCAATTATCTTCTGATTTTTTTAATGAAAACACTGCGCAAATACCACAAATGGCCTTCCCTAATTGTGGGGATATTTTTACTGTTGACGGCCACTTCGGGAATTGTAATGAACCATCGCAACTGGTTCGCATCCGTTGACTTTCCCAGGCAGCTGATGCCGCCCGATTACCACTACCGGAACTGGAACCTGGCATCGCTGAGAGGAAATCTGGAGTTATCCGACGGCTCGCAACTGCTTTACGGAAACATCGGCATCTATCGCACATCAATGGATTTCACCGGAATCACGGACTTTAACCGGGGGTTCGGAAAAGGGATGGATAAGCGGAAAATCTTCACCATGCTGCAGACTGCGCAGGGAGAGCTGCTTGCCGGAACTCTCTTTGGCCTTTACCGATACAATGGTGAAACGATGGCCTGGGAGCAGATGAAGCTTCCGGGAAAACCGCAGAGGGTAGTAAAACTAATACAGAACGATAACCGGATTTATATCCTTACCCGCTCGCATCTGTACAGTCTTCCCGATGGGGAGGGACTCAGGGGCGCTATTGCGGAAACCTACATTCCACCGGCCGATAACGACGACGGCAAAGCAGGTCTTTTCCGGACGCTATGGATCGTACACAGCGGGGAGATTTTCGGACTGACGGGAAAAATACTTGTTGATCTGATTGGTCTCATCGTGATCTTCTTTGTACTCAGTGGTTTTTATTATACTTTCCTTCCGGGAATGGCCCGCCGAACCGGGGAAGCCACGCGTAAAAAGCTGAAGCGCATCAATCGCTTCAACATCCGCTGGCACAACAAAATCGGAGTGTATGCGCTGTTTTTTCTGCTGATAACGACCGTTACCGGGATGTTCTTGCGTCCTCCCCTGCTTATCCCCATTGCCGGTTCGCGCGTTGAACCCATCCCGGGTTCGGTGCTGAGCGGGGAAAACCGCTGGGACGATAAATTCAGGGATATGATCATCGACCGGGAAGACAAATCCTTAATCCTTTCAACCAGTGAGGGATTTTACCGGTACCATCCGGAAACCGATTCCCTTGCCCGCGCATTTACCGTGCAGCCCGATGTCAGCGTAATGGGAATCAATGCCTTCGGATATCTTCCCGACGGTAGTATCATGGTTGGATCATTCAGCGGGATGTACCGATGGTATCCCGAGACAGGAATAGTGCTGGATTATCTGACCGGACTGCCGGCAAAAACTCCCGAAAGAGGAAATCCCTTTGGCTCCCTGGCAATTGCCGGAGTCATTACCAGAGACAGCATCCCTGTATCTTTGCTCGAATACGATGCAGGATGGATACCTCTGAAACGAGGAAAACAGATGCCGGAAATGCCTGCAGAAATACGCAAACTGCCGGTTTCGCTTTGGAATTTATCTCTTGAAGTGCATACCGGACGCATATTCTCCGTAATTTTAGGTGACTTTTACATTCTATACGTCCCTTTGCTGGGCATCACCACCCTGGTAATTCTGATAAGCGGAATACTGCTATGGTGGAAGATGCGAAAAAAGAAAAACAAAAAACAAACGGAAGGAGTGAGCAATGAAAATCGTCAGACTGCATGAAGCGCCAAAAGTACCATTTGATCTGGATGGCCACCGTATTGCCGAATCTTCCTGTGCCGAAATAATTCACCTCTGCCTTAAAGCCGGGGAGAAACTTGAAAAGCACATTAACCCCGTGGATGTTTGCTTTTATGTTCTTGAAGGAAAAGCCCTGTTTATTACCGACACCGAACGTATTTTAGTACAGAAGGATCATTGCATTCAGATAGAAGGAGGGATAAACCGCGGATTCGACAACATCTCTCTCAGCGATTTTAAAGTACTGGTGATAAAATTCAGGAAGTAAAACGATCCGGGCTTTCCGGATAAATGTTACGACTGCCGATTATTACCGGCCGGCATTTGCTGCTTCCATAACCATTTTTTCCTCATTTGTAATACTTGCATCCCGCCGCTGCAGCAACGTGCAGATAATGGTTCTCTTTATTTTCCTATAATACGTTTCATTGGTAAGCCGTTTCGGATTATTGCTTAATTTTGAAATTGAAGTCGGGAACCCGTTATTGAACAGTCTGCAAAAAAAACGAAAGAAGTCAGCAGACCCGGAGGGCATCCCAAAAAACATTACCAATGAAACGCTGCCGGGAATATATTCATATCATCCTCACAATTATCTTTTTCACCAAAATTGTAGGGATTACCGCTCAGCCGGAAGGCAAAAGCAGGGAAGCACATCCGGGCTTCAGCAGCAAGGAAGTCATCCGTTCGGAATGGTTTGCAGGTGCCCGAAGCAGCCGCGACGGAAGTTTGAAAGCCTATACCCGGGCTCTGCAGGAACATCTGCGTCAGCATACAACGCGCGAAGTGCCGGAGAATTACGGATATGCACAATGGCAGCCGCTTGGACCTTCCAGAACAATTCATCCCGTAACGGCACAACTCGGGCTTGTCAGTTCCCTCTGGATAGATACCACCGACTTTAAAACCCTTTATGCCGGCAGCAATACGGGAGGTATTTTTGTTACCGGCGACGGGGGAGAGAACTGGCGCCCACTGTCCTCCAACACTTTCACAACCGGGGTACTCTCCATTCACGTTGATCCGCGCAACCATGACCGCATCATTATAGGAACGGGTCATTACGGATTTAACCGTTCTTACGGGATGGGAGTTATGATCTCCGAGGATGCCGGAGAAACCTGGCGGGAGACAGCTCTTAACAATTCCATCATGTCGCCCTCGTTCATCGTTCAGAAAACGGGAATGCATCCGGTTTCACCCGACACCCTGCTGGCGCTTGTAAACGTGGAATTCCGCTCCAGGGGACTGATATACCGCACCACCGATGGCACCGACACATGGGAACCTGTTTTCAGCAAACCGAAAGCAGAGCTGTTTCAGCTGGTTTACAAACCCGGTGAGCCAAACACAGTATATGCATGCGGCAATCTGCTTCTCGAAAGCAACGATGCCGGCGCAACCTGGACCGACAGAACCCAGGTAATTACCATTGATACCAACTTTACCATCAGCAGACTGGCGCTCAGTATTTCTGCTCAGGATCCCTCGCTGATGCTTGCCTTTTGCGAGACCTACGACACTACAGGACAAATCGGAGGGACGCGAAAATACCTTTACCGTTCCACGGACGGGGGTGAGTCGTTCCAAAAGCTGGGAATTCAGGTTGACCCCTTTTCGGGATACTGGAAAATGCAGCTTGCCATATCTCACGCCGATAACAACGAATTCTACCTGGGCGGAGTCTGGCTTTTTAAGTACCGCATCGAAGACGACTCTGCCCGGTACATCGAGTGCAGCGACCATAAGTACCATGTGGATGTGCGCGATCTGCATGTTTTTGCCACCGGAGGACAGGATCTGTTGTATATGGGAAACGACGGGGGTGTTAGCAGATCGGAAACCGGGGCAGAATCGTGGACCGATATCACCCGTAACGGTATGCAGATTCTGCAGCTGCATAACATCACAACCGGCGAAAACAGCGATATGATGTTCGGCGGCCCTCAGGATGCCAACCTCTCGTTTTACAACTTCAAAACCAGAGAGTGGACCAAAAATGCGCGGGTATCGGATGCATACGACGGAGCCATCGACCACCAGAATCCAAACAACGTTTACCTTGTAGGGGTACCTCCCAAAATGAACCAGCCGCATCTGTTTTTGAAAAAATCGGTTGACGGAGGTATAACCTTCGAGATAAAAGGAATCAGCGACAGCACGGAAATCGGCCGCTACGACAAACCCCTTGAGATGGATCCCACGGATCCTCAGATTCTGTATCTGGGTGTCAGAAACGTCTGGAAATCGACAGACGGAGCCGAGACCTTCACGCGGATCAGCAATTTCCCCGGGGAAGGTGCCCCCAAACTCATCACAATCAGGGCTGCCCCTTCCAATACAAACGTTATCTACGCTGCGTTCGAAAACCCCGACTGGGGCGAACCCGACAAACCAAAACTTTTCGTTACGCCCGACGGAGGCGACCGCTGGTTCGACATCACCCCGAACGGCAACCTTAACCTGAATTATGCCGGAGTCACCGATGTGGCAATTCATCCTGAAAATCCCGGCAGGATATGGCTTTCTCTTGACCGGCTCTGGCTGAATCGTAAAGTTTACATGAGCAACGACGGTGGTACCACATGGACGAACTTTTCGGAAGGTCTGCCGAATTTGCCGGTGAATACCATCAAATACGTAAAAGGTGCCGGAATGGATGTTTTATTGGCTGCCACCGATGCAGGAGTTTATTACCGTGATGAAAGTCTGAGTCAGTGGGTTCCCTTTGGCACCGGCCTTCCTCTTACCATTGTTGCCGATCTGACCATCAGCTATTCCAGAAAAAAAATTATTGCCGGCACCTTCGGGCGGGGACTTTGGGAAGCCGACCTGTGCCTGCCCCTGCGCGAGGAGAGTCTGGTGGTGAACCAAACGGAAGACTGGAGCACCGATCGCAAGGTACTGCAGGATCTTGTTCTGGAAAGAGGCGCTGAACTTACCATACGCGGAAAAGTGGAAATGGGACGCGGAAGAAGCATTACGATATTACCCGGAGCTACGCTGAACCTGGAGGGCGGCACGCTGACCAATGAGTGCGCCGGCATGTGGGAAGGCGTCAGACTATACGGAAGTCCCGATTTCAACGACACGGAGACGGGTCAGGGCCGGCTTAACATCCGCTACGGAGGAACCATCAGCAACGCCATAACGGGTGTTGAATGCCTTGGCTCCGATGCCGGCGGGAACCACATCCCGGGAACGGGAGGAGGAATAATCACCGCTTTGAACGCCAGATTTACAAACAACTACCGGGCAGTAGTTTTCAATACAACACAGGGCATCAACCCCTCATCGTTTGTTCTGACGCGCTTTCAGATCCAGAACATCTATCCCGGGAAGGTTGACGCAGCCGATTTCGTTACCCTCGACCGCGTTCAGGGAATACGATTCAGAAGTTGCCAGTTCGAAAATACCATTCCAAATTCACAGCTATCGCACTCGTCGCGCGGCACCGGGATAAAGAGCTACAACTCATCGTTTGCCATCGGCCGCTACAACACGGATTCCATTCCGTTCGGGGTAAATGCCGAGCCAGCATTCCGCATGCTGAGCCGTGGAATTGAAGCAGTGAATTCGTTACCGGGATTCAGCATAAGTGTGTCAAATGTAAAATTCGACAAAAACCTGACCGGAATGTACGTTTCGGGTGCCGGTTTTGTGAGCGTCGAGAAATCGACATTTGCGCTGTTATCGGGCAACTTTGAAACCGACCGGCCTGTATCGGCAGGCATTTACCTGGACAGATGCAAATTATTCCAGTTAAACCGCAACCTATTTACAGGCATGACTGGAAGTGTAATGCCTAAATCGAAGTCGGCAGGAATTGTCATCCACGAAAGTGGCACCCTGAACAACCTGATTGCCGGCAACGGATTCAACAACGTTAATTACGGAATTATAGCCCAGAACTGCAACCGGAATGAAGAAGGCACACAAGGCCTTAGGGTGCTTTACAACTGGTTTTCGGGCAATGAATACGATGTGTGTGCCACACTTAGCCGGTTCGACAGCCGCAGCGGGCTTGCCAGGCACCAGGGCAGCAGCGGAACCGGCATTGCCGATGCTGCCGGCAACCGGTTCAGCTACAGCAGGTGGCATCGCGACGGCGACATCCACAATGCCGGGAACCGGATTTATTATCATTACGTCTTAAGTCCGGAAGCCACCCAGCGTGCACCAAGGCCGGGTTCGTACGGCATCCACAGGATTCCGAATACTACAGCTGTAATGGGAGACAGTACGGCATTACCGGCATTTATGCATGATTTTGAGCTGGACGCAACGGAAGCCTTAAACAACTGGACCGGATATGAAACAAATTACAAAGCTGAATTTGAAAGCCGAAAAGATGGCGGAAACTCCGAAGAGCTAATTCAGGAAATTGAAAACCACAGCGGTCTTGATGCCCCCGGATTCTACAAACGCCTTTATCAGATCTCACCATTCCTTTCGGATGAAAGTCTGCTTTCGCTGACAGGCAATGATAATTTTCCCGGAAATCTGCTTGTTGAAATTCTGAAGCGAAATCCTCATTTTCTGCGGATCCCCGGCATCTTCGGTTTACTGCAGGCACGTGAACCGGAGCTCAGAGACTACCTATATATTTCACTTGCAGAGGTTTACGGGCAGTTCAGCGATTACGAGAGACTTGAATCCGTTATGGATTATGCCCGTGCTGGACGTGACGCCGTTTTTGCAGGTATTGCAGGAGAATTTGCCGGAGGGGTTTATCCGGAGGGGTTGCGCCTGCACATGCTGAGCGACGACAGACCCGATTCCCGGCTTGTGGCTGCAGCCCTAAGTCAGGGAATGGGCAGGACGGCAGAGGCCGCAGAGACGGCCTATGCCGTAGCGCAGGAGTTTCCGGATTACGCTGAAACTAAGGTACTGCCGTTTCTGGAACTGCTGCGTATAAATGAAGGGTGCTGTTTGCCGGGACTGCCGGCCGGACAGCTAACCGAAGCCGACAGTCTTTTACTGGAGTTGATGTCGCAGGGCGATTGCCGAGATGCTGGCGCAGGCAATCTGCTCGATTATCTCTCCGGATCTCCGGTATTCGAGGTTTATCTTTTCCCCGGACAGTCCGTTGAGGACACCCTTCCCCAGATGCCGGTAGTAAACATTGAAGGACGCGGATTAAGGGTATACCCCGTTCCGGCTTCCGATTTCGTGATCATCGACTACTTTGCTGCCGATGCCGGGGCCGGATGCACGCTGCAGGTATTAAGTCCCGACGGGAGGTTATGCATGGAACTCAGCATGGAGCATCCCTGGAATCAGATGCTTGTAAATACCAGTAAGTTAAGTGCGGGCGTTTATATGTTTGTATTGCAGGTGAACGGCAAATCGACTGCCCGGCAAAAAGTGATTATAGCCCGTTAATTACCCCCGGACGGGAACGGATAATCCGTTTCTGATTATATCCCCCGAAATCCGGTGTACACATTCGGATTATCCTCTTATTTAAAATCAATCTAATTTAGAGTCAAGTTTGTGAAACCTATTGCAAAAGCAAGTGGATTGGCTTAAATTTGCTATGCAGCGATTAATTAGGTACCCAATTGCCCGAATAGATTCATTGTTTAACCCATTTATAGCGTATGAAGAAAATACTAAAAATTCTCACGCCACCTGACCGGTGGAAGTTGCCAGTGATTCTGCTGCTTGGGGTTATGGCAGGCATGGTATTGCTATTATTCAGGGCATCGAATGCGCACTCATATCTTTCCGATGATCCCGAGACCTGCATCAACTGCCATGTAATGTTTCCCCAGTATGCATCGTGGATGCACAGCAGCCACAGGGAGACAGCCATTTGCAACGACTGTCACGTACCTCAGGACAATTTCTTCAGGAAGTATCTGTTCAAGGCTCAGGACGGGTTGCGTCATGCAACCATTTTCACTGCCCGGGCCGAGCCTCAGGTAATTCGCATTAAGCAGGCAGGCATTAATGTAGTTCAGGAAAACTGCATCCGATGTCATTACAATTTACTGAATATGGTAAGTGTGATTCAGGTTACGGGCGAAAACCATAAGGAGGGTCAGGGATTCCGCTGCTGGGACTGTCACCGGGAAACTCCGCACGGATCGGTAAGGAGTCTGGCCTCTTATCCGCATTCCCTGGTGCCCCAGCTTAAATCGGTTACACCCGACTGGCTGAACAGGTATACAAAAAAGGAAAAATAACAAACACAACACCAATGGAAACAAACACAACCGAAAAGAAACGCAAACCCTGGGTAAACTGGGCATTGTTTATTGCAACGGTCATCGTTGTCTTCCTGCTTGGATTACTGGCAAATTCAGTAATTGAGCGCAGAAGTGAAGCCAAGCTCTACTTTCAGATGGTATCAGAGATACCCGAATGGGAGCCAAGAAATGAAGTTTGGGGTGAGAATTTCCCCAGGGAATTTGAAACCTACCGCAGCACACTCGACACTTCCTTCCGCAGTCCGCACGGCGGAGCCGGTATGATAGACTACCTCGACAAATACCCGGAACTGGTCGTTATGTGGGCAGGTTACGCATTTTCGAGGGATTACAACCAGGGACGCGGGCATTACTATGCCGTTCAGGACATCCGTCAGACGCTGCGTACCGATGTTCCACAGCCCGGAACCTGCTGGACCTGTAAAAGCACCGATGTCCCCAGGGTGATGAACGAAATAGGGGTTGAAAATTTCTATGCCGCCAAATGGTCAGACCTCGGTCATCAGATCGTAAACAACATCGGTTGTCAGGATTGCCACGATCCCAAAACCATGAACCTGAGGATTACCCGACCGGCACTCATAGAGGCTTTTCAGCGTCAGGGCAAGGACATAAACAACGCTACCCACCAGGAGATGCGTTCGCTTGTTTGCGCTCAGTGCCACGTAGAATACTACTTCAAAGGCGAAGGCAAATACCTGACTTTCCCGTGGGACAAAGGATTTAGTGCCGATGAAATGGAAGCTTACTACGATGAAATCGAACACGTTGACTGGGTTCACAACCTCAGCAAAACGCCAATGCTCAAAGCTCAGCACCCCGACTACGAACTGTATCGCACCGGTATACATGCCGACCGCGGCGTAGCCTGTGCCGACTGCCACATGCCCTACAAGCGCGACGGCGGAATGAAATTTACAGATCATAAGATTCAGAGTCCGCTGGCCAACATCTCCGGATCCTGTCAGGTATGCCATCGCGAAAGCGAAGAAAAACTGCTGGCAAACGTACTCGACCGTCAGCACAAAATTGAGGAACTCCGGAGAATTACCGAGAAGAACCTTGCACGCGTGCATATGGAAGCCAAAGTTGCCTGGGACAACGGAGCTACGGAAGATGAAATGAAACCTGTACTTCAGCTCATCCGTCACGCACAGTGGCGCTGGGACTGGGTAGCTGCCGCCAATGCCGTTGGATTCCACTCACCGGCTGAAGCTCTTCGCGTACTTGGTACATCCATTCAGAAATCGCAGGAAGCCAGGATTCTACTCACCGAAATCTTTGTAAAGAAGGGCGTCAAGACACCGGTTGAATTGCCCGACATTACTTCAAAAGAAAAAGCACAGCAGTATATTGGCCTTGACATGGCCGCACTCAAAAAACAAAAAAGTGAATTTCTTACAAACGTAGTTCCCGAATGGGTAGCCAAAGCTGCCGAACGGGAAGCTGCGATGAATAAATAGCACCTTCACACTCACACCCAATCCCGGATTCAAGGCGAGTCCGGGATTTTTTTATGCAGGAAACCGGCTTCCAAACCTTATACAATTACGTCTGTCAACAGCCGAAAATACTATTTTTGCATTCCTAAAACCGTTCCCATGCTTTGCATTATCCGTAAAGAAACCGACCCCTATTTCAACCTTGCCGCCGAGGAATACGTTCTGAAACACTTTGAACGCGAAAGCTTTATGTTATGGAGAAACGAGCCCTCCATCATCGTTGGGAAGCATCAGAATACACTTGCCGAAATCAATGCTTCGTATGTAAAGGAGAACAGCATTAAAGTGGTTCGCCGGCTTTCGGGAGGCGGAGCGGTATTTCACGATCTGGGAAACCTGAATTTTACATTCATTGCATCGGGAGACCACGAACACCTCGTTGATTTCAGGAAATTTACCCGGCCGATCCTGGATGTGCTGCTTACGCTCAACATAAACGCACAGTTTGAGGGTCGCAACGACCTTACCATAGAAGGCAGAAAATTCTCAGGAAATGCGGAGCATGTCTACAAAAACCGCGTGCTTCATCACGGCACCCTGCTCTTTTCGTCTCAAATGGCAGATCTTTCAAATGCCCTGAACGTTGACCCCGACAAATTCCGCGACAAAGCGGTAAAATCGGTTCGCAGCAGGGTGACGAATATAAGTGAACACCTAAGTGCGCCACTCACTGTAACGGAGTTTAGAGATCTGATCCTGAAGCATGTAATGGAAAGCACTCCGGGCGCGGAGCTGTACAGCTTTACCGATGAAGACATACAAGCCATATCAAAGCTGCGCGACGAGAAATATGCCACCTGGGACTGGAACTTCGGGTATTCGCCCAGGTATAACTTCCTTAAAGCGGTAAAAACCAACGGAGGAAAACTGGAGGTTACCCTTGAAGTGGCAAATGGAATTATAGAAAATGCACGGTTCTACGGCGACTACTTCAACAAGCTCGATCCCGCCGAGATTGAAAAGGCGCTGGAGGGTTCATCCCACGACGAAGCAAGCCTGCGCGAACGAATTGCACCCTTTAACATTCCCGATTACTTCCTGAATGTTACCGGCGAGGAGCTGCTGAGCGCCCTTTTCTGAAAGTAATGCCGCGGCTGAACTTTACCACTGCCTGTTTGTTTATGGCTCCAAACAATAATTTTCACACCATGGAAGCTCAACAGGTATTTGACAGGCTCTGGGCCGATTACACCGGACAAAACCCGGCAGCCAAACGGGTATACGACCTTTTTACCGCCGAAGGCGAAACCGTGTACAACGATCACATCGCATTCCGCACCTTCAACGATCCGGGAATCAACATCGAAGTCCTTTCTCAGGAATTTCTTAAGGTTGGATACGAATACAAAGGATCCTACAATTTCGAACAAAAGAAGCTGAATGCCAAACACTTCGAACATAAAACCTTCAAAGATGCCCCCAGGGTTTTCATCAGCGAGCTGCGGGTTGATGAGTTTTCGCCCTTTCTTCAGGAAACCATTAAAGGCATTATTAATGCCATACCGGAGGATAAAAAAGGAAAGAGCGATCTGATTTATGCCGGCAATCTGTGGGGAACGCCCTCGTTTGAGGTGTACGAAGCACTTCGCAAGGAATCGGAATACGCGGCATGGGTCTACGTTTACGGGTTCAGAGCCAACCACTTCACGGTTAGCATCAACGGTTTGAAAAAGTACGACACCATACACAAAGTAAATCAGTTTCTGAAAGACAACGGATACATCATCAACGGTTCCGGTGGAGAAGTAAAAGGCACGCCCGAAGAACTTCTCGAGCAATCGAGCATCATGGCCGGAATCCTGCCGGTGGCTTTTAAAGAAGGAACCCACGAAATTCCATCCTGCTATTATGAGTTTGCCATGCGTTACCCGGATGCCGACGGCAAGCTTTATTCAGGGTTTATTGCCAAATCGGCCGATAAGATTTTTGAAAGCACCAATTTTTACAAAAAATAACAAGGTTACTCCTGCTTTTATCCCGGCATTGCTGTCCGGGATTTTTTTTGCCCCTTCCCTGCACTCCGGTTACGGAAAGATAACAGAGCCATTCGCAGAGTGCAGGAAGATGCAACAAACCATGTAAATTTTTACATTTGGGGAGTCGTTCACCGGAAAGAACCCATGGACTGTAAAAACTTTGAACACAAATGATTCCTGTAAACAAGTGGAATGAGCTGAAAGGCAAACTGAAGGGCGATCTTTACACAGGCGACAGCATGCGATTGCTTTATGCCACGGATGCTTCGGCATACCGCGAAATACCTGCCGGAGTTTGCCGCCCGGCCGGTAAGCACGATTTAAAGGTAATTATCGGCTTTGCCCGCCGGATGAAGCTTCCGCTTATTCCCCGCACGGCGGGCACCTCGCTGGCCGGACAGGTAGTAGGCAGCGGACTGGTGGTGGACGTATCGAAATACATGACCCGGGTGCTCGAGCTGAACGTTGAAGAGCGCTGGGTGCGCGTGGAGCCCGGCGTGGTTCTGGATGAACTCAACAACATGCTGGAACCATACGGACTCTTTTTTGGGCCGGAGACCTCCACATCTAACCGTTGCATGATAGGCGGAATGGTGGGCAACAACTCCTGCGGCTCGCATTCGCTGGTATATGGAAGCACGCGCGACCACACCCTGGAAATTACTGCCCTGCTGAGCGACGGATCGGAAGCAGTGTTCGGGGAAATAAGCGGGGAAGAATTTGAAAAAAAATTACAGCTTCAAAACCTTGAAGGCGATATCTACCGTAATATTTACCGGATATTAAGTAAAGAAGAGAACCAGAAGGAAATCAGGGAGCACTACCCCGACCCGGGTATAGAAAGGCGAAATACGGGGTACGCCCTCGACCTTTTACTTGAATCCGAACCTTTTACAAAAGGAAAACCAAAATTTAACTTCAGCCGTCTGCTTGCCGGATCGGAAGGAACGCTGGCCTTCAGCACCGAAATAAAACTCAATCTCGTACCACTGCCCCCACCCGAGAAAGCCCTGATATGCGTGCACTGTGCCAAACTGGAAGACGCATTCAAAGGAAATCTTGTTGCCCTGAAGCACGACCCGGTTGCAGTGGAGCTGATCGACAGCTATATACTTGAGCGAACCAAAGATAATATTTCACAACGCAAAAACAGGTTCTTCATTCAGGGAGAACCGGCTGCCATACTTGTGGTGGAACTGGCTTTAGAAAGCCGTGAGGCCATTGACAGAAAGGCTACCGAACTGGAAACCGCATTGCGTAAAGAGGGATTTGGATATCATTTCCCCGTTGTTTACGGTAGCGACATCAACAAGGTGTGGGCACTGCGAAAAGCCGGCCTGGGATTGCTTTCCAACGTGCCCGGGGATGCCAAGCCTGTAGCTGTAATAGAAGATACTGCGGTAAATCCGGCCGTTCTGCCGGAATACATGCACGACTTCCGGCTAATGCTTGACGACCTTGGACTGGATTGCGTATACTATGCACACATCGCCACGGGCGAGCTGCATCTGAGGCCGGTGCTTAACCTGAAAGATCCGGGAGATATTGAACTGTTTCATACCGTAGCCCTTGAAACGGCCAAGCTGGTGAAAAAATACCGCGGATCGCTGAGCGGAGAGCACGGCGACGGGCGGCTGCGCGGAGAGTTCATCCCCCTTATGCTGGGCGAACACAACTACTCGCTTCTGGAAGAGGTAAAACAAACCTGGGATCCCGAAGGCATTTTTAATCCCGGAAAAATCACCGGCACCCCTCGCATGAACACCAGTCTGCGCTATGAGCCGGGACAGACAACGCCGGAGCCTGAAACAATTTTTGATTTCAGCGACACGCTTGGACTAATAAGGGCTGCCGAACAATGCAATGGCTCAGGCGACTGCCGCAAATCGGAGCAGTTTGCAGGAACCATGTGTCCGAGTTACCAGGCTACGCGCGACGAAAACGCCACCACCAGGGCCAGGGCAAACATACTGAGGGAATTCCTGACGCGCTCCCAAAAAAGAAATCCGTTCGACCAGAGAGAGATTTATGAAATCATGGATCTCTGCCTTTCGTGCAAGGGATGCAAATCGGAGTGCCCTTCCAACGTGGACATTGCCAAATACAAGGCCGAATTCCTGCAACACTATTACGATGCCAACGGAGTGCCTTTGCGTACCCGCATGATCGCGTGGATCACTACATTCAACCGGATCGGAAGCCTGGTACCGGCCGTTTACAACTTCTTCCTGAAGAACTCCTTAACCTCAGGACTGATGAAAAAGACGCTCGGATTTGCTCAGAAACGCTCCATTCCCCTTCTGCAAAAGACGACCCTGAGAAGATGGTATCGCAGAAAATATTCTCCTGCAGAAACCGGAAGGAAGGTATATCTGTTTGCCGATGAATTCACCAATTACAACGATACCTCAGTAGGTATAAGTGCCGTTAAAGCCCTTCACAAACTTGGGTATGATGTTGTTATCCCCGAACATACCGAAAGCGGAAGGACGTTTATCAGCAAGGGACTTCTGCGAAGAGCAGCACGGCTGGCAGAGAAGAACATCCGCAGTTTGTATCCGCTTGTTTCGGAAGAAGCTCCGCTGATCGGACTGGAACCATCGGCCATATTGACGTTCAAAGACGAATACATCGATCTTACCCGTGGCGAAATGAAAGAAAAAGCCAGGGCTTTGGCAGGAAACTGCATGCTTTTTGAAGATTTTATAATGCGTGAATTTGCTGCCGGACGTATTGAGACATCGCTGTTTACCACGGACCATAGGAAAATCCGCCTTCACGGACACTGTCATCAGAAATCGCTGGCAGGTACGGCATCCACCAGACAAATGCTCTCGCTGCCGGTGAACTATACGGTTGAGGAAATTAAATCGGGTTGCTGCGGGATGGCCGGATCTTTTGGCTATGAAGCCGAGCATTACGAGCTTTCAATGAAAGTGGGTGAACTGGTTCTTTTTCCTGAAATCCGTAAAACCGGTGAGGAAACAATCATCGCCGCGCCGGGAACAAGCTGCAGACATCAGATCAGCGACGGAACGGGGCGACAGGCAAAGCATCCGGCAGAAGTTTTTTACGAAAGTATGAAATAAAATCTTAAACAAGTCCGGGCTATATCTAATCCCGGGACACCGGAAAAAAGAAATGCTCCGGCACACTGCATCGAGGCCGGAGCATCCATTTTTGGTTAATATTGGTTTATCTATTTCATCTTCATAATCTTACCGCTGCTGAACCAGGTACCCGAAATGAGGGTATAGTGGTAAATTCCTGCGGGAAGACCGGCCGCATCGAACGTGAAGGAATGCAAACCTGCCGGCAGCACTCCGTTGTGAAGCTCAGCTACCACACGGCCTGTATTATCCCTGACTACAAGTGTCGTTTCGCTGGTCTCTTTCAACTCGAATACAATTTCTGTTTGACCGGCGAAGGGATTAGGCCTTATGCTGACGGAAAGGGAGGATTGCCCCTTGCTTTCGGGTGTGCTCTCTGCTATGCTACTCTTGCCGGAAGGACCTTCGCTGCGGACGTGGAGCTTTCCGCCGTTCAATAGCTGAGGTGCAGGACCTGTGCCGATCCACTGACTCGAGAACAGAATTCCCTGTCCGCCGTTTCCACTGAGGGTTACAACGATTTTATCGAGAGATCCGTTTTGCGCCACCGTACTTTCATAGGCATCCATTGCCAGGTTAAAGTTACCGCCGAGCGGTACAGGATTGAGGGGATCGGTGATATCGCGCAGGGTAGCCTTGGTACTTATTACGGCCTTGCGGTAGTCGGGATCGGTAAGACTCACAGCCATGGAGTTGATCTTATTGCTGCGAATCTGGTACTTTCTCCAGACACCGGCTTCATAACGCCTGAAAATAACATTGATGTTTCCCTGCAGATTCCGGCCGGCCGGATTCCATTTCATATTAAATCCAAAATTCATTTTTGAACCGGGAGTGCCTGCATACGTACCTGCCGACTGATCGCCGAGAACGATATGACCGCCTCCGGTGACAAATTCAGAACCGGGAAGCGCCAGCGTAACCAGGGTAAGGTCGGCCGTTGCACCGGTGTAATACCCGCCGGCTGAAGCCCATACCTCAAAGGTTTCGCCTCCCGAACTGCAGTTGCTGCCCGTAAGGGTATGCATGAAGTCTGTAACGGCTACACCTTCGGTAAATACACCCGGATTAATCAGTCCGACCGGCAAATCGGGAACACTGAGGGTGGTTCCGGGTATTCCGCCATTGGAAAATGTAAGGGTGGCATTACGAATGTCGCCCTGGCAGTCGACCGGACCATCGTCAGCATCGGCTATATATGCCATGAGGGTTATGGTACCTGTGCAATTGGATGCTGAAGGCGTTGAAAAATACTCCTGACCATTGTACACAACCAATGCATCTTCGGGTGAAACATTGATGGAAATGGGATCGGGCTGACTGATGTTGTAATGCACCTCATCCATACCGCTGAAGATAGCAGTAACGGTTTTTGAACCTGGTGCCATGGATCCGGCAATATCTTCCAGCATGCAAACGTCGGTGAGAACTGCTATCAGATCGGAACCGGAAATTTCGAAATCAGCACTTCCCATCTCCTGTGCACCAACAAAGAAAGTAACCGACTCTGCTGCCAGAAATTCGGGGGCACAGGCGGCTCCGTCGGTGATGGTTGCTGTAAAGGTTGCTGCATCGCTGTACTGAACCGGATCGGGACTAACTTCAATAAGGGAAGTAACTTCTTTGGGAGCAACCGTAACGGTAGCCGTGCAGCTGGATTCGTTGTTGCTGTTATCTACCACTGTTAATGTAACCATATTCAGACCGACATCCGAACAATCGAATAACGAAGGACTAACGCTCATCGACTGAATTCCGCAATTATCGTACGAGCCGTTATTTATTTGGGCTGCAGTAACCGTTGCCTGTCCGGATGAACTCAGATAAATGGTTACATCCTGACAAAGTGCAACCGGCGGCGTATCGTCAACCACGGTAACTACCGCTGAGCAACTGGATTCGTTGCCCTGCTCATCCACTACTGTAAGAGTTACGTTATTGGGGCCCAGGTCATCGCAGGCAAACGAAGACGGACTTACCGACCAGGAACCGAATCCGCAGTCCCACGTGGAGCCGTCATCAACGCTGGCAGGTGTAATACTCGCGGTACCGGCCGAACTGAGCGAAACGCTGATGTTTTTGCATGCTGCAATCGGAGCATCGCAAGGACAAACTGACTCCAGGTAGGTGCGCGTAGTGTTGATGTAAATCAACATACGAGCATATTGCTGAGGCGAAAATAATGTCCGGCAATCCTTCAGCGAATAAGACATAATATTTGTTTCATCGGGAGTATAGGAAACTCCGCACGCATCGCTGAATGATCCGCTGTAAACGCAGGCAGGAGAGGCAGTAATGCTGACACCTGCCCGATTGAGCCTAGGGTCAGCGGGTGTATCGCATAACAAATCGCCGGCGTTATCGCAGTTATAGCAATCATCGGATCCTGTGCGTGTTACATTCTCTGCACCATCTCCAACAGCCGTTTCGTGTGTGTGGTAAAGTCCAAAATAATGCCCGATCTCATGTACCAGTGTGCTTTGGTTGGTTGCACACCCATTGGCTATAACAATATAATCTACGGGGAGCATCCATGGGAAACGTGCCCATCCGCATGCACCATCCGGATCGTCGACAAAATAAATATTCAGAACATTGGCAACGTTATGGTTGGCAGCCATGTCATCGCCCTCTGCATCTCCCGACAAGGAATAATAAGCAGTACTATTGATGTAATTGGGGTCTCCGCATTCGGAAAAGGTAACCTCTATCGGTGCAAAATAAGGGGCAACCCAGTTTTCGAACTCGTTACGGACACTGTTGATAGAGATACCGCCGGTACCATCGTCTCTTCTAACAATATGTATCTGAACCAGAAAATTACGTGTCTCCCTGGCGGAATAATGCATATACTGCTCCATCATCCGGTTAAAAGCCTCGCGGTCAACAGAACGTTCATATGCCGCATCGGCTTCTGTTGCTTCCGTAAGGCACTCATGGCGGATAACGCTCTCGCGTTCATCCGTTTGACGATGACCGTGCATAACAGGATCCGCTGTCTTTTGTGCCCGTACACCGGGCAAAAGGCAACAGAATAAAAACAGCAGCGATAAAAATGTAGTGTTTCTCATACATGCGGTGTGTTAGGTTAATAAAATTGGTTAATAAACTGGTTACCCCTGACCGTTCTGGCATAAACGGCTTTAGGGTAAATACCATAGCTCCGAAAACGGTTAGAAGCGCTGGATTGCTGAGCAGCAAATCTACATAAGGACCGGCATCGTCTGTTAGTACTTTTTGCGTAAAATCTTGTACTATCTGCGCAATCCTAAGATGAAAAGTAGCATATTAACAATGATTTAACAGTTCGCATGAAATCAAGGCAGGCAAGACTCTGAAAAGGACTAAAGGGAGGTACCGGAGTCATCGGGAAATAAAAACGTAGGACTTAGCTTTTACCGTTCCTGTGAAATTCCGGCTCACACGATTTCATGTATTCGGTAGGGGTGCATCCGAAATATTTGCGAAAGGAACGGGCAAAATATGCCTGATCGCTGAAGCCCAGGGTGTAGCATATTTCCGAAACGGTACCCGATTTGTTCTTTAAAAGCTCTGCGGCCCGTTTCAGCTTGCAGGTGCGCATCAGTTCGCCTGCCGGAAGGTTGATCAGTGCGTTTAATTTTCGGTTAAGCTGTGAAACGCTCAGCGAAAGTTCGGATGCAAGGGTTTCTACTTTAAATCCGGAATCTTCCAGATGCTGGTGCACGATGGAAAATGTTTTCTCAAGGAAAGCCTTATCGGCAGGAATACCAGGTGCATCATCCGGCACGGAAAAACCGTTTCTCTCGTAATGCTCGCGAAGTAATTTTCTTGTATCCAGCAGATTTCTTATCCTGGCTCTGAGTTCCTTTACACTGAAAGGTTTGGTAATGTAGTCGTCGATGCCGTTTTCCAGTCCTTCAATCCGATCCTCCATCCTGGCCTTTGCCGTTAGAAGTATCAGCGGTATATGACTGGTAGCCGGGTGACTGCGGATTTCACGGCCAAATCTGAGCCCGTCCATCACTGGCATCATAACATCCGATATTATCAGATCAGGAACATATTTTTTGGCGGCTTCAAGTCCCTCCTCGCCGTTGCAGGCTTCAGCAATGCGAAAGTCCTTTTCTAGCTGCTGACGCGTGAACTGCCTGACATCATTATTATCCTCCACGATTAAAATCAGTTCACCGTTTTCGGGATGATAAATTCCGGCGTTGGCATCTGTCGTTTCTGCAGATTCACCGCAGTAAGGAGGTTCGGGATTGTATGAATCCGGACCATAAATCATGGTATCGCCGTTCAATTCCGGAACCGGTTCGCTGGTAATCACCGGAAGGCGCAGAACGAAGGCGGTGTACTCTCCATTTTTGCTGTAGGCATTAATGCTTCCCTTGTGTAAGCCGGCAAGCTCGCGGGTATGTGCCAGACCGATTCCGCTGCCATCGGCTTTGCGGCCTGGAGGATTTCCCGAACGGTAAAAACGGTTAAAAATAGCTGTCAGTTCATTATCGGGTATTCCGAGACCATTATCTTCCACCCTGACCTCGGCTACACGATGGTCGAGCGCGGTGATAACCAACCGTACAAGGCCTCCTATGGAGGTATATTTAAGCGCATTTGAAAGCAGGTTGTTCAGCATTTTGCCCATCTTATCCCGATCCATCTCAACAGAGATGCTGTCATCCTCTGAAGCGAAAACCATTTTTACTCCCCGGACCTCTGCCTGAGGAAGAAAACACTGGAAAACGGCCCGGGCATAAGCAACCAGGTTGAACCGGGTTGACTGAAGCTGCATCTTACCTTCTTCAAGCATGGAGAGATCGAGCAATTGATTAACAAGTGTGAGCAACTGTCCTGCGCTGCGCCTTACCGACTCAATCCGTTTTCGTTCTTCGTCAGGAATATCGGCAGACAATAGCGACTCCGTATTACCGCAAATCAAAGTGAGCGGAGTGCGGAACTCGTGCGACAAATTTGTAAAAAACTCCGACCTCAGCTCGTTCAGCTTTCGAAGGGATTCCAATTCAACACGTTCTATCTCAAGCTGATTCTTAATTTTTATGCGTCCGATTTCGTATCGCCTCAGCAACAGAATCACTACCAGCAAAAACCCCAGGAAAAGGAAGATCATCAGTGTTTCATTTGTCCTGAGCATCTCAAACCCTGCCGTTGCCGAAGACGCAAGCGTTTGAGAAGCTGATAATAAAACAGAATCGGAAAGCTTTGAGGTCTCTTCGGTCAACTTACTGTATAGTTCTGCAGGATTAGATAAAACCGCGTTCAGAATAAAGGCTGGGAATAAAAGAATGGAAAGGATTATCCCGGAAAGGAAGCGATTCGGGCGATTTGGCTTAATTTGCCTGTAACTGCTGTCGAAACCCATTCTCAATCAATATGTTTACCCTATATGGATAAGATTATTTCAACCCGCATTCCGGTTACGTCAGTATTTACCTGTAATTAAAAAATATCAACAGCCAATTTGCTCAATTGTTTCAAAAAGGAAGCAAATTGAACCGCCGCAAGCCAACAAGATTACTTTATAATTATCCCAAGAGGTTTATTATAAAGATGTTAATTCTGCTCAAACTTTGTTGCAAAATGATTGTTTTTTTTACATCCACCATCATTTACACCGAAAATAAACATATGTAACATGAAAAAGATCATCATTATCCTATCGATCCTTCCGGTATTGCTCCTTCCCCTTATTACCTCGTCGTATTCGGGCGGAGATCACAATTCCAGGACTCCCTCTGGAGCCCCTGCCGGACATACAGGCTCACCCGGCGACGGCAAAAACTGCACCGTGTGTCACGGAGGCACGGCCACTCCGGTCAGCGGAATTCTCTCATCCGATGTTCCGGCAACGGGGTACATCGCCGGAGAAACCTACAACTTCACCGTTACCCTTACAGGTACCGGCAGAAAAGGCTTTCAGGCCTCACCCCAAAACGTTGAGGGAACCCTTCTCGGCTCTTTGACCGCAGGAACCGGTTCGCAGCTCGTCGGGTTCAACAACAAATACATTACGCATTCTGCAGCACAAAACACGGCAACGGCCAGCTGGACGTATCAGTGGACAGCTCCGGCCATTCCGGGGACAGGCGACGTAACCATGTACATCGCCGGAGTAATCTCCCAACCCAACGTCAGACTCTCCTCCCTGCTGCTGAAGGAAAACTATTCCATTGGCATCAGCGACACCCCGGATTTCATCACCGGAATTTACCCTAACCCCGGACGCGATGTGCTGTTCATCGAAATAAACCTTCCGGGAAATAATGTAGTAAAGGCCGACATTTTCACCTTGTCGGGACAGCATACCGGGATAACGGCCACTGAAAATCCGGGTTACGGCACGAATACCATAAAAATAAACCACAGTCTGCAATCGGGAACTTATGTACTCCGACTGAATACCGGAGCAGGAGACACTTTTCGTAAACTCATGATTATATGAGTGTACTAAAAGAATAAATCGGAACAAAAACGCTTCCCACCTTAATTATTAACTTTAATGCATGCAGGGATGTCCCCGAAACTGGCCATCCCTGCATTTTTTATTCCCGATGAAAAAAAACGCGTTTAAGCCATTTTTTTTTATTTAGCTGTACACTTATTTAATACTTTTATTAAGTTTACATCGGAATTCATCGAATCTGCCGGACCAGGCAGGGAACCACTCAACGTTATCGTTATGTCAGGAAGGCTATTCGCATTTTTGCTTATGATTGGCATCTCGCTCCAATCCCATGCCCAGGAGTTCACAGTAAGAGGAACGGTCACCGCTGCGGACGACGGACAATCGCTGCCCGGGGTGAGTGTGGTGATTAAAGGAACCACACGTGGTACGTCCACCGATGTGGAAGGACGCTATGAGCTTACGGTTCCTTCGGGCTCTGAGGTACTGGTATTCAGTTTCATGGGCTTTACATCGCGCGAAATACCGGTCAGCGGCCGCAGGGTGGTTGACGTCTCTCTCTCCCCCGAAGCACAGCGGCTTGATGAAGTAGTGGTTACGGCACTTGGCGTGAAGCGCGAAAAGCGTGAAATAGGATATTCGTCGGAAAAAATCAGTACCGATGAAATTGTGCGATCCGGAACTGCCAACGTTCTCGGAGCCCTTTCGGGAAGAAGTGCGGGTGTGCAGATCTCGCAGGGCGATGGCGTAGAAGGCGGTTCTACCCGCATCGTTATCCGCGGCAACAACAACCTCTCGCGCAACAACCAGCCGCTGATCGTGGTCGATAACGTACCTCTCGATAATATTTCCGGGCTCGACAACATAGGCCGGGGGGTCGACTGGGGCAACGGCATAGCCGATATAAATCCTTACGATATAGAAGATTACACCGTATTGAAAGGAGGAGCTGCTTCTGCCCTTTACGGTGAACGCGGTGCCAACGGAGTAATCCTGATAACCACCAAACGAGGAAAAAGACAGGAAGGTCTCGGGGTTACCTATAATTATAACGTAAAATTCAGCAATCCATACCGTTACCGGGAAGTGCAAAACAAATACGGTCACGGAGGACCAGTCTCGCTTACCGAACCCGCTTTCCCCGTGGATGAGGAGGGCACTCTGCTCTATCCAGGCATTTATGGCAACGATCAGCTTATCATCGATCAGGAAGGAACCACTTCCACCACTTCACAGGAGTTTGGATACTACGGTTCATCCGTATCATGGGGACCCGAAATGGCCGGACAAATGGTTAAGTGGTGGGACGGAGAGATGCGCAGCTACACCCCTCAGCCCGACAACCTGAAGATGGCTTTCCGCGACGGCATCACCCAAACCCATAACGTTGCCGTTCAGGGGGGCAACGACAAGGGAACGCTGAGGCTTTCCCTCACAAACCAGGATCATACCCCGATAATCGAAAACAGCAACTACCAGCGGACTACCTTAAACTTCGGCACCAACATCAGAATATCTGAAAAACTGAGGGCCGATGCCACCCTCACGTACGTGAAATATAAGAGACTGAACAGTCCGATGATTGGTGAAGACGCCAATTCCTTCAGCAAGGGATTTCTCTATTCCTGGCCAAGGAGCTATCAGGGGATAGACCGTGAGATGTACCAGATGCCGGACGGTTCGCGCAACCTGTTCGACGGCTACCCCTTCCTGTACATCGATCGGTACATGTGGTGGAACTATTACAACAACAACACCTGGCAGGATCGCGACAAATACACCGGAAGCATCGCCCTGATGTACGACATCACCCCCTGGCTGAATGCCACCGGTCGCATCGGACGCGATTACACCGTAGAACAGTTTACTTCCAAAAACAAACCCATCGATTTTATCGGACTGCAGGGTGGAGGATACAGCAACAGCCTGGAGAAGATCACCAACGACAATATGGAATTTCTGGTAACCGCACACAAGCGCAATCTGATGGGCAGCGGACTAAGCGTAAGGCTAACCGCCGGAATGAGCCGCTGGGATTACAATGCCTACGGCCTCTCGGGAGCTTCGGGTACATGGTACTATCCCAACATGTACACCTTCTTCAACTACACGGAATACAGCTACATAACCGATGAAGAGGGCAATGTAATCGTAGTGGGGACCGGCAATCCCGCTTCCGAAATGATACCCGGAGAATCCATCCGCAGGCAAAGAGCCAATGCGGCCTTCAGCTTCCTCAACCTCAGCTACCGCGATTACCTCTTTCTGGAACTGACGGGACGCAACGACTGGTCGTCGACCCTTCCCGAAAACAACAACTCCTACTTCTACCCTTCCGCCTCTCTCAGCTTTATCGCCACCGAAGCCTTCCCCATTCAGGACAACGTTCCCTGGATCAATTTCCTGAAGATACGCGGAGGCATCGCGCAAACTGCCAACAGCGCCGCAGCCTATCAGAAAAACTTCTACTTCAACACCGGCATCTTCGGCGGACAGCAGGCGTCGTTCCTGCCCGACACCATTCCGCCTTTCGAGCTGCGACCGCAGTTTGTTACTGGGTACGAAGCCGGAATTAATCTGGGAATGTTCGACAACCGCATCGACGTGGACTTCACCTGGTATTACAAACATTCTTACGATCAGATACTTGACCTCCCTATACCGGTCAGCTCCGGAGCATATAACCTCACCATCAACAAAGGGGAATTGTCGAACCGGGGGTTTGAATTTATCATCAACACCGTACCGTTACAAGCCCGGCGAACCATCGTAAAAGCCGGTCTCAACTTTTCACGCAACCGCAACCACATCGTCAGCCTTGGCGGTTTTTCGGGGAGCTATCTGCTGGCCGACATCTGGGGACTCAACGGTCCGGCCATGGAGCTGTACGAAGGCGACGAATACGGAACCATTTCCGGATACGACTATGTGTACGATGCAAACGGGAACCGCATCCTGAACGATGCCGGCACACAGTATAAAATTACCGACACCCGTGTTCCGGTGGGCAATGCCTCCCCGCATTTCATCGCCGGATTTACCTCGGAGCTGATCTACAAAAACTTCCGCTTGTCGACACTTATCGATACAAAGTGGGGCGGCGACATATACTGTGGATCTTATGTGATCGGCCTGCAAACCGGGCAAAGTCCGGAAACCCTGCTCGAACGCGAGGGCGGTGGACTTCCGTATACGGATCCGGACGGCATTACGCGCAACGTGGGGATAATACTGCAAGGAGTGTATGAAGACGGAACACCCAACGACAAGGTGGTACATTATTATTACAAATACCTGCCGAATGCCGGTGGATGGGGAAAATTCCTGACAACGCCGGGAATTCTGGAAAACTCATGGGTAAAAATGCGAGAAATTGCACTGAGCTACACCCTCCCCGACCGCATACTGCAAAAGACAAAGATATTCCAGAGCCTTACCCTTTCGGTAGTAGGACGCGATCTGTTCTATATTTACACTACGCTGCCGGATAAGATCAACCCCGAAGGCATCATGGGTTCGGGAAATGCCCAGGGATTCGAATGGGCTTCCTTCCCTGGAACAAGGGCATTCACATTCGGCGCAAGTGCAACGTTCTGACCGTTTTGCTCGAAATCAACCGATTTAAAACATCCGAAAACGAGACCATGAAATTTAAAAACATACTTATCCTGGCAACCATATCTCTTCTGTTTACTTCCTGCCGCAAAGACTTTACGGAAATCGACACCAATCCGCAGGGCTTTACATCGGCCAGCGACGGATCCCTTTTCAATGGAGTGATACAGTCGCTCATGCTCACCTGGAACGAACAGTTTTACATCAACAACGAAATTCTTTATGCCCAGACGCAGCAGGCCGCACTCACCAAAGCAGCATGGGGCAATTACACTCTGGGCACCGAAGACCTGTGGTCGAACTACTACAAAACCCTGCCCTCCATCCGGGAGCTGGAGAAACGCTTCAGTGGATACCCTGCCTCTGCTGCTGTAACCAACATGAAGGCCATGCTTACCATCGTAAAGGCATACAAAACCTTCAAGCTCACCGATATGTTCGGCGACATACCATACAGTGAAGCAGGATACGGCTATCAAGATCTCTCAAAACTCTATCCGGCCTACGACCGACAGCGCGACATTTACCTTTCACTGCTTGCAGAACTGCAAACGGCCGCGGCAAGCATCAACGATACGGCAAAAGTGGCGGAACCCTTTGCCTCCTTTGCTAATTTCGATAAGCTGTTCAACGGCAACCTGCTGATGTGGAAAAAATTTGCCAACTCACTCCGGCTCAGGCATGCCCTGCGGATGTCGGAAAAGGAGCCCGCTCTTGCCGCCGTAATAATTGGTGAGATACTGGAAAACAACCTGCCCGTACTCAACGGGTACGACTTTCTGAGCCTGGCACTGGAGAGCGCCTGCATATGGCCTGCCGCCAACGGTATCTCGAATCCAAGCCTGAGCTGGTCTTTTCGCGAGCACAACGGACTCCGGATGGGTTCAAACATATGGAATCAGTTTTCCACCTCAAACGATCCTTCCGGTTCCGGCATCTTCGACCCCAGGGCTTACATCTTTTTCGAAGGCGATCAGGATGAGCGATGGATCCCCTATCCCCAGCTTCCCGATCCGGGAACCCCTTCGGCGCAGGGCATTCCGTATGGAAGTCACCGCGACGACATGGGTAACTATCACATCAAAAATAACGTCAACTACTCTCCGTTCAACTTCTTCATCATCGCCGATGAAAACAACCTGCCCATCATTCTAATGACCGGGGCGGAGGTTCACTTCATCAAAGCAGAAATTTATCTCAGGGGAATTGGCGTTGCTGCCGACCGCGATCTGGCCGACATCGAATACATGAACGGCATTCAGGCCTCGGTGGAATGGTGGAAGCGAAGAGCACAGTCGATGCGTCTGCCGCTTTCGGGAGTCCGCTTCAGCGATAAAATAACCATTCCATCAAACCTTAGTACCGTATCTATTCTGAATCAGCGCTTTGGATCCTGGTATGCGGAGACCGACGAGCAATTGCTGGCATTCATTCAAACGCAGCGGTGGATCGATGCCTTCCGTCAGCCCTGGGAAGCCTATGCAGAAGTCAGGCGCACCGGCCTTATTCCGAGGGAAGGCGATGTCCTGTCGCACTACCGCATGCCCTATCCTCCTTCGGAAGCACAGTACAATGCAAACAACATGAATGAAGCCATCGGCAGGCAGGGAGGCGACGGTCCGGGAACCAAAATATGGTGGATTCCCTGATAGTTTATACCTTAATTACACCGAAACAACCAAACACACCATAGCATGAAAAACCTTTACAGAACAATTACATGGCTTGTGGCTGCAATGCTGCTCACGGCCACCGGAGGGCTGCAGGCGCAGTCGAACCAATACCTGCATTACAGTTGCCAGAACAAAGACTACGTGATCCTTGAAAACGGATCTCAGTATGTGGCGAATAAACCCGGGATGACTATAGCAGGCTGGTTTTACGACGACCAGCTCGGTTACGGGCAGGGAATGATGGGCTTCAGGGGAACCCAGGGTTTTTACCTGATTGAGCTGGATAACGGACGCGTAGAATGCCGCTTCCAGAACTCTGCCGGAACCCTTTTTGAATACGTAGCGCCCGCCAACACCGTTATTCCGCAGGTGTGGCAGCACTTCGCCTGGGTTTACGACGGCACTGCCATCAAACTTTACGTTAACGGCATCCTCAAAGGCCAGAAAACTGCAAGCGGTTCATTCACAGCCACCAACATACCCTTTACCATCGGTCGAAGCATAGTTGGAGCACTCGATTTCTACTGGTGCGGAAGAACGGATGAGGTTACGGTATGGTCGAAAGCACTATCACAAACTGAAATCCAGGAAATGATGGCCAACGAACTTGAAGGAAATGAGGAAGGCCTGGAGATGTATTACAAGCACAACCAGGGCGTTCCGGGCGGCGATAACACATCCATCACAAAACTGGTTTCGGAAGTCGACTCGCCTGTAAGGGACGCCGATCTGATCAACTTTGCGATGCAGGGCGAAACATCCAACTTCAACGGCACCCTGGATCCCACCTATCAGGCCATTGCCTTCCCTCCCATCCCCAACAAACTCACCAGCGACCCGCCATTTGCCGTTGAAGCAACTTCTACCTCCGGGCTGCCCGTTTATTTTAGCATACTGTCGGGCCCTGCTACCATCAGCGGCAATATTATAACCCTTACAGGGGAAGCCGGACTGGTAGAGGTAGAGGCCACACAACCCGGCGATGATCAGTATGACCCCGCAGAACCGGTAATCCAGCGATTTAACGTACTCGACCCTCAGACCCATTTGCCCGTTGTTGACGTACGCAACCCGCTCCCAGGAAGCATGCCGGTGCCAACCCTGTCGCACATACAACTTGCCGCCATCTCCTCCATCGCCTTCCCCGAACTCTTTTCGGTATCGTGGGTGAAATTCAGGGTAAACGGCGTTACAATGGATGCACAGGACTTCCAGAACGGACACTATACCGCCTGGTGGATGCCTCCGGGTTACGGCAACTATACCATTGAGGTGTTGTCGGCCAATAACTTCGGAGCCGTTAAAACGGAATCCTACAGCATAAACATTACTCCTGCCGCTTCCAATGCATCGGCTCAGGCATTTAAAGACATCTGGCTGAGTCCCAATTCCTACACCGCTACCGTTGAAGCCAACCTTCCCTCCTTCCTGGGAGCATACAGCAACATTACGGCAACGCTCAACGTACACTGCCCCCAGGGCGGATGCGGAGAGTGGGACCGCGTGGCCTATTTTGAAGCCCTCGACAAGGAGGGAAACTGGGTAGAAATCATCCGCTACATCACCCCTTACGGCGTAGCCTGCTCGCACAGCATCGATCTTACCGACTATGCATCCATCCTGCAGGGAAAAACGGCATTCCGGGCCACCTGTCCCACCCTCGATAACGGCTTTATGTATGACCTTACCCTCGACTATACCCCCGGCACCGTACCATATATCTACAGCAGTGTAAAAGAGATATGGCGCGATATTTATCCTTTCGGTGATTATGCCAACAAACAGCCAGTACCCATAGCAACTTACGGCTATGCCGATAATGCCAAGGCTTCGAAACTTAAACTCGTTTCCACCGGTCACGGCTGGGGCGACCTGAACACCGGAAACGCCGCGGAATTCTACAATGCCACGCACGATATCTGGGTAAACGGAGTGAAGAAATATACCCAGCATAACTGGGTGGACTGTAACCCCAATCCCGACGGCTGCCAGCCGCAGAACGGAACCTGGTATTACGACCGCGCGGGATGGTGCCCCGGCTCCATCGCTCCCTGGTTCGATTTCAACCTTAACGAATACGTGACCAACGATGAAATCTCGCTCCGCTACACCTTCTACGAACAATACGTTGATTACTGCCATCCCAACCATCCCGACTGCGTAACGGGTGTTACCTGCAGCGACTGCAACGACGGCTTCAACCCCGTTTTGGATGTTTCCTGTTATCTGGTAGCATTCTCCGATACCCCATTCATCACCGTCGACGACAACCTGATACCGGCAACATCTCGGGTGCTGAGCATCTATCCCAATCCCTCGGCCGGAGTGTTTGAAGTAATCCTGAACTCCCCTGTTCCCCTGCCCCTGTCGGAACTGATGATCCTCGACAATACCGGCCGACCCGTACGCCAGATGCGCTGGAACGGTCAGCATGCCACCATCGACATCAGCAACCTGGGCAAAGGAATGTACTTCCTGAAGGTAGTAAGCCCGGGCTGGACCGAAACCCGGAAAATTGTAGTAAACTAAACGTAACCGATAAATAGCAGGAGGCTGTCTCAGAGAAAATTTCGAGACAGCCTCTTTTGTTTCCTGCTTTGCTTAACTGCCCGGTTCGGATCGAAGGCGTTAATTACGCTATACTCATGCCTTAGCGGATGTAATGAATCGGCGCCTCAGGTCCGAGCGGCAGGTCGAGCAGTACCCAGGCAATCAGCAACAGTGTCCAGAATACGGTAAAAATGAGCGTATAGGGTAACATTGTGGAGATCAGAGTTCCCAGTCCGGCGTTTTTCTGGTATTTCTCAAAGTAGATAATAATCAGGGCAAAGAAACTCATCATGGGTGAAATGATGTTGGTAACCGAATCGCCCACCCTGAAAATTGCCTGCGATAGCTCGGGTGAGTAGCCGAGAAGCATAAACATCGGGATAAATACCGGACCCATTATAGCCCATTTTGCCGATGCGCTGCCCATAAACAGGTTGATAAATCCCGACAGCAGGATAAACAGCACAACCAGCGGCACCACACCGAGATCGGCCGATTGCAGAAATGCTGCTCCCTTCACCGCGATTACCAGTCCCAGATTGCTCCATTTGAAGTATGCTACAAACTGTGCGGCAAAAAACACCAGCACCAGGAATGCCGAAAGCGTCTTAAAGCTGTCGCTCATCCCCCTTACTACATCGGTATCGTTTTTAAACTTCCCGGTAACGGCACCGTAAACTATACCCAGGCTGGCTGCCATAAAGAAGAGGAAGGCAATAAAGCCCTTTATAACGGGTGAATGAAGAATGGTGTTGTCGGTGCCCCGCAGGAATCCCTGATCGGGAATGAGTCCGGCAAACAGTAATCCCATCCACGCAAGTGAAGTAATGGTAACCCATTTCAGTCCCTTGCGCTCCACCGGACTCAGCTTTTCCATGGGTTCGGGTTTTACGTCGCCAGTATATGCTCCAAGGCGGGGTTCTACTATGCGTTCGGTGACCCATGTGCCCAGCAGGGAAATCAGGAAGGTGGAAGCAACCATAAAATAGTAATTTGCTGTGGGCATCACGTAATAGTCCGGATCCAGGATGCGCGCGGCTTCCGTAGAAAGACCCGCAAGCAGGGGATCGATGGTACCTATCAGCAGATTGGCACTGAAACCGCCCGACACTCCGGCAAAGGCCGCCGCCATCCCGGCCACGGGATGCCTGCCCACCGAGTGAAAAATGATGCCGGCCATAGGTATCAGAAGTACATAACCCAGATCGCTGGCCATGTTGGAGAGAATACCGGAAAATACCAGTACGAAGGTGAGCAGCCGTGCCGGCGACTTAAGCACAAGCAAACGGATAACGGCACCAACAAGTCCGCTGCTCTCGGCAATGCCAATTCCCAAAAGCGCAACCATAACAATGCCCAGAGGTGCGAATCCTGTGTAGTTGTCCACCATCTCAAGCACGATACGCCTGAACCCTTCGTTCGAGAGAAGGTTGTGAACCCTGATTACCTCGTCCGTTGCCGGATGAACGGCCTGCCAGCCAAACATCTGACCTATCCAGGATAAGACAAGCACACCTACTGCGAACAAGGCAAACAGGGTGGCAGGATTGGGCAGGGCATTCCCTCCCTTTTCAACAATATTAAGAAATCGTGAAAACAATGTTGGTTTTGAGTTGGTCGTCATAAAGGCCAGCTGTTAAAACATAAATGAATTCTCAAACGTGTGATTCCCCTAGATGCATCTTCGCACAAGCGTGCGTTGCCACACATACATGAAACAATGCGCACGGGTCGCCATCGGCAAATTTATTCAAAATTTATCAGGGGGGACCGTTCGGAATGCGTTCATCGAAAATGAATTAACCTGAAAGTTTCGAAAATATAACAGAAAACGACCCCCTGTGTTCATTATTTAACGTTTGACCTGCGTAAAAAATTCCGGGCTGCACGCTTCCCTTCCGGGGATGGTTGCGCGCCGGGGCACAACGAAAACAAGGAAATCACAGGATTCCCGGATACCGGAGCATCCGTGAAAGCGGGAAAGAAAATAAACCGGAACTAATCCTGTATTTCAGCGTTTTTATGAACCAGCGGCATGGTATAGCGAATGCCAAACAGCAGAAAGCCATCGGTTTGACGGGCTTCCACCACATACGGTGCGCCGGCCGGCGACACACGATCGATGGAGTAGCTGGGCGTGAGTCCCATACCGTTGCGAAGCGAAATACTGAGCATAAACTCTTCGTTGAAGTTATAACCGGCACCCAGGCTTGCATACCAGCCGGCATGCAGGTTTCGCAGTGTTTTCGCGAAGGAGGGCTCAATACCCTGCTGACGAAGAAGCACGCTTCCGTAAAGCCCTGCCCCGGGCAACAGCTGAAACTTACGCCCCATCACGATCTCAATCCCCAAAGGAAGACGAAGCAGCTGCATCTCAAGCGGATCCCTTTGCAAACTCTGATAGGCGATGCCGCCCGTAAACCGCACCAGGGCTCGCTCGGGACGGTAAAATGCAGAAACTCCCAGCGAAAAAAATCCAGACAGCACTTCGTCGTTCGGATTAACCATGTGCGTGGTTGCATGGGCAATCTCCGAACGCCCAAAGCCCTGCTCAAGTATAAAACCCCGTTGCTGAGCCAGAGCAGGACTAAAAAGCCCGGCCAGCACAATCACCAGAAACATACGTTTTACCGGCACAATCATTGGGTTTAAGCTTGTAATTACTACCTGATCGTAAGATTAATGCAACCGAAGATTACGAATACAATATTACAAAATAAGAAGGTATCCGTTATCGAATCAGAGACATCTGCTTATACTTTTCTCTTTCGTACATCCTTCTTGTCCGGACAGAAGTGCAGGCATTGTATTCGACCAGCATCTGCTGCGCGAATCGGAAATTCTTTTTCACAATCTTTAAAATGTATTCTGTTTAGTTTATAAATAATTACTATGTTTGACGGGCAATGTGGTACTGCCAGCTCTCAATCCGGCAATACCGGAAACCGGGGCAAACCGCACGGAGTTGACTCCGGATTACTTAGCAAGCGGCAGTCCGGGTTTCTACCCAATTGAACAGAAACGAATGAAAATCATTGCTTTACTCATAAGCCTGATGTTTTGCACCGGCCTTTCAGGTCAGGGGTTATGCAAACGTGCCCTATTTCTCGGAAACAGCTATACCGCCGCCAACAACCTTCCTCAGATGGTGGCCGATGTTGCGGCATCGGCCGGCGACACCCTTTGGTTCGACAGCAATACACCCGGAGGGTATACCCTGCAGGGCCATTCAACCAATACAATCTCGCTCGGGAAAATAGCAGCCGGCGGATGGGATTACGTGGTGCTTCAGGAACAAAGCCAGCTGCCCTCTTTTCCGCTGCCGCAGGTGCAGCAGATGGTTTTTCCCTATGCCCGCGTGCTCGACAGCATCATCAATGCGGGCAACAACTGCGCGGAAACGGTATTTTACATGACCTGGGGAAGAAAAAACGGGGATGCGGAGAATTGTCCGGTCTGGCCTCCCGTGTGCACTTACGAGGGTATGGACAGCCTGCTGAGCCTGCGCTACCGTATGATGGCTGCCGACAACCAGGCCATTCTTTCTCCGGTGGGATCCGTGTGGCGTTATCTGCGGCAGAACTATCCCCAGCTGGAACTATACTCCCCCGATGGCAGCCACCCCTCCGTAGCCGGAACCTATGCCGCAGCCTGCAGCTTTTACACCGCATTCTTCCGGAAAGATCCGGCCAGCGTAAGCTATAATCCTGGCATTCCTACCGCGGAAGCCTACGTTATACGCGCCGCAGCACGGGCAGTGGTATACGATAGTCTTGCAACCTGGCACATAGGAACTATGGATCCCTCGGCCTGCTTCAGCTATTCACACATGGGTAACGGAAATGTAGCGTTCGCCAACCATTCCGAAAATGTCGAATCCTGTTACTGGGAGTTCGGCGACGGCTTCACTTCTCTGGAAGAAAACCCTATACATACCTACACGGAATCCGGAGTTTACGACGTAAAGCTCTACGCCCTGTCCTGCGGATTGTCCGACACGGCTGTGCAAACGCTGAGTGTGGTAATTCTGGATGCACGGCAGGAGCCTGCCGAAGGGGAGACAGTAAGTATTCAGCCCAATCCCGCCACCACGGAAATACGTGTTGTCAGCACAAAACCCCTCCATAGAAACCGGTACTCCATTATGGATGCCTTCGGTCGCGTGCATAAAAGCGGTATTTTTTCAACGGATAATCCGCTGATTTCCATCCGTAACCTGAAGCCGGGATACTATTTTCTGAAGATGGATGAAAGAGATTGGGTGAGGTTTGTAAAACTTTAGACAGCATACATAATTAGCTTTCTGAAAAGATTTGTTGTTCGTTCACTCTGACAAAATATCGGACTGAAATTATAAGTTGGCAATTTAATTCAGCACATCCTTCCTTGCTGTTTTACATACAAATGCAATAATTACATTTATTTATTCCTGAGAATTGGTTAAACAGGATCAATCTATAAAAAAGTATTGACAAACCATTAAAATACCTTTAAATTAGCATCGGTCATACATTAAAATGAATCAATACTTTCGTAATCCACTGCCATCCCTGCCATAATCAGCCGTACACTTAATTATTTAAGGTGACTGCAGGCGTAATCCGGAACCAATAAAAACGGAATACCAGGTTTCAGACTGCCATAAATGAAGCAAATGAATCCGCAGAAAGCAAATTACGATTGCTGAAATCGGCCACCGCCGCATTGTTATCGTATTATTTTTAAAAACCAGGTATCTGGAATGAATGCTGATATTTATTTACCCTGTATAATTTGAGAGAACAAAGATGAAGAGTACATGAACCCGGGAACGGATAGCTGAAAGGAATTGTTTTCAAGAATTTACCGGCAACACCATAAAGCACAATACAATGAAAAGAGCAATTTTGATAATTTCTGTATTAATCGGACCCATTTCTCTGAATGCTCAGAATTTGACAATGGATCAGTTACTGGAAATCAAGAAAAAAGACATCGGGAGTGCAGAAGATTATTTAGCGGCAAATGGCTGGGAGTTCATGGAGGAATCGGAACCCTATTGGGACAAATTAGGATCGGTTGTGTATGCTTTTGCGATGGATTATACGATACAAAGAGCAGAATCGGTACTGTTTTATGTATACAACGATATTACTTCCGAAATAAGAATTGTAGTCCAGGTACGGGAAAAGGAAAAGTACTCGGAATATGTAAAGGCCATCATGGATTACGACTGCGAAATGGTTTCTTCGAAAGTTGAAAACAATGAAAGTGTTAAGCTTTACCAGGGAGCAATAACCACTTTCATGATCCGTTCAGGCAGTTCCGGAAATTATTTTAACGAACATTCCGATGTCTGGACTTTTTCGATATTCTCAAACGAAGATTACGACCAGAACTATGGGATTGATTACTGAAACCTTACAGGCGACTTTTCAGGAAAAAAGAATTTCGATGTCCGGCAATTGCCGCCAGTTCACCCTGACTTTCAGACGATAACATCTCTGTCGGACCAATCGCATTTCAAATCACAACTCTTAAATAAACAGCATCATTTATAAACACAGACACCCACAAAAACAGAACATATGGAACTGGAAATTTGGCACATCTGGATAATTGCGGCGATCGTTCTTTTTATTGCTGAAATTTTTACGCCTGCATTTCTTGCGGCTTGCCTGGCCATTGGCTGCATTTTCGCCGGGATTACATCGGCGATGGACTTTAATATTAAGGTACAATTGCTGGCTTTTTCCGCCGGCACGCTTCTGAGCTTTTTCGGAGTCAGACCCTTCATTCTCAGATACGGCCACAGAAAAAGCGGCGATCTGAAAACCAACGTTCATGCGCTCGTCGGCAAAACGGGTAAGGTAACGGTTACCATCAACAACTCCCTGAATCAGGGCCGAATTATTGTGGAAGGGGACGACTGGAAAGCAGAATCCGAAAACAACGAAATTCTGAACGCAGGAGAGAAAGTTGAAATTATAAAAGTTGACAGTACAATTCTGATCGTGAAATCAATAAAAAAGGAGAACTAAGTTATGGGTATCGTCATCATTTTAGGAGCAATTGCACTTTTTGTAATTGTTTTTGCCGCGCTGGGCTTTAAAATCGTTCAGCAATCGGAAACAATAGTAATCGAGAGGCTTGGAAAATACAGCCGCACACTGCCAACCGGAATAAATATCATATGGCCAATCATCGACCGGCCCAGAGAAATCATGTGGCGGTTTGTAAGGCAGGACGTCGGTGTGGATGGAAGAGCCATCGTCACCACGCGCACGGTGACTAAAATTGATTTACGGGAAACCGTTTATGAATTCCCGAAACAGAATGTGATAACCAAAGACAACGTTGGCACGGAAATAAATGCAATTATTTATTTTCAGATAACTGACCCGGTTAGAGCAATTTACGAAATCTCCAATCTGCCGGATGCCATCGAGAAACTTACCCAGACTACCCTGAGAAACGTAATCGGAGAAATGGATCTGGATCAAACGCTGACTTCCAGAGATACGATTAACGGCAAACTCAGGAATGTGCTGGATGAAGCCGGGCAAAAATGGGGAGTAAAGGTGAACAGGGTGGAATTGCAGGATATAAATCCGCCTCAGGAGATACGTGCAGCTATGGAAAAACAGATGCGGGCCGAGAGAGACAAGCGGGCCAAAGTGCTGGAAGCCGAAGGCGATAAGCAATCCAAAATCCTGCAATCGGAAGGCGATAAAGAGTCGAAAATTAATAATGCAGAGGGTGAAAAACAATCCCGTATTCTGAAAGCAGAAGGTGAAGCACAGGCAAGAATCCAAACAGCGCAGGGAGAAGCCGAAGCTATTCAGAAGATCACACAGGCGATTGCTGCCACGAAAGGCGATCCGGTAAATTATCTTCTGGCTGTAAGATACATCGATACCCTTAGCCAAATGGTGAGCGGTAAAGACAACAAGGTAATTTACATGCCTTTCGAAGCCACCGGAGTCTTAAGCTCTATCAGCGGTATCAAGGAATTGCTGACGACTCCGCAAAAATGAGTCAACGCAAAGACTGAGTCATTCATAGCATAATTCCGGGAATCTGCTTCTCTTTAGACAGCTTTCTCGCATTCGCGGGGCGATAAATCGTAAACCATAACCGGATTGGAGTGTTCAGTTATTGAACGTACTAAGCAGACATGTCTCACCAAAAACCTGCAATACCATGAACCCTCAAATCCAAGCCTACAACAACGGCCTCTCCTCTTCCTGCAAAGAAATCTGCGACATTCTGGCCGGGATAATCGACGCCGAACTCACCGGAGCGGAAGGCAAAATCTGGCATTCGCATCCCGTTTGGTTTATCGAAGGCAATCCCATTGCCGGCTACAGCAAACAGAAAAAAGGAATCCGGCTTATGTTCTGGAGCGGTGCCGGATTCGACGAGGAAGGCCTGAACGTGCCGGGCAGAAAGTTCAAAGACGCCTCCGTATTCTACAACAGTCCCGCCGAAGTGGACGTAACCGCCCTCAAACGCTGGCTGAATAAATCCCGCGAAATACAATGGGATTATAAAAACATTGTAAAACGAAAGGGTACGTTGGAAAGGTTGAGGTAGGATGGTTGAGATTTGTGACTATGGGGGATAGTATAAACAACTACAACGAAAATCAGGATTAAACTTCTAAGGGATGTACAGCCTGATGAGGCTTACAAGAAAGCTATTTGAGCTTCAAAAAACACATAGAAGATAAAAGTCCTGTAATGGTCTCTCCCGTAAAATTAATGACAATTATATTTGTTCAAAGTATTGTCCAAAAAGGTTAGACCATTCCATCCTCATCCCCCAATCACTCCTTCCCCGCAACCACCGGTTGCATCGTAAAGGAGAGCTTAACCGGTTCGGCCTTGAGCTGATACTGTTTCAGAGGTCCGGGACCGCAGCTGCCGCCTCCAAGTCCGAGATGTTCGGCATCGATGGTGATTATGGTCTCGGGGCGTACTTCCAGTTCGTGAGGGTGATTGGCCCGGTCGAGATCGATGGGCAGGTAATGCAGGGCGCTGAAGTTAAGCAGTCCGCGGCCGGTAAACCGTATGCCGGCATCTTTGCGGTCGGTAACGGCAAACCACCGTACATCGCTGCGGTTACCCATGTCCTGCGGACGTATGTAATCTTCCAGCATCTCCCCTACCGTACGGCTGTATTGCCCGATCATGGCTGAAACCTTGCGGTCGCGGTAGTTCTCGTGCGGACCGGCACCCAGCCAGCGCACGTTTTCGAAACCGGCAGGCATTTGCAGGATGATTCCCAGTTTGGGCAGCTGCCACTCCACCTTCTGGGGTATAATACTTACATCCACGTCGATATATCCCGGATCGGTTATGGTGTACACGTATTCCGATTCCACCGTAAAGCCGCCGGGAGCTTCCGAGAGCAAAGAGATGCGGACTCTTACCTGCTGCGGACTTTCCTGCTTCACCTCAAAGGATTTCACCCGGTGCGCAAGATCGTACAGCTGCTGATTCTGCCATATGGGTCCCGGACCACCACCGAAAATATAGTCGTTGTCGACCGGCGCTCTGAAAACGTTGGTGTACGGCCCGGCAACCCTGCCTGTGAACGTGGTATCCATTGTTATCAGCCGTGTCTCCGCTTTTTTCCCGTAAAGGGCTTCAGGTCTTGTTTCAATCAGCTGCACCCCATCGTGCACCCAGTTTATCATAGTACCTGCCTTACGGCTGAATGCCATGCTGTAATCTCTTCCGGTAATGGTGACGGCATCTCCCTTTTCTTCAAGAAGCAGAGGAAAGGCTCGTACTGCCTCGGCAGGTGCTTCGGGCGACTGCCACGGCAGCTGCAGCTGGGCATATGCAACGGTATGTCCGCGTTCGGCCCACCATTCGTCGCGGGCAAGTTGCAGGAAGAGGTTCAGAAAATATTCTCTGCCCGGTTTCAACTCAGGCTTTATAAAACCTGCAATTATTTTTTGCGTTTCGCCGGGGAGTATATCGGCCGTAAAGTTGCCCGTTTGCAGGATAATCCCGTCTTCGCCAAGCTCCCAGCATCCGTTGTATGCATTCAGGTTAATAAAGGCATTCAGGTTGGTAATCAGCACCTCTCCCTTTTCCAGGTTGCCGGGTTCAAAGATTGCATTCTGATAAATCCGCTTCACCTCCTCCATTTTCGGGGTTATGCGGCGGTCGGCAGTGGTTAGTCCGTTGGCACAGAAGTTCCAGTCGGTGGGCCTGTCGCCGAAGTCGCCCCCGTAAGCCAGGAAGTACTCGCCCGGCCTGCCCGGTATTTCCTTATACAAACCCTGATCTGCCCAATCCCAGATGCATCCGCCAATCAGTCTCGGATAAGCGTAAATTGCATCCCAGTATTCCTTCAGGTTACCGACGGCATTGCCCATCGCATGGGCGTATTCGCACAGGAAAAATGGCTTTGGATTGTCTTTTCTGCCCTGTTCGGCAAACCATTCCACGTCGGGATACATCACCGATTCCACATCTGCTACCTTGTTGTAGCGTTCGTAATGGATGGGTCGCTCCGGATCGCGCAGTTTTAGGGTTACCGAGGCAGCTTCAAAGTTAATTCCAGGTCCTGCTTCGTTGCCAAGCGACCACACGATAACCGAGGGATGATTTTTGTCGCGTTCCACCATGTTCATGATGCGCGACACGTGAGCCGGCTGCCAGCTTTTTACGTGTCCCAGCGAGGCATCGCCGTAACCCATGCCGTGCGATTCCACGTTGGCTTCGTCGATAACGTAGATGCCGTAACGATCGCATAAAGTGTAAAAATAGGGGTCGTTGGGGTAGTGACTGGTTCGTACCGTATTGATATTAAACTGTTTGAACAGCTGCACGTCGCGTATCATCGAAGCCCTGGAAACGGCACGGCCGTCGTACGGATCTATATCGTGGCGGTTTACCCCTTTCAGTTTGATGCTTTTACCGTTCACCAACAGCTGCTGGTCGCGGATTTCGATCTTGCGGAAGCCGAAATCGCTTTGCTGTACCATCAGTATGTTTCCGCCGGTATCGCGTGTGATCAGCAGCACGTTGTATAGTTCAGGCGTTTCCGCCGACCAAAGGCGGGGGTTTTGAACCAAAGCTTTCAGAATCAGAGGCTGTTTCGTCCGGCTGCCGCTTCCAAGTTCCTGCACGATAACCGGGCGAGCCTCCGCGAAGCGTTCTCCCGGTTTGAGCAGGTATACTTCCAGGCGGTGGCTGCCTTTTGCACCGTAATTGGCAAAATTTGCCTCTACGGTAAATTCTGCCCGGCTCATGTCTTCATTAAATGCAGCCTTCAGCCAGTAGTCGCGAAGGTGCAGCAGGGGCACCGAATAGAGGTACACATCCCGGTAGATTCCGCTCATACGCCAGAAGTCCTGGTCTTCGAGATAACTGCCGTCGCTCCACTGATACACTTCTACCGACAGGGTATTTTTCCCTGCCTGCAGATATGGTGTGATGTCGAACTCGGCAGGCAGTCTGCTGTCTTCGCTGTAACCCACCTTTTTCCCGTTGATCCACACATACATAGCACTTTCGACCCCGGCAAAATGCAGGAAGGTGCGGCGGCCGCTGAACGTTTCGGGCAGGGTGAACTCGCGCACGTATGAGCCGACCGGATTAGGAAATTTGTACTTGGTGTAGTGCGGAGGTACCGGCTCCATAATAAAGGGTGGCGTTGCCGCATGGGGAAAGGTAACGTTGGTGTAGATCGGAAATCCGTACCCTTTCATCTGCCAGCACGACGGCACTTTCAGGTCGTCCCACCACGATACGTCGTAGCCGGGCCGGTAAAAATGTTCCGGCCTCAGGTCGGGATGCTTCACCCAATTGAACTTCCAGGTTCCATTAAGGTTTAGGTAAAAGGGAGAGTTCTCCCACCTTCCTTCCAGTGCCTGATCTGCAGTGGCATAGGGCATGTACGTGCACCTTGCATCCTCTTTGTTGATGGCAAATACGGTTTCATCTTCCCACTCTTTCCGGTCCTGGGTGGCGCCTGCTAAAGGCAGCATCAGCAGGAGCAAGCTTATGCGCGCTAAAATCTTCATAAAACAGGGTACAACAGGTTTTCAGCAAACTTAAGTAATATTTTTATAAAGCTTACGCAGATGGTTAAATTTTGGGTGCAGGTGTCTTTTAGCCGGGAAAACACTTAGAACCGAAGGGTTTGTTTACTTACGCCGTTCGCTACCGGATCATTTATACCACTACAGAAGCGCAGGTTACACTTCTCCGGATGTCTGCAATCAGTCTACCCCGACGTCATTCGGCTGGTACAGCCTTCGGCACGGGCATACATTTGTTACCTTTGCGGTCAAAATAAAAACGATGGAACAAACCGACTGGCAATCGAGAACGCGACTTTTGCTCGGCAACGAAAAACTGGAGAAGTTACGTGCGGCACATGTGTTGGTGGCAGGACTGGGCGGTGTAGGAGCCTATGCGGCCGAGCAGCTGGCCCGGGCGGGAGTTGGAAAACTCACTCTGGTCGACGGCGACTGCGTTCACCATACCAACCGAAACCGTCAGCTTCCGGCACTCATCAGCACGCATCATCAGCCAAAGACGGAGGTAATGGCCCAGCGACTACTCGATATAAATCCTGAGATTCAGTTGGTTACCATTCAGGAATACATCAAAGACGAGCGCATGATCGAAATCCTGGAAGAAGGTTACGATTACGTAGTGGATGCCATCGATACGCTTTCGCCAAAGGTTTACCTTATCTACCACACCCTGAGGCTGGGGATGCCACTGGTGAGTTCCATGGGAGCCGGGGGCAAGTTCGACCCTATGCAGGTTAAAATCTCCGATATCAGGGAAACCAGTAACTGCAAACTGGCCTATTACATGCGCAAGCGACTGCACAAGCTCGGGATATGGGAAGGCTTTCGGGCAGTATGGTCGCCCGAAGAGGTTTCCCGTACCGCAGTGGAGCTTTCGGAGGGTGAAATCAATAAAAAATCAACCGTCGGCACCATCTCCTATATGCCGGCCATTTTTGGCTGTTTTTGTGCCTCTGCCGTTGTACGCGATTTAACGGAGTAATCTATAAAGTTTGATTTCAATCACTTATAATCCACAGCTATCCAATCCAAAACAAATTCATTGGATTATTAATCAATAATATTAATTTTACTGCCTGTCAGAACAAACCCCACTACGTTAAAAAAGTTACGGATGGCGCCCAACTGGTTTGAAAATGAAGACACCGGGAGTAATGAGTCCATGCTCAGCGAGCAGTTCAAATGGATCGACCATTACCCTTCCCCGGCTCTTCTTACCGACAACTTCTGGATAGTAATAAGGGTTAATTCTGCATTTCTCGGACTCACCGGCCTTTCTTCCGCTAAAGTAAACGGGTATAACATTTCCACGCTTATTCCGCCGGATTCGATACGAGCCGGCGCTTCACCGGGGGATGCCGACAACGGTATTTGTACAATTAAGGGGAAAGACGGCGGGATTATTTCATGCGGGATCGCGAAAAAGGCAATCACCCTAGGCAACGGATCGTACAGAGTTGTCAATCTGTTCCCTATAGCGGGAATGCCTTCGACGGACAGCGAAACACATCTGAAAGAGGTTCAGCAGGCCCTTCAGGAAAGCCAGGAAAGGCTTACACACATTCAGCAGATTTCGCAAACGGGCAGCTGGGATATCTCCTTTAACGGACGAAACCTGAGCCGTACCTGGAACTACTTCGAATTGCTTGGCCTTCCCCCTCAGGGTATCGAAAGCGGACTGGAAGCGCTCGACCATTCCTCCATCGTTCATCCCGACGACAGCACTTCCTACAAGAGCATCTTCAGCCGCCTCAGATCGGGACGCGGAGCCGCACTTAGCGCCGATTACCGCATCGTTGACGGCAAAGGCAAAATCCGCTTCATACACCACGAGTCCAAGGCCGAGTACAACGGGCAGGGTGCTTTGCTGCGCTGGTCGGGGACGCTGCAGGATATCACCTCCCACCGCAGGGCCGAAAACCTGAGAGCCTCAGCATTCCAGATCTCACAGCTCAGCCACTCACAGCACAATCTCAGCCCGCTGATGGAAGCCATTCACCGGATAATAGCCACGCATATGCCGGCTCCGGGACTCATGCTGGCGCTTGCCGGAGACGATGAGAGCGGAATTACATTCCCCTACTGCAGCGAAAAAGCTGGCGAAGCGGGCGATGAAGCTTCTGGTGAAGGACTGATCGGCTATGTGATGAGGTCAGGAGAACCCCTTGCCGTATCAGAACAGGGCATCGCGCTGATGATTGCTGAAGGACTGATACAACGTCCTCGGCGTGTACCTGTATCGTGGCTCGGCATACCGCTTAAAACCCACGACCGGGTGATGGGGGTAATCTGCCTGCAGTCGTTCTCTCCCGACATCACTTACGGCGAAGATGAAAAAGAAATTCTGAATTTCGTATCGGAGCAGATTGCATTGGCCATACAGCGCATCCGCAGCGACCAGGCGCTTATCAGCGCCAAAAATGCGGCCGAAGATTCCAGCCGCCTGAAATCATCCCTGTTGGCCAATATGAGCCACGAACTGCGCACACCCATGACCGGCATCCTGGGATTTTCGGAAATCCTTACCGAAGAACTTGAAGACGCTCGTCTTAAGTCGATGGCATCCACCATCTTCAAATCGGCAAGCCGCCTGATGTCGACCCTGAACTCCATCATTGACCTTTCCGCTATAGAAGCCGACAAAAACACGCTCTCGCTGCGTCCGGTCAATACCCGGCTTCTCTTCCAGCCGCTTCTGAAGGTGGCGTATTCGGTAGCCAGCGACAAGGGATTGTATTTGCGTACCTCGCTGCCGCCCAACCTTTATGTGATGGCCGATGAAAAGCTTCTGGGACAGCTGCTTCACCATCTGATCGACAATGCACTGAAATTCACAATAGACGGGGGGATATCGGTAAGCGCCTATACCATCGATAAAAACAGCAACGAGGTCATCATCCGCGTAAGCGACACCGGCATAGGCATCGCAAAGGAGCATCATAAGCTTATCTTTGAAGAATTCAGGCAGGTGAGCGAGGGCTTTTCCAGAACCTTTGAGGGCAGCGGACTGGGACTGTCGCTTTGCATTAAGATAGCACGACTTCTGAACGCACGGTTATGGGTTGAGAGCGTACAGGACAAAGGCTCCGATTTCTACGTGGCATTGCCTCTGACCCTGCCGGATGTAAACGAACCGGCACTCGACAGCGAAACCGCAGAGATCATCCGTACCCACCGCCTCAGCCGCGGCCCCGTACCCGATGTGCTCATCGTTGAGGACAACGAGGTGAACCGCCGCCTTGCTGCACTGTACCTCAGGGAAATTTGCAATACAGAGATGGCAGAAAACGGATACGTCGCGATCGAGAAAATCCGGAGAAAGAAATACGATGCCATACTGATGGACATCAACCTGGGAGCCGGTCCCGACGGGCTGTCGATCGCACATAAGGTAAAAACCTTTGAAACGAATAGGAATACGCCCATAATTGCAGTAACGGGCTACACCATGCACGGCGACAGGGAAAAGCTGCTTGCCAACGGATGCACGCACTATCTGCCCAAGCCTTACGACAAGAAAACCCTGCTCCGGTTGTTCTCAGGCATTCTGTATAATACTCAAACTTCGTAGGTTACATTTTCTTCTGCAAGAAATGAATTCCCGAAAACGGCTCTGGCTTCGTTTAGTAGCGGCTGCAGATCATCGTAACGGGCCGAAAAATGCCCAAGCAATAAGCGGTCAGCCCCGGCTTTTGCCGCTATGCGCGCTGCATCGGCAGCCGTAGAATGCTGCTTCTCTCTGGCTGCTTCCTTCAGATCTTCCATGAACGTAGCTTCATGATACAAAAGGCTGCATCCGGAAATCATGCCTGTAAGAGGTTCGTAATAGCCCGTATCGGAACAATAGGCAAACGAACGGCAGGACGGTGGATCCAGAGTCAGCAGAGAATTGGGGATAAGGTTCCCTTCCTCATCCGTAAAATCGTCGCCGTTGCGGATGCTTTCAAATTTTTCGAGAGGAACTCCGTAACGGTCGGCAGCCTCACGCATCAATTTCCGCGGAAGCGGCTTCTCGGAAAACAGGAATCCTGTGGTTGGCACCCGATGCAGCAGCGGCAGTGTGCTTATCTGCATCCTGCCATCGTCGAAGATTATTTCGGGTTTTTGACTCTGCGTTGTATGGAACACCAGAGGGTATGACAAACGGGTATCGGAGGCCTCGAGCTGAATCCGAATAATTTGTTCGAGCGGCTCCGGACCGTAAACATGAAGTACCGATTTACGGTTCTGCAGATGAAATGTGGAAATCAATCCGATCAGTCCGTAAAAATGATCGCCGTGAAGGTGACTGATAAAGATATGACCGATCTTTCCCGTACGTATCTTGTTTCGTTTCAGGTTCATTTGCGTTCCTTCGCCGCAGTCGATCAGAAACAGCCGCTCGCGGTAATTCACCACCTGCGACGACAGGCTACGGGTTCGGGTGGGGAGGGCTGCGCTGTTGCCCAGAACGGTAACGGAAAAAGTTTTCATGGAAACTGGATTACATCATTATCCGGCATGCATTCCGGTTGGTTTATTTGCGAACGGAAGTGTTTCCGGGCATAACGGACCAATTGCCGGCTTAAAGGTAAAAAATAAAGGGGTTAAAGAAGAAAGAGGCTGCCCGGTAAAGACAGCCTCTTTGCGATATCGGAAGACGGATGCTTATTCAGCCTTGTCGTCTTTTGCTTTCTTTTCGGAAGCTTCCATATCGGATTTAAGGTTTGCCAGTGCTTCCAGATCGCCAAGAGTTGTTTTCTCGAGGTTATCTTTCAGTTTTTTCACGGCACGCTTGGTTGAGTTTTCAGCGCTTTCTTTTGCGGATGATTCCTTTGCACGCTCCGATGCGGTGGCATCCTGGAAGATGCGTGAATGCGAAAGGATGATTTTCTTGTTTTCCTTCGAAAATTCAATTACCTTGAAATCAAGCGATTCTTCAACTTTAGCGGTGGTATTGTCTTCTTTGGAGAGGTGGCGCATGGGAGCGAAACCTTCCACACCGTAAGGCAGTGCAACTACCATACCTTTATCGCTGGCGCTGGTGATGGTTCCTTTATGAACCGATCCAACAGAGAATACAGTTTCAAAAACATCCCAGGGATTCTCCTCGAGCTGTTTGTGACCCAGGCTCAGACGTCGGTTGTCGACGTCAACATCGAGTACCATAACCTCGATTTTCTCACCGATCTTGGTAAATTCAGCCGGATGCTTGATCTTCTTCGACCAGGAGAGGTCCGAAATATGGATCAGTCCGTCAACGCCTTCTTCAAGCTCGACAAAAATACCGAAGTTGGTAAAATTGCGAACGGTAGCTTCGTGCCTTGAGCTGATGGGGTATTTCTCCTTGATGTTGGTCCAGGGATCGGGAATCAGCTGCTTGATTCCCAGCGACATCTTGCGTTCTTCGCGGTCGAGGGTAAGGATAACTGCTTCTACCTCGTCCCCTACTTTCAGAAAGTCCTGAGCGGTACGCAGGTGCTGCGACCACGACATTTCCGAAACGTGGATCAGACCTTCAACGCCGGGAGCGATTTCGATGAATGCACCGTAATCGGCAATTACTACTACGCGGCCTTTAACTTTATCGCCAACTTTGATGTTTTCATCCAGCGAATCCCACGGATGCGGGGTAAGCTGTTTGAGACCAAGGGCAATACGCTTTTTGTTTTCATCAAAGTCGAGAATAACAACCTTGATTTTCTCATCCAGCTGAACAATTTCTTCGGGATGATTGATTCGTCCCCAGGAAAGATCGGTAATGTGAACAAGACCGTCAACACCGCCAAGGTCAACAAATACACCGTAAGAGGTGATGTTTTTAACGGTACCTTCGAGAATCTGTCCCTTTTCAAGCTTGCTGATGATATCGGCTTTCTGCTGCTCGAGTTCGTCTTCGATAAGTGCTTTGTGAGAAACCACCACGTTTTTGTATTCCTGGTTGATTTTCACAACCTTGAATTCCATCACTTTATCCACGTAGATATCGTAGTCACGGATGGGTTTCACATCGATCTGCGAGCCGGGGAGGAATGCTTCGATGCCAAATACATCGACAATAAGACCGCCTTTAGTACGGCATTTCACGTAACCGTTGATAATTTCCTCTTTTTCGAAGGCCTGGTTTACACGTTCCCATGAACGGAGGATGCGTGCTTTTTTGTGTGAAAGAATAAGCTGACCGCCCATGTCTTCCTGGCTTTCAACATAAACTTCAATCTTGTCGCCGATCTTAAGGTTAGGATTGTAACGGAGTTCCGACTGGGGAATAACACCGTCGGACTTGAACCCGATGTTAACCACAACCTCACGGCTGCTTATAGCTACTACGGTTCCGTCGATCACTTCGTGTTCAACAATGGAACTGAGCGTTTTGTCATACAGTGATTCAAGTTTCGAACGCTCATCGGATGTGTAGTTTTCATGCTTCTTTCCGATGGCATCCCAATCAAAATTTTCAAGTGAAACCTGCTGTGTAAGAGGAGCTTTCAGTTTTTCAACGGTAGGCTCGTCGTCCTCGGTTTCAGCAACAACTGCAACAGCGGCCGGGGCTTCCTCAGCAACGGGTGCGCTTTCGTTTACAACCGGGGTTTCATTAACCGCTGCAGTCTCTTCTGAGGGTTTGTTTTCAGCATTGGTCAACTCCCCGTTGACGTTTAATTCGTCGTTTGTCATTCGTGTTTTCTTTATGGCATCCTGCGATGCCGGGTTAATACTATATGAATTATAGGGTTCAGACGGACAGGATCACCAGCACAAAAGCATCGCGCAGGCGCCGTCCAAACCGGGGTGCAAAGGTATTAATTTTTTTAAGCAAAATTTGCATTCCTGCAATTTTTAATTGCGTGATAATCAGGCCAGGGGTGTTGTTGAGATCAGAAGCCGCAGGTCGGAAATAAGAATCAAATTCGTTCATTAACCAGTATTGGTAAAATCCTGAAAATGAAACAGATTCGCAATAGGGACATCGATAGGCAAACTTTTTTTCGCTTCAAAAGTGTTTTGGGGTCGAAAACAGACCTTCGGTTTTTTTTTGTAATCCGAAAAAGCTTGTTTCACACCTGCCCTTTAACCATCTCCCTTCGTTCTCTATGATTGCTCCTTGATTACGCTATGACAAGTCCGAATAAAAAGGACCTTGACAGGAAGTTGGTATAGACTTATATTGAAGGATGCCGGAAGAGTTGAAGTCGAAAGCAGGAAATCTAAAATTTGAAGATTGAAACGGGATGCCTTTCGTCTCCTGTGCATCAGACATACAGGATTACGAGAGAATCCGGGATTTCGATCCGGCGCCGGCCAATTAAAAACCTTATGATTTGATTTTGGGGGTGCAACGCCTTCTGGTTCAGCATTACCAGAATCGGTTTTATTATCGTGCAACTCCATTGCCGGCACAAAATAACACAGAAAAAAACGGAATTAAGAACCCAGCCAATGCATACCGCGACTTCGGTTACATATTGCCGTCGGGCTGCGCATCGGCCAAACCTGTTTTGCTTAACGCTTCCTAAAGGCGCCGGCAGAAAAAATATACGCGATCATTTGCGAAACGGCAGAAAGAATAATCCCTGAAAATGCCATGTTAACCCGTTTCCAGCGCAAAGCCAGGTAGAGATTCCTCACACACCAGCCATCCTCTGCCCGGGCATGCACGACCATACTCTTCCCGGACAAAGATAATTTTTATTTATCTGCCATTATTCTGCGGATTGAAACTCCGCGAAGTCGAAACACTCGTTTTTATGCCGGAAATATTCTGACGGGATCATTCCGGTAATTTTACGAAAGTTGCGCAAAGCCGTTGCCCGGGAACGAAAACCGGCAAAATAAAACGCATCCTGAAAATTTGCTGACTTATTAGACTCAATTAGCTGGATGAAATCCTCAATGCGCAGACGATTGATATATAAGGTATAGTTTATATTTCCATTGTCATGGATAACCTGAGCCAGTGTGGTGCGGTTGGTGTACAGCGCTGCAGCCAGCGTATTCAGAGATAAGTCCGGATTCCGCCAGGCGCGCGTTTTCTGCATATACGCATCCAGTTGCTCATTCAGGATTTCGTTTTTCGTCTTTATTGCCAACGTCCGGTCGCTTGAAGCGGAAATCTCAGCCGTCTTATTAAGGATATTATTCAATTGGCTCTGTTCTTCTGTTATTACAGTTTCACGATTTTCCATCACTGTCCTGAAAAAGAAAAGGTCCATATGAACAATGGCAAGGCTGCATCCAACGCTGATATAGTAGTAAAGAGTGTGTATAATTACGCTATTTAATACCAATACCATTACATAGGCAAGTATATTAACCGAGATTATGATCGAGTACTTCCTGATCCATGCATTGCTCACATCATTAGTTTTCCATGCGTCAGGGATAAAAAATATAAAGAAAGAAGACAGAAAAAGAATCAGGAAAAGCAGCAGACGGAACAAGACCTCGAATTGGCCGGCAAACTGGAGCATTTCCGGAATTGAATGCTGAACAGAATACTTAACACCGGCCCATACGGAAATAAAATATATTCCCGATAAACCCATCAGCGGGAGGTATAGCCTGACAAGTCGTTTAAAGTTGAGCCAGCCTGGTGAAACAACTTCAATCGGATAAATAAGGTAAGATGAAAGCATAAAGATGGCCAACAGCAGCATCGGAGCGGAAACAACCACATCGGGCTTTTCTCCGTTGGAGAGTGCAATGAAACGGGGTATGTAATTAGCTACGGAAAATAAAATAATGAATGCAAGGATCGTACGTGAACGTTTTCCTTCTTTACGACGTGAAAAAAGCAATATAGACGCAAGTAAACAAACGAGTGCGCCTGCAAAGGTAGTGGCCAGGTAGAGATTATGCATATTTAAACAATCAGCGCTTAGTTGCAACAAAATGCCAGTTGAAAGAGGTAGTGTTTATGCATGAACGCAGTAATGCAAAAATACAAATTCCGTTTTTTTAAATGTGATTTTGTTAAATATTCTCACTAGCCTTTATTATTAAGGGGGGCAATCTTTTTTGCCCCCCTGATTTAAAATTTTCTTAAAGGTTCTTTTGCACCATGAGTTTTTTTTTGGGCGGGGACATCAAGGCACCCCAACCTTGCACATGAAGAGGCATTTTTGACGTCCATTTCAGAAAATCCGGCTATTACTGCACCCTTCTGTTCCAAAAACGCATTATATCAGAAACTTAAAACAGTCCGGGGACAGGCCGAATGATTTACATTTTTCCAAAATTGACCGTTAATCAATTTTTACAATTTAATTGATCTGCTTTCCAGGGAAATATGCCCTTGTTTCCTGAATTGGAAACGTTCAACTTTTACCATACTGTTATCCGCAGCTTGTGGAGCAATCACAATAAAGTCCATATTCTCATTGTCCTGATCTACTGATTCTCCATGCCTGGTCTTTTTGTCGATCCAGGTGCCCGAGTTGGCATAAACACATGCTTCACCTTTGCTATTGGTAAAAGTTTTCAACATTGGTACGTGCGTGTGGCCAAATACAACAATCCTGACTTCTGAATTCTGATTCTGAAAATACTGAACATTTGACTGATTATCAAGAAAGCTGGTAAGTAGGCTCCCCGGAATGGCATCTTTTACTGAAGTAATCACCGGAACATTGTTATAGGAAAGCCTTTTTTCCCAATTCGACTGACTGCAGGCTTCACTGAACAGATTCATGTCGATGCTGCCATCGGGGTTATTAAACGGGATCACATCGTTTATACTAAAGCTGCCTGAAAAATTACCAACATTGGTAACAATGATTTTTTCATCAAAATTGTCTTTAACAGGTATCACGTTTGTCAATACGGATTTCCAGATGTTGTAATAGATGAAATTGTTAACCTGAGTTTCATCGGCAGAATTCAGTGTAACATCGCGGACAGGTGTAATTTCACCGGCATCCGGATAATTGGTTACAGAGTTAACGGCAATACGCGTAAAGAAATATCCCGCAGGCAAAATTGTGCCGGGAGCAATGTTTTGGTTACTATAGGGATCCGGCGCACAGAAAAAATCGTATCGGTGGCTGTGTTCTATGGCTATCTGCGGAATCGGATAATACGTCCCGATCCCCGGGCGGTTGATATCCCGTGCCTGATTGATTCCCGGTAAAATCAATTCAACATTTTCATCCTCAACAATCAGATCATGGTTTCCGGGAACGTAGGTTACTTTTATATTTTTATCTTTAATTATTCCGTTCAGAACATCAATAACACCTTTATTCTGGGTTGCGATTTTCTGAATAAATTCCTTCTGTGTTTTACCCTCATACGTATCTGTCCGCGAAGGAATATACCATTCGTCCAGCAGATCACCGGCGATAACCAGTTCACTGATCGTTTTTGATTCACGTATTTCTGTCAGAAATTCAACCAATCTCGGAAGATGTGCCGAACATTCCGAATAGCTAAGGTCATTCCCCAGATGTATATCGCTGATAACTACAATTTTGTTGCGCGCCAGACTTTCACCTCCATTTGATATATCAAACGGATTATCTCCCGGTTTCGAAGAAATGTTCTCTTTTTGACACGAAAACGCTGAAAACATGAATACCGTGGAAGCAACAATGCCCCACCATTTTAGTTGGCTTCTTTTCATTTTTTTTGTGATTTTGTTTAAACGAATAATTGATCGCACTCCCGATTTTTTGTGTGCTAAAATATTTCGAATACAAAACCCAGGTGTGGCATTTTTACAAAATCAGAAGTCTCATTTTTACAATTTTTCCGAAAAAGCTGATAGTAAATGAAATAAAATTTTCAATTCGGATATATTCCGGTATTTTTTAGCCGGGCCGTGGCTTAAATACCATGCTTTATAGTAGCTGAAAAAACATATTTTCCGCTTTATGTAAATATATTTTACTATAAGCCCCCGGGTCGGATTCTGAATAAACCGAGAAAATATAGTTTTAAGTATTACCTCAAACGCTTATTTTAAAAAAACGGTTTAACCGTTATGGAAGACCTGCCGGATACAAACCGGAGAGATTTATCGTTTTAGGAGCAAGTAACTTCCTGTAGATGCCCGAACCCGCTCACAGAAAGGCAGTTAATTAATCCCGGGAAAATGAGTGTACAGATTTCACGTGAAGTGCCGGAGCGTCAGCCGGAAAATGGGGGCTGAGGTCAAGTACAGGGCTGAGGTTCAGGCTGAGGCCGGAAGCCGGACTAAAATCGGGAAACGACCCTGGCTGAGACTGGAGGTAAAAGCAGGATAGCCTGCCGCGAAGAGACTGGTAAAAGAACCGGAATTCTGCATTAGCAGATTCAACTATAAAAAAACAGGGAAACCACAGCTTACCGTGAAAATTTCCAGAATGCTATGCCGAACTCTCCGCTCCGGGCAGACCGGTTCTTCCAGACTATTCAGTATGAACTGAGAAATTGGTTATTTACAAATACTGCACGCGCAAACTCAAACTCCTCTTGAAGCACAACTTCTCCATGAGGCGCCTAATCCGCAATCCGGAATCATTACCTCTTCCCCTGCTGTTTGGCCATTTCCTCAAGCCTCTTCTGGAAGCTTGACTTCTTGACGGGTTTTTTCTTGTTTTCCTGGATCTGAGCATGAAGTTTGTCTTCATTTACAAATCTGCGGATCAGAAACATCTGGGCAAAAGTCAGGAGGTTGGCGAGCAGATAGTAGTAGCTCAAACCGGAAGAATAGCTGTTAAAGAATCCGAGGAACATTACCGGCATCAGGTACATCATCGTCTTCATTCCCGGCATCTGCTGTCCGGTCGACATCATATCGTTATTAATCTTTGTATAGATGATGGTGGAAATGGTCATCAGCAGAGTAAAAAGACTGACATGATCGCCGTAAAACGGAATGGTAAATGGCAGATCGAGCACAGAATCGTAGCTCGACAGGTCTTTCGCCCACAGAAACGCCTCCTGCCTGAGCTCAATGGATGCTGGGAAGAACCGGAACATAGCAATTAGGATCGGAAATTGCAGCAGCATGGGTACGCATCCCGACATCGGATTCACTCCTGCCTTCTTGTACAGCGTCATGGTAGCCTGCTGCTTTTTCATCGCATCGTCCTGTTTCGGAAACTTCTTATTTATCTCGTCAATTTCAGGTTTCAGCAGACGCATTTTGGCTGACGACAGGTAGGTTTTATATGCAATCGGAAAGAGAACGATCTTTAGCAGTATGGTCAGGATCAGAATAATAATTCCATAATTCAGGTTAAATCCTTCAAGAAAATTGAATACAGGAATTACAGCAAAACGGTTGATCCACTGCATCAGGAAGAAACTCCATCCCAGTGGAATCTGACGTTCCAGGTCGAGTTTATACTTCCGCATCAGATTGTATTTGTTCGGACCGAAGAAAAATGACATTCCGACAGACTGATCTGTTCCGGGTTTATAGGGGATTGCCAGGGAAGCCTGCATGTAATCAAGGAAACGGGTTTCCTTTTCCGGCTCCCGTATTTTTGAGATATCGGCACTCAGGAATAGATCGTCTGCGATAAGCACAGATGAAAAGAACTGCTGTTTAAACGAAACCCATTTGAGGCGGGTGGCAATTGTTTCGCGGTCATCCTTGCGCTCGTTCAGATAATCTACTTCCGCATCTGAGTGACGAAAATGAATGGTTGAGTTTAATCGCTCATTCTCAATATTTTTCTCCTGCCTCATCAGGCGGGCATTCCAGTTGATGTTCAGCTCACGCGTATTATGGGCAACGATACCCTCCATATTAACCATACTGATTTCGAGGCCAACCAAGTAATCACCGGCCCGAACCGTATAGAGGTATTCTATGTAACTATCCGTCAAAGATGCTGTATCGGCCGCATTTGCGTAAAGCCTCATGGCGAATTGAAGCGAATCGCTTCCTTCAACTCTGATTTCGGGATTTCCATCGAAACGGGCATCCTTCCATGCCGGTTTGAAGAAAAGCCCTCCGGTGGAGATAGGTTTTGTGTCGCTGAAAAAAGCCAGTTCAAAGGCAGAAGAATCCTGTGCAAACAAAACCAGTGGGTGACCGTCAAATGTTTTATACTCCTTAAGTTCTACCTGCCCGATTCGTCCGCCTTTACTGTTGATTGTAAGCTTAAGAACATCATTTTCAATGGTATAAGCCTGATCTTCGCCTTGAGCAGAAATTGCAAACGGACCGTATACCGACTGCATGTTAGCCTTTACGGTGGCCGAATCAACGCCTGCAGGGATTTCCTGGACCGCAGCGGCGGCCTGAGAAAGCACATCCCTTCTGGCCTGCTGTGCTTTGGATGAATCGAGCACCGCCTGATTAACTGCAGCTATCGAATCCTGAACGCGTTTCTTCTCAGCCAGCTCTTCCTTTGAAGGCGACATGAGCAGAGTATACCCCATCATCAGGGCAAAAATCAGCACCAGACCAATTATCGAATTTTTATTCATGAAGGTATATTGAATGTAAAACAGTGGACAAAATTAATTAAAAGCATTGACATTGAAGTGTCAATCTTTAAACGACTGTCAGCGGAAGCCATCCTAATGGTTTTATTCCGGAATATGCAAAGACTTATTCCGTTTTTCGTTGATTAAAAAGCGAGGCTGCTTTAACAAAATGCACGAACAAGGGGTGCGGATTGGCAACGGTGCTTTTATATTCAGGATGAAACTGGATACCAACAAACCAGGGATGGCCGGGTAATTCTATTATCTCAACCAGGTCGTCCTGACGATTGATTCCGGATGTAACCATCCCGGCATTCCGGTACTGATCGAGGTAATGATTGTTGAATTCATACCTGTGCCGATGTCTTTCGCGGATTTCGGAAGTTTCATAAACTTCCCGGGCACGGGTATCCGGCTGAATGGTGCAGGGATAAGCTCCCAACCGCATCGTTCCGCCCTTATTGCTGATTTTCTTCTGGGCTTCCATAATGTCAATCACCGGATGTGGCGTTTCAGGATCCATTTCAGTAGAATTCGCATGCTCCAGTTTAAGAACATTCCGTCCAAATTCAATAACGGCACACTGCATGCCGAGGCAAATACCCAGGAAAGGGATCTTATTCACACGGGCAAACCGAATGGCTTCGATTTTGCCTTCAATGCCTCTGCTTCCAAAGCCGGGAGCCACCAGAATTCCATCGAGTCCGGCAAGTGCTTCATTTACCGTTTCAGGGTTAATGGATTCAGAATGCACCGATTTAACCAGAACCTTACATTCATTCACAGCTCCAGCGTGAACAAACGCTTCATTGATCGACTTGTAGGCATCCTTTAATTCAACATATTTGCCGATAAGACCAATGGTAACCTGCCCTTTCGGATTATTAAGCCTGTGCAGAAACTTTTCCCATTTAGCAAGGTCGGGAGCATGCGGCGATTTCACGCGCATTTTCTCTAGTACTTCCACATCCAGCTTCTCCTCACGCATCAGCATCGGAACTTCGTAAATCGAACGAGCATCAATCGATTCGATGACAGCCGTTGGGTCAACGTTGCAGAAAAGGGCTATTTTATTACGCATGCCCTCATTCAAATGTTTTTCCGTGCGGCATACAATAATATCCGGCTGCACTCCCTGCTCGAGCAGGGTTTTAACGGAATGTTGCGTCGGTTTTGTCTTAAGTTCTCCGGCTGCAGCAAGATAAGGAACAAGTGTGAGATGAATCACAAGGCAATCGGTACCGATTTCCCAGCGCATCTGCCGGACGGCTTCTATGTATGGCAGGGATTCGATATCGCCGACGGTACCACCGATTTCAGTAATAACAAAATCGTATGCACCCGTATTGCCGAGCAGTTTAATACGACGTTTGATTTCGTCGGTAATATGCGGAATCACCTGTACCGTTTCTCCCAGATAATCGCCGCGCCTTTCCTTATCGATAACCGACTGATAAATCCGGCCTGTGGTAACGTTATTGGCCTGAGAGGTTGTAATGTTCAGGTAGCGTTCGTAGTGCCCCAGATCGAGATCGGTTTCCGCTCCATCGTCGGTAACGAAACACTCCCCGTGTTCGTATGGATTAAGCGTTCCCGGGTCGATGTTAATGTAAGGATCGAGCTTTTGTATGGTTACCGAAAAGCCTCTGGCCTGAAGTAGTTTGGCCAGTGAAGCCGATATAATGCCTTTCCCGAGTGAGGAGGCTACACCTCCCGTTACAAATACGTACTTTGATGATGGCATCGCAGGTATATTTTTAGGATTTTAATCAAATCAGTTACCCTGCCGTAATTCCGGTTTATGGATTATACAGCCTGATAATGCGTATTCCAGTAAATATTAACAGATTCCCTTTAGGCGTACCAAACTGAAACCGGCACAAAATTAATTATCCAATTCATTATCAAATTGGTATACGAAAGTACCAATCCGTTTGGCTGAAGGCAAAAATACGAACCTCCCGCCAAAAAGCGAGAGGTTGTTAAGAATTTATGAAAAGTTTTCAGATTATGCTATTGTTGTCAATGCTTTACAAACTGCATAACAGCCTCATAAATCTGTTCCTTATCGTAAGGCTTCGATAAAAAATAATCCATTCCAACTTCAAAACTTTTGCGGCGAAACGACTCTTCGGAATAGGCTGTAAGTGCGATTACCGGGACTTCGATTCCTCTTTTCCGCATTTCAGCGGTGGCATCCCAGCCATTCATTACAGGCATGTCGATATCCATGAGCACCACATCGTAAGAACCATTCTGGATCTCTTCAACGGCCTCTGCCCCGTCGCCCACCATTTTATATTTCCAGCCCATCTTACGGATCAAAATCTCAATAATGCGCTGGTTCAAAATATTGTCTTCGGCAATTAAAACACTTACAGGCTTTTCGCCCATTCTGTTATCCATTCGTAAGGTTTAGGCTAATACCAGTTGCTGAGTATTGAGCATTAAACAAATCTGAAATTTCGGTTAATTCCTCATTGAGGCTCCCGTTTCCCTGAAGCACAAAAAATTATCATCCGGCTTTGTACCTCAGAATAAAGCGAAACGCTTTTGAGCGGCAAAAATAATATTTCAAATCGAATATCAATACATTTTCCCTGGAAAATATTTTACCAAAAGGTCCCAAAGCAGCCACAGTCAGGGATTACCAAAGGAAAAAAAATTTCCTTGACGAAAAATGTTAAAAAGTTGTATCGGAACAGTACTGTATAAAGCTGCCCGAAAGATACGATGTACTAAAATGCCAGACTTTCCGGCGGGTAAGGTGTGAAACGTGTAGCTGCTGCTTACTGACCCAGATAAGCCTTCAGAAGCTTGCTGCGTGAGGTGTGTTTAAGCCGGCGTATCGCTTTCTCTTTGATTTGCCTGACGCGCTCGCGTGTAAGGTCGAACTTGGCTCCGATCTCTTCGAGGGTAAGACCGTGGTTCATACCGAGTCCGTAATAAAGGTTTACGACATCCCTTTCCTTCTCGGTAAGGGTTGCAAGCGAACGCTGAATTTCACGCGCCAGCGACTCCCTCATCAAACCGGCATCGGTAACAGGAGTATCTTCATCGATGAAAATATCGATAAACTTCATATCCTCATCCTCGGTAAGCGGAGCATCCATGGAAATATAACGTGTAGAAATCCTGAGCGCTGCATCGATTTTATATTCCGGAATTTCGAGCGCTTCTGCCAGCTCATCGGGAGAAGGCGGTCGTTCGAACTTCTGTTCCAGACGCGAAGATTCCTTCTTGATTTTATTCAGCGATCCCACCTGATTCAGCGGAAGCCTTACAATTCGCGACTGTTCCGCAAGGGCCTGAAGGATGCTCTGCCTGATCCACCATACGGCATAAGAGATAAATTTAAACCCGCGGGTTTCGTCGAAGCGCTGAGCAGCTTTTATAAGTCCCAGGTTGCCTTCGTTGATAAGGTCGGGCAGGCTGAGACCCTGGTTCTGGTATTGCTTCGCTACGGAAACAACAAACCTGAGGTTTGCCTTGCAAAGTTTGTCGAGTGCCTGCTGGTCGCCCTGCCGGATACGCTGAGCAAGCAGAACCTCTTCTTCTGCCGTTATCAGCTCCTCTTTCCCAATATCCTGCAAATATTTATCGAGCGATGCAGTTTCGCGGTTGGTTATCGATTTAGTGATCTTCAGCTGTCTCATATCGTTGGGTATTTTGAATGGGTAGTCTCGAACTATGGTGTTGTCATAGTACCGCTTGTTATGACCCGTATCGGGTAAGTTTAACGACCAGGCACTGAAATTTCAGATGTATTACTAATTGCAATCCGATAGTTTTCAGAACCTTGAGTCGGTTCAGCAGGTTCGAGACATCCTTATTCTTATTAATAACAATCGGTTCCGGTCTTTAGTTCAACGCAGACCGCAGGCATTTTTATACCCGTTTATACGGCTTAAGGGATGCACCTGTGTACATCCCAAAAGCCCTTATGGGTTCGATGGTTTTACATTCCAAAGCCGTAATAGGCTCTTGTTCTGTTGGGATAAATCCCTTCAATCAGCACTCCGCCTTTTTTTCCGGTGAGCACTTTAGTAAGGTCTTCGCGGGAGTTCACCGACTTTCCGTCTACCTGAATGATGATGTATCCCTGACGCACTCCGGCATTTCGCAGCTTTCCGTCCCTGAGTGAAACTATCTGAAGTCCGTTTTCAACACCCAGCTCTTCTTTTAATTTACGGCTAACGGGCTCAAAAGTTGCACCGAGTATGGCATCAACATTCACTTCTTCCCGTTTGACGGCCCCTGTATTTCCGTCCTTATTCTTTAAGGTAACGTTGAATGCCAGGTCTTTATTATTTCGTTTAACCGCCACATTGACCTTATCGCCCGGACGGTGCTGTCCTATAATTTCGAGCAATTCGGATGTTGAGTTTACCGGAACGCCTTCAATGTTCATGATAACATCGCCTGAACGCAAGCCTGCTGCACGGGCAGCTCCTTCATCAACCACTTCGGCTACAAAAACACCGCGGATATCGTCAAGTCCTTGCTCAGCCGCCAGTTTGCTGTCGAGCTCCCGGATACTAACGCCCAGAAATCCGCGCTGTATGGTTCCAAATTCCTTCAGATCTTCAACCACTTTACGAACAATATTCACCGGAATGGCAAAAGAATAGCCGGCATAATAACCGGTGCCCGATGCGATGGCAGCATTGATGCCGACCAGCTCTCCGCGGGTATTGACAAGTGCTCCGCCGCTGTTACCACGGTTAACCGCTGCATCGGTCTGAATAAACGATTCAATGGCGGTGCCATCGGGCGTTCCAAGGATATTAATGTTCCTGGCTTTTGCACTTACTATTCCTGCCGTTACCGTGGAAGTAAGATTAAACGGATTGCCGACTGCCAGGACCCACTCCCCTACCTGCAGATTATCGGAATTTCCGTATACGAGATAAGGCAGGTCCTTTGCGCTGACCTTTATCACGGCCAGATCGGTGGACGGATCGGTCCCGATTATTTCGGCACTGTAGGTTCGCTTATCGTTAAGCGTTACCTCGATTTTATCCGATTCTGCTACTACGTGGTTGTTGGTAACGATGTAACCATCGGGCGAAATAATCACTCCCGAACCCGTAGCAAGAATGGGAGACGGACTTCCGTGCGGCGAACGGTTGCCAAAGAAATCCCTGAAATCGAAAAAATAATCGTAAACGCTGCTCTTGCGCTGATACTCGGTTTTTATATGTACGACAGCATGTACCGTATTATTGGCAGCAACGGTAAAATCGGGAAGTACCATGGGACCCGAAGTACCCGAAAGCCCTGCAAGGTAGGCAGGAACCCTGGGCTGTTCAACAATGGCAGGCTCATTCTTTTTGTCTATAATACTGTATGCTGCCAGGGCAATGATTCCCCCGGCGATCGCAATAAGCAAACTTCCGGCAATACGTTTCATAGCAGATATATTTTTTTAGTTTTCCTTAGTTTCTTTCATCCCGGATCTTTTTTACCGGGGCATTCGGTTAAACGCAATTCAGATACCAATGTTACAGAATGCGGTGTTAAAAAGTGTTAATCCTTTTTTTAAACTTTTCCAATCGCATGCCGACAGTCAGAGAGTCCGGAATAAACGGCTTACTATCTGTAAGTTGCATTAATCCAATTAATTCATAAAATAAAAACTCAAAATATATCGCTAAGGTTAAGCAAAAAAAACGAAATCTAACGGCAGAAAAAGAAGTGCATTTCTTCAGGCTTTTAAAGTAAAAACCAATCTTCCGTATTTATATGCAGATCTCTGACAGCCGCATTAATGACTGTTCTTAGCTTAAAAAGTATTTTCTACTCACGGAATACCGGATAAGTACTATTCTTTGCACTTATCAATTCTGACATAGCTGGCGAAAAATTATATTACTATTTGATTTTAAAGGATTTAAAAGAGATTAGAACAGGCAGGATATTTCATTAGGTTTTTTCACATTAATTTCCTTATTTTTGACACTTGCGACACAATATGACATTTTGTCAAAGCAGACATCCATGATCCGTTTCTGGAAATTTCACGGCACAGGCAATGATTTTGTAATGCTGGATGGCAGGGAGATCACTCAACTGCCTGAAGCCGGGCAGATAGAAGCGATGTGCAACCGTCACACCGGAATTGGCGCTGATGGTCTGATTGTATTGACAGCACGCGAGGGATACGACTTTGAAATGATCTATTTTAATTCCGACGGGAGTCCGGCCACTATGTGTGGTAACGGTGCCCGCTGTGCTGCTGCGTTTGGGCTAATGAGAGGCATTTCAGGAATTTCAGCACACTTTCTGGCTGGCGACGGCCCCCATACCGCCACAATTTCGGCAGCCTCAGACGGCGAATGGATGGTTGAGATCAGCATGTGCGACATTTCTGTTGGCAAGACGAGTGAGAACGAAGCCGACATACATACCGGTACTCCGCATCATTTGGTGCTCACCCCGGATCCCGAAATAATTGATGTAAAGACCCGGGGGCGGTCTATACGGTACAGTCCGGCGTATGCTCCTGTCGGGACCAATGTAAATTTTATGGCTATTGATGGCAAAACAATCCGGGTGCGAACCTATGAGAAAGGGGTTGAGGATGAAACGCTTTCGTGCGGCACAGGCGTAACGGCCTCGGCAGCCTTTGCGGCGGTAAAAACCGGACGAACATCATGGGAAGTGCTCACCCGGGGCGGCAGGCTGGAAGTAAAAATGATCGGGAAAGGCAAACATTTTACGGAAGTACATCTGAAAGGTCCGGCTGTTTTCGTCTTCAGCGGCACCATCAACGCGTCGTATTCAGAAGGCATGGACTAACAGAATCGATTGTTTCATAAAACGGAATACAAGGAATGAAAGGCAGGCTTATATCCCTGAGAGCACCGGAACCGGATGATATAGAGATTCTCTACACCTGGGAAAACAATCCGGAAATCTGGCAGGTCAGCAACACCACGGCTCCCTATTCGCGCTTTGCCATCGAACAGTATGTGCTTAATACCGGCACCGATATTTATGCCTCCCGCCAGTTGCGCCTGATGATTATCTCCAGTGAAAAACCTCCGAAAGTCTGCGGAGCCATTGATCTCTTCGACTTTGACCCCCTGCACCGAAGGGCAGGAATCGGGATTATGATTGCACCCGGTTGCAGAAGAAAAGGTTATGCTGCAGAAGCTCTTTCTCTCGTTTTGGATTATTGCCGGAATATTCTGAACCTTCATCAGGTTTATTGCCATATATCGGCCGACAACATATCCAGCATTCGTCTTTTTTCCGGGGCGGGATTCAAACAAACCGGGATCCGGAAAGAATGGCGGCTGTCTGACGGAAGGTGGAAGGATGAATTTCTGTTTCAATACATTCTGAATACAAACCCCGAAAGCCATGACTGAATACTACCACCCGCGCTACAGCAATGTAAGGAAGCCCCGTCAGAAGAAGGGCAGGTATATCTTTTGGATAATTGTACTGCTTCTGCTGCTTTCGGGTATTGCCGGATGGTGGATCTACCGGGCAGTATTTTCCGACAATGTTTATACCGGCTCGGAAACTGAAGTCTTCATCTCCATACCAACCGGCAGCAATTATGAGGATGTAAAAGAGATCCTTTATACAAAAGGTCTGATCAGCGACCGGTATTCGTTTGAACTTATTGCCAGACTTAAAAAATACAGTCAGTCCGTTAAACCCGGGCGTTACCGCCTCACAGGCGATATGGGCAATCTTGAATTGCTGAGGATTTTGGCGTCGGGATTACAAACGCCGGTAAAGGTTATTTTCAACAACATACGCACACCCGATCAACTGGCCGGACGCATATCTCAACAAATTGAAGCCGATTCGGCTTCGCTGATCCGGCTGCTTACCGATAGTTCTTTTCTCGATTCACTGGGAGTAACGCCCGCCACGGTATTTACCATAATGATCCCCAACACCTACGAGTTTTACTGGAATACGAGTCCCGAAACCTTTATCGGCCGATTAAAGAGGGAATCGGAAAAATTCTGGGAAGGAAAAAGAGAGGAGCAGCTGAGCGTTATCAATATGAGTCGCCATGAAGTGATAACACTGGCATCCATCGTTGAGAAAGAAACCAATAAGAACGACGAGAAAGCCAGACTGGCCGGAGTATATGTGAACAGGCTGAAGAACGGCTGGCTCCTGGAAGCCGATCCTACCCTGGTTTTTGCACACGGCGATTTCGGAATACGAAGGGTCTTAAGCATTCACAAGGAGATTGAATCGCCTTACAATACGTATCGGAACAAAGGACTCCCTCCTGGTCCCATCTGCCTGCCGTCCATTGCATCCATCGATGCGGTGCTGAATTATGAAAACCACGACTATATGTTTTTCTGTGCCCGTGAAGATTTCTCCGGCTATCACAGCTTTGCGCGAACTCTGGAGCAGCATAACCTGAATGCATGGAAATACCGTCAGGCTCTCAATCAGAGACGTATCTACAGGTAACTGATTTTCACGTTTCCCGGCTTTTCAGCCGTAATCGGTGAAAATGCTGTAATTTAGCTGTGACAATTTGTCATCAGCACTGCAAACCTGCGTTTAACAGATCATACTTCTATGAGAAATGCATTTAAAGCTTACGATATACGTGGCGTTTACACGAAAGACTTCAACGGAAGCGATGTATACAAGATCGGTTTCTTTTTGCCCGGATTGCTGAATGCCGATACGGTGTTGGTCGGACACGACGTCAGGACTTCATCACCCGAAATACTGGAATATCTGTGCAAGGGCATCACCGACTCGGGTGCCGACGTGCATGTGGCGGGCGAATGCACCACACCTATGATATACTGGGCTACCGCCAGATATAACTATCAGGCTTCGGTGATGATCACCGCTTCACACAATCCTGCTCACTATAACGGGCTCAAAATTTCGGGGGCCGAAGCTCTGCCTGTGGGATTCGATACCGGCCTTTCGGAACTGCTTGAGCGGGCAGAAAATCGCATACCTCAACCTGCCACAATTCCAGGAACATACTCAACATTTTCATTCCGTGATGATTACCTGAATTTCCTAAAGCCTTACAACAGCGATTTCAGCAATCTGAAAATTGCCGTCGACTGTTCCAACGGGATGGGATCCCTTCTGATCAGAGACTTGCTGGGCGAACGGCCGCTCTATCTTTTTGAAGAACGCGACGGAACCTTCCCCAATCATCAGCCCAATCCACTGGAACCAGAAAATGTAAAGGATCTGAGCGAACTGGTAATAAAGACGAGCTGCGACATTGGGCTGATTTTCGACGGCGATGCCGACCGGGTTATGTTTGTGGATGAAAACGGAACCTTTATCCAGCCCGACCTGATGATTGCTGTGCTTGCCCGCTATTTCGCCCGTCAGGGGATGAAAGGAAAGGCCATTCAGGATATACGGACGTCCAAATCGGTGACCGCCTCCGTTGAAGAACAGGGATTCAGCATGCATATGTGGAGAGTCGGCAGAGCCTATGCGGCCCTGAAGCTGCGCGAAATCGGAGGGTTGTTCGGGGGCGAGCTTGCCGGACATTACTATTTTCGCGATTTTTATTATTCCGACTCTGCTTACCTGGCAGCACTGATTATCCTCGGTGAAGTGAAACGGTGCAAAGAAAACGGACAAACCCTTTCGCAACTCATCGGGAGCATAAGCCGTTATAAAGGGACCGGAGAAATCAACCTGCACATCGACAGAAAGGCGGAAGCCATGGAAGCCCTGAAAGAGGCATTCACAGCAGAAGAAGAGGTGACGGCATTCTACGATTTCGACGGATACCGCATCGAGTTTGCCCAATGGTGGTTCAACGTAAGACCTTCGAATACGGAACCCTATTTACGGTTTCTGGCAGAAGCCACCAGCAGTGAAATACTTGAAGACCGGCGAAAAAAAGCGCTGAAGATTCTTGAACCATACATCATCACCTCTGCCGGGCATGCGCATTAAAATTACGTTTGCTTCTTTTTTTCTGAGCATGATCTTTTCACTTCTTATGCAGGAAGCATTCGCCGGCAACCCCATACAGGCCGGCGACAGCTCAGAAATTAACCGTAAGCGGATGACCGGACTTATAGCCGGAGGTGTTCTGCTTTATGGCGGAAGCATGACCGGATTGTATCATTTATGGTACAAAGACTTTACGCGGGACAAATTTCATTTTATCAACGACAACGACGAATGGCTTCAAATGGATAAAGCCGGGCATTCCGTTACCGCATACTACGTCGGGTATCTGGGATATGAGGCGATGCGCTGGGCGGGAACCTGCAACACCAAAGCTGCATGGTATGGCGGCAGTCTGGGCTTTGCTTATCTCACCGTTATTGAAATTCTGGATGGGTTCTCTGCCGGCTGGGGCGCATCGGGCGGAGATCTGATTGCCAACGGACTGGGATCTGCCGCGTTTATCAGTCAGCAGCTGGTGTGGAACGAACAGCGGATCCTTTTAAAATGGTCGTTTCATCCAACCGATCATGCACAATACCGTCCGTCTCTACTGGGGAACACCATTGCCGAACGAGCGATAAAGGATTATAATGGTCAAACGGTCTGGTTATCCGCCAATATTCATTCCTTCCTGCAGAGGGATTCCAAATTTCCTTCCTGGCTGAACGTAGCCTTTGGCTATGGTGCGGATGGAATGACCGGAGCCCGAAGCAACCCTGAATTTTTCGAAGGGAACGCATTGCCGCATTTCGAGCGCAGAAGGCAGTTTTACCTTGCTCCGGACATAGATCTTACCAGGATAAGAACATCCTCGCCATTTTTGAACAAAATTTTTAAAACGACAGGATTTCTGAAAATTCCCCTTCCTGCAGTGGAATTCAGCAAAAAAGGGGTGAAATTTCACCCCCTGTACTTCTGAATGTTAAACGTTGAACCGGATGTGCATAATATCGCCATCCTCCACGATGTAATTCTTGCCTTCAACGAATAACTTTCCGGCTTCGCGACATGCATGTTCCGATTTAAGGTCGATAAAGTCCTTGTATTTCATAACCTCGGCACGTATAAAGCCGCGTTCCAGGTCGCTGTGGATTACCCCTGCTGCCTGGGGTGCCGTCATTCCCTTTCGGATGGTCCAGGCACGTACCTCTTTGGGTCCTGCGGTAAAGAAAGACATCAGGTTAAGGATATCGTATGCCGATCGCACCAGTTTATTAACCCCCGGCTCGGTTAACCCTGCATCTTCAAGAAATGCCTTTCGGTCGTCGGCACTTTCGAGTTCTGTTATTTCCGATTCCAGGGCTCCGGCTATTACCAGAACCTCGGTTTTTTCATTTTTTACCGCTTCACGCAGCTGATCCACGTATGCGTTGCCGTTTACCGCCGAGGCATCGTCAACGTTGCAGACGTAAATTACCGGTTTATCGGTAAGCAGAAACATATCGTCAATGTACTTCCGTTCGTTTTCGTCGAGGTCCATGCTCCGAACCGATTCAAATCCTTCGAGGTGAGCTTTGACACGGTTCAAAATTTCAATTCCGTGCTTAGCCTCCTTGTCGCCCGATTTGGCGATCTTCTCAAACCTTTGAATCTTTCTCTCCACCAGGTCAAGATCGCGGATCTGAAGCTCCAGGTCAACGATTTCCCGGTCACGTACCGGATTAACCGAACCTTCCACGTGGGGCAGGTTTTCGTCGTCGAAGCAGCGAAGAACATGAATTATGGCATCGGTTTGCTGAATGTCGGCCAGAAACTTGTTGCCCACGCCCTCGCCCTGACTTGCTCCTTTAGCCAGACCGGGGATATCGACGATCTCTACGGTTACCGGAACTACCCGGGCTGAATGGATGAGCTTGTCGATTTCGTACAACCGGTCGTCCGGAACAATAATCTGCCCCAAATTTGACTTATTTGTGCTGTATGCAAAATTTGACGTTTGTCCTTTGGTGTTCGATATGCAGTTAAACAGGGTGGTTTTCCCGATATTGGTAAGCCCGACGATTCCGCATTTTAAAGCCATATAAACGAATTTTTCAGTTTGCAAAGATAATGAAATGCAGCCAAACATTGCAGCGAAGGAATCCTACCCCTGCGATTTCAGAGGCCACGGTAACCTTCATGTCCTCTGTTTTTCCGTAAAGCCATAAAGTACCTCTTTTCAATACCAGCTCACCCGTATTCTGATATCGCTGTTGCGACCCAGATTGTCGGAGCAGCTTATCTTCCATACACCTTCACCCGGAGTAAAGAAAACGTAGCCGTCGGGAGCAGACGACTGGTAGAATTTATCGTTCAGGTACCAGAAAACCGTGGAGATGCCGCTTTCGGTATTGCAGGCCAGCTGAAGTTTCTGCCGTCGTCCTTTCAGTAAAAGGTATTCAGCTCCGTCGGTAAGGGAAGTTATAACCGGAGCACCAGTATACCGCACCGACGGGCAGGCTGGGTTGTGCGGCGGCTCAACGGTGCAGGGCATCTGCATTTGCCGGTACCAGGCAAGAAGTGCTGGCGGATGATAAGGTAAAAGCACCTGTCTGTATCCTTTGTCGGGAAGGCACTGTGAACAGTAGCTCAAAGTTCCCGGCTGGTTTAAATAATAACGCTTAAGATGGTTGCACCGCTGTGCTGGAGAAATTCCCGGAAGGAAGTAATCCATCACCCGGTGATGACAAAAGGTATCGGGAGGCAGTCCGCTTTCGGAACAAACAAGCCGGTAATCAAGCTCCGGGGGCGGGGTAAACCATTGATTTGATTTTTTAATTTCGGGGCTGCTGAACAGAGAAAACAGAAGCGGAACGGCAAAATCCGCTCCGTTCAGGCCTGCCACACCCGTACCCGGAAAATTTCCGGTCCATATACCTATGGTGTACTCTGTGTTGTATCCGATGGCCCATCCGTCTCTTCTTCCGTAGGATGTACCTGTTTTCCAAGCTATCGCAGGAAGCCCTGCCGACATGCGATACTGCGCTGGCAGGTCGGGACGCTGCAACTGCGTCAGGCTTTCGGTAATAACATAGGCTGCTCCGGCAGAACACAGGGTATCTGTTGCCGCAGAATCCTGTCCTGAAAAGAAACGAAGCGGTTTGTACACTCCACGATTGGCGAGCGCGGCATAGGCGGCAGTAAGTTCTTCGAGGGTTGTTCCGCATCCGCCCAGCACAAGCGACAAGCCCAGCTTTTTGCGGTTATTTCCAATCCACCGGAATCCGCTGCGTGACAGGCGGGAGGCGAACGGTTCCACGCCAAGCCGGTCGAGCAGTTCAACGGCCGGTAGATTGAGCGAGAGCGCCAGTGCCTGCCCGGCGGTTACGCTGCCCCGGTAAGTTTCGTCGTAGTTTTCGGGGCGGTAGCCTCCAAAATTCTTCGGCACATCCGTAATGACCAACCGTGGTGTTATAAGTCCTGCATCAAACGCCAGAGAATAGAGAAACGGCTTCAGTGCCGATCCCGGCGAGCGCAGCGCCGTAATGCCATCTACCTGACCCTGGAATGCATCCTCCCCGAAGCCGGCGGAACCAAGGTAGGCTTCCACCGCCATCGTACGGTTGTTTACCACAAGTACGGCCAGATTTTCAACCCCGGCTGCCCGAAGGGAACGCACATAATTGACGGCCTGTGTCTCTACTCTGTACTGCACTTCAGGATTAATAAAGGTGTATATCGCATTGCCCGCCAGCTGCCGCAACCGGTACGACAAGTGGGGTGCCTGCCTGGGCACATTGGGAATTCGCTCCGGAAGATGTTCTTCAAGGGCATCCCGGATGATGTCCTTATCAAAAAGTCCGGCTTCTCCGATCGCCCGCAGCCAGCGGTTTCTCACGGTCAGCAATGCCGACTGACCTCTGCCCGGCTTCAGCCTGTTGGGATCGTTGGGTATTACCGTAAGCATAACGGTCTGCGCCAGGCTCAACTCTTCAGGAGTTTCTCCAAAATAAATCAGTGAAGCTGTTTTTACTCCCTCTACGTTCCCGCCAAAAGGAAGCAGGTTGAAATACATCTGCAGGATTTCGTCTTTGGTAAAATGCCATTCCAGCTGAAAAGCCCTCACCATTTCAAGCAGTTTTGCAGAGATCGTACGCGGAGCCGGTCGCATCATCCGGGCAAGCTGCATGGTGATGGTGGAAGCTCCTGAAGTACGTCGGCCTTTTTTCAGGTTATTGAAAGCCGCCCTTACTACAGCAATGGGATTTATCCCCGGATGATACCTGAAATACCGGTCTTCCTTAAAAAGTATTGTTTTCTCCAGTTCGGGCGTTATCTCATCAATGCTGGCCTTTATCCTCCATTTTTCATCTTCCGACAGAAATGCATGCAAAAGCGATCCGTCGGCTCCATGTATCGTAGTTGACCAGGAAACCTCCTTTCCCGGAAAGGGATTCAGGGCGTCGTAAATCAAAAAGGCAAAAAAAACGGCCAATAGAAACAACAGGCCTGCCGCCAGAGCCCAGATACCTTTCTTTTTTTGCTTCAAGTTACGAAAAGCCTGCATACCTGAAAAACGATTCCTTTTATGCAAAGGTCATCAAAACACACGGCACCGCAACCCCGCAGATAAGTATTTATTGCAGAATTATTAATGCAACGCGTTTAAGACTGACTTTTATCCGGAACTCCCGGCATTTTTTCAAATTCCGGCACGTTGATGATGCCGGCTTATTCAGTCTTTCATTGGCCGACAGCAAAAGTAAACATGAACAAAACCAGACAAAATGCTGTTTGGCTGGGACCACGAATTAAAAAATATCAAAATGAATTTCAGAATATTAAACAAACTCTCATTTATTCCAATGACGTTTGCTGTGGGAATTATACTCACTTCCTGCGACACGAAAGACGATAATAACGTCAACAATACGAACAGCAGTACCGCTATTTTTCTGCTTATTGACGAAGATGCCATTGACAACGGGAGCGAGCCGAACAATTTTTCCGATACCGATGTCAACGATCACCTGGCGGAAGTAGGACAGCGCAAGCCACTGGAATGGTTTGCATCGAACGAAGGTAAAACCGTTACCTTGTATACAGGTCAGGTAGGCGATGAGGGGATCTTTGCAATGAAAAATATCCCCGCTTCATGGAAAGCTGCCGGTCCTTCCGATAACGGCACACGCAATTTTCTGCTGGCGGGGCCGGGTATGGGTTCGGAAGGTAACGGGCTTGACAAGGAAGATCTTTTGGATAAAATTCCGGATGTAACCCCACTCCGGGCAAGTGGCTTAGCCATGCTGAAGGGCAGTGTGGTACTGGCCGTTGTTTACGACAGCGATATAAGCATCAATTACAGCCCGCTTAACGGAAGTCTGAAAGGAGCCAATCTTGGTATTGCAGCCTTTGAAGTGCTGGAGGTGTCTGACCGCCCTTTCGGTTCATCGTCATCCCTGCCTTCGATAAAAATTAAGGTATTGAATGCCGGATTTGTTTCTGAGCTTCCGCTGAGTTTGTTTGCCAATGCTCCGGTAGTTACATCATCGTCGGAACCCTTCGACACCAGTATTGCCGAAACCCCGGTTCCCATTGTACTTGCCGATGCACCTTAAATAAAATTAGCCGTTTAAGGATACCATCCGTTACCGGGTGATCCTGTAATTTCCGAAACGGTTAATCGGGCCGTAAAATTACTCACTGGCTGTCAGCCGTTATACTTTACTGTAATATTTCCTTTCCCGTCCCCTTCCACGTAACCGATCTGTGCACAAAGAATTCCGGCTGAAATCATGGATTTTTCGAGTGCTTCAGCCTGTATTTCCGGCAAGCTGATCAGCAGCCCACCGGAGGTTTGAGCATCGCACAGGATAAGGCGGTCGGTTGTCGAAAGATCACCAAAGCTGGTCCATTCAGCAGCAAAGGCAAGGTTAGCCCTGCTTCCGCCGGGAACGGCACCGGCAGCTGCCATTGCAGCCACACCCGGTATGAGAGGGATTCTATTGAATTGGATATGTACATCCACTCCCGAAGCCAGTGCCATCTCATGAAGATGACCGGCAAGGCCAAAGCCGGTTACATCGGTACAGGCATTTACATCGTATAACCGCATCAACTCGGCTGCAGTTTTATTCAGGTCGGCCATTACCTGCCCGGCTTCCGTTTCGGAATCTTTTCCGGCCAGTCCCATTTTTACGGCCGTTGAAATTATCCCGGTTCCCAGGGGTTTGGTAAGTAAAAGGCGGTCGCCCGGTTTTGCACCAGCATTGGTAAGCACCTTTCCGGGATGTACGAATCCGCTGACAACCATTCCGAACTTCGGTTCATTATCTTCGATGCTGTGTCCGCCCAGGATGTGTATTCCCGCCTCTTTCGCTTTTTCGGAAGCGCCTTTCATAATCTCCTGCATCACCGAAAGAGGAAGTCGGTTTACCGGAAACGCTGCTATATTAAGGGCGAATGCCGGAATGGCTCCCATTGCATAGACATCGCTCAGGGCGTTGGCCGCAGCAATAGCTCCGAAAAGGCAGGGATCATCCACCACGGGAGTAAAAAAATCCACGGTCTGTACCAAAGCTACCTCCGCGTTGATACGGTAAACTGCAGCATCGTCGCGTTTATCGGCACCCACCAGCACGTTCGGATCCATAACGGGCGGAAGGTTCACAAGCACCTTTTCCAGGTCAGCCGGTCTTATCTTGCAGGCACAGCCCATCCCGTGGGTGTATTCCGTTAAGCGCACCTTTCCGTCAGCAACGGCAGCAACGCTTTGCCGGGAAGAAACTGCATTCAGTTTCCGGAGTGTTTCAACCAATTGTCCGGCAGCCTCCTTTACCTCTGCCTCCGTTGAATACCGTCCGAATGAAAAACGTATGGTGCCTGCAGAATAAGCTGGATCGGCTTTCATTGCACCCAGTACCGATGAGCCCGACTGTGTAACGGCATGACATGCTGCCCCGGCCGATGCTGCCAGTGCGGGCAGCGCCGACAGAATGGTTCCTGCATCCAGGTTTCGGAATCCTACGCTCAGAGTATTGGGAAGGCATTGCTCCGGATGGCCGTGAACATGAAAATCAACGTTGTTATCGCGAAGGATACGGAGAAAAATCTGCTTCAGTGAAAATGTATGCTTCCGGTACGTTTCCAATCCTTTACCCGCAATCTCACAGGCCTTGCCCAATCCGGCAATCTCAGGCACATTCTCGGTTCCCGCCCGCATATCCTGCTCATGACCGGCTCCGTGCATCAGCTTTTCAAGGGTAACGCCTTTGCGGATGTACAATGCACCAATACCCTTGGGAGCATAGAGCTTATGCCCGGCCACCGATAAAAGATCCACCCCCAGCTCATTTACGCCAACCCTGATTTTGCCGGTCGACTGTGCAGCATCGGTATGCAGCAGAATGCCGTATTCCCTTGCAATGGCTGATATTTCGGCTATGGGCTGAACGGTTCCGACCTCATTGTTGGCATGCATGATCGAAATCAATACCGTATCCGGTCTGATCAACCGCCTGACCTCTTCGGGATCAACCATACCAAACCGGTCGACTTCCGCCACGCTTACCTCGAAGCCCTGTCTGCTGAGAAAGTTTGCAACCTCGGCAACAGCCGGGTGTTCCACTGCTGATATAATCAGATGATTACCCCGGGACCGATGGGCAAACATCACCCCTTTAACAGCCATATTGTTCGATTCGGTTCCTCCGCTGGTAAAGATAATCTCTTCGGAACTGCACCCCAGGAGTGAGGCAACCCGTGAGCGGGCCGTTTCTACTCCCAGCCTGGCTTTAACGCCAAAGGCATGCGAACTGGATGGATTTCCAAATAGTTCATCGATGTATGGCTTCATCTCCAGGGCCACTTCCGGATCCACCGGCGTAGTGGCGTTGTAATCCAGGTATATCTGTTTCATTATTAAAAATACTGTAAGTTCTTGTATGCGTGTTTTACGGCCTGACTTTTACAGGCTGAGATCATCTTACAGAAGCCAGATTCATCACCGCCTGAGCATTTGCATCCGCATCTCCCGTTCCCCGATCAAGCGTTATTATTTCGCGGTCTGAAAAGCGTTCCAATGCTTTGAGATAGGTTTTGTCGTAGTATCCCAGTACCAGACGTATGGCCTCTTCATAGTTTTCACCGCCGATATGCTGCCGTATTGCTGCTGCAGTCTGCCCGCCCAGGGAAGCGGCGATCTTATCAAGCCCGGCTAAAAGTTCAGCATTGCTGAAACAAGCGTACTCCCTTACCAGTCGCCGTACTCTAATTTCTGAAGGAATCCGGAGCAGGATCATAGGACTTTTCTTCATCATATCGAAGAAAGGAGGCGGAAGGCTGACGGTTCCAATGGATCGGCTTTCGTCCTCAACCCACACCGGCCGGCTGTGGTCGAGAAGCCGCCATTCGTTGTACAGATCGTTCTCAAATTGTTCGTTGGAAGGCTGGGCTTTCTGCCCAAGCGATCCAAAAACGGAACCCTTGTGGTGTGCCAGATGCTCCAGGTCGATCACCTGACAGCCTTTTTGCTGCATTATACCCAGTACTTCTGTTTTTCCGGATCCCGTCATTCCTCCCAGAACACGGATGGGAACTCCCTTGCCGGCTGCTTCACGGATATATGTCCTGTATGCCTTGTAGCCGCCTTCCAATACCACGGTATCGAAGCCTGCCGTGCTGAAAAGCCAGGACATGGAAGCACTGCGCATACCGCCTCTCCAACAGTATACTGCAACTTTCCGGTTTTTTCCGCGGGTGAGGGAGGTCAGACGCTTTACGAAATCAGACATCTTAACTCCGGCAAAATCAAGACCTATCAGCAAGGCTGCATCCTTACCGGCATCATGGTAGCGCGTACCAACAACGGCACGCTCCTCATCGGTAAACAAGGGTATATTTGCAGCCCCGGGAATGTGTCCTTTTACAAATTCTAATGGCGAACGCACATCAATCAGTGCATAATTCCCTTCCTGCGAAAACAACCATTCAGGGCCAAATCTCCGGATCATGCAGCAAAATTACCGATTTTAATCGTGAATGAAATTTCACAGCCAGATAAATACCTAAATAGCGGAACCATGACGCACATTACGAGCCGGTTCCGGCTAATTTATAAAACCCGATACCGTGAAATCCGCGAAAGCGTACCTAACAATAAGTCGTCTCAGATCACCCGCAAAACTTCCGTTTCCCGATCAATATAAACAAGCCACGCTGCGGGTGAGCGATACCCCATGGCCTCCAGGAGGTTGGCATAACGCCGCACCTGAACAATGTGGCTATCGTCTCTGCGACCGGTCTTGTAGTCGATAACACCGGTGAAACCACCGGAAACGGCAACGCGGTCGGGCCGGTACATCCTTCCCTCAGGGGTAAGGATAGCGGATTCAGCAAACACTTCAGCCGTCTCGCTAAAGAACATACTCAAATCGGGATGATTAACCACTCCCTGGAGTTTGGCAGCAAAAGCCTCTGCTTCATCGCTACCAATCAGCCTTTTCAGGACAAAATCTGCGGTCACGTTATTCACATCGGAGAGTATCCGGATTTGCGACAGTGCCAGATGGAGAAGGTTTCCGGTTTTCTGCATTTCTGACGGAGCTTCCGCACTCCAGCTACCGGGTGCCCGGGAGGCAAACGTAAGGTTACGATGCCATGCATTCGACGTAAAACCAACATCAAGGGTTTGGGCTTTTTCATGCCCGCGGCCAAGGATCACGGAACCATCGCCCCAGCGGTATACCAATCGCCCTTCTTCCCAAATTCCTTCATTTTTGATGAAATTGCTTAGCATTCCGGTTACCGACTTCAATTCACCGCTGCCCTTTGCATCCTGTTTGAAAACCCCTGTAAATATATAAAGCCGCTCTGAAGCACGCGTAAAAGCAACATAAACCAGATTCAGGACATCCAGTTTCTTTTTGTCCTTTTCCTCCAGCAGAACTTCTTCATAAATAGTACCCTCAAGCTTTTTGTTGATACTGATAAGGGCAGTCTTCAGATCCGGTACGGCTTCATCCCTGAATGGCAGCCATGCGGTTCCGGAAAAATTACTCACTTCCCAGTCGGCATAAGGAAAGATTACCACCGGGAACTCCAGGCCTTTTGATTTGTGGATGGTCAGCAGCTGGACGGCATCGCCCGTATCGGGAATAACCACCGAAAGGTCCTTTGATTTCTGATCCCAGTACTCCAGAAATACCTGCAAACTTCCGGAACGGGATGCAGATACCTTCAGCACTTCATCGAGGAAGAACGACAGATAAAGCGGTGCCCGGTCTTCAAGCCTGAACACCCGGATCAGCTCCTGCATCTTATCGTACAGTGATAAATGGCCAAAAGCAGCAACGTTTATGCCGCATCCGATCCGTTCGAGCATATTGTAAAAACCGGCCGGCCGCACAACCCGACGGTAGAGTTCGTGTCTGCTTTCAAACTGAACCATTCCTGTATCGGCCAGGTATCCGGTTATTGCAACACGGCTTATATCCAGTCCGGGATCGTTGAACAGCCTGAGCCAGTTAACCAGAAATGCCACTTCCGGATTGTTCCTGAGCAGGAGCGAAACGGGAGAAATCACCCGCAAACCTTTGTTATTCAGATAAACCGTGATATCGGTGGCTTCGTTGTTGGTACGGGTCAAAACTGCAATATCTCCGTATGAGTATCCTTCGCGGTTCAGTGCACGAATTTGCTCATAAACCCGTTCGATCATTGCGCCGGAATAATCAACCGGATCGCCGCCGTAGAATTCTACGTTTACAAGTCCGCCGCTTTTACCAGAATCAAATTCCTGTTCCGATCCATCGTAAACCTGCTTGCGCTCATCGAGCCAGAGTGGTGCTACAGCAGTAAAAAAGCGGTTATTGAAATTTACCACTTCGCTGCGCGACCTGTAATTGGAGCGAAGGGATTCGAAACGATACTCCCTTTGAAGTATCTTGCTGCGCTGCTGAATGAGTGGGTTATTGCCGGGATTATGCACTGCGGGCAATCGCACAAACTGGTCAACATCGCCGTTACGAAACCGATAGATGGCCTGTTTGCCATCGCCCACGATCATGGAAAGTCCTCCGGCTGCCAGTGAGTTTTCAATCAGCGGAAGCAAATTCATCCACTGCAGCACCGAGGTATCCTGAAACTCATCAATCATGAAATGGCTGAAACGCTCCCCCGTACGTTCGTATATAAAGGGCACGGGTTCTTCCATTACAATGGATGCAACGATTCTGTTAAACTCGGCAATCGGCACTACATTACTCTCCTTTTTAACCTGTTCCAGGCGATTCCTGAGCTCCTGAAGCACCGCCATGGGATACAGTTGCCTGCGCACCATCTGCAGTAGGCGAATCCGCTGCCCTTCAGAAGAAATCAGCGCTTCCGCTTTTCGGAACAGCTGCTCCAGAGCACCGGTAAGCCCCTGGAGCAGATCGTTGCTGATCCGCTTTTCCGATTCCTTGTTGAGCCATTTATTGCCGGCAACCGTATTGGCAGCATTACGCCCAATTTCGTACAGCTTTTCTCCTTCCGAAAGATTACTGAAAAACTTGTATATCCCTTTATCCTTATACGAAAAATTATCTGCAGACAATCCTGCTCCGGCTATCATTTCCAAAGCTTTGCCTCCGATCTGCATCAGCGATTCGCGATACTTTTGCTCCGCATTGCGTATGGCCTCCCTGGCTTTCTTAACACCGTCGGCAGGCAGAAATCCAGCTTCACGGGCATCTTCCCTGAACAGCTTTTCCGCAAAAGCTGCGAGGGTATCGCTTATCTGCCAGCTCTCGTCGTCCTCAACGGTCTCCTGGATAAAGCTGATGAGTATGGCCGTAAGTTCAGGATCGGTACCGGCAGCCGACACCAGGTCATCCACCGCCTTACGCACCAAAATTTCATGATCCATCTCCACTTCAAAATTGAGCGAAAGCTTCAGATCAAAAGAAAATGCCCGAATGATGCGGTGTACAAAGCTATCGATGGTTGAAACTGCAAAATCGCTGTAATTGTGAAGAATTTTAGATAATGTACGGGCTGCCCTTTCCGAAAGAACGGCTGCATCCAGTCCGGTCTCTTCCTTAAGTTTGGCGATGAGAGAAACGGAATGCTGCGGGGATGTTTCTTCATCGTAAGCAGCAATAAGCTTAAGATTCAGCAAAATACGGTCTTTTATCTCGTTTGCTGCTTTGTTGGTAAAGGTGATGGCCAGTATCCTCCTGAATGCATCGGGATTCTGAAGTACAATCGACAAATAAGTGCGCATCAGGGTATAGGTTTTACCCGACCCTGCCGAGGATTTATAAACGACGAAGTTATTCATGAGTTCAGCAAAGGCTCAAAATTAACAAAGTAATCCCAATGTTGCTGAAAATTTGTCTTCCGGTATTACATGAAGCCGGCTTTGGCAGCGAACTTTCCGAATTCTTGCCGGCTGAGACCAAAACTGTATCTTTGCAACTCCAACGCTTTCAGAAATATGACAAAAGACAGCAATCTGATCTACGGCATGAGGCCGGTGATGGAAGCCATTGCAGCCGGCAGGGAGATCGACAGGCTTATGCTTCAGCAGGGATTGAAGGGCGAACTGGTTCCCGAGCTCCGCAGGCTGATGAGCGAATACAACATTCCTTTTCAGTACGTCCCCGGAGAGAAGCTGAACCGTCTTATAAGAGGAAATCACCAGGGTGTTGTGTGTTTTATTTCGCCCATTACATTCCAACCCGTTGAAAATCTTCTGATGTCGGTTTATGAACGGGGAGAAGTGCCGCTTTTTGTCATCCTCGACAGAATTACCGATGTTCGCAATCTGGGCGCTATCGCCCGCACAGCAGAATGTGCCGGAGCTCACGGATTAATCATCCCCGAAAGGGGCAGTGCACCCGTAAATGCCGACGCGGTTAAAACATCGGCCGGAGCGCTTACCACCCTTCCTGTACACCGGAGTTCGAACCTTAAACATACCATCGACTATTTGAAAGAGAGCGGATTATCCATAGTTGCAGCTTCTGAACGCGGTGAAATACCATATTTTCAAGCTTCCTTCAGCGGACCTACCGCCCTGATTATGGGTTCGGAGGAAGACGGTGTGTCGCCCGAGTATCTGAAGCGCTGCGACCAGGTCGTAGCCATACCGATGAAAGGCGCCATAGGGTCACTCAACGTTTCTGTGGCAACCGGCATCCTGCTTTTTGAGATAGCCAGACAACACGCTGCCTTTCGTTAACCGTTTCCGTCCGCTATGAAATTCCGCACCGATATTATTCCGCCGTCGGGCAGTCCGCTTTCACAGAGGGAATACATCCGCTGGACGCTGATAATCGTCGGTATTGGCGTTATTATCAGGGTTCTACACCTAAATTTTTCCTTCTCTAACGATGAACTCAGTGCCCTTGGACGTACACGATTCGATTCCTTCAGCGATCTTATTTCCAAAGGTGTGATGGTCGACGGGCATCCGGGCGGAGTTCAGGCTTTAATGTATTTCTGGGTAAAACTTTTCGGAATGAGCGAATGGGTAGTACGCCTCCCCTTTGCCCTGGCCGGAGCGGCCGGAATCTGGTTTACCATCCGGTTGTTTGCTTTGTGGTTCGGGAGAAACGCAGGCCTGCTGACCGGAGCATTCGTTTCATTTTTATATTTTCCGCTAATCTTCAGCCAGATTGCACGACCTTACGGGATAGGGCTAAGCCTGTCGATGGCCATGATCTATTTCTGGACGCGGCTGCTAAACGATGAAAAGCCACGGAAAGACATCGCCGTTGCCTACACATTGTTTACTGCAGCATGCATGTACAATCACTATTTCAGCTTTCTTCTGGCTCTTATCGTAGGCTTAACAGGACTTTTTATACTGAGACGCGATCGTATGTGGCTATATCTGGGTGCAGGAGCGGGTGCATCCCTGCTTTTCAGTCCGCACATTTACATTACGTTGTTTCATTTGGGTGTGGGAGGCGTCGGACAATGGCTCGGCAAACCGGGGCTCGACTGGCCTTTGCTGCATATAGCCTACATCTTTAACAACTCCTTAATAATTGCAGGCCTCCTACTGATTATTTCAATTGTGCAAGTGCTGTGGTTTCGCATTTTACCGGGCAGTAACCGGTATAGATTTCTGGCAGCAATGTTTTTCATGCTCCCTCTCCTGATCGGTTATTTCTACTCCAGGATGGTAAATCCGGTGCTTCAGGATAGTGTACTGATCTTTTCCTTCCCGTTTTTACCTGCCCTGATCTTTTCTTTTTCCGGTAAAATACCTGCTAAATTCATGAACATACTACTTGGGATGGTAATGATTACAGGGCTGGCAGATACGGTTATCGGGAAGGATTACTACCACCGGCAGCATTTCGGCGAATTCAGGGGTATTGCTGAAGCCATCTGCAAATGGAACAACGATTTCGGAAAGGAGAACATCACACGGGCCATTGGCGTGAACAATCCCTGGTACATTCACTACTATCTTGAGCGCACGGGCGATTGCGACCTAACCTTTGAACAGTACAACAGCCGGGGCGAAGCCGATCTCGACACCCTGAAAACCATTCTCGATACGTGTTCAACGCATTACTTCCTGTATGCATTTACGAAACCGGTTCCGGCCGAAATAAGAGACATGGTACTTGCCCGTTTTCCCTGTATCGTGAAAGACAGAAACTTCAGCGGAATGACGGCTGCCACGCTGTTTGCCAGGCAGGAGGGTACGGAATGCCTAAACCGGCAGTCGGGGGTGCTTTTTCTGAAGAACGATTTTGACACCATTGCAGCTGCTGAAGAATCCGGGACGGAATACCCGGAATTCTATCCCGGATACGAAGGCATCCCTGCCGGGGCAGACTGCAAGCCGGGCAGCAGGCTGAGGGCTTCAGCGATCGTGCATTTATCCGGTGAATTAAAAGGAACCCTTCTGGTAGCATCGTTTCATGATGCATCGGGGGAAACAGCCTACTGGAAGGCTTCCCGTGCCGAACTGTTTGCCCGCAGCGGCGAATGGAGCACCATCAGTCTTGGCATTGATCTCCCTTCCGGCGACTTTCTCTTAAAAACTCTTAAAATATACATCTGGAACCCGGGGCATAACAAGGTAAAGATAAAAGAGTTAAAACTGACTTGTGAAAATCCGGTTTGAAAATCGAAGGACAGGTCGCGAAGAATTTCAAATAATCAGAAAAAAAAACCGTTACACAAATATGTTACAAAGAAGTCTGTTTAAAAAATCAAACCTTGCCGGGATTTTGTTCCCGGTGCTGGTGCTTGCGGTTTCGCTTTCCTCTTGTACGAAGAAAGTTACGGAAAACCATCCCAACGGAAATCTAAAATCGGTGAGGCATTACAAAGGCAAGCAACAACACGGATTGAGTACCTGGTATTACCTGAACGGAAGTAAAGAGATGGAAATCGATTTCCTTAACGGGAAAGCAGAAGGAACGGCAACCCGCTGGTACTACAACGGTCGCAAAGAATCGGAAGAGGAATATAAAAACGGTCTTCGCAACGGATTGTCGACGCGCTGGACTGAAAACCGTGTTAAGGTGGATGAACGATCGTACCGCAACGACACCCTGCACGGCCCGTATCGCCTGTATCACGGCAACGGTGTGATAATGATCGAAGGCCAGTACGACAGGGGGATGTATGAAGGCACCTGGACGTATTACAATGAATACGGGTTCAGGATTGGTGAAGGAAATTACGTTGCCGGCACCGGTGTTCAGAAGGCATTTTATCCAAACGGAAAGTTGTGGAAGGAGATTCCTTACCGCAACAATATGAAAAATGGAACCGAAAAAACATTTAACCAGGCCGGAGATCTTATCGACTCCCTCCGGTATATCGACGATCAGGTTCAGATTGAGGGGGCACTGACTGAGGAAGTGACCTTACCGGGCAATCTTCGCTAAGCTTTGCAAATCAATTGGTACAGCCAATGTTTAGAAGCGGTCTAAACTATCTGATATATAAAAAATTAGCCAAATCCTGGTAAAAGCGGAAAAAGGAAAAAATCTTTTTCCAAGTTGTTTGGAAATGTCAATTTAATAAACATAAATTTGCCCTGTTATTTGGTTAACATTGTTACAAAATTCACATAATTACTCATCCTAAAACATCCACAAGATGAATCTGGAAAAAATCATGTCCGACCTGGAGAAGAAACATCCGGGAGAAGTCGAGTACTTGCAAGCAGTACGCGAGGTTCTTGAGTCCATTGAAGAGGTCTATAACGAGAACCCACAGTTCGAATCAGCCGGTATCCTTGAACGCATTGTTGAGCCGGACAGGGTGTTGACTTTCAAAGTTCCCTGGGTTGACGACAACAATAAGGTCCATGTAAACATTGGCTACAGGGTACAGTTTAACGGTGCAATCGGCCCCTACAAGGGAGGACTTCGTTTCCACCCGAGTGTTAACCTCAGCATTCTGAAATTCCTCGGATTCGAGCAGATTTTCAAGAACAGCCTTACCACTCTGCCAATGGGCGGTGGCAAGGGCGGAAGTGATTTCGATCCCAAAGGCAAGTCAAACGGTGAAATCATGCGTTTCTGCCAGGCTTTCATGCTTGAATTGTGGAAGATAATCGGCCCCGAAACCGACGTACCAGCCGGCGACATTGGTGTTGGCGGACGCGAAATCGGATACATGTACGGAATGTACAAGAAACTTGCTTCCGAGCACACCGGCGTTCTTACCGGAAAAGGCCGCAACTGGGGCGGAAGTATCCTCAGGCCTGAAGCTACCGGATTTGGTGCCGTTTATTTTGCTCAGGAAATGCTCGGAACCAAAGGCCTTGATTTCAAAGGCAAGACCGTTGCCATCAGCGGTTTTGGAAACGTAGCATGGGGTGCTGTTACCAAAGTGAACGAACTGGGTGGTAAAGTTGTTACCATTTCAGGTCCCGACGGTTACATCTACGATCCCGACGGAATCTCCGGAAGGAAGATCGATTATATGCTCGAACTAAGAGCTTCGAACCAGGATATCGTAAAACCTTACTCCTACGAATTCCCCAATGCTCAGTTCCATCAGGGCAAACGCCCCTGGGAAGTTAAATGCGACGTAGCTATGCCGTGTGCTACCCAGAATGAACTCGGTTTCGAAGACGCAAAAAAACTCGTGGAAAATGGAGTGATGTGCGTTGCGGAAGGCGCCAACATGCCCTCAACACCCGAAGCCATCAACCTCTTTATTGAGAAGAAAGTGATGTTTGCCCCCGGAAAAGCCGTTAACGCTGGCGGAGTTGCAACCTCAGGTCTCGAAATGACACAGAATACCATGAAACTGAGCTGGCAGGCCGAAGAAGTTGACATCCGCCTCCACCAGATCATGAAAGACATCCACGCACAGTGCGAAAAACATGGCAAACAGGCCGATGGCTACATTAACTACGTTAAAGGCGCCAATATCGCAGGATTCCTGAAAGTTGCCAGTGCCATGCTCGACCAGGGCGTTGTATAAACTGCTTGAATCAACTGCCAATCACTCTGCAAGCCCCTGCCAAACAGGGGCTTGCTCTTTTTAACACTGCTCTATATACTAACCCGACACTTCCCAAATGTTGCTATGAAACACTTCTTCCCAAACAGAAAAAAAGCACCCCCTTTTGCAAACCCGCAAGACCCTGCAGAAGTATTATTATATCTTTGCTTTATAATCATAAAAACCATGATCCACTTTAAATCTATAGCTGACGTACTCGATTTTGCGATGAAATCGGAGCAGGAGTCGGTCGATTTTTACTACCGTATGACGGCCATGACCAACAATGCTGAAATGAAACGGGTCTTTACGCAACTGGCTCACGAAGAGATGGGCCACAAGTCCAGGCTGCAGCAGATGCTTGAAAAACAGGAACCAATCATGAAACCTGAAAGGGTTGCCGATCTGCGCATCAGCGATTACCTGCCGGATGTTCTCCCGGGCCCGCGGCTTACCTACAGCGAAGCATTGATAGTGGCCATGAAAAAGGAAAATGCCGCCGCCAGATTGTATACCGACCTGGCAGCACGTGCAGCCGACGATAGCATAAGGCTAGTTTTTGAAGGCCTGATAAGAGAAGAACAAGCACACAAGCTGCGGTTTGAAACCGAATACGACGAATACGTGCTGAAAGAAAACTGACCGGCATAAAAAAAAATGATTTTCATTTTACTGCTGCCCGGATATATTCATCCGAGTCTGTGGAAGCCTTTTGCCATCATTGGGATCAATTGTGTTTGCGCCTTTCATTCCAGGCTAAATCCATCCAAGCAGTAAAGCCCCGGAATATGGCTTTATTAAACAACATTGAAACTTTCCTGTGCTTTTGAGTGCCCTGACACCGGCCACCGCCGGGATGGCAGTGAGAGACGATGTATGTTTGCTGAGAAACAATGTTTTTTTTAGTCTTGCGGTATTACTTTTTTCACTTTTAGCTATTAACTAAATATCCTGATTATCCGGGAGTAAGACTGCATTAACAAAAAAACGTTTTACCTATGAAAACATTCAGATCGTTCGACGAAGCCCTGCATTATGCCATCAATTCGGCCCGGGAATGTGCAGAATTTTACACCCGACTGGCGGAAAATGCCCGGAACGCCAGGATTCAGCGTGTTTATCAGCAATTCTCACGCGAAGAATACGCTCAGATGGTCAGCCTTCTGAGACTGCAGGAAACAGTGTCTGATGCTATCCCCGCCCGCTTCCCTCTCAGCCTCGAACTCTTTAACTGCAGCGATGGTGTGGCAGCCATCACCGCGCTCCCATACGCACGTATTCTGATACTGGCCATGCGCAAAACCAGATCATCGGTAATTCTCTATCGCGAAATGGCTTCAAGGGCCTCGGAAAAAGATGTATCCGAGATACTTATAACATTATCTCACAAAGAGTTAACACACCAAAGAGCAATTGAAAAAGAATACAACGAGTCGTTGTTGCTGCACTTGTAATTCTTCCCGACCGAATATGAAAAAGCCCTGATTCCGGGGCTTTTTTTTTGGTTTCCGGCAACAATCGGGCCCCTGCAGTAACGCGGATTTGTTTAATTTTGCATGCAACCAAGCACCTGCTATCCTGTAACTATGCAATTTATCAATCCAACAATGCTGTATGGCCTGCTGGCGGTATTAATCCCGATAGCCATACATCTGTTCAATTTCAGGAAGTACAGGAAAGTCTACTTCAGCAATGTAAGGCTTCTCAACCAGTTTAGAAAAAAAACACGAAAACGTTCCCGCCTTTTGCATTATCTGGTGCTTGCTTCGCGCATCGCCGCCATCGTTTTTCTCGTCATAGCCTTTGCTCAGCCTTATTTCCCCGCTCCTTCCGGAATCCAGGCAGGCAAACTGAATAGTGTCAGTATTTTTCTCGACAACTCCTACAGCATGGAAGCCGCAGGGGAACAGGGCCGGCTTTTCGACGATGCCCGCAATATTGCTATAAGCATTGCCGGAGCATACGATGCCGACGATCATTTCCAGCTTCTGACCAACGATTTTGAAGGAAAACACCAGCGATTCGTCAGCCGTGAGGAGTTTGTTCAACTGGTACGTGAAACGGTTCTGAGCCCTTCCGTTCAATCGCTTGAAGCAATTCACGCCCGGCAGCGGGATCTTATAAACCGAAACCGTACACCGGCCGCGGCTGCCTATGTGCTTTCCGATTTTCAGCAAAGCACGCTGCTTTCGGCCCTGCCCGACAGCTCTGCATCGTACAGCACCTTCCTTGTTCCTCTTAAAAATAAAAAAACAGGAAACCTCTACATCGATTCCTGCTGGTTCAGCAATCCCGTAATCCGGCACAACGAAGTAGCCAACCTGCAGGTAAGCCTTAAAAACGTCTCCGGCAACGACCTGGAAAAAATACCGGTTAAGTTGATGATCAACGGCTTTCAGCGGGCCGTGGCAGGTGCCGATATCCCTGCCGGAGGTTCCGCCACCGTTACCCTCTCCTTCAACAATCCCGAAACAGGGACTTTCAAGGCTACCGTCGAAATCAACGATTTCCCGGTTACCTTCGACGATGTTTATTATTTCACCTACAACGTTTCATCCAGCATCCCCGTGCTTGCCATCAACGAAGGCGAGCCGAATCCCTATTTGTCGTCGGTCTTTAGTCTCGACTCCACCATCAGCTTTAGCAACGTTAATACCCGGCAGGTTGACTATTCCACACTTCCCTCCTACCGTCTGATTGTGCTGAACGAACTGAAAAGCATCTCATCCGGAGCACTGCGCGAACTTTCTGCATACGTTAACCAGGGCGGCAATCTGCTGATATTGCCCTCCTTTGAAGCCGGAACCGAACCGCTAAACCAGCTGGCTGCAGCCCTGGCCATTAGCGGAGCAAACCATACCGATACTGCCAGGGTATTGGTTGCCGGCATCAACACCAATCACCCCGTTTTCAGGGATGTATTTGAACGGGAAGTTGCAAAGGATGAAAACATCAACCTGCCGGTTATCCGCAAACATGTGCGATATGTACAAGCCTCCAATTCCAGGGGAGAAACCCTGATTACTCTCGAAAACGGTGACCCCCTGCTGATCGCGGTAAACACCGGAAACGGTACCATTTATCAAAGTGCCATTCCCTTTACCGATATTGCCGGAAATTTTCCCCGACATGCGGTATTCGTTCCGTCTTTACTGAATATAGCATTCCAAAGTGATGACATTCAGCCATTTATGCACTACACCGGAACTACAGTCGGAATCAGGGTGTATGAAAATATTAAAGGCGGCGACCAGGTATTCAGGCTGAAGAATCTGCAGGAGGATCATGAGTTTGTCCCCGAAATGCGTAAAATCGACGGTGTTTATTACCTGTTTGTCAAAAATCAGGCGAATAAAGCCGGTTTTTATGATCTGGCTTATGGAGATCAAACCATTAGCATACTGGCATTTAACTTCAACCGCAAGGAATCGGACCTCAGAGTACCGGATATGGATGCGCTCGAAAAGTTGACCGCAAATATTCCGGGACTTTCGATTATGGATGAAAATGCTGCATCGATTACTTCAGCAATAACAGGAAATACATCAGGGAAAAAGCTCTGGAAGTGGTTTATCGCCGCTGCCATGCTGATGCTGCTGGCCGAATCGCTGTTATTAAGATTTTTTCAACAATGGCAGGTTTCACGAACGCAATCAGTAAATTAGCCGCGCACCAGGGAATAGAATAAATAGAATATGGAAGAAAATTTGACTAATAACGAAGCAGAAGAATTTTTACCGGAAGAAATACCGGAAGTACAGCAGGAAGGCGAAACGGTGGAGATGCATAAAATTCTCCAGCTTTCGGGCATGTATGAAAACTGGTTTCTCGATTACGCCTCATACGTTATCCTGGAACGTGCCGTACCTGAAATCATCGACGGCTTTAAACCGGTTCAGCGGCGCATCATGCATGCCATGTACGAGCTCGACGACGGTCGCTTCAACAAAGTCGCCAATATCATCGGGCATACCATGAAATACCATCCCCATGGCGACGCCTCCATCGGAGATGCCCTGGTACAGCTTGGTCAAAAAGAACTGCTTATCGACACCCAGGGAAACTGGGGAAACATTCATACCGGCGACAGCGCGGCTGCACCAAGGTACATCGAAGCGCGCCTGAGTAAGTTTGCACTTGAAGTTGTTTTTAACCCAAAAACCACCACCTGGAAACTCTCGTACGACGGACGAAACAAGGAACCCGTTACCCTCCCTGTAAAATTTCCCTTATTGCTCGCTCAAGGAGTTGAAGGAATCGCAGTGGGACTTGCTTCAAAAATTCTCCCGCACAACTTCAACGAACTTATCGACGCCTCCATCAAGGTTCTTCAGGGTAAAGATTTTGAACTGTATCCCGATTTCCCGGCAGGCGGACAGGCAGACTGCTCACGTTACAACGGCGGACTCAGGGGCGGAAAAGTCAGAGTGCGGGCCAAGATCAGCCAGCTCGATAAAAAAACACTGGTCATTACAGAACTTCCGTTTGGCGTCACCACCGAAAGCCTTATCGACAGCATTGTAAGCGCAAACGATAAAGGAAAGATCAAAATCCGGAAAATCGACGACAATACCGCGCAAAATGTTGAAATACTCATTCAGCTAATGCCCGGAGTTTCGCCCGACACTACAATTGATGCCCTATACGCCTTCACGGATTGCGAAATTTCCATCTCCCCCAACAATTGCGTAATTAAAGACAGTAAACCACGCTTCCTGGATGTGAAAGAAATGCTGGCCATTTCAACGTTCAACACCATGGAACTCCTAAAAGCCGAACTTGAGATCCGGCACAGGGAGCTTATGGAAAGCCTGCTGTATTTGTCGCTCGAAAAAATATTCATCGAAAACCGCATTTACCGGGATATAGAGGAATGCCGCAGCTGGGAAGAAGTTCTTACTGCTATCGAAAAAGGACTCGAACCGTACAAACCAGGGTTTTACCGCGTAATCACCATCGACGACATTCTAAAACTCACCGAAATAAAGATTAAACGCATTTCAAAATTCAATGCGTTTAAAGCCGATGAGCTTATGAAGAACATGAGCGATGAAAAAGCCCAGGTTGAGCACTATCTCGCCAATCTTACCGAATACACCATCGAATACTTCCGGAATATAAAACGGAAGTATGGAAAAGGCCGGGAAAGACGAACTGAGCTCAGAAACTTCGACACCATCGAAGCCGTAATGGTAGCAGCCGCTACGCAAAAACTTTATGTTAACCGTGCCGAAGGCTTTGCAGGCACATCCCTGAAAAAGGATGAGTTTGTCTGTGACTGCTCCGACATCGACGATATTATCGCTTTCCGGGAAGACGGAACACTGCTTGTTACACGTGTGGCAGAAAAATTCTTCGTAGGAGAGAACATCATCCATATCGACGTATTCCGTAAAAACGATGAACGCACCGTTTATAACATGGTTTATCAGGATGGAAAAAGCGGAGGTGCGTTCGTTAAGCGCTTTTCGGTACTTGGGGTTACGCGGGATAAGGAGTACGACCTCACCCAGGGCACCAAAGGTTCCAAAGTGCTCTACTTTACAGCCAACCCCAACGGTGAGGCCGAAGTTATAAAAGTCCTGCTGAAACCCAGACCAAAACTGAAAAAAGCAATATTCGACTTCGATTTCAGTACGCTTTCGATTAAAGGCCGGAATTCAAAAGGCAATACGCTCACCAAATATGCAGTAAAGAAAATTCTGCAGGCTGAAGCCGGCGTTTCAACCCTTGGTGCCCGCGACATCTGGTTCGACGAATCCATACGGCGCTTGAATACAGAAGGACGCGGAAAACTTCTCGGAGCATTCGCAGGCGACGATAAAATCCTGACAATCATGCAGTCGGGAAGCTATAAACTCTACAACTTCGACCTTACCAACCATTTTGATGAGGACCTGCTTATCATCGAAAAACTAAACGTAAATAAGCCGTTAACAGCCGTTTACTTCAATGGGGAAAAACAGTATTACTACCTGAAGCGTTTCCAGGTGGAAATCAGCGATAAAAAAGTGGATTTTCTTGGCGAAGAAGAGTCTTCCAAACTTGTTGCCGCTTCTACCGACTGGCTTCCCAGATTTCAGGTGATTTTTGACGATAAGCTCAACGGAAAAGTCATCGACGATGAAGAAATCAATGCCGCAGAGTTCATTGACGTAAAAAGTTACCGGGCGAAAGGCAAGCGTCTTACCACCAATGCTATAAAGAAGATCGGCATACTTGATCCAATACCTTACACTCCTCCCGGTGAGGAAGAACAGGAACCCTTAGAACCAATGGAACCGGAAACAAGATCTCCGGAACTGCCATCGCATACAGATCGAAAGCTGCCACCGGATGACGATGCCAAGCAAATGACCATAGATTTTTAACAATTAACACGATAATAAAACTATGACAGACAACAAAGTACTTGAAATTACCCCGGATGTAAGCTGGATCGGGGTACTCGACCGCGACATCGTAACGTTTGATGTGGTAATGGAAACGCTTTACGGAACTACCTACAATTCCTACTTCATCAATGCAGAAAAGAAAGCGATCGTTGAAACTACCAAAGAGAAATTCTGGAATGTTTATGAGGCCAAAATCAGGCAGGTTTGCGATCCCTCCGAAATTGAATACATCATTCTCGACCACACCGAGCCCGACCACTCCGGGAATCTGGCAAACCTTTTGAAAATTGCTCCCCACGCAACCGTTGTGGGTAGCGGAAACGCATACAGGTACCTGAAAGACATGTTCGGAAACGACTTCCGCTTTTTACAGGTAAAAGACGGCGATACCCTCTCCCTCGGAAATAAAACCCTCCGATTCTTTAACGCCCCCAATCTGCACTGGCCCGACTCCATCTACACCTGGCTTGAAGAAGACCGCGTGCTCTTTACGTGCGACTCATTCGGTGCCCATTACTGCTCCGATGCAATGTTTGATGATCTCGTTGACAACTACGACGACTCGTTCAAGTATTACTTTGATGTAATTCTTAAACCCTTCAGCAAATTCATGCTCAAGGCCATTGAGAAAATCCGTCCGCTCGACATTGCAACGATTTGTACCGGCCACGGTCCCATACTCAGAAAAAACTGGAAACGCTGCGTGGATATGTCGGAGCAGTGGGCAAAGGAAACGCTGGGCAATCCTCAGGCTAACCGGGTATTTATTGCCTATGTTTCGGCCTACCATAACACAGGGGCGCTGGCAATGGGTATAGCAGATGGCATCAGGCAATCGGGCGATGTAGAAGTTTTTGTCGCGGACATCGAAAAAATGGATGCCGGAAGCATCGATGAGCAGCTGGCAAGATCTTCGGGAGTTTTGCTCGGATCTCCAACTATTAACCAAAACATACTTCCCCAGATTTATCAGGTATTCGCTCTTATCAACCCTATCCGCGACCGGGGTAAACTGGCCGCTGCTTTTGGCTCTTACGGATGGAGCGGTGAAGGTGCAGGCATGATCGAATCCAACCTGAAGAATCTGAAGCTCAATGTTTATGATAAGAACATGTTCATCAAATTTACTCCCGACAGCTCCGAACTGGAAAAAGCCAGAGAATTTGGCCATCGCTTTGGACTGGCACTGCAGAATGCCACAGAGGAAGCAGAATAAGACCGAAAACACCTATGTCAGCTAAACGAACCTATACAGAAATCAGGCCTGTCGCTGTGCTGGCAGGCCTGATTATACTGCTGACCTCCTGTTCAACGGAGCGCCGGCTGGCACACGAGTACCAAACGCAGAAAAGCGATGCATCCATCATGCTCATTCTGCCCGACATTATTTATAAAGCAGGATTTAAAGTTCCCGACTCCATTAACCCCGACTCACTGACCAAAAATGAGCGAAAATCTATTCTGCTGAATTATACCGATCTTATTAAAAATATCGACGATACCATTTTTACAGAGGGCTATGGTTCCGGAATGGCATACGGCCTCAGGCAACTGGGATACAAAGTATACCGCGACCAGAATATACACGAGTTTCTTGGAAACGGCAACAGACAAATTATACTGAACCTGGCTCAGGTAGAGCTGGAGGAATTCTATACACCTATAAGAGATGAATCACGCTTCAGCGATGAGGACATTTACCGATACGAGTTCTACATTACCAGCGTGAACATCAATACCTGGCACGAGGTTACGGGATTTAACCACAACGACTCTGTGATGCAGGTGCTTTTTAAAAGTCACACAGCAAGCGACCGCTACGATGCCGGCTTCAGGTATTTTGCCATATCCGGCGAGGTAAAATACATGTATTCCATCGACAGCCTTACAGTGTTTGACCTGTATGAAGCCGCTCGCAATACCGGCTACCTGAATGCCTTTAATTTCCACAACTACCTGCTTAATGAGTACATAAGCAAAAATATGCCACAAGGCAGCATTCCGCTCCGCAGATTTGAATTCGACAGGATTTCCGGAAAACTGCGACTTAGCCGCGGCGAAGGCTTTATCAGACTGGAATAGCAAATTATTCAGCCTCAGTCAAAAGTTATACCTGACTCCGGCTGCCAGCCCTTGAATAGGGTGATACGGAATAACCGGCAAACTCCGAACGCTGGTATTTAAAATATCCTGCAATGGCTATCATGGCAGCATTATCTGTAGTAAATTGAAATTCAGGAATATAAGCTGTAAAGTCTCCCATCTCCTGTTGTTTAAGAAATGCTGCCCTCAGAGCTGAATTGGCAGACACTCCGCCAGCTACCGCAACGTGGCGGATACCCGTTTCATCAACGGCTTTCAGAAGCTTATCCATCAGCGCATCTACGATGGCAGATTGTATGGATGCACAGAGGTCGGCCTTGTTCTTTTCAATAAACTGCTCATCCTCCTTAAGCTTGTCGCGAAGAAAGTAAAGAAATGAAGTCTTTAAACCGCTGAAGCTGTAATCAAGAGCTGGAATATGCGGCCGTGCAAACGTAAATGCATCCCGGTTACCTTCTTTCCCAAGCATATCTATCAATGGCCCGCCCGGATACGGAAGTCCCATAATTTTTGCGGCCTTGTCAAATGCCTCTCCTGCTGCATCGTCTATAGTCTGCCCGATCACTTCCATGCTGAAATAATCATCAATGCGTACAATTTGTGTATGTCCTCCCGAAACGGTAAGACACAGGAAGGGAAACGGCGGTACCGGATCGGGCGAATCCTCTTCACGGATAAAATGTGCAAGAATGTGAGCCTGCATATGATCAACCTCCAACAGAGGTATACCAAGGGCAAGAGCGAAAGACTTGGCAAAACTGGTTCCTACAAGCAACGACCCAAGCAAACCCGGGCCCCGCGTGAATGCAACCGCACTAAGATCGTAGCGGGAAATACCAGCACGCCGGATGGCCTCATCGATTACAGGAATAATATTTTGCTGATGAGCCCGGGATGCAAGCTCAGGTACCACTCCCCCGAAACTGGCGTGCACCTGCTGGTTCGCAATAACGTTTGAACGAATGGCTGTATCGCAGAGAACCGCAGCAGAAGTATCATCACACGACGATTCAATTCCAAGTATATATACCGGCATAATTTTTCTTTTATTCTGTAACTCCCTGAAAAGTGAAGAAAATCTAACCTGCATTAACCTCAGTATACCGATTTTTCTGACCTTTGTAAGTTAATTCCGTTTTAACACTTCGGTCTTCCGGTTAGTCGTTGCCGGACAGCCGGAGAAAACATTAACTCCAGGGTAATTTAACACTGCAAAGTTATCAAAAAGACCCTTCAAATATCAGTCACCACTCTGGTCTCTATTCTGCTGACCCTTAGCCTACTTTACGGCATTTTCAGAACAAGCAAGGTTCAGACAAAAGTGGTGCATATACTTGCCAATTACCTCTCGAAGGAACTCAACACCCGTATCTCTGTTCAATCGGTAGATATATCCTGGTTTCTCGATGTTGAACTGCTGGGTGTCGTGATAGAAGATCAGCATAAACAAACTATTCTAAAGACGTCAAGGATTCGCCTCGACATCGGAAAAATCGATATACAGCGCAAATACCTCGGCATCTATGGCATCAGCCTATCAGATGCACAAGTCAACATCGTCCGATATGCCTCCGACAGCCTGGTGAATTACGCATTCCTGGCCGATTATTTTGGCGGAACAAAAAAAAACGATGACACCGGGAAAGTGAGCAAACCCTGGCAAATAGGCATCTCAGGAATAAAACTTTCCAACTCCGGATTTTCCTACAACAATGAGTTACATGAACCGGCAGAAACAGGTCTGGATTATAACCATCTTGAAATAACAAACCTTAACCTCGAAATACGCAGGCTGCACCTGGGTCAGGACAGCATAACCGCGTCTATCAGGGAGCTTTCCATGGTTGAAAAATCCGGATTTACTCTCAACCGGCTGAATGCCAATTGCCATATTAGCAGCGACTCCATAGTTGCCCGGCAATTACATCTCATTACCCCAGGATCGGAAATAAACGCCAACATTAAATTCAGGCACAACGGCTATCCGGCATACCAGCATTTTATCGACAGCGTAAATATGTCGGGCGATTTCGACCGTACTACGCTGCATCTGAGCGACATAGGCTATTTTGCCCCTTCCCTGCTGGGAATGACTGAAACCGTAAAAATTCACGGCAACGTAAAGGGCACGGTTTCCTCCCTGAAAGCACGCAATTTCAGATTCGCATACCGCGACAATACGTACTTCGACGGCAACATTTCAATGGATGGGCTTCCCGATATCTATGAAACATTCATTCACCTGAAAGTCAACGATTTCACTACCTCCTACAGCGATATTTCCTCGTTTACCCTTCCGGGAAACAAAACCCTGGGCATCCCCGAAATAGTTGCCAACATTGGAAAAATAAGGATTAAAGGATACTTTACAGGATTTATAAACGACTTTGTATCCTCTGCCACGTTTAACACGGGTACCGGAACCATCGTTACCGACATCAGCCTGCGTACCGATCAGCAGATGAACGTATCCTACAGCGGACACTTAAACTTAATCAACTGGCAGCTCGGCAAAAGTGTAAAAGCTCCCGAATATCTCGGTCTACTCGATTTCAGTTCCGACATAAACGGAGGAATAAGTCCGGGCGGCGAAATCAGCGCTTCCCTGGGTGGAACCGTCCAGCGAATCGGCATCATGGGCAATGAGTTTCATGACATAAGCCTGAACGGAGAATTTGCCAACAAGGAGTTTAACGGAGAACTGAGTCTTCGGGACGAGCTTATCAATCTGGATTTTAACGGTCTTATCGATTTTTCAGAAGAACTGCCCCGCTTTGACTTCGTTTCTGTCGTAGAAAATGCATATCTGAATAAACTCAACCTCTGGGAACGCGACAGCAGCTCCTGCCTGACTACAACCATGAATCTGAACTTCTCCGGATCAAACCTCGACAACCTGCTCGGCTCCCTCAGTTTCTATAATACCCTTTATAAGGAATCGGGCAATCTATATCCGGTTCATCGAATCGAACTCGTTACAAAAGTCATACAACCCGGACTTAAATCGCTCACCCTGAGCTCCGACCTTGCCGACGCAGAATTTACAGGAAACCTGGTCTTTTCCGATCTATACGCTTCTTTTCTCAACATCATCAATGCATATCTGCCTTCATTTCAGCCGGCGCCGGCCATCACCAGAAAAATTACTACCGACCAGCACTTCGAATACAGTATAGAAATCAAAGATGTAAGTTACCTTACTACACTTTTTCTGCCTTCACTCCACCTATCATCCAAAACCTACCTTTTCGGGAGTTTTAATTCTGCTACGCAAACTATGCTGCTCAACGGGCAGGCCGACGAAATAATTTTCAATGGCATTACATTCAACAACTGGTATATCAAAGGACAAAACGTTGGAAATTCGATGGAGGTGAATACAGGCACCTCTTCCATCGTTTTCAGAGAACCCACCGAAGATAACCCTCAACGTTTAGGTATCGACAATTTCGGGTTCATCGCCAGCATGCGCGGCGACAGCATTACTTACAACATCAACTGGAAAAACAACGAAACAGGCATTCGTAACCTGGGAGATATCAACGGTATTTTCACGTTTGATCCCGACCACCGGATTCGTTCCAGCATCACAAACGCCGAATTTATAGTAAACGACTCCTTGTTTACAACAACCCAAAACAGCGATGTCATCATCGACTCCACATCCGTTTCAATCGATAACCTTGTTGTGAAAGGCAATGTTCAGCAATTGGGAATCAACGGAAAAATCTCCGAAAACCCCGCAGATGTTCTGTATCTTACATTCAGGCAATTCGACATCTCCAATGCCGACCTGCTCATAAACAGAGATGGACTGGATTTCGACGGTATCCTTAACGGGAACTTATCGCTCAGCGACCTTTACGGAACACCGCTTATTCAGGCTGCCATCTCGCTCAACGACTTTGCCTTTAACGGGGAAAGACTCGGCAATGCCAAACTGGATACGCGTTGGGATAATACAAGGTCGGGACTCGAGGTAGACCTTAGCGTCATCTACCAGGGCAATGTCAGCACCCATATCCCGGTTTCGGCCAAAGGGTATATATACCCCGAAGTATATGAAGGTAATAATTTTGACCTGACAGTCAACACCATAAACTACAACCTGGCAACACTGGATCCATTCCTTAAGGGTTTTGCTTCCGAATTACGGGGATATGCAACAGGAGGGATCAAAATGACCGGCACCTTCGATAAACCTGCATTCACCGGGAATCTTGAATTGCTAAGAACACAACTAAAAATCGACTACCTGAATGTAACCTATTCCCTGGCCGACAAAGTCACCATTGATCCAGGGCTTATCAGCGCAACCAATGTTATGATCTACGATTCGCTCGGAAATACCGGCCTGATGAACTTTAAGCTGAGGCACAATTACTTCAGGGACATGTTTCTCGACATAGATATACAGGCGAATAATCTGGCAGGTCTGAATACTACCTTCCGCGACAACGAGTTGTTCTATGGCAGCGTCTTTGCCACAGGAAATATTGCCGTTTCAGGGCCGTTTGATGACCTCAGGCTGAGCATCCGAGCACGGCCCAATGAAGAGACAAACATCTATATCCCAATCAACCTCAACGTGGACGCCTCAGAAAACGAGTACATCCGGTTTGTTAACTCCAGCGACTCAGCCGCAACACCGCAGCAATTTGTACCATCAACATCCGGACTTAACCTCGACATAATGATGGACGTGAACAAGGATGCCGGAATTCAGCTCTTCCTGCCCGATAACATCGGAAACATAAAAGCCAGAGGCAGCGGTCAGCTGAGGATGGGTATCGATACCCGGGGCGATTTTACCATGTTCGGGGAATATGTTATTGAGGAAGGAAGCTTCCTGTTTACCCTGCGGAATATCCTTAACAGAGTATTTACCATCGACAGGGGAAGTACCATCTCATTCAGCGGAAGCCCCTACGATGCCGACCTCAATGTACAGGCCGTTTATAAAGTCAGGGCTTCACTCAAAGGTATACCCGAACTTGCTGCAATCCCGGAATATGCAAACCGCAACGTACCGGTTAACTGCGTAATCCATCTGAAAAATAATCTGTACAATCCCGATATCTCCTTTAGCATCCGTCTGCCCGATGCTGAAGAAGAACTGCGAAGAGCTGTGTTTGCTGCTATCGACACCACTAATAACGTAGCAATGACACAACAGATGGTTTCCCTCCTGCTGATGAAATCGTTTAGTTTTAGCGGAACCAATAACCTGGCCGGAAGCGTCGGATCTTCCTCCATCGAAATGATCACAACCCAGCTCAGCAGTATGCTTTCGCAAATCAGCGACGACATCGATATTGGCGTTAACTACCGCACCGGAGATGCGCTGACCTCCGATGCTCTGGAATTAGCTCTTTCAACACACCTTTTTGATGACAGGGTTACCATCGACGGCAACTTTGGCCTCGTTAACAGCAGTACGGCACAAAATACCAACAACCTGATCGGAGATGTAACGGTGGATGTCAAACTAACCCGCGACGGAAAATTAAGGGTGAAAGCATACAACAAATCCAACAATCCCTTCGAAATATCGTCTTACAACGCCAACTACAAGCAAGGCGTCGGCGTTTACTACAGATATGAATTCGATCGGTTCTCCGAAATTTTCAGACGAAACCGAAAAAAACCGATTGAACCGGTATTCTGATACCCGGCTCCTGTAATAACTACCAGTATAGGATTTTATAACGGAAAAGCCGCTCTGCTCCTCACAGCAAATATTAACGGAAGTTTTCAAAACCTTATTTAGTGATTCATGCCAACCAATTTTTGATGTATTTTAGCCTGAAATTTCCGGTTTCGGGAGTTTATTTTCTTGAAATACCCTAAAACAGACCCCATGAGATCGTTTATACTTACTCTTTCCGTCATCCTTGCCGGACTTCAGGTTTTTCCACAGATTGTGATCACCCGTAACGATATGCCTTTTGTCGGTGATACGATCCGCATAAGTACCACCACCAACACACCGGGATTTGAACCGGATGCAACCGGTCCGGATTTTACATGGGATTTCTCGTCATTAACAGCTCAAAGCCAGTCCGTTGAACGCTATGTCAGCATAAATACAACTCCTCCCCTTTACCAGATCATTTTTAATGCCACCGTTGCCAACCTGGCTTCCCCCGTTGATATGATAGACTTTGTTCCGGGATTTGAAATCAGCGATGCCTATGTGTATTACATGGCAACCAATGCTTCCTACGTTAGACCGGGATATGCCGCTACCATTATGGGAATCCCGGTACCAATGAAATTTGACCAGCCGGAACGCATCTACTCCTTCCCTCTTCAGTATACTTCCCAACCCGACTCAAGCACGTCTAATTACAGCCTCGGAATTCCCGGAATGGGCTACTTTAGTATTATGCGCAAAAGGGTAAACCACGTGGATGGCTGGGGAACCCTGACAACACCGCTCGGATCATTCGATGTGCTTCGGGTTAAATCGAGTATATACGAACGCGACAGTCTTTACATCGACTCCCTTCAGATGGGATTCCCTATCATCAGACATTATACCGAATACCAGTGGCTGGGGCTGGGACATGACGTTCCCCTGCTCTCGATAACCGAAGAAGACGGTTTGTTTGCTGCCAGATACAAGGATATTATCCAGAATTTCGATCCTTTGGTCCTTATCCCTGATCCCGATCGGGTGATCTGCAAAGGCGAATCCCTTACAATTGGCGTTTCCGTCAGCGGTGGTACGCCACCATACGAATTCATCTGGAGCACAGGACAAACTACACAGTCCATTACCGTAGAACCGGATTCCACAACTACATACGAAGTATTTGTATCGGATGCCGCCGGCACCTGGCAAACAGCCTCCATCACGATTGAAGTGATACCTTTCGAACACCTGACGCTCGGTAACGATACGGTAATCTGTGCCAATGCATCTATCACCTTCACCTCCCCTTATCTCTATGAGGCAATCAGATGGTATGTTAATGGAACTTTGGTGTCGACCGATGGAACGTTTACCCTCGACTCAACGGGCGTGGGAATGGGTGTGGCACTGGTAAGAGCAGAGTTCGAACAAGGCCAGTGCAGCGGTTACGATGAACTTTCGGTTCAGTTTGAGATCTGTGAAGGAATCAATGAGGCAAACATTAACGCATTGCGTATTTACCCCAACCCTGCCAGTGAAGTCCTTCGCATAGAAACCGGAATTTTTAAACGTGAAATTTCCTATTCCATATCTGCAGGAACTGGTAATGTTGTGCTTAAATCCGATAACACAAGGCATAACGGCTTACTGGAACCCGAAATCAGCATGCTTCGACCGGGAATTTATCTTATCAGAATCACGGATGGAAATACACACGGAGCAGCCGTATTCATTAAAAACTAAAATACCCCGGCCAATATTCCGCAGCCCCGCAGTTTAATTCAGGTCCTCCTGTATAAATACAACGGAAAGACAGGCTTTACGGTCTGCTGTATGCTGGTTCCTGAAATGGCAGCCAGTTAAAAGACACCCGGCACCAGAAAAAAGAAACGGTTCTCTAAGTAATCCCACCTTGACTATTTGCATAGCCGGGGGCATTCCTGCGCTACAAGAATTCCATGTTCGCTTCCGGAAACCAACTATCCGGAAACGGACACTTAGAGGTCAAAATAAGCATTATTTATTACTTATATAATTCATTATCAGTTATATATAAAATTTGGCACGCTTTTAGACGTACCCCCTATGCCAGGAACCAAAAAGATTCAAACCATGAAAACGAAAATAATTATCCAACTGACAATAATACTGCTTCTGCAGATGGGATTCACGATTGAGGCAGGAGCAGGAGAATCTTCAACAACCGATACAGCTGCTTTTGCATTCAGCACAGGCGATGATTCCTCAAACCAGGCATTCAACCCTATGTTTGCGATGCCCGTTCCCGAACCGGAGGCATACATCGACGACATTCCCTTCAACACACGAAACGTATGGGTCGATCACTTTACAGGTTTATATTCAACTCCTGATCCTGAACCGGTCGCCAACGACATTCCCTTTAGTACGTGTTGTATAGCTGCCCGTTACCTGCCTCTGAGCGACTGCGGCATCAAAGTTGATGCTGAAAAAGCAGTAAGCGATATTCCGTTCAACACAAAACGGATAGCGGCAAAGATTATAAAAAAGAAGCTGAACAGGAAAGGCTGAAAAAGCAGCTAAAGACGGAAGAACAGTGCTTCAGCAGTAAGATGCATCAATGCAGATCAGAAGGGTTGCCAGACCCCAATGAGGAAAATCCGGTTACAAGCCGGATTTTCTGCGATTCAGAATATCCCTGATTAGTGAGGCACGCTCGTACTCTTCTTTCTCTATGGCCTCATTCATCATTTCCTCAAGCTCATTATCGGAGAATTTATCAAAATCAAATTCCTCCCGATCATCGTCCAGGTTCCCGGTAGCAAGATCATCAATATCCGGTTCTTCATCGATAGAAACGCCTGCATCGGTGAGCACTTTTTCGTATGTGAATATCGGACAGCCAAACCGAACGGCAAGTGCAATTGCATCTGAAGTCCGTGAGTCTATTTCCTTGATTCCCTTTTCATCTTCACAAATAAGCGTACCATAAAATATCCCTTGAGCAAACTTACTGATAATCACCTCTTTTATGCGGATATTAAAGGTGTCTGCGAAGTTCTTAAACAAGTCGTGTGTAAGTGGACGGGGTATTTTGATCTTTTCAATATGGAACAGAATTGCCTGAGCCTCAAACCCATTGATCAGGATAGGCAAACGTCGCTTTCCTTCTGCCTCTCCCAGAATTAAAGTATAAGCACCACTTTGTGACTGACTGTTGATCATCCCGAGTAAATTCAGCGCAATCTTTTCCATCCGCAGTCAAAATTCGTTTACGATGATAAAAATAGGTAATATACCTGATAAAGTTCCGGCAAATGTAATAAAAATGCATTCCGGGTAATAACCATAATGGCTAATACAGCCTCCTCCCCGTCATTTGCTATAAAAATACCAATCACAATATGGCAATGCACTGATTGAGCATAACATAAGCCCTTTCTATTGCTTCAACTTTACAGCAATCCGACAAAGCATGCATACTTTTTTCCATGCACCAGCCACAAGAAGCCGGAATAACCGATCAGGAATTTAACACCTTCAAATCCCGGAGCTGAAATTAATTCCGGGTCCGAATTAAATTTTTATTTATTGCAATCGTTTGCGGAAATATCGGAAAATGAGCAACTAAGCCGATGAACTCTTCTTAAAGCATTACTGAAAAACCCATATATACAGTCAGTTGCAAAAAAAAAGCTGAAAAATGCATCAAGAAATTAGTATTTACTTTTTTATATTTGTCAAATCAAAACACACCAACCGATACAGATCTAACTAAAACACATTTATGAAGAGAATTTCATTTTTGATTGTTGCAGCATTACTACCTGTTTTATCCCGGGCAAGTGAAGCCGACCTCCCGATTCCGGATTTAAGTATGAGTTATTTCCAGAAATTTGGCATGAATGGCCATACCCTTCTCATGTGGGGTATTTTAATAATCGCCCTCGGAATGGCTTTTGGCGTTCTGCAGTTTATAAAAATAAAAAAACTGTCGGCCCACCGTTCGATGCTGGCCGTTTCCGATATCATTTATGAAACCTGCAAAATCTATCTTTTTCAGCAAGGGAAGTTTCTTATAGTTCTGTTTCTAATCATAGGAGCTGCCATTTTCTATTATTTCTTCGGCCTCAATCAAATGGAACTTGGCAAGGTGACACTGGTCCTGCTGTGGTCTGTTCTTGGCATCCTTGGATCCTACAGCGTTGCATGGTTTGGCATTCGCATCAACACCCTGGCCAACAGCCGAACCTCGTTTGCAGCGCTTAAATCAAAGCCCTGGAATGTTGTATCTATTCCCCTTCAGGCAGGTATGAGCGTGGGTGTTCTGCTGATTACCGTTGAGCTGATCATGATGCTGATTATCCTGCTGTTTGTTCCAGGCGAAAGCGCCGGGGCCTGTTTTGTGGGATTCGCCATTGGTGAATCGCTCGGCGCCTCCGCACTCCGGATTGCAGGAGGTATCTTTACAAAAATCGCAGACATAGGTTCTGACCTTATGAAGATCGTTTTCGCCATCGGAGAAGATGACCCCAGAAACCCGGGTGTTATTGCCGATTGCGTCGGCGATAACGCCGGCGACAGCGTTGGACCTACTGCCGATGGTTTTGAAACCTACGGTGTAACGGGCGTTGCCTTGATCTCATTTATCGTACTTGCCATGGGCATCGACTTTCAAAGTACGCTGATCGTCTGGATTTTCGCCATGCGTATACTTATGGTATTCACCTCCATCTTTTCCTATCAGATCAACCAATGGTATTCCTCCCGACGTTATAGCAACAAAAACGATTTTGATTTCGAAGCTCCGCTGACCTCCCTGGTTTGGATTACCTCTATCGTATCCATCATCGTTACCTACATCGTAAGTTATCTGCTTATTGGGGATCTCATGCCGGGCTCCGGTCTTTGGTGGAAACTGGCTTCTATAATCAGTCTCGGAACATTGGCAGCAGCCATCATTCCCGAATTTACAAAAGCCTTTACTAGCTCCAAATCGCGACACGTTAAGGAAGTCGTCACCGCTTCCCGCGAAGGCGGCGCTTCACTTACCATCCTCTCTGGTATGGTTGCGGGCAACTTCAGTGCCTTCTGGAAAGGAATGGTAATCATGGGACTCATGGCTGGTGCATTTGCTATCTCCGGACTTGGTCTGGAAGCCATTATGAATTATCCTGCAATCTTCTCCTTTGGTCTTGTTGCCTTTGGATTCCTCGGCATGGGACCGGTAACCATTGCCGTTGACAGCTATGGCCCTGTAACCGATAATGCTCAGTCGGTGTTCGAGCTTTCGCAAATCGAAAAGATCCAGGGAATCAGCAATGAAATTAAAAACGATTTCGGATTTGAACCCGACTTCAGTCGCGGTAAGCACTACCTCGAAGCCAACGATTCGGCCGGAAACACATTTAAGGCTACTGCCAAGCCCGTGCTTATTGGCACTGCTGTTATCGGAGCTACCACCATGATTTTTGCCATTATCCTTCTGCTCGATCAGCTCGGACTTCTTAACCTGAGCCTTACGGATGCTCCTGTAATTCTTGGATTTATCGCTGGCGGAGCTGTAATATTCTGGTTTTCAGGAGCTTCTATGCAGGCGGTTACCACTGGTGCCTACAGAGCCGTTGAGTTTATCAAACGAAATATAAAACTTGATAAAGACGAAGCCGACATCAACGATTCAAAAGCTGTGGTAAAAATCTGTACCCAATATGCTCAGGCCGGAATGTGGAACATCTTCGGAGTCATTTTTTCTCTCACCCTGGCCTTTGCCTTCTTCGATCCCAATTTCTTTGTCTCTTACCTGATTTCTATTGCAGTGTTCGGCCTCTTCCAGGCAATGTATATGGCCAATGCCGGAGGTGCCTGGGACAATGCAAAAAAGGTTGTTGAGGTTGACCTGAAAGAAAAAGGAACTCCACTGCACGAGGCTACCGTGGTGGGCGATACCGTTGGTGACCCATACAAAGACACTTCCTCAGTAGCACTGAACCCCATCATCAAATTCTCGACACTGTTTGGATTGCTTGCCGTCGAGATTGCTGTAAAGATGAGTCAGTCAGCCAAAACCACAGGTGCATCCGATTGGTCGTCCCTGATTGGAGTTTTCTTCCTGATCGTTGGATTGTTCTTCGTTTACCGTTCCTTCTACGGTATGCGAATCAAACACTAGCAGGCCCCCGTTCATTTAATGCAAGAGGCTCCCCGGTTGTATTACTTAATAGTAGTAGACCGGCAGGGAGCCTTTGCTTTTGTGCCTTATGAAAATGATCGTATAAAAAAATCCGGCAAATCCCCTGGATCCACCGGACTTGAATACAATGCGACGTTGAAGGCTATTTCTCGGGAAACTCAAGATTCAGCGCAGAACGCCACCACGGGTAGTAAAGCTTCTGCAGTTCATCCGTTTCAGGAAACTTGTAAAACAAAAATCCTTCTTTGTCGCCGACGAAGAAACCGTTTTTTACCGTACGGTAAAGCACATCACCCTGATAAAAACGGTTAACCGTCTTGGTTGGCTTTTCGTAACCCATATACAAGCCGATGAGGCAATCGCGCAGATGATCCTTGTTGGCGTATGGAAGATTGCCAACGGGTGCGGTAAGCGGATCCTCGGCAAGACGGTTGAGTATAAGTTCAACAAAAACAATTTTAGGGAAATAAATCGGATTATGCCGGTCGGTCACCCATTCCGTAAATTTTGGCGGTGCAAGCTTGCTCACAACCCTGGGCGTTACCGGACAAAGTTGCTGATACAGATGCAATATAGGCTTCTCTTCCGGAGTGTACTGCGATTTAGTCAGCTCAAGCACTTTACCATCCGATGTGGTAAGATACAAATTACGGAATGCGCTGAGTGGAATATTCTCAAGAACACGATACGTTGAAAGATATACAGAGCGCTTGGGTTTCCCGTCAACATGCGGAACACAGCGGGTTTCTATACTCGCCATGTTAAAATAATCGCTCTTAAAGCCGGGGTCGATCTCAAAAAACAATGCCTGGCCGGATGTTCGCTTGTTTGTACCAACTGCGTAATAAACGCCAAACTCTTCAGGAGGAAGCATGGAGGAAATGAGGGCTTCCGGAGTCATGGATAAATAAAGGTATCGCTTTATGCTCATGGTTTTGGATAATTTAGACTTACAAACCTAAGATTATTTTCGTTACCAAACAAATGCGTCCGCCCCTATAAAGTCATGTTTTCTGACGGCATAAGTAAAAAAAATCCCTTTCCCGGCTGTTAAAAAAAGAGCCGGAAAAGGGAGAAGTTCAATATTTAATCAAAATACATGAAAATCAGTGCTTAACGCTTGCAAAATCATCCGGATTGTGCTTGTGTTTGAATAGTATAGCAAAAGCAACGGTTATCACCAGAGCATAAATAGCAAAGGCCATCCATATCTCGGACCAGTTTTTTGATCCGTCTTCAAGAAGGAAAAATTCATCGATGAGGATACCACTGAGGTAACTTCCCGCCAGGGCTCCAAAACCGTTGGTCATCATCATAAACAAGCCTTGTGCACTTGCCCGTATGCCCGAATGACTTTGTGTTTCAACATACAGCGAACCTGAAATATTAAAGAAATCGAATGCCATTCCATAAATAATTCCTGAAAGAATAATCATCCATAACCCGCCTGCCGGATCGCCGAAACTAAAAAGTCCGAATCTGAACACCCATGCAATCATACTGAAAAGCATCACCTTCTTTATTCCGAAACGCTTTAAAAAGAAAGGAATTGCCAGAATGAAAAGTGTCTCGGATATCTGAGAAACCGACATGATGATAGCCGGATACCTTACCGCTATCAGATTCTGAAATTCTGGAATTTTAGCAAAATCGTGAAGGAAGGTATCGCCATACATATTTGTTAGCTGAAGAGCAGCCCCAAGCAACATGGCAAACATAAAAAACAACGCCATCTTGTAGTTTTTAAACAGCGAGAAAGCATTAAGACCCATCGCATCAAAAAGGGATCTTTTTTCTTCTTTATGACCTGCTGGAGGACAATCGGGAAGGGTAAAAGCATAAAGACCAAGGAATAGGGAAGCTCCGGCTGCAACATAAAACTGGGCCGAGGAAGTCTCGATGTGCAGCAGACTGACAATCCACATCGCAACGATAAAGCCCACCGTGCCCCATACCCGAATGGGAGGATAATGCGTTACTATATCCAATCCACTCTTTTTCAATGATGTATATGCTACAGCGATGGTCAGTGAAATGGTAGGCATGTAAAACATCATATTTACCAGCATTACCCAGAAAAAGACACCCGGATCGTCGATGTTTGGGAGGTAATACAGAAGGGCAGCACCGGCCAGATGAAAGATCCCCAGAAGCTTTTGAGCTCTGATGTACCGGTCGGCAATAATTCCAGCTATGGCCGGCATAAAGAGAGAAGAAATTCCCATAGTTGAGAAAATAGCGCCAAACTCAGCACCCGACCACTGTTTGTGCTGAAACCAGAAAGCTCCGATGGTGATCAGCCATGAACCCCAGATAAAAAACTGAAAAAAATTCATGACGGTTAACCGTACTTTAATACCCATGGTAACAATAGTTTTAGGTTGAAAATTGTGAAGGAGCAAAGGTAAAAAAAACAACATCAGGCTGCATGATCTTTCCAGGACGGCTTTACCTAATCCGCTATCCCACATTCTGCAGCATCTTAATGCCACTAATCGGTGCATGCGAATACAGAGCAAGAATTCCAGGCGCGGGCTAAAATAAAGATTCAATTTATTCCATATTACTGATATTCATTTATTTAAATACATTAAACTTTTTGTGCAAATTTTACGGTAAATCGGAGAATCTTTATCTTTGCCGCACATTTGAACAGGCATTAACAATCGAATTATAATACTCTCAGCCCATGTCGAAACTTACCAACAATTTTATCAACCGTCACAACGGACCCAGGGCCCGCGAAGTGGAAGAAATGCTGCAAACCATAGGTGCAAAAAGTCTTGATGCACTCATTGACGAAACCATTCCTTCAAGAATACGTTTAAGTGCTCCGCTGAACCTTCCGGCTGCCATGAATGAATATGAATACCTCAATCATCTGAAAAGCCTTGGTTCAAAAAATAAAATCTACAAATCATACATAGGGCTGGGATACTACAACAGCATCACTCCGGGAGTCATTCAGCGCAACATTCTTGAAAACCCGGGATGGTATACCTCCTACACCCCATATCAGGCAGAAATTTCACAGGGAAGGCTCGAAGCTCTTCTCATCTATCAAACCATGATCAGCAGTCTTACCGGTCTGCCCCTGGCAAATGCATCGTTGCTCGATGAAGCTACGGCTGCTGCAGAAGCCATGATCATGCTTTATAATTCCAGGCCGCGCGAAGCCGTTAAAGCCGGAGCCTGCCGGTTCTTCGTTTCAGATAAACTCTTTCCACAGACCATAGATGTTCTGAATACCAGGGCCGAACCTCTCGGCATACAAATAGAAACCGGTGACTGGAAGACCATTGAATTTGACGGAACCTGGTTCGGAGCTATCGTTCAGTACCCCGACGAAACCGGAGAAATCCACGATTACAGCAGTTTTGTTGCAAATGCGCACGAAAAAGGAATCCTGGTAGCTGTCGCTGCCGACCTTATGAGCCTTGCCCTGCTCACCCCTCCGGGCGAATGGGGTGCCGATGTGGTTGTAGGGTCCAACCAGCGGTTTGGATTACCGATGGGTTTTGGCGGACCGCATGCCGGATATTTTGCCACCCGCGAAGAATACAAGCGTAATATTCCCGGCCGCATTATTGGTGTATCGGTTGATACACAGGGTAACAGGGCTTTACGCATGGCTCTGCAAACCCGCGAGCAGCACATTAAACGCGAACGTGCAACATCAAACATCTGTACGGCGCAGGCGCTTCTGGCCACTATGAGCGGGATGTATGCCGTTTATCACGGCGCCGAAGGAATAAAGCAAATTGCCGAACGCATCAACATACTGGCAGGAGTTCTTGCAACCGAAGTGCTCAAATACGGATACACCCAACTGAATGAAACTTACTTTGACACCGTCAGGATTCAGGTTCCGGAAACGGTACGTATGGCCGAATTCAAGAAACTGGCTCTGGAAAATGAAGTTAACTTCAGGTACATCAACGATCGGCTGATAAGCATCAGCATTGACGAAACAACAAACCTTGAAGACGTCAACACCCTGGTTAACATCTTTGCCTCTGCTGCAAAAAAACAGTTCCTCGAATATGTCTGCATTCCGGAAGAATGCTGCCGCATAAAGACCATTCCCGATGCGTTCAGAAGGAAATCGGCTTTCCTGAGTGATGACGTATTTAACACATATCATTCCGAAACCGGAATGATGCGCTTTATCAAAAAGCTGGAAGGTAAAGACCTCTCGCTCAACCGTTCGATGATTCCCCTGGGATCTTGTACCATGAAGCTGAATGCTGCTGCCGAATTGTTTGCCCTCAGCTGGCCTGAATTCAACAGCCTGCACCCCTTTGTCCCGGAAGAACAGGCCGAAGGCTACCATCTGATGATTCGCGATCTGGAAAAGGCTCTTTGCGAAATCACCGGTTTTGCCGCTGTTTCCTTCCAGCCCAACTCCGGAGCCGCCGGTGAATACACCGGACTGCTGGTTATAAGAGCATATCACATCAGCCGGGGAGAAGGGCATCGCAACGTCTGCCTGATTCCCGCATCTGCTCATGGCACCAACCCCGCCAGTGCAGCAATGGCAGGCATGACCGTGGTGGTCGTTAAAACCGATGCCAACGGCAACATCGACATGGCCGATTTAAAAGAAAAGGCAGAAAAATATAAGGACACCCTGTCGGTCTGTATGGTAACCTATCCTTCCACACACGGCGTTTTCGAAGAAGCCATTCTGGATCTCGTAAACGTTATTCATGAAAACGGCGGACAGGTATACATGGACGGTGCCAACATGAATGCTCAGGTAGGACTTACCAGCCCGGGATTCATAGGTGCAGATGTATGTCACCTTAACTTACACAAGACTTTTGCTATCCCTCACGGCGGCGGCGGACCCGGTGTCGGACCCATCGGAGTGGCCAGTCACCTGAAGCCCTTCCTGCCGGGTCATGCCCTGGTAAAAACCGGAGGCGATAACCGCATTAGTGCAGTTGCTGCAGCCCCTTATGGAAGCGCCTCCATCCTTCCGATTTCTTATGGTTATATTAAACTTCTTGGCGGAGAAGGGCTTACAGAAGCAACCCGAATTGCTATTCTTAACGCCAACTACCTTAAAACCAAACTCGAATCGTATTTCAAGATCTTGTACACCGGCAATAACGGCCGTGTTGCACATGAAATGATTCTTGACTGCAATGAGTTCAGCAAGACAGCCGACCTGCAAGTAATCGATCTAGCCAAGCGATTAATGGATTATGGTTTTCATGCCCCTACGGTTGCTTTCCCGGTTCATGGCACCCTCATGGTAGAACCAACCGAAAGCGAACCCCTGCAGGAGCTCGACCGGTTTGTGGATGCAATGATCTCCATTCGTCAGGAAATTGATGAAATAGCTGAAGGAAAAGCTGACCGGCAGATAAATGTTATTAAAAAAGCCCCGCATACGCTGGCTATGATTGCTGCAGAGCAGTGGGATTTTCCTTATACCAGGGCTAAAGCGGCATTCCCGGTTGGGATTGATATCACCGATAAATACTGGCCGGCTGTAACCCGCATCGACGATGCATACGGCGATCGTAACCTGATATGTACCTGCGCTCCGGTTTCCGCATATGCCGAAGAAAATAAATAAATCTTTTTTTCTGTAATAAAAAAAGAGGCTGTCGCTCAATGCAGCCTCTTTTTTTATAAACATAACGTGTTATCTGTTACGTCCGCTGTTTTCGCCCGCTGAGCGGGATGATTTTGCAGGAGCAACCGTGGCTTGTCTGGAGGAAGAACCCGTTGAACTTCTGCCCGATGTAACGGTCTGGCTGCTGCGTGACTGTGTTTTACTTTCAGTACTTACCGATGCGGAGCTACGGCTTGATCCGGTACTGCTGTTTCCTATTGCTGGGGCAGATGTGCGTTTTTCAGTCTGCTGAACAGCTTTAGGCCTGCTGGTGCGAGGGGCTCCAACCTCCGGGCCCGAAGTCCGGCTTGATTTTACCTCACTCGCTGAGGGATTGCTCCTTACCGAAGTTCCTGATCCTGTTGTCACCCTACCCTGGTATGCAGGCTTACCGATTTCAGGGGCTGAAGTGCGGGTATTGTTTACTACTGGTTTGTCGGTGCGGGTGGCTTTTACCTCCTTACCTGCGGGATTGCTCCGGCCGGAAGTTCCTGTTCCTGTTGCTACCCTTCCCTGGTTTGCAGGCTTACCGATTTCAGGAGCTGAGGAGCGGGTATTGTTTACCGATGGTTTGTCGGTGCGGGTGGTTTTTACCTCCTTACCTCCGGGAGTGCTCCGTCCGGTAGTTCCGGTACCTGTACTTACCCTTCCCTGGTTTGCGGGGCTGCCAACGTCGGGAACCGAAGTACGTGTATTGTTCACTACAGGGCGTTCCGGCTGAGTTTTGGTGGTCTGAGCGGTATTTCTTCCGGATCCAACTGCCGTGGAAGTGCGGTTGCCGGTTGTTACTGCAGGTTGTGCAGTTGAACGGCCCGGGTCGCCGTGGCGCTGTGCGTACAGAGCCGATCCTTCGCTGCGCAGATCAGGGCGTGAGTATGTCTGGTTGTACCTTCCACCGTCGCGGTATGTACGAACCGTTGTTGAGTAGTGGCGGTGACGATTGTAGTAGTGGTCGGTATAGTGAGTATATCTGTAGTAGTTTGCGTAACGGTAGTGATGGTAGTAGTGATGGTGCCAGTGAGCGTGGTATCCGTAGTAGTAATCCCAGTAGTAAGCTCTCCAGGGCCTCCAGTATGTAGGATAGTATCCCCAGTACCAGGGAGAGTGCCATACAACGTAAGTAGGCATGTAAATGTAGCGGATTACCGGCCAGGCATGTACCTCTACGTAAGTGGCGCCGGGTACAACCGTTGTGCCTGTATTTACAACCCTGGCGTTCCCGGTGTAAGCGGGATTGGGCGTTTCACGAACCGTTCCGTCAGCATTGTAATAAGGCTCTATAATGTAGTTTTTACCATACAGCAACTCATCGCCAATCATCTGCACGTAAACCTTCCCATGCCTGTCCTTATTGACAGTGATAACCGCAACGTCCTGATTCTCTCTGGCATTGATGGCTACCCGAAGTACTATGGTGTGGTCTAACCCATCCACGTAGTCGGTAACAGTAATGTAGTCGATGTAGTTGTCGCCGTTGAGGTCTAAATTGTTAATGTAGGAATCTTCGGCATTCAGGCTTTTTTCAAAACCTTCAATCGTTTCCGATTCCTGGAAAAGTTTCATTACAGCATACAAGTTTAGGTTATCTCCGGGGAGGTTTAACCGTTCCTGTCTGTAGTCTACGGCACTTACTCCAAAACCTGTGGCGAGGATAAGTACCATTGCGAATAATCTTCTGAGCGCTTTCATGGCATTTGGTTTTTAAAGTTTATTTTTATCAGGGTTAGCTACCCACATCTTGCAAACCTCATACCAAAATTAGAAATTAGTTAAAATTAGTTAATTTATCAGTATCCGAATTTATTTATCTTTCTGTTTTTTAATGTTTTATAATTATTGATTTTTTAGAAAATTAAACTTGAAAAGCACTCTGGTTTACCAAAATATAGTACAAAAAATAATATTTTGTTTCCCATTACTTTTTAAATTATTTTTTTGATAAAAAGTATACTGGAATAAAAACGGGTATAATAAACAAGATTTTTCCAACGAAACAGGGCACCCTCCTATTACCCCGTTTTGACAGCTGGGATCAGCTAAATCAAAGAAAATGTAGGAGATCAGGATACCATGGCTTCAAATTCAGCGTCTTAACTTTTTCAAAAAGTCTGTGATGCAGCTTTTTCAAAGAACCCTTTAAAAATTAAGTAAATTTACCGGTCTGTGACTATGTATTAAAAAATTCTCAGAAAACCGTCCAAACCCTGCCAGCTTTGATTGTCATGAAGTGGTTGAATAGTGTTTTTTTATTAATCCGGGCAGAAAGGCTCCTTATTCGTCTGACAATTGCATTCCTGTGCCTGTTGAATTTCTCATCGTGTGAAACGAAGCGCGTCTATGTAGGGCAGTTTACATTTGACAGGAAAATGTCTGCAGAGCGTAAGGCAATGATGGCAGGCCGGGTGGTTCCCGATGCCAGACAACTGGAGTGGCAGAAACTTGAATTAACTGCTTTCATCCATTTTGGCATCAACACGTTTACCGGTCGTGAGTGGGGGGATGGCACAGAATCGCCCGAACTTTTCAACCCGGAAAGACTGGATGCCGGACAGTGGGTTACCGCATTGAAAGATGCCGGAATAAAACTGGTAATATTAACGGCCAAGCATCACGACGGATTTTGTCTGTGGCCAACAAAAACCACTATGCATTCAGTAACGGGCTCACCGTGGCGTGATGGCGAAGGAGATGTTGTATGGGAGTTAAAAAAAGCCTGCGAAGATGCGGATCTCCGTTTTGGCATATACCTTTCGCCCTGGGACCGCAATTCGCCCGTATACGGAAATTCACCCTTATATAATGAACTGTATATTCAACAGCTTACTGAGTTGCTCAGCAATTACGGACGCATTGATGAAGTGTGGTTCGACGGGGCATGCGGAGAAGGGCCTGATGGTAAAAAACAGGAGTACGACTGGGCTGCATACTATGATCTGATCCGCCGCCTGCAGCCGGAGGCCGTTGTAGCCATCAAAGGTGAGGATGTGCGCTGGGTAGGGACTGAGAGCGGTTACGGCAGGGCAACCGAATGGAGCGTAACGGCACTTGCACCCGGAGGAAGACCCGAAATGCAGGCGATTAATCAAAATCTGGGATTAGATGAAACCAGCGCAGACCTTGGAAGCAGAGAGGTACTGGAAAAGGCTGGTCAGGTTTTCTGGTTTCCTGCTGAAGTAGACGTATCCATTCGACCCGGATGGTTTTTTCATGAAAACGAAACTCCCCGTATCAAATCCCTGCCCCGGTTAGCCGATATATATTTTAACTCCGTTGGGATGAATTCGGTATTGCTGTTAAACATCCCTCCGGATAGGCGCGGGCTGATACATGAAACCGATGTTGCTCGTCTTAAGGAATTTGGCAATTGGGTGAGTTCATCTTTCAGAGATAATCTTTCGTTACAGGCAACTGTAATACCCTCCGGGTTAAAAGCCCTTGCTGATGGTGACAGAGAAACGTATAAGAGTATGGGAAACACACCTGCGTATGCAGAGCTGACTTTTAAGGAAGATATTGTGTTTGATGTTATTTTACTTCAGGAATATATTGAACGCGGGCAAAGGGTGGAGGAGTTTACGATAGAGGTACAGAAAGAAGGCAAATGGACTGAAGTGGCCGGTGGCACGACCATAGGCTACAAGCGACTACTTCGTATACAGCCGGTTAGAGCTTCAAAGGTTCGCATAAATATAAAAAAATCACGAGGCGATGCCTTCATTGCGGAAGCCGGGCTGTTTTTAACTTCAGAAATAATCAGCGATCCGGTCATTCGCAGAAACAAGGATGGCTGGGTAAGCATGTCGAACGAAACTCCCTGTCCCCATATAACGTATACCCTTGACGGAAGCGATCCGGATCGGGAATCGGATCGGTATACCACTCCGTTTCTGTTGCCCCGGAAAGGAATCGTAAAAGCCCGTGCATTTAACCGGGATCTTTCTGAAAGTGGAAATATCATTACTGAAACATACGATGCCTGCAAAACAAACTGGCGCATTGCAGTTGCTGAACCTTCGCATCCTGCATTCCCGGCAGAAAACGTGATAGATGAAGACCCCGGCAGCATGTGGCATACCGCCTTGGAAGGAATATTGCCACCTCCTCCCTATTCCGTTACGGTTGACATGAATGACACGCTGAGTGTTTGCGGTTTTACATACGCGCCCCGAAACGATGGAAACTTCAGTGGTACGGCGCTTCAGTATGAATTTGCAACAAGCCCCGATGGCGTTCACTGGTTGCCGCAGGTTAAGGGCGAGTTTGCCAATATGCTGAACAATCCGTCGAAGCAAACGATAGAATTCGAACAAACGGCACAGGTGCGGTACTTTCGCTTTACCATGCTTAAAGGAATTTACGGAGAAAACTGGATTTCGGCGGCAGAGCTTGGCATTATCAGCTGTGGGGAGGCATTTCCGCAATAAGCACTTTTAATTTGCGTACCAGCCTTCGGCAAACGACTGGGATGACGCAATACTAGTTGTTAAGCCGGCATTAAAGTTGAGGAAGCAAAAATCCAGTTTTTTTTAATGACTGTCACCAACATATACAGAAAACCTGAAGCAAAAACACTACCTTTGCGCACGAAAAAAAATTAACAAGTATCAGATTTTATGGCAACTACTGCTGACTTTAAGAATGGCTTATGCATTGAATTCAATGGTGATTTATACACTTTGGTGGAATTTCAGCATGTAAAACCCGGAAAGGGTGCCGCATTTGTCAGGACAAAATTAAGAAACCTTAAAACGGGCAAAGTAATTCCGAACACATTCAGTGCAGGAGTTAAGATTGATGTAGCACGTGTTGAGCGTCGTCCCTATCAGTTTCTCTATAAAGACGATAGCGGGTATAATTTCATGCACAACGAAACCTTTGAGCAGGTATTAATTGAGGAGGCTCTTATCAATGCACCTCAGTTTCTGAAGGAGGGCCAATCGGTTGAGATTATGTTTCATGCCGAAACGGAAACGCCTTTAACCTGTGAGCTTCCTCCGTTTGTTGAGCTTACCGTAACCTATACTGAGCCCGGATTACGAGGCGACACCGCAACCAATACGCTGAAGCCTGCTTCTGTAGACACCGGTGCAACGGTTAACGTTCCTTTGTTTATTAATGAAGGGGAGAGAATTAAAGTAGACACACGTACTGGTGATTATTCCGAAAGGGTAAAATCATAACCCAAAAAATAAAAACCGGGCAAACCAGCCCGGTTTTTTCCTGTCATCAATTTCACAGAACCATGCAGCTTGACCCGACACTTACGCTTGCGACCATTGCCAGCCTGATTGAGGCTGAATATGAAGGTGACCCTTCATTTCCGGTAACTGGTTTGAATGAGATTCACATGGTAGAGCCCGGAGATTTAACCTTCGTTGATCATCCAAAATATTACAGCAAGGCATTAAATTCTAAGGCGACAACTATTATTATCAACCAGGAAGTTAGCTGCCCGGAAGGGAAAGCACTGTTGTTTCACAAAGACCCCTTTGCTGCCTATGTTTCACTGGTAAAGAAATTCAGACCGTTTGAGCGGGCCACTTCAATGATCTCGCCTTCGGCTGTTATCGGTAAAGGCACGGTAATCCAACCCGGTGTTTTTGTCGGGAATCATGTTATTATAGGCAGGGATTGCATCATTCACGCAAACGTTAGTATTTACGACCACTCCGTTATCGGTGACCGGGTCATCATTCAGTCGAATAGTGTAATTGGCGGCGATGCCTATTATTTCCAGCGCAAACCTGAGGGATACCGCAAATTTGAATCCTGTGGCCGCGCAGTAATTGGCAACGATGTTGAAATCGGAGCCTTATGTGCAATCGACAAGGGTGTATCCGGCGATACCATGGTCGGCAGCGGAACGAAATTGGACAATCACGTGCAGGTAGGGCACGATTCAAGCATAGGCTCTAACTGCCTGATCGGCTCACATTGTGCCATTGCCGGTGTAACAAAAATAGAAGACGATGTAATTCTCTGGGGAAAGGTTGCCATTAACAAGGATCTGGTTATTGGCAAAGGTGCCGTTATTCTGGCCACATCGGCCGTGGATAAGAGTCTGGAAGGCGGTAAAACTTATTTTGGAGTCCCGGCAGATGATGCACGCAAGAAGTGGAAGGAACTGGCAGCATTGCGTCAGCTCCCGGGCATAATCGCTTCAATGGGAATCAACGACGAAGCGACGAAGTAAAGTTTTACAACGGATTAAACAGCCAATCTCCTGGAAACCGCACAATCAGGCAGAGATTTAAATACAAATTTCGAAAAAGGCATTTGGTATTAAGGTAGATATTTTTTAGCAGTTGCAAAGAAACGAATTAGCGGGGCTCCAGAAAGCAGACGTATGTACTGTCAGAATTCTTCCTTTTTCGCGGATAGCATAGAAGTATCGACCTCCACGCTGTCTTTGTGGTACAGATCCATTGCTACGATCATAGCAATAAATCCCCAGAATGGAACCGAAGCTTTGTCGGTATCAAGGAAGTTATTGAGGAATCCGTGAATAAAATACGTAACCAGGGCAAGCACGGAAACGAGGCTGTAGAGGCGTATTTCCCTGTTTCTGGCATTACGGTATACTCTTATACCGGTAATGATTGCAGCTGAAGCGATCCAGATAATAGATATCAAACCCGGGACTCCCTGTTCAGAGAGCGGGCCTATGTATTCGCTGTGGGCATTTCCAAGGTCACCTGCGTTTGTACTGATAATGGTACGTTCTTTTGATCGCTGGAATGGGGCATAAACAAACTGATAGGTTCCGGGGCCCCAGCCGAATACCGGACGTTCGCCGAACATTCGGATAGCAGATTGCCAGCGGTTTATACGTTCCAGGTTGGATGCATCGGAAGAGATATTGTAGATCGACTGTACGTGTTCTATAAAATTGGCGGAGGAATCCTGTTTATTCTTTTCAAGAACGTAAAGAATTTCCGTTTTGAACGTATAAAATGACGCGATTGCAGCAATAAGCACTATTGCGATCCACCGGAACTTAATCCGGTATACTACCAGGACGGCAACGCCAATTGCAGCCGCAACGCTCACCCATGCGGCTCTGCTGAATGACAGGTAAAGGGCAAGAATCAGGATTATTGACACCACTCCTGCATAGAATCTGTATGTGCGGGAGCGTTCGTAGTTAAACATAAAACCTACGAACACCGGCACAAAGAATGCGAGTATGGCTCCATAGGCAGTGTGGTCGTTATAGAACGGTTTCATAACCCAGTGACCCTGCCGTTCGGCGAAGCCATAGGAAGAATGGTGAATGGTAGTATAAATGATTACAATGATAAGTGCAGCAACATAAAGCCATTTGAACCGTGAGATATTTTTAACATCCTTAAACAGTAAAATTCCAAGAAAATAGAATGGAACAATAAACCAGAGCCGGGCAGCAAGGAACTTAAAGGAAACCAAGGGCATAGAGCTGGTGATACTGGTAATCAGCAGCCATGAAAGGCTAAAGAAAACGGCTATGGTTACCGGATGGGAGAGGATTTTCTTGTCGTATCGACCATTGAAGAGTGTTTTCAGCACAAATAGAATGAGAACGCCAACCATAAGGGGTTCGGAGGGTATAGAAATTCCGATTCCCAGTTCACTGTCTGAAATGTTTATGGCAAGAGGTGTAACGAAAACGATAAGAAGAAGGAGTTTATCGAGCCAGAAGAGGTACATCAGAGCGATAACAAAAAGCAGCGGCACCGCTATCCCGAGGTAAATCTCTTTTACAACGAGAATGGTATTGAGCAGGATAAATATCCCGCTCAGAACATAGAACCACTTGATTTTAAGATTATCGGCCACCGTATCGGAAGGTTTTCAGGGATCAATTAACCGTTTACGAGGTCTTTCATCTCCTGATTGATGCGTTTATTTTCGACGACAGAAATAATCAGTACGGAGAAGAAAAGGGTTGCGAAAACGGAATAGACAACGATAAGCCAGCGAACCGGATATGCTTTTTTGTCGGCAACGACCGGCGGAGTTACTACATTAGTAAAGGTGAACTGTTTGTTGGCATCGTAAACTGCCCGGTCGTAGATCATTTCAAACTCGGTAAAAATTCTCATGATATCGATACGGCGCTGAGTAAGTATTGCCAGTTCACCGGATTTAGCCTGAAAATTCTCTTTCAGCCGCAACACATCCTTCGTGTTTATATTGGTTGAATTGGATCCGTCGACGGTACGAAGGTATCCGCGTGTGATTTCCCTGGCCTGAGCATCGTAATCGATCAGTTCATAGTTTTCACGCAGGCTGGCGAGAGCCGATTCGATACTATCGAGTTGTGCTTTTTTCTCCTGCATGGCTTTGCCCATGCTTTGTACTACCTCTTCGTATTTAGACCTGTGGATATTCCTTATTTTCAGGTTACAGAAATCAATAATTGCAAGAACCATATCGCGTGCGATAACGGGGTCAGTATCTGTAACCACGATTTCGATGGATTCGTACTGTGTTTTGCTGATCTTTACATTTTTATTGTAAAGATATTGCATAGTAGAATGGAAGTATTTATAGGACGAATCGATGCGGTAATGCGCCGGAAGGTTAAATTTTCGTATTACGCTGTCGCGGATATCCTGTGATTGAAGCCATTGCAGCATTTGTTCACTTTCGCTTTCATCGGAATAAGGAGCGATGTTTGAGGGATAAACCAAGGCGTATGATTTAAATTTTGGTTTGATAAAGTAGGAGCTTGTAAACACAGCTGCAAGGAGGGCGGCGACGGCAGTTATAATCAGGAGATGCCATTTCCACCTGAAAAAGATCTTCATCATGCGGATGTTACTGAAATAGTTCTCAGTGTGCGGCTTTATGTTGTCCATTATGCTGAATTTAAATCTTATTGTTCTGAAATGGAGTTTTTTTTTTCGGCGTACTCATCGTTTTGAGCGCAGGGAATTTCTCAACGGTGATGATAACGATCACTGAGGTGAGGAGTGCTGCTATGGTTGAAACCAGAACGATGATCCAGCGCACGGGGTATGACTTTTTCTCTGCTTTGTACGCTGTTTCCACAACAAATTTTTGCGGAAGGTTTTCCATTGCATCCACTTTGGCCTCTTCATACCTGGCTTTCAAGTAGCTGAGTTGTTTCTTCTCATGCTCAAGCATATCGCGAAGCGAAACATAAGCACCACCGTATTTAGCAAGAAGGCTTAGTTTTTCTTCAAGCGACTGAATGCCTCTGGTATTTCCGCGTGCAATTTCGATGGCCAGCTGCTGATTGAACATTTCAGCTTGTGATTCATAGTCATACACGCCAAGTTCACGAATAATTCTGAGTGAATCTTCCATTGCTGCGATCTCATTGCGCAGCTTGTTATACTCCTGTTCGACAATCTTGAATCCCTTCAAGGCACGTTCGCGTTGCATGGCATTCTTGGTTGAATCGAGGAGATCTGAAATGGTATTGGCGATATCGGCTGCCATTTGCGGATCTCTGTCGAGAACGGAGATTCTGACGGCCATAAATTCAGTTCTTCTGAAAGTTATATTTCTTTCATACTGACGAAAAAGCTCAGTATTTTTATACTTCGATGAAGGGTTGATCCGGTAATGTTTCATCAAATCGAACCGGGCGACTACTTTATCTCTGATCTTGTTAGAGCTGAGGATTTGCAGCATTTGTTCCGTTTGCTCATCTTCTCCGAATTCAAGAATATCGGTTTTTGCAGCGGGCTGATCGGTAAGCAGTGCCCTTGACACCGAGTTGCTAGAAACCGGAAACAGAACCACGGAGGAGCGGTACAGCGGAGTAATAAAAAGGCTGGATGAAAAAAATGCCGACAAGATCGCTGCGATCAAACCTATGATAATCAGGTGCTTACGCCAGGAAAACAAAAACTTTCCAAGGCTGCTTGAGTCGAAATCCCTGATTTCTGTTAGTTTATTCTCCGACATATATAATGTTGGTTCGTTAGGGGTTGCCAAAGATAGGGAAAAAACATTCAGTTATGAACAATATTGCTTGCATAAAAACCGAAGTTGCTACAATGTGTAAAATGAAATAATCCTGTTTCAGCTGAGAGTTTGAAGTCAGGTCTACGGATTTCTGGACGCAACCAGGTGCAGGAATCGTCTGATATTGAAAAGTCCGAGCGCAAGTGCAAGAATAATGGAGGCACCCATCATCAGTGCAAATGATTTTATCCAGTGCAAAGGCAAACCGGAAGTGATTCTGCTGATAAGGATCACACCCGCTACAAAAACCACCAGAGTAATCAGGTAGCGTGGGTTAAAGCGGAACCTGAACATGACTACAGCCAGAACAACCTGAATTGCGGCCATCAGAAGCTGAGTCAGAAGGCTTGCCCAGGCGGCGCCAAGGGCTCCGTACCAGGGTATCAGAACGAGATTAAGGCCGATATTGAGCAGCATTCCTCCTGCTGCCACCAGATTAAGGTGTTTGAGGCTTCCGTTTGCGGTAAGCAGTGTACCGAACACATAGGTTGTGGAATAACCGATAAAGCATCCCATCAGCACACTGAAAACGACGGCTGAGTTGGATATATAGTGATCGTAAAGCAAATCCATTATCGGATAGCTGTAGAAATAAGATCCGGCGGCAACAATAACGGAAAGTACAAACAACAAAGTAAAACTCAGTCTGGCAAGGTTTTCAACTTTCTCTCCGGATTTAAGCTGGCGTGCAAACAGTGGCAACAGAAGCACAGAAACAAGGTAAGCAATGTTGTTGGCGGCATCCAGCAGGCGATATCCGTGAGCGTAAATTCCGACTTGAATTTTTCCTTCTTCTCCCGGAATAAGCTTTTGAATTAAAACGGAGTCGAAGCGGTTGTAGAATGTCATTAATAAAACGAGTACGGCAAACGGAAGGCTTTGTTTTATGATCATCACAAAAAAAGGCACATTCCAGTTGAGGCGTGTAAATGATGCTTTCCTGATTACGACCATCAGCGCCACCAGAGCTGTCAGAATATAGGAAAGAGTTTGTGCATAAACGAACCATTCGATTCGCATAGGCTGACTGGTAACATTACCCCAGAGCAGAATGCTGCAGAAAATAATCATAAGAATCCGGTCGAGCACCGAAAGCACGCTGTCGGTTTTAAAGAACAGCAGGGCCGAAACGTTGGAGCGCAGGTAGAGGATAAATGAGATCAGAAACTGGTTTAATCCCAGCAGGACAAGCATCCAGAGACCCGTTCCCCGAAAGCCCCACATCAAACCAGCAGAAAAAGTGATTACGAAATACACGATGGCAAGCATAAACTTCATAATCAGAATACCAGAGAAATGCTTGTTCAGCAGGTGGGTATTCTGGGCAATATTCCGGTTATTGAAATTGGTAATCCCGAAATCAAGCAATATGTTAAAAAGAAAGGAGAAATTGAGGATGGTGAAATAAAAGCCGAAATCTTCAGCGCCCACAACATTTTGCACGGTTCTGTCGATGCCGAAAATCCAGAAGGGTTTTATCAGCAGGTTAAGGAATAACAGGAATCCCAGGTTTGTGAGGAATTTTCGCTGCATGCGGCTTAATATGACAACTGGCCGTGCTATACCGTAAGGGAATGAACAGAAATCCCGAACCGTTAAGCTTTAAATGTTAAATTTGCGCAAAAATATTATTATTTTGACAATAAATACCGACCTTGTAATAATAAAAGGCGGATCATCCGGGAGTAAATTGAAAATTGCAGTAAATACACGGTTGTTGCTTAACGGCAAGCTTGAAGGGATCGGATGGTTTTCGTACGAAAATCTTAAGCGGATCACAACTTCTCACCGGGAGCATGAATTTTATTTTATTTTCGACAGGCCGTATCATCCCGGTTTCATTTTCGGTCCGAATGTTACACCGGTAGTTATCGGTCCTCCGGCCCGGCATCCGGTTCTTTATATTATCTGGTTCGAATTATCGGTTCGCTATAAGCTGAAAAAGCTGGGAATCGATCTGTTCCTTTCTCCCGACGGCTACCTCTCGCTTGGGAGCAGGATCCCTTGCTTAACTGTTTTTCACGATCTCAACTTCGAGCACTATCCTCAGAGTTTACCGTTTGCAGAAAGATGGTATTACCGGACCTTTTTTCCGAAATATGCGCGCAAAGCCAAGCGCATAGCCACGGTATCGGAATTTTCCAAAAGCGACATCATCCGCCTTTACGGCATATCATCTTCCAAAATCGATGTGGTTTACAACGGAGCCAACGAAGCGTATGCACCCGTTGATGAAGCCAGGAAGATGGAAACACGGGCCCGCTATTCGGAAGGCAAGCCTTATTTCTTTTTTGTCGGATCGCTTCATCCGCGCAAGAACCTTATTAATTTATTCAGGGCATTCGATCTGTTTAGAAAAACGGATACTGAAGGTACGAAGCTGCTGATTGCGGGTGCAAAAAAGTGGTGGACGGGCGAGATTGCCACAGTTTATAACAATATGCAGTACCGGGACAGTGTAATTTTTACGGATCGGTTGGAAACTTCAGAAATGAATGATGTAATGGGTTCTGCGCTGGCTCTTGCTTATGTTTCTTATTTCGAAGGCTTTGGGATTCCTATTGTTGAGGCCTTCCGATGCGGCACCCCGGTTATTACCTCTGATGTCACGAGCATGCCTGAGGTGGCAGGTTCGGCTGCATTACTGGCCGATCCATTTGATCCGGAGAGCATTGCACAGGCTATGAAAAGAATAGCGGAAGACAGTGAGCTGCGCAGCCGTTTGATTGAAGAGGGATTTGAGCGTGCGCGTATTTTCACCTGGGACAAATCGGCAGAGCGGCTCTGGGCTGCCATTGAACGAGTTATTGGTGAAAGTATCTAAACCGGGTCATCGCCCATAAAAATTAAACCCAAAACCGGAATTACCGTTTTTTATTCTGCGTTAGCAGGCTAACGATCCATATTGCCGCAAGAGCAAACACAAAGGAAGTAAAGCGCACGGAAACAGCCTGATCAAGTACAGAAATCTCTGACCAGACAACCGTGGAAACGGAACCTGTGATCATTCCGGCTATAACGCCCTGCCAGGTAGTTTTCTTCCACTTCAGCAAAAGCAGCATTGCCGGTCCAAATGAAGATCCCAGTCCGGCCCAGGCATACGACACCATATTAAAAATCAGTTTTTCCGAAGTAATGGCAATGATAAATGCAGCAATTCCGACCGAAAAAGTAACCAGACGGCTCAGGGTAACCATTGCTTTTGGCGAAAGCTTCAATTTAAGGATGTTGTCCTGACTTCTGACATTTAGTGCGGTAGTAAATTCCACTTTAAAATAAGTTCTGCAAGATTGCTTTTTAAAATATCTCCCATTGGCGATCGGAAAACGAACACTTCTTTAGTCAGGTTATCCTGGAT